>Ga0222713_10000129_pt1 | contig 80713 bp, 117 predicted proteins | sample C33_649DmetaG_FD_165061 | JGI IMG/M metagenome (GOLD analysis project Ga0222713, IMG submission 165061) | Estuarine water microbial communities from San Francisco Bay, California, United States - C33_649D | ecosystem: Environmental > Aquatic > Marine > Unclassified | place: USA: California...
GCGGTTCAGTTGGAGTAACAACAATCAAAAAATCAAAATGGAACGGCACTTTCCTCGGTTCCGTTAGCGAATTAACAAAATAAGGGTATGGTGAAAAACTAATGAGTAATGAACTATTAGCAAAAGCAGCAGAAGCAGGCACAACACTAACAGGTGGAATGACTGGCTCAGCAAACCCTACCGACGGAATTCACGTAGGTTCCGAGGGTAAGGGAGGCTTGCTCAATCCTGAGCAATCCGCAAGATTCCTCGATTACATGTTCGATGCAACAGTAATCGGTAAGGTAGCACGTACAGTTCGAATGAGAGCTGACACTACAGAGATTGATCGTATTGGCGTCGGTGAGAAGCTTATGAAGCTTGCAGCTGAAGCAGAGAACACTGGCTCAAATGCAGCTGTACAGTTCTCAAAGATTTCTCTCACAACAAAGAAGCTTCGTCTAGATTGGGAGCTTTCAACTGAGTCTCTAGAAGATAACATTGAAGGTGCAGATCTAGAAGATCACATTGCAAGACTTATGGCAACACAGGCTGGTAACGACCTTGAGGACGTAGTCCTTAACGGTAACACAGCTCTAACTGGAGATGCACTTTATAAGTCATTCGACGGTGTTGTTAAGATTGCAAAGGCAAACGGCCACGTAGTAGCTGGAGCGGGTGCAGCAATTTCCCGTGACATCTTTAACAAGGCTCTTAAGGCAATGCCACGTAAGTACAAGCAGCGTCGTCCAGACCTACGCTTCCTTGCAGGCTCAAACCTAATTCAAGACTACTTGTACTCAACATCACAGAACATCCAGAACGTCAACCCACAAGATATTGCTTCAAGCATTATCCGTGGTGACCAGGGTGGTCTAGGTGGTCCAGCAGGTTTCGTAGCTCCATTCGCATTTGGTATTCCAATTGTTGAAGTTCCGCTACTAAAAGAAACTCAGGCTGGTTCATATGCAACACCAACAGGAGAGCACGGAGACGTCCACTTGACATTCCCAAATAACGTTGTTATTGGTATCAAGCGTGATGTAACTGTTTACCGCTTCTTCTGGCCAAAGAAGGACTCAATCGAATATACAATGTATACTCGTGTTGGTACCCAAATTGAGCAGGCAGATGCATGGGTAGTCGTAAAAGACGTTAAGGTTGCTTCTTAATTTAAGAAATAACTTGCTGGAAAGGCCCCCAATTAATTTTGGGGGCTTTTCATTTTAATTTTCTAGTGCTATAATTTATATACATACCAAAGGAGTATATATGTCATTTGACACACTTAAGGTCAAGGATCTAAAGACATTAGCAGCAAACTTTGCAGTTGATGTCGATGGACTAAAAAATAAAGCAGATGTAATTGCGGCACTTGCAGAAGAAGGAGTCACTTGGTCAGTTTACCAAGGAACACTTAAAAATATTGAAAGCGCAAAAGAAGATGCAGATGAGATTCTTCCTAGACTGGATCCAAATCAAAAACTTGATGAAGATATGATTCTAGTAAAGATGGACAGACCAAATGCTAGATATGATGCCCTAGGCTTCACATTTACAAGAGATCATCCATTTGTAGCAATGAAGCCCGATGTGGCTCAAGAAATTTTTGATAAGGAGGAAGGGTTTAGATTAGCTACCCCTAGAGAAGTACAGGAGTACTATAACTAAGCCTAACAAATGGCAGAGATATATGTAAACACAAGCACACCTGCAACAACAAAGATTTATGTAAAGGGTGAGGCTGTAACACCTAGCTCTCCAGTAACTGTCAAAGTTTATGACATAACTGGAGACCCAGTCATATCTCCACCAATTAATCCAGCATCAATACTTACAACTCTTACGGCGGAGCAAAGCGAAGTTGATACAGGCTCTTACGTAGTTTATTTACCATTATCGTACACAGCAAGAACAAGAAAGTTTAAGCTCGTATGGGAATGGCAATATGAAAGTGTTGCATATTCTAATACCACCATGCTTGATATTGTAACTCCTTATGTAGATATACAAGAGGCTGCACAAGAAATGGGATTGGGTTCAGATTCAAATGATCCAAATCATAAGACATATCAAGAACTTAAGCTTGCTGAAAGATATGCAAGAAATATAATTGATGGCTATACTGGCCAGAAGTTTTTCCTACACGATGATTATTTTTCTTCAGTAGGAAATGATTCTGACACTATGCCTCTTACTAAAAAAGTAAATAGACTGCATACTCTTCACGCAAATGATCAGCTCCTTATTGATAATTTAAATCAAGTTAATAACCTTGGGCTGACTATTGATATTACAACAAGCGGCTTTGGTTTAAAGGTAAACATAGCGTCTATTTTAGATAATGATGTTTATATAGCTAACGGAATGGTTCCTCCATCAATTCATGATTCTTCTCCAGATATATTTAGAAGATCTAAGAATTATAAAGTACATGCTAGATTTGGTTGGGAGTATGTTCCAAACGAGGTTCGTGACGCAGCTGTAGAAATAATGAAGATGTACTTTGCAAAAGATCGTGTATGGAAAGACAGATATGTTAAAAAGGTATCCACAACAGACTGGGACTTTGAATATTCTTCAGAAGCATTTAGTGGAACTGGCTCTTCATATGCAGACAAGCTCCTTGCAGACTATGTAATAACACAAATGGTTCTGGTGTAATGTTTGACTTAGTAGACGGCCTCATGACCATGAAGATGGACGTATATAGACAAACTGAGCAGCAGGATAAAGATACTGGTGCAATGATAAGAGAGTTTTCTTTTATAAAAACAATTGATTGCTATGCTAGAGGAGTAATTACCGAAAGCAGAAACAGGTCTAATGATAGCCAGAAGTTTTCAAATAAATATTCAAACAACCAATACATAGAGGCTAGAACATCTGACAGATTAACTGCAAGAGATAAGGTCAAGAATATCCGAGATGTAAATGGAAAGCCCATCTGGTACGAGCTAAACTATCCAAGCGATACAGATACAGTTTTTGATGTTGTAGGAACTACACCAATATCCGACCCATTTGGAAATGTTGTAGGATATAACTCTTCATTACAAAGAGCGGAGAATCAGCAAATTGGCATCTGAAGTTTTAGCAATTAAAGCAGCAAGCGGATTAGTTAACCTTATGGCTAATAAGCCAGTGAGTGGTGCAATAAAAGACAGTACCGTTGCACAAATATCTGCTGCACTATTTTATAAAACAAATGTAATGGCTAAGCTAACAGGAAATGCTCAATTTCAATCAGCATTTAGAAACGTCATCTTTGATCAAATTGAAGTTGATTTTGGCGATTATATTGATGCAAAAGCAAGAACTGCTCCAAGATCTTTTCACCATGTTTATGAATGGGGAAGAATTGGTGAAGATGAAGCAAGACTATTTAAATTAAAAAAGCTTCCAGCAGATGGACTTTCATTAAAGCTTAATTATGAATTAACGGATTCTAAATCCTTTGTGCCATCTGAAAATTCTAAGAATAAACACGTCTTTGTTAAAAAGGCTGAAGTAATGGAAGAAGGAAAGACTGTAGTCATTGCTCCAAGATTTTCCGAAAGGCTTGTGTTTGATGTCGATGGCTATACAGTATTTATGCCAAAGGGAGAATCTGTTACTGTTAAAAAACCAGGTGGAGCGGCAACTAAAAATGCATTCTTTTCACAATATAGATACTTCTTCACTGGACAACTTGTTAACATGTCTATAAAAAAATCAGGATTCCAAAGACTATTTAATTCGTCATTGTCTAGAGCATTAGGTGTACCAGCACAAGTTAAATCAGTTAAATATAGCTTCTCTCCAAACCAATTGGCAAATGAAGCAGAAATTGCAACATCAGCAGCATTTGCGAGGTTAGTAAATGGCTAATTATAAACTAGATGCAATGTTTGAAATAAGAAAGTTCCTATGGAATAGACTTACATGGCTTGGTATATTTGATGAGAGCGATTATTATTCAGACAATCTAGGTGAAGCTTTGGTGCCAATCGTTCCAGTTCAGCAGCAACCAGAAATGAATCAGTTCCTCAGCGGAAAGAAGCATATAGTCTATGACAAGGTTGGAATGTCATATGAGAACAATTGGATGATATGCTGCGAGCAGATCCTTCTCACCCTGTATTCACCAGACTTGCTGGATATTGTTGAGATTAGAAACTTCCTTACAGATGAATTCAGAAGAATGGATGAGTCTGCCAGAGATGTGAATAAATGGGCGGGACTATCAGATAAATTTAAGTTCCATAGTATCCATATAGCAGATATATCATCTACAGCCCCATCAGAAGAAATACAAGGCTTCTATGCAGCAGATGTAATATTAGAAGTAAAGTATTCAAGAATAACAGATGGACAAGGCAGATTCGCCTAATTTGCCTTTTATACCCTAGTAGAGTAAAATTAGACTAGAGGAAAGGGCCTAGCCAGCCACATATATATATATCAATTTCATGAAATCAGGAGGCAATACAATTATGGCATATCAAAATACAGGAGACGCCCGCAACATTCTTGTTGGAGCATCACCACTATTTTTGTCAGTAGAAGATTCAACAGTTTCTGGTTATGATTCAAGCATGGATGCAGGCGAAGCAAACGCTTTTGTCGCATCAAAGAATCGTTTCGTACCAGCATTCTCATCAGGAGAGTCTTACACTACAACACTAAACAAGGTTCTAACAACAACAGGTGCTACACAGACAGCAACGCCTACAGAAAGCACACCAGCAATTGGTGGAGCTTACCGTAACGTTGGTTACACAAATAACGGTCTTCAGATCAGCTACCAGCCAACATTTGACTCAGTAACTGTAGATCAGTTGCTAGATACAGCTAAGCTGTTTAAGTCTGCGATGATGGTTCAAATTTCAACAGAAATGGCAGAAGGTACTCTAGAGAACGTTCTTGCAGTATTTGGTCAAAAGGGATCAACTCTTACATCATCAGGAACTGGCGCAACAGCAGTCGACACACTAGGTTTGGAAGCAGGTGCACTTGGTGCAGCTCCAACAGAGCGTCAGCTAATTGCAGTTGGACAGGCTCCAACTTCAGAAGCATCGGCAACTGAGCGTGTATACTATGCACGTCGTGTTTTGTCTGTTGAACAGTCACAGTTCTCTTTGGCTCGTACAGCAGCAACTACATTCCCAGTAACATTCCGCTTGCTACCATCAGGTGACGCAGCGCATGCTGGTTCAGAGTACGGTAAGATTATTGACCGTGTTCTAACAGTTTAATTATATTAATAATTAATATCAAAGCCCCCAAGAAATTGGGGGCTTTGCTGTTGTACCCTTATAATGGTTATGCTATAATAATTTAGACGATCCTTAAGGAGGATAAATTGGCAACAACAGTATATGATGTAGAAGAGATTGAACTACAAAGCGGAGCTAAAGTAAAGCTTAAGCCATTATCAATCAAGCAACTACGAAAGTTTATGGAAGTAATTAAGAAAGTACAAGATGCAGAAGACGAGACAGCAACACTTGGTATTCTTGTTGAGGCATGCGGAGTAGCACTAGAGACTCAGCTACCAGATCTTGTTGCAGATCTAGACAAGCTTGAAGATGCACTGGACGTTCCAACAATTAACAGAATCCTTGAAGTTTGCGGAGGAATTAAGATGGACGACCCAAACCTAATAGCGGCAGCGGTACTGGCTGGTCAGAACTAGATTTAGCCGCTTTAGAGGGACAAGTTTTTCTTTTAGGACATTGGAAGAATTACGAGGAGTTAGAAGATAATTTATCAATGCCAGAATTGATTCAGACCTTAACAGCAATGAATCAAAAAGAACATAACCAGAGAAAGTTTGCAGCATCACTAAAAGGAATCCAATTAGATGATGAAGCAGAAGAAAAAAAAGAAAAAGGTTCTACCTTTGAAGATGTCCAAAGAAGGGCTCTAGGAATTAAATCATCAGCAGATGATATTGTTTCATTACAGGGACCATTCGCAGCAAAAGCTGGATTTGGAATAGGCGCAGGGTTAGGATACTCTAGGAGTAATTAGTGGCTGACGAACAAATTGTAACCAGTATAGTCGCCAAAGCCGACTTGTCTAGCCTTGTGTCTGAAGTACACAGGGCTAGTGCTAGTCTTCAGCAACTCCAAAGAGAGTTACTTTCTTCAAACAAAGCAATTTCTTCTTCAACAAAATTAGCAAATAATTTATTTAGAGATACATTAACTGGTAGTGGACAATTCTCTAGTCACTTCGTAAACCTTAATTCAGATGTAGATAAGTTTGGTAAAAACTTAGATGCTGGTAGATTAAAGCTTAAGAATTATTTCCAGACTTTTAGAGAACACGCTACTACCCAAAAGGGTATGATCAGGGAGCTTGCCAAAGAACAGGTAATGCTTCAAAATTCAGTACTGCAACCACTAGGCAGAAATGCTCAGGGGTTAATGCAGTACAATGTTATGATACCCAGAGGATTGGATGCTGTAAAGAATAGTGCACAGCTAGCTCGCATGGAACTTCAGATAATGAATCGTGCACTGTCTGAAGGAGCAGGATCTTTAATTAACTGGGGTAAGAATACTCAGTGGGCAGGTCGTCAGCTTACAGTTGGACTTACAGTTCCTCTAACCATGTTTGGTTCTGCCGCAGGAAAAGCATTTAGAGAAGCAGATCAAGAGCTAGTAAGACTTACAAAGGTTTATGGTGGATTAGCTGCAACATCTGCAGCAGATTTAAAAGCAATTAGAGAAGAAGTAGTACAAACAGCAAAAACTTTGTCTCAAACAATGGGAGCTTCATTTAAAGATACAATTGCATTAGGTGCTGATATTGCAGCGACTGGCAAGATGGGTAACGATCTTTTAGAATCAATTTCAGAAACCACTAGACTTTCTATTTTAGGTGAAGTTGATAGGCAAGATGCTATGAAGGCAACCCTATCAATTCAAACAGCATTTAAACAGAACACAGAAGAGCTTACAGAATCAATTAACTTTTTAAACGCAGTTGAAAACCAGACATCAACTACACTTGCGGATTTAGTGGAAGCAATTCCAAAAGCAGGTCCAGTAATTCAGCAACTAGGCGGAGACGTCAAAGACCTAGCTCTTTATTTGACAGCAATGCGAGAAGGTGGAATTAATGCATCAGAAGGTGCTAACGCATTAAAGTCTGGACTTGCATCTCTTATAAACCCAACAAAACAAACTGTCGGGATGATGTCAGACTTTGGCATAGATGTTATGGGTATGGTTGCAAAAAATACTGGAGACACAACAGGCTTATTAACAGACTTACAAAAAGCTTTAGACAGCCTTGACCCGTTAAGCAAAGCAAGAGCAATGGAGCAAATGTTTGGAAAATTTCAGTTTGCAAGAATGAGCGCATTGCTTAATAACCTAGGAAAAGAAGGAAGCCAGACTCTTCAAGTAATGGATTTAATGAAAGCAAGTACATCAGACTTAGCTGGTATTGCTGAGCGAGAATTAGGTATGATTACAGAGTCTGCATCTGGTAAATACAGAAAAGCAATGGAAACACTTAAAGCCACTCTGGCAGAAGTCGGTGAAGAGTTTTTAGGCGTTGCTACTAAGATTATCTCCGCTGCATCAAAGATTTTAAATTTCTTTACCGATTTGCCATCACCAATTAAAAAAGCTCTTACTTTTATGGCGGGATTTACAGCATTAGTTGGTCCACTAATTATGTTAACTGGTGTATTGGCAAACTTCTTTGGCTATATAACAAAGGGAATAGTCCAACTTAGATCTTTCTTTATGAGAGCAAGTGGTTGGAAAATGCTTACTCCAGAAATCATTGCTGCTCAAAAAGCAGCAGAGATGGTTGAGAATGCATTCTATTCTGACGCCGCCGCCGCACAAGTTTTACATAATGCTTTACAAAAACTTGTTTTAGATTATCAAAATCTTCAAGCTGCATCTATGAAAGGTGCTGTTCCAGTAAATCCAGGAGTTTCTACTGTTGCTGGAAATACAGTTGTTGCCGCTGGAAGAAGAGTTGTTGATCCTAATGATCCATATGTTGGAGATCCTAACACTAGAGCGATGTCTCATATTAGACCAAGAGACCCAAATAATCCCGCAACAATATTTGGCGGGGTGCCAGGAGCTATCCCAGTAAACAGAGGAATATCCAGAACACCTCAAATGTATATGCATGATAGACTTCCAAATATTGAAGGGCTAACAAGCGTAAAGGGAATATCTACAGGAATTGTTTCAGGAGAAGCAGCTAAATTCCATGCCTTGATGGCAACGCTAGGAATGCAGACAGAGCAAGAAATTGCAACACTGAAGAAAACAATTGCAATGGGTGGAACCGTAAGCAGAGAGCTTTTAGATACATTTGATGACATTCTTCCAATAACTCAAAGATTTGCAGACAGTGCAGCAACTCAAGCAGCCGCAATAGTTCAGCAAATGAGAAATGCAGAAATAACAGTTGAGCAAGCTAAGGCAAGAATACTTGCACTTAATGCACAGATAGAAGCAGATATGGGCTCTGCAGTAACGGCATATGCTGCTGGTCGAGGAAGAATAATTGATTTAACAAGAGCTCCAATGATGGATCAACCAGTTGTTGATGCTAATGGACAATTTACACTTAGAGATTTATACAAGAAAAAGGCAAATGCTTCTGTTATGGAAGAGTTTGGAAGACTTCGTGGAGTAAGAACATTTGGTGCACCATACAGTATTCAAACAACAAGAATGCCTAGGTTTAATGATGGTGGAGGAGTTGAATCTTTTGGTCCAGGAAAAACTATTGTATCTGGTCCATCTTCTATTAGTTATGATGATAGACTCGGAAGCGTTCCAGTTGGTGGGTATGTATTAAATCAGTCAGCATCTATGGATCCAGCAAATGCACCTCTTGTTGCCATGGCTTCTGCTACATACGAAAATGGCGGAGAAATAACAGCAGCACTTACACCACGGGAAACAGTATTTGGCCCTAAGATTCAAAGAATGCCTGAGCTATATGCAGCAGTAGATGCAGCAAATAGCGGATATAATTTTGGCGGGCAGATTATGAATGGCATTACTGGATATGGAAGACAAACAGATAAGACTCCTAATGGTATAAATAAAGCTGCATTTAAAAAACAATATAAGGAATATTTAAGATTTATTAATAATCCAAGATATGAAGATGATCTGAGAATGAGAATGATCATGCTTGATGCTTCTGAGCTAGTTGAGTATACTGGAATGTCTCCTGAAAAAGCTATTAGAGCTGCTTCAAGCAATTTTGATTTAGCAAAAGCATCTTCTGGAGGATCTTTAGAAAAATTTATTGAGCAAAGAATAAAGCAAGTCAAAGGACTTGAAAGAAGATATCCAGCATTAAAGCATCCAAATTCTGAAGCAACACGAACACCTTCAAGCAAAGGGCTAAATAATAATTTAAATAAAGTCAGAGATGCTATGATGAAGAGCCCAGCATTTAAAGATGTATGGGATTTAATTGAAAAAGTAACTCCAACAGCAATTAATCCAAACAGTAAGACACCTCTTCTGGATAGAAATGTAAGAGGACACTTGCTAAGACATGGTGAAATTGGGTATGCTACTAGAGGCCACATGGGTGTTGCAGCAGTACTTCCTCATGATATAAATAGCGTAATGGCTATACTACAAAAGATAGGAATATCTCCAGATGTTTTAAATTTGGATGCTTTGTCAGCAAGAAGAAGTCTTGAAACAGCACTAAAGAATGTAGGGTTGTCAAAATTTGCTACTCCAGATGATATATTTACAGCATTACAAGATGATGGTTTATTTAAGAGCAAAGCTCAAATTGAATCTGGAAATGTAGTTAGAGCAAATAAAAAGCAGAGAAGCTCATTGAGTATGCTATTAGAGGCAGCGGCAGAAAGAAAAAGATGGGTGTTTAGAGGAAGACCTCCTATGCCATTTCTACTTAATAAAGGTGGAATGATTCCAGGTGGTTCTATATCTTCAGATAGATTTTCATATGGAGTCCCTCCACTATCCCCAAGACTAGAGGCTATTAGATTAGCTCAACAAGCTAGATACGCTGAAAAGCGTAAAGCCGATATGATTAAGTACCCGTGGATTCAAGAAGCCGTAGCGGGAAGGAACAGGGGATCTAGTGTATCTCCATTATTAAAATTACTACCGCCAGAAAAAATGCTTGATGTTTTAACAAAAGCAAAAGCATTAAGCTCAAGAAGTGCACTAGGTTCGTTTGCTGATACACCAGTAACTGAATATGGACATCAAATTTCAGCCAGCTCTGGTATGAGCTATCCTATACCTGGAGTATCTGGAATGTATAAGGATGCAAAAGGGAAACTAGTTTTTGTTAAAGGTGTTCCTAATGAATTAACTGCAATCCATGAGCCATTGGGCACCGAACTTTCAAGGAGGCTTTTTAAATTACATTCCCCAGTTCAAAGACCTGTAACGGTTAATAATCCATTAGATCCAAGCAAGAAAAGCAAATTGCTTGCCCTAGAATCAGATTATGATCCACGCTTTGCAAAGACAGATGTACCATGGGATGAAGATACAGTAATTAGACAGCTTGCTAATTCTCTTCTTATGAACAATAAAGACTTGTCTAGATCAAACGTATATGGTAATTTTAACCCAGATGTTGGACAAGCTGGAGTATTCCCTAAAGCATCTGGAAACACATCCCTTGCCGATGAAATGAATTCTATGGAAAAGCAAGCAATGATTAATCTACTTGCTGTTAAAGGCGGAGCAAGAAAAGATTTTGCACGTGATACTGCCGAAATAGTCCGTAAAATGACTCCTAAGCAATATGGTCGAAAAATGAAAAAGACATTGGAGCAAGCTCGTCCAGAATTAGTAAACTTCATAAATGAATTGCCTGTAGGTCTTAGAAAACCTTATGAAGCAATGCTCAAAAGATTGGATGATGGAATAGATGTTGATTGGAGCAAGTATCATTCCGTACATTCTAATCCAAAATATCTTAATGCTGGTGGTCCAGTTGGCGGCTCAATTAGACGAGGCAAACTTTCTTATGGTAGAAAAGGAAACCCAGCTGCAAGAGCAGCACAGGCAAGAGCAAGAGCAGAACGATCCGCATCTTACACTCCAAGCGGTGGTTCTTCATACACAGCAACTGGAAATCCTCAGATGCAGGTTGCTCGTGTTCCGTATGTTGGAGGTACTGGTGTAGCTGGTAATGCTTACGCTGGAATTCCTACTGCGTCTATGGCTAGAACTGTTAGCACAATGAGGCTTGCACAATTCCCTTATATGAATATGCCAACGATGCCTATGAATATTCCAGGAATTGGAAATACAGCAGCAATAACACAAGCATTTAAAGATGTATCAATGGCAATATCAAGGGGTGCAACAACACTAAGATATGGAATAATGACATCAGGCACTCATATTAAGCAGGCTTATGCAGAGTCTGCAAAATCTATGATGAACACTGCCAAGGCTGCTGCAATGTCAGCTAGAGCTGCTACAACATCTGCTATAACAGCAACATCTAACTGGGTTAGAACAAAATCTAAAAACCTACAAATATCAATTTTAAGAGAGCAAGCTGCAGTTACAGCTAGACATTACCCTACTGGTGGATTTGATCCATATCAAAGATCTTACTTTGGTCCTGGCCTTGTCAGTGACTGGAAAAACACTGGGCAAGACGGAGTACAAAAAAGAAAAGTAGGAAGCTTGGGATTTAGAAAAACTGAGTTTATGGTTGGCGACCAGCTTATGACAAGAAAGCAAGCACAAGCTGCTGGTATCTCAGTACCTGGAAGAGGACCCATGGGAATGGGCGCTCAAATGGGACTTGGAATGGCTGGCTCAATGGGCGGTATGGCTTTGATGAGCAAAGAAAAAGTCAACATTGGAAAATACGAAATGTCAGGAATGTCTGCTGGTATGGGCGTTATGGCAGCAAGCAGCATTCTTCCATTCTTACCATATGCAAAAATGAGTGCAGGATTAAAGAGTGCAGCAACAGGTGCGGCTACTTTAGCAAAAGGATTTAACGCTGCAAGACAAGCTGGAACAGTTATGGTAAAAATAATTCCAGCAATATTAAGACTAGCAAAAGGTTTTGGCCCGATAGGCTTAGTAGTAACCGCACTTGGCATAGGCTTAAAGATGTATAAGGATTATAAGGACGCTCAGCAAGATGCATCAATGGGTCTTTCTATGACAGCTAAAGCTGCCGAGCAAGCTGGAGTAAAGTATTTCAATCTTAAAGAAACCATGCAGGGCTATATAGATAAGGCAAAGCTTGCCGCTGCTGCTGCTAAGGGGTCTGAAGGTAACGCAATTGGAATGCCTGGACTACCTAAATCTATAGAAGACCTTAAAAAGGCTAAAGAAGAGGGCAAGGGGCTAAAAGATTTAATTGAATCACTTAATAGATCTGAAAGCACAGATGAAACACAAAGATTAATTAATAACCAAAAAGCACAAATGGTTGCTGCTGGAATGAGCATCGAAGAAGCAAATAAGAAGATCTATGGTGCTTTGGCAAATAGTAATAAGTCTAAAGAAGTATATCAACTATTAGCAGATAAAGGATTTGCAGCAATTACAGATAAAGCAACAGCAGCAGAATTTGCAGTTGGTAATTTAGTAAATACTTTAAATAGAGGAGATGGAACAGCTGACTGGGGTAAGGAAGTTGGAAATGGATTTGAAGGACTTATAAATGTATTCCAAAATGCTACTTCATCTTTAGTAGGAACAAAAGATGCTTTAGGAAATGTTATTGACGAGTATCAGGCATATGAAATAGTAATGTCTAAAGCAGAACAGCAGAATCCAGGAATGAATAAAGAAATTGGAAAAGATGTCTACGATAACTTAACAAAGACACAGCCTCTATTAGCTTCAATTACAAATGAAGCAGATAGCATTAAGGGAATTCTTGCAAAATGGAAACTATTTACTTCTGGCATTAATATTGATTTAAGTAAGATAGACTCAACGCTAGCAATCAAATTAGCTGGATTTAATTCAGCAGTTGACTCTGGTGTTGCTGCGTTAACAAAAGCAGCAGATGATAAAACTACATTTGGAACAATGGGTAAGGCTTATAGTGCATTGCAAAAAACAATTGCAGCAACTTCAGCTGCTGCACAAAGAGCAAATGCTGCTTCACAAAGAAGTGCCCAAGAAGAGCTAAAGATAATTGCTAAAAAGATTAAGCTTATTGAAGATGAAAAGAATAAAAAGCTAGAATCCTTAAGAGCAACTCAAGATGCATCAAATTACGCTTTAGAGCTACAAAAGCTTCAGATTGAATATGCTGATGCGGTAGCTCGTGGTGATATGGCAACAGCTGCACAAGCAAGATTAGACATAGACCAGCTAACAATGAACAGACAAAGTGATTTGGCTGCGAAAGCAATTGAAGATGCAGCAGCTAGAGAAAAAGCACCTTTAGAAAAAGATGCAGAAGCAATACAAAATCGTCAAGACAAAAAGCAGGTTACTTTCCAAAATAATCAGGACAACAGTGCTGTTGCTACTGAAATAGCAAGCAAGCTTGAAAAGTTCCAGAGTACATTTAATGCTTTAGCAACTAGAGGTACTATGAATGAGTTAGAACCTGACGCTAAAAAGAAAGCCGAAGAAGAAAAGAAAATTCAATCAGAGTTTATTGCGTTTGTTAAAGAGGTTCAAGATGCTTATGTTAAGGGTGGAAGCACTTTAAAGAAAACGCTTGAGACAGCATTCCCAGACTACTTTAGTAAAGGCAAGCCAATTCCAGTAGAAACTGTCACTAGAAGATATAATGGCAGCGGCATGGAAACAACAACAACTCCAAATCAAGGAATACTTAATTCATTTAAAGACGACATAAAAGCCTTGACAGCACATGCCGAACTTATTACTGGAGGCACTACATTAGAAAAGCTTAGAGCAGATCTAGTGAAAGCGTTGGGGTATAAGGATAAGCCTGGCGCAGCTAATACTACAAGTGCGCTTCAAAAAAATTCAACCAACGTAGAGGCAAATTTAAAAACTCTTGGAAAAGTTGGTGGTCTTACAAACAATCAGGTAACAGTTGACCCAACAACTGGTAAGAAAGAAGTATTAACAGCAGGAATATTTGAAACTAGCCTTACAAGCTTTAAGGGCGGAGGAAAAGATTTAACTGAAGGAAAGATTGTTTCTGTTGGACCAAAGGGAAGCATAGTGGCGGTTATAACAGATGATATAACAAAGCCAAAGAAAACTGGTCAATTACAAATTGTAGCAATTGATCGAGAACGTGGCCGAGTTCAATTTGCAGTTAAAGCAGCATCTGGTGGTTACGTTAGCGGTCCAGGAACACCTACATCCGATTCAATTCCAGCAATGCTTTCAAATGGTGAATACGTTATTAGTGCAAGGGCAGTACAGGCAGCTGGCGTTCCAATGCTAGATAATATTAATAAAATGGCTTCTGGAGGAATGGTTAGCTACAATGTTCCTAAGATGTCAAGTGGTGGTAGAGTAAGATTTAGCGAAGGAGGCCTTGCTTCCTCTTCAAGTTCAATGTATAATATAAATGTACAGCTAAACGGAACTAACTTAACAGCAGACGACGTTGCAGCTTCAATCCACAAGGAAATGAGACTTAGAGAAATGGCTGCTGGAGTAAATAGAAGGGTTGGTGGATAATGAGCTTTCAAAATTTATCAAAAGGATCAATCCTATACATCGAGGCATTAGACCCATTTGCAATTGATCCAGCAACAAATTCATTTAATTACAAGGGAGCAACCGTTGTTGCCCCTGGTAATGCATATTCTGCATCTACAGCAAATACAAACGGATTGTCTTTATCAAACGCAAACTCATTAAAATTTAGAAGACTTACAGAACACAATAGAGCACCTCTTTCAATAAATACAGAAAGAATTGAGTCTAGCCAAAGAATGGCAAATGGAACACTTAGAAAGTATTTTATTGCAGACAAACTTAATTTAAATGCATCTTGGGAAATGGTTCCTTCATTTAGAAATGAGACTGTTGACGGCGCATGGGCTGCAGAAGACATAAAAAATTTTTATGAGAGCACAGCTGGCCGTGGTCAATTTAGAGTTAAAATTAATCCAACAGTTTTCTCTACTTCTTTAATAGAAGAGTCAGATGGAGCATTTGTAGATGACTATACTTACACCATGGTATTTGCTTCATGCGATTTCACTGTTTTGAAAAGAGGCTTGCAACCATTTTGGAGCGTTAATATATCACTGGAGCAGGTATGATATCGGTATCTAACTCTACTAAAGATCTGCTTAAAAAAGGATCTTCAATCTCAACTTCGGTTGGCGCTACATTAGAATATAACTTAAACTCAATGGTAGAGTATATATCAGCAACATCTTCTGCATTAACAAACACATACACAAATGCTTTTAAGAAGCTGTTTCCAATAGACACAATATATAAACCATTTAGACCATTGTCTCCAGGAATTAAGTATTTAGTACATACAACTAATAATACTGATACCCCTGCAGACTCATTTGAAAGACCAAGGGATGTTAGTATGGGCACAAAGCCTAGACTATACTATCCTGGCCCAGATACTGTTTATAAATACTGGCTTGCACCTAAGAATACAAACATAAACATTTCACTAGAATATTTTTCAGATGAAGCAAAGACTACCGCAAAGGTTGTTCCTGCAAACAAGATTGTTGCCAGATTTGAAACTAGCCATGACACTCCTACTTCTTGGACAATAAGCGGAGTCAAGCAAGATAATACAACAATAACTGCATCTGGCACATCTCTTAATTCAAGCGGGGAAGCAGTAATCTATTACAATGGAACTACATGGTCAACAACAGAACCTACTACATATACAACAACACAGTATCTAAAGAAAGTATCTTTAACTGCAGTTAATTCAAATACAGGAAAATTTATAGGAGTTATAGAGCTTGCACCAAAATGGGTTCTGCCGATAGATTCAGATATAGTAAGTCTGTCTATTAATAAAGAAACTACTGCAGATGACAATTCAATTGTCCCTGTTGGCTTAATTACAGCAAACTATATGAGTTTAGCATTAATGAAACCTCATACTACATCTAGATCTATTACTGAATATAATATAAAGAACGCTATTGATAACACCAAGATATACTTATTTAAAAATGTATCTGTAAGGCCACATATAAATATTGGAGATGGTATAACTTCAGAAAAGGTTATTCAGGGAACTTTTTATGTAAACTCGTGGAGCTTGTCTGAATTTGGTGATGCTTCTATTGAAGCAACTGATGCTGCAAAGATACTCCAGGATACCCTATGCCCTCAGCTATTAGTGCAGGATTCTCCAGTCACTAGTATTATAAAAAGAATATTAGATTCAGTTGGCTTTTCTACATATAAAATTAATGTTAAAAAGATTAATAACGCTGTAGATGATGACTCTATACCATCCCTATCTTTTTGGTGGTCAGATGGAGATAAAACGGTATGGGATGTTCTACAAGAGTTGTGTAGAGATATACAGATGAATGCTTTTGTAGATGAAAATAATGTATTAAATTTTTATAGTAGAAACGCAATATACGATAATACGATTGAGCCGAAATGGGTATTTACTAGCGAAGAAATAAAGACTGGTTCTGTAGTAGACTATGCTCCAAATATAGTAAGCTTATCATCTAGAGAAATGTTTTCCGCTAATCAGGTTAGAGTTAGATATAGAACAGCATATGTTGCAACCAATCAAGAGTCATCTCAACCATTGTGGACATCAGAAACATCTTATCTAGGCGCTGGTGCTTTGACAACAGAAATAAATGATAGCAGCCAAATGTTTCAACTTGAGCCATCTACAATAAATTCAGCACGTCCAGATAAAGTGCTAGATCAATTTATTGGATATGTTTTAATCGGTGGGGAAATTATTGAGTACGATGGGTTATGGTATCAGTATGTTCCAGCATCTGGAGGAACACCCATTCCAGTTTTAGTTAAAAATCAGTCAGATGTTTATAAGTATTCAGCATTATCAAAACCAGGATTTAAAAATTTTTATCCAACTGGTGAATACAACATAAAAACAAGAGGAGCTTTAACTACACCAAAATCTGATCATAAAAAATCTCCAGACTCTTATATAAATAAAGCTGGGGAGTCTGATCCAAATAAGTTTAATTTATATAATATTACACTAGCCACACCAGACGTTGCTACTCTAAAGCCTGGAGTAGGCTATATTACTTCTCCAGCAAAATCAACTGGTACAACATCTACAAAGAGCTTCCTCTCAGTTTCAAATCTTGATAAAGATAAGAAAACATTTGATATAGCAGTAAAAAGCTTTGGTTCTGTTGATACATCAAAAACTTATTTTTCTTGTGGGACTAGAATGTTTTTTGACAGTCAGCTTAGTTCTCCAGAACAAGTCGGTGGAATTGGATTCTGTTTAGATCAAACTGGAAAAAACGGATACTATATTATAGTTAGAACAACAGCATTTGCTGGTCTTCAAAAAGATATAATGCTGGTAAGAGTAAAAGATAATAAGCTTACAGTTCTTAAAGATAGCCAGCAGACAACTCCAAAAACTTTATCTGGAATATATGCTGGAAGCTCATACAACATAGACGTACTTGTTAAAAGAGAGTCAACGGGTTCTGGAACATTTAAAAATACTATCACAGTTTTTATTAATGGGTTTAAGATAACAGCAAGTGATTCTGGATCTGATAGTACTAGCGGGTATGTTGCTCCGATATCAATTACTAAAAATGTAGGGCTTCATTGCGGCCAAGGAGTTGTGTACTTTGAATATGTTTATGCAAAAAGTATAGAAGAGCCTGAGTATAAGAAAAACAGTTTAACTTCACAATATCAGTATAATGGAGTATATTCAGACGACACTGTATCCATGTTGTACGGAGATATAATTTACAATGACGGTAACACCTCTGTGGATCAGAGTGGAAGCATGATTGAGTTTGGGACTATTGCAAGAGAAATAAGAAGAGTAAAGGATTCTTATGACGAAGGCAGACCAGGAATTCCAATTCAATTCAGAACTGCATTAAATAAATATGCAACTGTATTGGATTCAAGGCTACAGCCTTTTAGCTCAGAAGCTTATGTTTTGAACAACACCTCTTCATCAATTATTCTTCATGATAATAACTATACAAGCTTCTACTTGTTAGGTAATTCAATTCAACGTTCTCCTGGAGTTATTGATTATGATACAGATCAATCTGATGATTCAAAACCCAAAGAGTCTGTCATCTTTGACTCCTCTTGGATACAGTCAGAAGAAGATGCCAAATCGCTTGCGGAGTGGATTAAGTCAAATGTTTTAAATAAGGGCAGCTTTATAGACATAAGAGTATTTGGAAATCCAATATTATCTGCTGGAGATATTATTAGTATAAATTATCCCGTTTTAGGCATGTCCAGCACTAGCGTTAAGTATATAATAACAAGATGTTCTTTAGACTATTCGGGGGGAGTGAGTACCTCAATTTCGTGTAGAGCTATCTAATAACGTAATGGTATAATAAATAAATGGGAATTCAAGTAGGAAAAACTCCAGTCATCTTTGATGATGACCCACGCTTAGCCGCAGTTTGGAAAGGTGTAAACTCTTTTAGCGAAGAGGTTGGTAACCCGTTTCCATTTTCACCAGGTGGTAATGATGGAGGAGGCCCACCACCGCCCCCACCACCTATTGAAAGGCCACAGCTTAGCGACATAATTTTCAAAGGATTTGAGACTTACGATCACTCATCTAATATTCAAAGAGTAAAAGCAAAATTTAGAATTTACAACTCAAGCAAAGAAGAGATAGATGGATTCGTATTTGCTTTAACTAAGCCAGACGCACAGGGAGGAAGATCATGATAACAAAGTTCGGTAAAAGATTTTTAACCAGCTACGTTGCAGGAACATCCTCATTAGATTCAAAAGAGATGGCTTTGGGAATTGCAACAAGTTCTGAGTATCCGCTTTCTGATACAAACTCAAGATTGGGATTTGAGTTTTATCGAGTTCCAATTAGACAGGGCGGGATAAATATAGATGCTACTGTATCACCAGTAAAATATACAGTAATATATTCAGCTACAATTCCTACAAATATTGCAGGTAAGATAAATGAGATTGGAATATACTCTGGGCAATCATATTCTAGAAATTTGTATGAAAGCAAATTTATATCTAATTTTGAATTGCCATATGAGTGGAGTCCAGAACCAGCACTAGACCAATCTGAATATAGAGTTGGAGATAGCTCTTTGATATTTACATCAAATGGGACGGCACCAAGAGAGTACAACTACACACTTGGTAGTATGGATATATCTGGATATAACCCATCAGACACATTATCATTTTCATATAAAGTAAATAATGCATACCTTTCTTCATTAAAGGTTAGGCTGTATAGCTCAGATACTGATTATTTAGAGTTTACATTTACTGGACACTCAGTTGGTTACAATATAAAAAATTTAAATATGTCTACTGGAGTTTCAACAGGGACATTTAATTCACAAAGTGTTGTAAAGTTAGGAATTATTGTAACACCAACATCTGCTCAAGCATCAGTTTCTATGGATGGATTAAGAATTAATGATGAGGATACGTTTGACCCAGAGTATGGATTGATTGCAAGATCAATACTTGATTCAACTATGATTAAGGTAATTGGTAGAGAAGCATCAATTGAATTTAAACTAGACCTATCGTTTGGATCTTAGTATGTCTGAACAGTATGGAGATCTAGGCATTACTCAAAGTCGAGATGGAGACTACTGGGATGTAGTTATTTCAGACCTAGACTTTGAAACAGCCTATGCTCTTCAAGCAGGTTGGATTTACTCAGACAAAGCAAAAGGAACAAGTGAGCTGTCTGATAGATTTAATTTTATAACGCCTGACCAAGAAGGTCTTTTATCACCTAGATTTATTTCGGATGATCTTTATGCAATAAATTCTATTCTTTATATTAACTGGAACGGCAAAGACTCAAGCGGTGCAGAGTATTTAGAGTCTATTTTAAAGCAAGTCAATGTATGGATAAAGGGCGGAGACTTTGGTACAGAGTTTGTACAATATGGAACATCTTTTACTAAAGCTGGAACCATTCAGATTAATGCAACAAAAAAAGCTACATACTGTGTAAAGCTACAAGCAGAATCAAAGTCAGGTAAGTTCTCACTTTTTTCAAATGAGTTTTGTGTCACAATGCTTAAGCAGCCAAAAGCTGTTTATGATGTAAGACATTCATGGGACAATGCAGGTAACCTATCTTTATTCTGGAAATTTGATCCAACATTTAAAGATGGTGATAATGATAATACCTTAGCAGACTCGTTTGGTATTCAGTTACTAGATGAAGCAAATGATACTGATGCTACGTGGTGGACTTCAGTAGAAAAAGATAAACTTCCTCCACTAGAGCAAAAGATAAACATATCTGCCAATGCATTGCAAAAAGTTTTTGGCCAGTTCACAGCATTTGAAACAGATTATACTGGTGCAATTTATGTAAGAGACAAAAATCTACAGACGAGCTTTGTTACAGGATATTCTATAACAAAGTATTCTGATCCACTTACTGCTCCAGTAATATCTGCAGTAAAAGCCCCTATGGCATACAATGTTGTGTATACGGCAAATTCTGCATTTGATAAGATTTATATTGAAGAAAGCACAAACAGTGGTGCAACGTGGACAAACGTTGGGGTAACCTCATCTAATCCAGCATACATAGCAACTACTAACTCATTGGCAAGAACTGTAAGAGCAAAGTTTTCTAAAAAGCTTGGTGGATTTACAGATTACAGCAATGTTGTATCCGTAACACCAGACAAGATAGATCCTACAGATACTACTGCTCCATCAAATCCTACAAATGTTTCAGCAACTGCTACCGTAGATGCAAATGATAAAACTGGCTTTAGTCTTCAAACAACAATATCCTTTACCAAGTCAGCTGATGCAGATTGTAGAGGGTATAGAGTAAGATGGACAACACAAACAGAAGATCAGGTTTATGAGTATGGCTATGTAGATCACCCATCGACTGGCAATACAGTTTCATTTACAGTTTCAGGGTTAATACCAAATACGACTTATTACTATCAAGTTGCATCAGTAGATCAATTCAATAACACTCAGTCGTATACAACCGCAGGTACTTTTATAGCTCAAGATTCAACCGCAACAGCAGAGGGATCATTAGCAAGACTTAGATCTTATATATCTATTGGCGGCGCCACTGGCGACTTGTTTAAATTTGGTACTGGAATACTAGATTCAATAAACACTAGCATTACAACAACACCAGACTTATCTGCTGCTCCAATAACTGGCTATCATGGAATACTATTAAATAAAACTGGAAACAAGAATAACTATTGGCTTACAACAGGACAGATAAGAGTTGGAACAGATTCTCAGTTCATGTATTTTGATGGAACAGATTTGTATCTAACTGGTGATATCAATGCTAGATCTGGAAAGATAAGCGGTAACCTTACCATAACTAATGGTGGATCTTTTATTGCTAGGACTGCTGACAATGCATTAAATAAGGTTACGCTAAACCATCTAGGTTTATTTGCTTATGATTCCGAAGGAACAGAAACAACACAAATCATTTCAAATGCTGCAGTTGGAAGCCCAACATTTACAACAACAAAAGCATTGGTTGGAAATTGGTCAGTAGGAACAAATACAATTTCTGCTGGAGGAGTTACATTAAACTCTTCCACACCTTCAATTATTGCAACAAACGGTGGATCATATGTTGGAGTTCGGCCAAGGCAAACAGCAGGTACAGACATTGTTCTGTGGACTGGAAATACCGCAACACCAGCTGTTAACAGTGCAGGATCAGGACAAGCAGGATTTCAGGTTAACGCAAATGGACAGCTATACGCAACTGGTGCAATTATATCTGGAGTTATTACGGTAGAGTCTGGCTCGTCTCTTGGCGGATTGCTTAACGATACATCTAAAGTTTACTATTCGGCATCAACACCAACTGCACCATCAGGTGGATTTAAGGTTGGAGATTCTTGGGTAGATACATCTGCTAATAATGTTTTAAAGGTGTGGAGTGGAACAAGTTGGGTAATAGCTCAAGATTCAGAGGCAGCCAGATCCGTTGCAGCTTCAAAAACTAAAACTACCTATGGACCTACTCAGCCATCATCTCCGATTCCTGGAGATATTTGGTTTGACACAAACACTGGAGTTGATTACTTTAAGGTTTACAATAATGGTCAATGGGTTAGAATGAAAGACTCTGAGATAACAGCGGCAGGAGTTGCTGCAGGAAATGCTCAAGCAGCAGCAGATTTAAAATCAACAACAACATCTTCATCTATTGCTCCAGTAAGCCCAAAATCTGGAGACGTATGGTTCGATACCAATTTTAATTATTTTAAAGTTTGGAGCACAGCTGGAGTACCAGCCTCCTGGGTCAGAATGAAAGATGCAGATATAACAGCAGCCTCCAACGCAGCGGCAGCTGCAGCCGATAATGCTGGACAGGCATTAAGCAAGGCCGCACTGTTTGGAACTGACGCATCCCTTATAAGCAATTTAATTATTAAAAATAGCGGAGCTGCGATATATTCCCAGTATGTGTCTGGCGGATCTACTATATCAAAAAGCTCGTATGGCAGCGCTATCGCTGGATTTTATTTAGGCTGGGATAACCAAGCTGGTGTTCTCTACCCAGCTTTTGACGTAGGTAATGCGAATGCGTACCTTAGATACTCTAACTACACACAAGCCCTTGAAGTAAAGGGAGCAATAAAAGCAACATCAGGAGCATTTGAAGGAAACGTAACCGCTGGCGCAGGAGCCATAACAATAGGTCCTAATGGAATTTCTACTACAAGTGGTAAATTTAGTATTGATACAGCAGGAAATGCAAACTTTTCTGGAACATTACAGGCTGGAACCATATTGTCTGACGGGGAAATTACTGGTGGAACAATTTCAGGTGCTACAGTAACTGCTGGATCTACTGGTGGGCTCGGAAATGTAAGGTTAAACAGCTCAAATAGAAACTTAGAATTTTTAAATTCCGCAGGAGGAGTAATCGGAAGAATGTATTCTTTTGCTGACAATGAAACAATAATTGCTCCAGGAACCACTAGCTCTGCTTCAGGATATCCTGCATCAACTGCATTTATTTCTTTAGCATCTAATGTAAGAACAGCAAGCTTAATCGTAACAAATTCTAGTGGAGTTTCTATAGGAGAGCTTAAGATAGACTCTACAGACGCAACGTTTAGCGGAGTAAGAGTTAAAACAACATCTGGTGCTGACATAGGAACAGGAAATTTTTATATAAGAAATATTGGAATGGGCACAGGCTCAAAGGCAACAACCGACACCGACGGATATCGTGGCGATATCTGGATACAGTATACATAGGATAATAAATGTCAGATATATTTATTAAAAATGCTGGGCAAGGGTCTGCTGGATGGAGAAAGGCGTCCAATATTTGGGTTAAAACTTCTGGATTGGGATCTACAGGATGGAGATCCGCTGCTGGAGTATGGATAAGAAATGTAACACAGTGGCTTAGAGTTTGGCCCTTATCTGGAATATTTGCAACAAGAGTCCCATACATAGGATATTTTTCATCAGATACATATGCAGGCAGAATGCCAAATGCTAGCTATCCAGTAATTAGAATAGGTGATTCATACTTTGGAAATAACGCTCAATGGGATTTAAATGGATGGGCTGCATCTTCATATACTTTCAAGTGGAAGCTTTATGATCAGTTTGGTTCTGATCTAGCCACAACTTTAAAAAGCGGAACAGGATCAGGATGGACATCTACAACTGGACAAGATGAATTACCAACTTCAATATGGACATCAACAAACTCAACAAATGCAGATAGACAATTTTTAGGGTTTGAAGTTACGGCAAATAATTCATCTAATATTCAGTATAATGGATTATCTACTTCTACAAAAATACAGGTTATTAGAGAGCAGCCTGTAAATTTAACAGCTACCTTAAGTACAAATACTCCAGCAGTTGGAACAGCAATAACATATTCATCAACTTGGCAATCTGGAGAGGCTTATAAGGCAGACCCAAACCGAATATATATTAATTGGTACAACAATACTTCTAGCTCTACATCTGGTGGAAGCCCAGCTACTGGTACTGGAGCAAATACAGCAACCTATACACCAAATGATAATGATTCTGGAAAATATTTATATGTTGTAGAAGAAAGACAAAATTCTGGAACAGATTATGATTTAGGTATAGCTACTGGGATAGTTGTTTCAAGAGTTACAACTTCACCAGTTGGTGCAGCAGCACCGAATGCATTTACATACTCTCTGACAAATGTAAGTTCAGTTACTACTCCGTCTACACCTACACAAACTAGAGTTTCCTCAACATCAAATGACATTTTATTTGAATTTGCTAGTTTAATACCAGAAGACACATTGGACTACACATTAAATTTATCTGGACCAGTAACAAATGCTGGAAATCAGACAATAACCATACTTAATCTTTTTAGCAACAATTCAGATTATCAAACCACTTTAACCTCGAATGCAAATAATTCTAATGTTAGTTCTTATGTTGTAGCCAATGGAAAATCTAGAACATTGCAATTTAATGTAAGTACAACAACTGGAGCTAAAAGCTGGAAAATAAATTATACAATATCTAGTGCATCTGGTGGCAATGGTACATATGATCTAGATACAAATTCAATGCCAAGACAAACTATTATAGCTGGTGTATCTAATCCAACTGTAACAATAAATAGTGTAACTGCATATTCTGAATTAGATCAGACAGGCAGTACTAAAATAGGAACTGCGGGCTCTCCAACTTCTTTATCTTCTATACTAAAACCTACCGCATTTTCTACTACATCTACATCAAACTATACCTTTTATACAAACTTTCAAACTACAGGATCTCAAAGAAGAGTAACTTTACCCGCAGCATTTAATTCTGGAACCACCATATATGTTTCAACCAACGGATACATTAACTTTGGGGGCAGCGACCCAGCTGGATCGATATCCATACCAACATCTGGAACAACAATAGCACCATTAGCTGGAGATTTAAGGCAAGGTGCAGTTTCAGCTACTACAAATACATCAACTGGCGGTCTGTGGTTCTTTTCGGATTCTAGTAATTATTATGTAACTTGGTGGGGAAATTACTACCAAGATGCAGCACAGGTTGCCAGATATCAAGTTAAATTTTATTGGGGAAGCAACGTTGCTGACATATATATTGTCAATAATAGTTTAACATCAATCACACCAAGTACAACTGCAGTACAAAATGGTGCAAGTCAATACCAAAATTGGTCGGCTACAACATCACAGGCTTCTACATTATTATCAACTGCAACTATGAATAGGGTTTTTGATAAAGATGGATACGATGATGACAGGACACCACTTGTCGCTTCTGCTCCAGTTTTAACATGGACCGTGACTTGGGATGCAGCTGGAGGAACTGGCGGAGGAACTACAACACAAACTAGAGGCCTTTCCCATACAGCTCCTTCTCCAGGAACTAGAGACGGTTTTGATTTTGTATACTACAGGTACCCTGCAAGCGGTGGAACAGATCCAGTATTTGTTGGATCAGGAGGAAGCTATACTCCAACATCAAGCGTCACATTTGGAGCCATATGGGCAACAAAAACATATTCGGTTTCTTACAATGCAAATGGGGGAACTGGGGCTCCAGCAAGCCAAACTAAAACTCACGGAGTTACATTAACATTAAGCTCTACAACTCCAACTCGTGCAACAGTTGGAAACACTTCTTATACTTTTAACGGATGGAACACTGCATCCGATGGAACTGGAACTAACTATTCTGCTGGAGGATCCTATACTGTAAATGCCGCAGTTACTTTGTATGCTAAATGGACCGCTACTACTGTTGTGACTAAACTTGCAACACCTACGGGAGTAAATGCAACAGACACTAGAACTGACGGAGTTAACGTAACTTGGAATGCTGTCTCTGGTGCTGCTTATTATGGAATTTGGTGGGGAGGTGCTCCTGGTTATGACAGTCCTCCAGACTTTGGTGGACCAAGTAGTGCTGGTGGATGGAATGGCATTGGCACCTCATTTTTGGATACATCTATTAGTGCTGGTTCTAGCAGAGATTACTATGTTCAAGCCTTTGCTTCTGGAAATGCAACTGGAACAAAGTCTGATTGGGGTGGACCAAATAATGGAACAAGGGCTACCGCTTCAACTCCAGCTACCGCACCAGGAACCCCTGGAACTCCCACAAACGGCTGGACTGGCGGACTATCTTATCCATTTTCATGGACAGCAGCTACTCCTGGAACGGTAAGTGGAGGAGGAGCAGCAACTATTTCATCTTATCAAATAAGAATATATAGAGCTACAGACTCATCTGGAACTGGATCTACTTTATACAATACATATACTTCTTCAGGAAGTGGAACATCTTATACGTTTACAGCCCCAGATGGGCTGTATTATGCTGCCTCAGTTTCAGCAACCAACTCCGCTGGGTTGTCATCTGCATCCTACTCAGGAATAAGTCTATACAAATGATAAATAAACTAGAGATTATAGAAGAGTATTTAAATAATATTCAATTCCATATTGATCACGTTAATCAAGCAATGGCTAATCCAGATATGCAGTTTATCCCAGATGGTAAAATAGGTGTAGACCTAGTGCTGTACCTACAAGATTTGGTGTCTGTAAAACAGGCACTAGAAACAGAAAAGCAAGCCTTGACTAATCAAGGTTAAATGCTATAATATAAAAGGAGGAATAAAATGACAACATTATCAAAAAACGACAAAGTTCAAATAATTGAATCTAGACTAAGAGGTCTTGAATACAAGAAGTTTGGATTAGAAATAGATCTATTAGTAGAAAATGCTAAAACTGCTCCAGATTCTGAATCGGTTTCAAATATTGGAGATGCTATTGAAGAAGTTTCTAGCCAACTGTCTGTTCTAAATGCAGAACTTGCAGAAGTAAATGCACTAACTGAATAGGTAAAAATGGAAAAATTAGAATTAATTATTAATGCCCTGCAAGAAAGAATAGGACAATTAGTTTCTGGATATGAAACTCAGATTGCAATATTGAGGGCGGAAATAACAGAGTTAATGAATAAGCAAACAGCACAAGAAGAGTACTCAAAATCCTTAGATGCTAAGTTAGAAGAGGTTTAAAATGACAGTTGTATTTCAAGATGGAGAACCAGTAGATCCTAAGAAACTTGAGGATCTACAAAAACAAATTGATGATATTAAGCTTCAATCTGATAAGTCATATAACTTGAGTACAACTACTGCAAACAGCGTAACCCAGCTTTCAGTTATGCATTTAAAGGCTGGAGTAGTCACATTTGAAACTGGACTAAAGGCTGGAAGTGATAATAATATTCAAATCGAACTTGGATGGGGAGCAGACTATGAAGTAGCATATGTCGTAGCACAGCCAAGATTAAAAGATCCAGGCAAAACTAATATAAGATGGGGCATCTCTGGCAATAAGGACGCTACATTTTTAAATGTTTGGAGCGAAAAAGCTACATCAACTACAACTCCAATTAATTTTCACTGGATTAGTGCAGGCAGAAAAATTCTTTAAGCAAGTGAATTAGGGTTGACAACCCAGAGTAATATGTTACAATTGCTATAACATTAAGCCACGATATCGTGGCTTTTATATATATTAAGGGTTTTCATGAGTAACGATTTAAAGTGGATGATTTCATCCGACCAGCAATTCCCATATCAGGATGACAAGATGATCGCACTTTGGTTTAAGGTCATGAAGTGGTTTAAGCCAGATGTTGTTGACTACCTTGGAGATACAGATGACCAAGCATGCTATAGCAAATATACAGAGGGAAGATCAGCAGAATTTTTAAATCTGCATAAGACTGATAGCCGAGATCTTATTGTTCCAATGATGCGCCACGAAGCAAAAGGTGCAAGAGATTTTTACACAAAGACAAGAGAGATGCTTCCAGAGGCTCAGCTTTTTTCAGCACTAGGAAACCACGATGTTAGAATTTTTAACTATGTTGATGCAAAGCTTCCTGACTATATTAATGAAGTTACTCCAGAAGCACTATGGGGGTTAGACTCTTTAGGATATGAATATATCCACTATAACGAATTGCCAAAGCGAAGATTTGGGGATATCCACGTTCACCATGGACTTTCAATTGCATCAACTGGATCTGTTCGTAAAGATATGGAAGACCTTCAGATATCATTAATAAGAGGCCACTCTCATAGAATTGCTTCTCATTTAGTTACATACGAATTAAGAAACAATGGCGAAGGAGAAACTCTTCGTGGCTATGAGCTTGGTCACATGTGTGATGAAAAGGGCCCAGGAATGAAATATATGCAACATCATGATTGGCAAAAGGGGTTTGCTGTTGCACACATTGTAAATGATTACCCACATATTAATATGATTCATGTGGCACCAGACTATTCATGTGTTGTTGATGGGAAGCTAATTACGCTATGATGAAATGCAATAGATGCCAAGGAAGAGTTTTTGTTGACAGAGTATTTTCGCAAAAACTACACGTAGAGCTTTTCTGCTTGTTGTGCGGTAAAAGATGGATGATTAATAAGGATACGAGTGCACTAGGTAAATGGTTAGAAAAAAGAGAAAAAATTCAGTTAAAAGCATTCGGTATTTCTTCTTAAATAACAAGATACATAAAGTATTAAGTCATTCAAGATCTAAAGACCAAATGGTTGCTTGGTGCTATCCAGATAAAAAGAGATTGCTTTATTCCTATTCACAAGTTTTAAAAACTATGGAGAATGCATATTCAACTAGCCAAGTAGCTCAAATGCTTGGTAAGCATAAGGTCACCATAGAAGATTATATTTTGGACGGGAAGATAAGATATCCTCAGAAAGTATATCCAATAGGTAATCCAGATAGTACTTGGTATAAGTTTATGTATAGCGAATCGGACATTATGGACATACATGAGTTTATATTAGAATCAGGGTATTCTAATAACATGCCTTCAAAAAATGAGATGAAGGCTCTTCTCAAACACAACACTATATTGTATACTAAGACAACAGAAGGGAACTTTGTGCCAGTATGGAAAGCAGAGTAGCACCAGCAAGAGTTGTAGTATGTGAAATATGTAAAAAAGAATTAGTAGTGCGTTGGGGCATTTTTGCCCATGACACTTTAAGCAGACATAGAAAGGCGGAGCACTAATGGAAAAAGGAACTCAAGTTAGAGTAGATCTATCTTTTACACGCAACCTTGGAAACTTTGAAAGCATTAAGATTGGTATCGGAGTTGACGACTTTGTTAGAGAAGGCGAAACAGTAGATGCCGCAGCAGATCGAGTCTATAAGTTTGTAGAAGATAAGCTAATTCAAAAGACACAAGAAGTAGAAGAGGAATTGCGTGGCAGTAAATAAAGAACCCTACATCCTACTTTCTCTGTATTCTAATTTATATGAGGAGGCTTATAAAACAAAGCCAACTATTAATAAGTATAGAGAGAAGTGGGCTATGCAAGATGTCATAGACAGCATAGGGTTTGATAGATCTAAAGAAGTTTTAGAGTATTACTTTAAAACTGGAAAGAATAGGCATCCGCTAAATTTCTTTTACAACAACTTTGATCGAATGGAGAACATGATGATTCAGGCTAAAGAAGATAAAGTTAACAGAAGCCGAACTATACAGGAGACTAAAAGAAGAATGGTTGAGGGTAACTAATGAATACGGAAGCCGAACTTATTTCAGCAGTTTGTAAAAATAAAGATATCAGCACCATACTTGCAGACAATTCAGACGACCTTTTTATATCCCACAAAGATATTTGGGAAGGCCTTAAGTCATACTACTATAAGTTTAGAGCAGTACCAGAGGTTGGAATCCTACAAGATAAATTTAAAGACTTTGAGCCAGTTGAAACAAAAGGTGAGACGGGATATTATCTAGATAAACTAAAGAATGAATTTGTAGGAAATAAATTAAAGACAATTCTTATGCAGGCTGGTTCATCTTTAAAAGAAGATGCTCCATCTAGAGTACTTGGAACAATGCAATCTCAACTTGCAAACTTGAGTAGGTACACAAACAATGTTAAAGACCTAGACATAACAGATTTAGATTCAGCAGAAAGACACTATGAGTCAGTAAGAACTAGATCTTTAGCAATGGGCGGAAGTCCAGGTATCCTAACAGGGTTTGATGCAATTGATAAAGCATACCCAACTGGAATGGCTCCAGGACACCTCATTGTGGCAATTGGCTGGCCAGGACGTGGTAAGACTTGGTTTACATCGTATCTTGCATGTAAAGCTTGGGAGCAAGGCTTTAAGCCTATGATTGTTTCTCTTGAGATGGCCCCAGAGAATATGCGAGATAGAATTTATACGATGCTTGGCTCTGGTTTATTTAGAGCAAGCGACTTGTCTAAGGGTGACATTAACATTGACGATTTTAAAACATGGGGAAAGAAAAAGACTGAGGGCAAGAACAGTTTTATTCTAGTTTCAAATGAGGGGGCTGGAGAAGTAACACCTGCAACTATTCAGGGAAAGATTGACCAGCATAAGCCAGACCTAGTTATTCTAGATTACCACCAGCTGTTTAATGATAACAAGCGAAGCAATTCTGAAGTAGAAAGAAATAGAAATATTTCAAGAGACTTTAAGTTACTAGCAGTAACTAACGGAATTCCAATTATTGATATCACAGCTGCTACAGCAGATGATATTTCAGATCAAAAAGAACCGCCAATGATGAGCCAGGTAGCATGGTCAAAGGCTATTGAGTACGATGCTGATATGGCTATTGCAGTTCATAAGCATGCAAACACAGACCTTATTGAAATTGTATCTAGAAAAAATAGGCATGGGCACGACTTCAGATTCTTCCTTGATTGGGATATCAATAGAGGAGTTATTACTCCAATCTATGAAGACTTACCCGAGTTGAGCAAGTGACTCATAAAAATATTAAAAGGTTTCAAATAGAAGTTAACTTTTATGACAACGCACAATTAATAAGTTTAAGACCACAATACGAAAACTTGTTATCTCAAGATATGCGTGGCAAGGGATATGTTAGGGTATTAGATATTGATCCAGCTTTCTCAATAGAGTTTACTGGAGAAACATGGAGATTCTTAATGACTCTTCATGGGGTATACGTAGGAAAGAAGAAGGCATGGCAATTAGAGGGTATAACTCAAGGCAAGTTGATAGCTCGGAGTATAGCCCCGTCCATATCAAATCAATAATTCAAAGCCTTGGAATAGATATGGTGGGTGAGACATCTAATGATTACCTAGCATACTGCCCATTTCATTCTAACAGACATACCTCAAGCTTTAGTGTAAGCAAAACAAAAGGGGCTTACCTGTGCTTCAATCCTTCTTGCGGAGAAGCAGGTACGCTAAGCGACTTAGTAAAAAAGATTTTAAATAAAAATGAGTTTCAATCCTTGAGGTATATTGAATCAAAACAGTCTGAGGCCCTAGAAAATTTTGATGAATCCCTTAAAGACATCCTAGAAGACAAGCCAGACTTTGTTGAATTCCCAGAAGAAACATTAAAGAGTTTATATAATGGATTAATTGTAAATGATAAAGCAAAGGAGTACTTAAAATCACGTGGTATTGATTTGCAATCAATTGACCATTTCTCACTAGGGTATTCTGAAAATATGGACATGATAACTGTTCCAGTACATAGTCCAGATGGAATACCAGTTGGAGTTGTTGGTAGATCAATCTCAGATAAAAGATTTAAGAATAGCAAAGATTTGCCAAGAAGCAAAACTATGTTTAATATACACCGTGCTAAAAAAATTGGAGATAGGGTTATTGTTGTAGAGTCTAGCTTTGATGCGATTCGTGTTCATCAGGCTGGCTTCCCGAATGTTGTTGCCACCCTGGGGGGTCACATATCTGGACAAAACCTTAACCTGTTAAATAGATACTTCAATACAGTTATTATTATGACTGATGCAGATAAGGCGGGAAGAGATTTAGGCTCAACAATTGCATATAAACTAAGTAATAAAAACATCTTGTGGGCATCGCATTCTTATGGTAGAATATATCCAGAGGGTGTAAAAGATGCAGGTGACATGTCTGATGAAGACATTAAAGCCTGTATAACAAATGCCATATCTAATTTCGAATATAAAAATTAAACAATAATATAAGTGATTACAAACGGATATATACCGTTACATACATAAGGAGAATAAAATGGGAATAGTAAAAGGTTTGTCAGGAATGACAAAGGCAATGGACAAGGTTACATACACCAGTTCAGAAGACAGCAAGGCTAAATGGCTAAAGATTGAGGATGGAGAAGCAGTAAAGATTCGCTTCTTGCAGGAGCTTGATCCAGATTCACCAAACTATAATGAAAAAATGGGTTGCGGATTTTTCGCAATTGAACACACAAACCCTAAAGATTATCGCCGTAAGGCATTAGATACAATGGAAGACGAAGGTCGTGACTGGGCTCAAGAACAGCATCGCAAGGATCCAAAAGCTGGATGGGGTGCAAGAAAGCGTCTTTATATTAACGTATTAGTTGATGATGGAAAGACTGAGCCGTATGTTGCCATTCTTTCTCAGGGTGTAAGTGGAAAAACAATTACACCAACACTAATTGAATACGCAAATGAAATGGGAAGCATCTCAAATCTAATGTGGAGAGTAAAGCGTAGCGGTCTTAAAACAGATACAAGCTACACAATCATTCCTTTGGCTAAAGATGAAAAGCCATTTGATTTCTCTTCTGTGGAGCTGTTTGATTTAGAGAAGACAGCAGTGCGTAGCGTTCCATACGCAGAGCAAGAAGCTTTTTATAATGGAGAGTCATCTCCAGAAGAAAGAGAATCGGCTTCAACCAGTAGCAGCGTCGACTGGTAAGAGAGAGTATAGGCGGAGAATTAAGTTGAACTTCACACATTTGCATGTGCATTCTTTCTATTCATTAATGGATGGGCTTAATTCTCCTGCCGAACTCGTAAAGGCTGCAAAAGAAGCTGGACAAACTTCCTTGGCAATTACTGACCACGGAACATTATCTTCACACCGTGACATGCAAATTGCATGTAAGGAGCAAGGTATTAAGCCGATCCTTGGAGTAGAAGCATACATTTCACCAACAGATAGATTTGATAGATCCTCAAAGACTGATAAGTCTATTCAGGCTTATAATCATATTATTCTTTTAGCTAAAAATAAAAAAGGTTTAGAAAACATAAACACGCTACAAGAACTTGCTTGGACAGAAGGCTTTTATCATAAGCCAAGAATTGACAGAGAGGTTTTAGATGATTATAGCGAAGGTATTATCGTTCTCAGCGGATGTCTTAATGGACTCATTAGTAAGGCTATCGATAAAGGTAACATGGAGGAAGCAGAACTTCTTCTCAAAAGCTTTAAACAAACTTTCGGACAAGATTTTTACGTGGAAGTGCAATCACATAACCCTGTGGAGATCAACTCCGCCCTTTTAGAATTAGCGGACAAACTTAAGATTAAAGCGGTGGCAACAGGGGATGCCCACTTTGCTAAAGAAGAAGATAGAATATTGGAAGAAGCAATGCTTATTCTATCAACATCTCCTAAGTCAGATAAAGATGCAGACTTTGAAATGTCTAGACAAATGCCAGATATGCTGGATAGATTTAATTACTTGTACCCAGACCGCAGAATATCATTCCAAGACTATAATCTATTTATTCAAAGTAGGTCTGAAATTGAGGCGGACTTTAATAAGGCAGGCATTATTCGTACAGATATATACGATAATACAATGGAGATTGCTGATAAGATTGGCGAGTATGACTTCCATGAGGGGCTAGATCTGCTACCTATCCCAAAGACCAATGCTGACAAGAAACTGTCTGATATGGCCTTAGAAGGCCTTAAAAGACTATCCCTAGACAAAGATCAGGTCTACTTGGATAGAATTGCAGAAGAATTATCTATAATTAAAGATAAGGCATTTGCTTCATATTTCCTAGTTGTAGCAGATATGATTACATGGGCTAAGTCAAATAATATTATGGTTGGTCCAGGACGTGGTTCTGCAGCTGGCTCATTGGTTTGCTATGCCCTTGGAATTACAGATGTGGATCCGATCAAATATGATCTTTTGTTCTTCCGATTTATTAATCCAGAACGTAATGACTTCCCAGATATTGATACCGACTTTGAAGACCGCCGTCGCAAAGAGGTAAAGGATTACTTAAAGAAAAAGTTTAAGCACGTTGCATCAATTTCTACATTTACTTACTTTAAAGATAAGGGTGTTATTAGAGATGCTGCTAGAGTATTCATGGTGCCACTTTCAGATGTTAACCGTGCAATGAAATCAATTGATACCTTCGACGACTTTATGGATTCTCCTAATACAAAAGAGTTTAGAGCAAAGTACCCAGAGGTAACTTGGCTCGCAGAAAGACTTCGTGGAAAGATTCGAAGTGTTGGGGTGCATGCTGCAGGTGTTGTAGTTGCAAAAGATGATTTAAGAAAGTACGCACCAATAGAGTCCAGAGCTGATGCAAATGATGAAGTCTCTGGAAGAATTCCAGTCGTGGCATACGATATGGATACGGTTGCAGATATAGGTCTTATTAAGCTAGATGCCCTAGGTCTTAAGACTTTATCTGTGATCTCTGATACTTTAAAATCAATTAAGAGTAGATATGACAAAGATATTAATCTTTATGACATTGCTTTAGATGATGAGAATGTTTATAAGATTTTTAACGATGGATACACAAAGGGAATATTCCAGGCAGAAGCAACACCATATACAAACTTACTTATAAAAATGCGTGTCGATAAATTTGAAGACTTAGCTGCATCAAATGCTTTGGTTAGACCAGGAGCTATGAATACAGTTGGAGCCTCTTACATCAAGCGTAAGCACGGTAATGAAGCAGTTAATTATATCCATCCAATTATGAAACCTTTTACAGAAAATACATACGGGGTGATTATATATCAAGAGCAGGTTATGCAAGCATGCGTACACCTAGGAGGAATGACTTGGTCAGAGGCTGACAAGGTTAGAAAGGTTATTGGTAAAAAGCAAGATGCAAAAGAACTCAGTCCATTCAAAGATAAATTTATTCAGGGCGCTAAAAAGCATATCAGCGCAGAAGAAGCAGACAATCTCTGGAAAACATTCGAAGCTCACGCTGGATACTCATTCAATCGTAGTCACGCTGTTGCTTATTCTATGCTTTCTTATTATACCGCTTGGCTTAAGTGCTATTATCCTTTGGAATTTTTATTCTCGATCCTCAAAAACGAAGGAGACAAAGACGCCAGAACAGGTTATTTGATTGAAGCAAAAAGACTTGGTATAAAAGTAAAACTTCCACATGTGAATGAATCCGATGTAAACTTTTCATTACAAAAAGATTCAATTAGATTTGGATTGGCAGAGATTAAATTTATTTCAGACAGCATTGCAAATAAAATTATAGAAAAGAGACCGTATGAAAACTACAAAGACTTTGTTGACAAGGCATCCAAGAAAGGTAGCGGCATTAATTCTAGGGCCGTTGCTTCTCTTAACGCTATTGGGGGTGCTGCTTTTGATGATAACCCTAGAAGCGGCAAAGAAGCCGAGTCTTATTACGAATTTTTAGGAATACCTTCCTTTAACCTTTCTAATTTAGACCCAAAGATTAAAGCACAAGCTAGACCTATTGATGAGTTTGAAGAGCTTGGATCTTTTGTGATGTTTGGAATGGCAAAGAGTATAAAGCGTGGAAATGGCTGGTCAAGAATTGAGATTGTTGATGAGAGCGGATCTGTAGGTCTATTTGATGTCGAGCAAACAAAAATAGAAACAAACAAAATGTACTTTGTTCTTGTTGGCGATAACAGAATATCTAGGTACGTAGAGGTTGATTCAATTAATAAAGATTCTGATGATGCTTTTGTTAAGTATTTATATGCAAAATCCTATCCTATTGACGAAAATCAGAGGTTTGTGATAAGCTATACACCATATAAAACAAAAGCTGGCAAGACTATGGCTCACCTTGTTATGTCAGATAAAGATAAGAATTTAAATAGAGCAATTGTATTTTCAAGCATGTATCCACTTTCGTTGGCAAAGATGCGAGAAGGAATGATATGCGAGCCAGTTCTAAAAACTTTAGAAGATGGAACACTTATGGTTAAGGAAGTAAAATGACATATAACGCAGAAGATGTATTTAAGACAATGAATGCCTCTAGAGTTCTAGTGGCCATATTAAGTAAAATAGGTTCTGTTGAAATATCAACTGAAGACTTTATGAAGACAACCAGTGATGATATGCAACTCTCAGTTACATATAATGATGAAGGACTATCATTTGAATTTAAGCTAGAGCCACTAGGATTTAAATCTGACTACGAATTGGCTAACGAGTAAATAAATGGAAATGAACCTGAATGATATTTTAGCAAAGCTTGACCCTAAGACTAGAGCAAGGGTACAGTCTGCAGTTGATATCCAAGTAGACAAGCAGCCAACACCAAGCATCGGACTTACCTTTGCTTTAAATGGCGGCTTTGCTTATGGTCGACAGATATTAGTTTGGGGAAATAAATCAGCAGGAAAATCTTCGTTCTGTCTACAAATGATTGCACTTGCACAAAAAGAAGGAAAGACTTGTGCTTGGATTGATGCAGAGCATTCTTATGATCCAGAGTGGGCAGAAAAACTGGGAGTTAACTCAAAAGAATTAATATACTCTCCAGCTAAAACTGTTAATGATATGGTGGATGTTGCAACAAAGCTTATGGAGGCTGGTGTAGATTTAATTGTAGTTGATTCAATCTCAGCACTTCTTCCAGCTATATACTTTGAAAAAGACGGAAATGAAATGAAGGATTTGCAAGACACAAAGCAAATTGGCGCAGAAGCTAAGGACATGACCCACGCAGTCAAAATGTTAAATTATGCAAACAAAAATACGCTACTCGTTCTTATATCGCAGCAAAGAAATCAGTTTGGATCTATGCATGCCAGCCACATCCCAACAGGAGGAATGGCTGTTAAGTTCTTCTCCTCTACCGTTATCAAGCTCTGGTCTTCAGAGGCTGAGGCTAATGCTATTAAAGCAGGTGTTAAGGTTGGCGACAAGATTATTGAACAAAGAGTTGGAAGGCCCGTTAACTGGATTGTTGATTATAACAAACTCGGTCCCCCTAACCTCTCTGGCCAATACGACTTCTACTATCAAGGAGAGTCACTTGGCATAGATCTTGTTGGAGAAACCCTTGACGTTGCAGAAATGTGCGGGATAATAGAAAAAGGTGGAGCATGGTATACAGTAAATGGAGAACGTTTTCAAGGACGTGCAAAGGCTGTAGCATATTTAAAGGAAAATCCAGATGTTGTAGACAAATTAATAGGAGAAATAAATGCCAAATCTTAATGAATTTTTTTCTTCTCAACCTAAAGATGTTCAAGATCAAAGGATTGAGAAAATAGAGCAAGAGAGACCATGTAGTAAATGCGAGTTGTCAGCTACATTTTATAATTTTAATCAAGCTACATTAGAAATGTATTGGACATGCTCTAATGGACATGAAACAAAGCATAAGCTTAATTAATGTCGGAGAGAGCAGAAGTAAAACGAGATGGCGCCAAGGCACAAAAAAATAGTGGTCGTGGTGAATACCAAAAGGGTGATGCTAAGTGGAAAAACTTTGTAGTAGATTACAAAGAATCTAAAGCTTCATTTAATTTAAATAAAGACGTATGGGCTAAAATCTGTACAGATACTTTTAAGGTAAGCAGGGATATGCACCCTGCTCTTAAAATTATTATCGGAGGGGATTCCAAGGTCCGTCTTGGAATCATAGAGTGGTCAGTACTAGAAGAACTGATTACATTTTGGGAGGAAAATAAAAATGGCTAATCCAATGATTACAATCGTAGGAAGAGTTGGTAGTGAACCAGAAACTGTAGGATCAAATGGTCTTCGTTTTAGAGTTGCAACCAATGATCGCGTTAAGAATGATACTACTGGAGAGTGGGAAGACAAGAACACTTCTTGGTGGACAGTCAAGGCTTGGCGCACACTTGCAGAACAATCAAAGTCTGTAATTAAAAAGGGCATGGAAGTTATTATTGTAGGAAAGATTTATGAAGAAAGCTGGACGGATAAGGAAGGCACAAAGAGAACTTCATATGAAATTAATGCTGATTCAATCTCTGTAACAGCATACACATTGTCTAAGGATAAGTCTCCAAGCAATAGCGACTTCCCTTCATATAAGACATACGCTGAGGTTCCATTCTAATGTTATACTTTCTTTATGGGACCATGCTTGGCTTTGTTGTTGGGTATGGAGTAGGACTATTAATGGACAAATGGGATAAAAATATTAAAAATGACAGAGGATAAAAATACATTAGAGTTAATTAACTCTATAACAGAGTTCAATGATCTTCATGAGTATATGAATGATGCTCAGTTAGATAGAGCATTGGCTGTCATTGTAAAGCTTTTGTTGAACCCAGATGTGCCTGCTGCTAAGGCACCACAGCTTATTATTGAGTTGCAGGCAATGTCAACTAAGTTTGCCATGATGGCTTCTTATTATTCAACAATAGCAAAAGATAAAGCTGGGACCACGAATAATAATAAAAAGAATATATATTATTCAGCAAAGGAGTCCATAGACAAACTTGTAGATGCACTTAAGTATGTCGTTAGGTATAATTTGTAATGGGTAGAAACATAGTTAAAAATTTAAAGTTTAAAAAGCATACTGGCAAATTCTTTGACCCAGAGCTTTTTGCATCAATGCTTGATGAGTCATATAAAAATACTAAAAGAGCAGATGGAGAAATGACTAAAAAGTCTTTTAGCCCAAGCTCTTTAGGATATGGTCATGGAACATGCCCAAGGTATTGGTATATGGCTTTTTCTGGCGCAGTCTTTATTGACAATAATGATGCTGTTGCAGTCGCTAACATGGCTCAGGGTACCCAGGCCCATGAGAGACTTCAGAACTTAATTAAAACTATGCCACAGTGGGTTGCAGAAGAAGAAGAAATTATAAACGAATATCCACCAATACGTGGGTTCATTGATTTAATTATGGAATATGACAATGAAACCGTAATTGGTGAAATCAAGACAGCAAAGCAAGAGGTTTGGGATACAAGGCAGGCTGAGATGAGCCCTTCACCGAACCACTTGCTTCAGCTATTAACATACATGAAGCTTAAAAATGCCAAAGAGGGGTTTTTTCTTTATGAGAATAAAAATACTCAAGAAATATTAATAATTCCAGTATCAATGAATGAGAGAAACACAAAGATTATCGAAGACACATTTCTTTGGATGAGAGAAGTGTGGGATAATTTTAAAGATGGTGACCTTCCAATGAAGCCAGAAGGTGCAACAAAAACTAAGATGCCGTGCACCTACTGCCCAATTAAAAAGGAATGCTACTCAAAAGATACTCCTACTGGAACTGTTCAAATAGAAAGATTTAAGGTTCCTTTATAATGATATGCGCTAATTTAGATTGTAAAAATGGCAAAGAGTTTACTCCAAAAACTCATAATCAGAAATATTGTGGAGATGATTGTTGCAGGATTGCAACCAATAAAAAGATTATGGAAAAGTATTATGAGAAAAAAGCAATTAGGTCGGGACAAAAAAGATACTGCAAGTCATGCAAGGCATCTTTAAGTAGGTATAACACCCTAGACATATGCTCTAAATGTGAAAAAGATAACTCTAAGTCTGATAGAAATAAAATATTGAGGATGATAAATGACGCTGGCGAAGCTATCTAGAACTAGAGCAAGCAGGGTTTTAGGTATAGATGCTTCAACTTCTTCTGTTGCATTTTGTCTTATTGAGGGAGACAAGCCAGTTAAATGGGGAAAGATTAATCTAGTTGGTAACGATATATATGAAAAAATTTATAATGCTAAAACTAGAGTTGCTATGATGCTAGATGAATTAAAGAGTGATTATATTGCAATAGAGGGTGCCATACTTGTCAGATCACCTGATGCTGTGATAAAATTGTCATATGTTTATGGTGTTGTTATTGCTGAGCTTATGTCTACGGGCGCTTCAGTTATTACTATATCTCCCAGCTCTTGGCAAGCGTATATTGGGAACAAGAATCCCACTAAGGAAGAGAAGGCGTCAATACGCCTAGCAAATCCAGGATACGCAGACTCATGGTATAAAAACCAGTTACGAAACATGCGTAAGCAAAGAACAGCAGATTATTTTAATAAAAAGTATGGTCTATCTGTAGAAGATTTTGATGTAGCTGATGCATTTGGCATCGCATATTATGCTAGAGAGGTTTTGACAAATAAATGACAGATACATGGAATAATGGAAGCGAGCAAGAGAATTTTGTTCTAGACCTGCTTGGAAACAAAAAGGGAGGATACTATGTTGAGCTTGGGGCCTTTCATTCAAAAAATGGAAGCAATACCAATAAGTTAGAAAATAAATTTGATTGGAAGGGAGTTTCTTTTGAAATAAAGGAAGACCTTAGAAAAGAGTTTAATGAAAATAGATCCAATCCATGCATGGGAGATGCACTAGACTTTAATTATATTTCTTATTTTGAAGAAAATGATTTTCCAAAACAAATAGATTATTTGCAGATTGATATAGATTCTGGATATAGAAAAAGTGGAAGGCCAGATGGAAGTGCTTATACAAGCCTGCATGGACTATTGGCAGTGCCATTAAATTCATATAGGTTTACAGCCATTACCTTTGAGCACGATGCAAACATGTATTGGAGAAATTATGTAATGAGAGACGTTCAGAGAGAAATACTTGACTCCCTAGGCTACTCATTAGTTGTTAGAACTGAATCAGAAGATTGGTGGGTAGACCCAAAGGTAATTGGATTAGAAGAATATAGAAAGCATTTTAGGTGGGACCATCTGTGAAATTGTACAAGAATAAAGAATGGCTTTATAGAAGGTATGTAGTTCAAAAAAAGACTATGGAAAATATAGCACAAGAATGTGGCGTAACTGTTATGACCATATATAGAGCTTTAAAAGAAAAGGGTTTAATAAAATGAAAGCGAAACCAGTTTTTGAAGATTCAAAAGTATTTAAATATGACGACCTTTATTTGCTTACAGTTGGAACTGAAGCAGGGCATGAAATTTTAACAACCTGCCTTGATATTGCTCACATGCTAATTAAAAAGAATATATCATATGGAAACTCAGCCCTAGATCCAGTTCGTATATTTTCAAAGGCGGGACCAAGAGAGCAACTATACGTTAGAATTGATGATAAACTAAATAGACTTATTAAGGGTGAAGAATACCCAGGAGATAATGATATTGATGATCTAATTGGATATCTAATATTGCTAAAAGTTGCCAAAGAATTTGCTATTTCAGTCGACTAGAAGTATAATATACCTATATGGAAATTGAATTAGCTGATCATTTTGATCGCATGAACAAAGTAGTTGAAGAACTACTTAGAGGAAACAACCCTACCCAAATTGCCACCCTGACAGGCCTTAAGAGGGCAGATGTTATTGGTTTGATAGATGAGTGGAAGAGCGTCGTACACAACGACACATCAGCCCGTGAACGTGCTAAGGAGGCTATCTCTGGAGCAGACCAGCACTATGCAATGCTTATCAAAGAAGCTTGGAAGACAGTTGAAGATGCAGATCAGGCTGGCCAGCTTAGTGTTAAATCTGGAGCGCTAAAACTAATTGCTGATATTGAAGGAAAAAGAATTGGCATGCTGCAGGAAGTCGGTCTATTAGATAACGCTGAAATGGCAGGACAAATAGCAGAGGCGGAAAGAAAGCAAGAAGTCTTAGTTAAGATTCTAAAAGAAGTAACTGCAACTTGCCCTAAGTGTAAAATGGAAGTGGCCAAGCGTCTATCACAAATTACTGGAATTGTTGAGCATATAGAGATTATTGAGGAAGTCAGTGGAATTTAATTTTGATGACCTCATTGATATACTTGACGGAGAAGAGTTTGAAGAAAGACCTGTCGATTTAAGAACGTTCGTAACAGATAAAAACTATCTAGGTCTTCCTGAGTTATCTGATAATCAATATACTCTTATAGAAAAATCCTCTCAGATATATAAAGAGTCAACTTTGATTAAGCTATTCGGAGAAAAAGAAGGATCATTAAGATATAAGCAAACATGCAATGAGGTTGTTGCTCAATTGGGTAAGGGTAGCGGAAAAGATTATTGCTCAACTATATCTGTAGCTTATATAGTATATTTACTATTGTGCCTTAAAGACCCAGCATCTTATTATGGCAAGCCTCCAGGTGACTCAATTGATATTATTAACATAGCTATTAACGCTCAGCAAGCAAACAATGTATTTTTTAAAGGATTTAAAAATAGAGTAACACATTCACCGTGGTTCATAGGAAAGTACTTTGAAAAAGCTTCAGAAATAAAATTTGATAAGAATGTTACTGTTTATTCTGGACACTCAGAAAGAGAAGCGTTTGAAGGTTATAACGTTCTTGTAGCGGTACTTGATGAGATTTCAGGCTTTGCTCTAGACAGTACAAGCGGTCACGATCAAGCAAAGACTGCAAGTGGTATATATGACATGTACAGGGCCTCTGTAGATTCTCGCTTTCCAGATTACGGAAAGGTAATTCTTCTTTCGTTCCCACGCTTTAAGAATGATTACATTCAGCAAAGATATGATGAAATTATTTCAGAAAAAGAAGTTATATCGAGATCGCATAGATTTAAATTAGATCAAGACCTTCCAGAGAATACAGTCGGAAACGAGTTTGATATATTTTGGGATGAAGATCACATTGTATCTTATAAGTATCCAAGAGTTTATGCAATACGTAGGCCAACATGGGAAGTTAATCCAACAAGAAGCATAGAAGATTTTAAAATTGCATTTTATAGAGACGTAACAGATGCCCTAGGAAGATTTGCTTGCATGCCACCAGAAGCAATTGATGCATTTTTTAAGTCTCGTGAAAAAATTGAGATGGCGTTTAACGATCTATCAATAGCTGTAGATGGGTTCGGAAGATTTGAAGAATGGTTCCTTCCAGAAGAAGACAAAGATTACTACATACATGTTGACTTAGCTCAAAAGCATGACCATTGTGCTGTATCTATGGCCCATATTGAAAAATTTGTTAGCGTAAAAGTTACAGACACTTACTCTCAACCAGCCCCAATTGTTAAGGTGGATGCTGTAATGTACTGGACACCCACATCGGATAAGTCAGTAGACTTTGCCGAGGTTAGAGACTATATTTTATCTCTAAGATCCAGAGGGTTTAACATTAGAATATGCACATTTGACAGATGGAACTCTCATGATATGATGCAGCAGCTTAAGCAGTATGGAATAAATACCGAAACATTATCTGTAGCTAAAAAACACTACGATGATATGGCGATGGTTGTTTTAGAAGAAAGACTAAAAGGACCACACATACCATTACTCGTAGATGAATTGTTAGAGTTAAGAATTATGCGTGATAAGGTTGATCACCCCAGAAAAGGTTCTAAGGACTTAGCTGACGCAGTTTGCGGGTCTATATATAATGCAATTAGTTTAACCAGGTCGGCATTTGGAGATATAGAAGTTCATGATTATTCATCTGTCAAGAAACAGTATAGAGAATCTATTGCAGCAGATGCCCCTAATTTAATTAGAGCACCTTCTCAAATGCCAAGAGATCTTTCTGATGCACTAAGTGGAATGGAAATAGTATGAGTATATATCAAGAAAAAGCTAAAGAATGTAAGTGCTGCAGCAAGCACGTTCCTTTACCAACAAGATTAAAGGATTACGAGGGCACCCTTGTATGCCCAACGACATTTGACAACATTCATGAGTATAAAAGAGTTTGGTCTGATATTGGCAAGAGACCACCTGGCAGCATAAGAAAACATTTTTCCGAATATGTTCAGGGCATAGTCGAACAAAATTTTAATAAAAAGGTGGATACCAGTGAATGATTTTGAAGAAGATGAAGAGTTTGTATTATCAAAGATTCAACACTACATTGAGATAGGCGCCATACGAATTGCTGGTTTTACGGATGATGGAGAAGCTATCTTTGAGTTAAATGAATCTACAACTAAAGAATTGGCTCCAGAGTTATGGAAACGGCACGAAGAGTATGTAGACGAAGAGCTTTTAAGATTAATGGATTCAGATTTAATGCAGGTCGAATATGATGAAAACCTTAAGGCTACTTTAAATTTTACTCCAGAAGGTTTTGAGCAGGCTAAAGAAAAAGGAATAATTCCACTACAAGATTTAGAAGAATTTGGATACCTAGACTTTGATGAAGATTAAGATACAGTATTTTATATATATTTTTTTTAAAAAAATTAAATCAATCTTTATAAAAAAGAATAATAAAGATAAGTTTATATACTAATGATTATATTAGGAATAAATGAAACATCTCACGACGCATCTGTATCTTTAATTAAAGATGGAGAGGTACTGTTTGCTGGACATGCAGAAAGATATAGTAAAAAGAAAAATGATTGGTATAATAATAGTGAGATAATTTTAGATGCATTGAATTATGGAACACCAGATGCAATTGCATACTACGAAAAGCCATTACTAAAAAGGTCCAGAATTCTTATTCATGGAGGAGCAGGAGACTGGAAGCCAAACTTCCCAATGAATATACCAGTACATTACTTTAAGCACCATTACTCTCATGCAGCATCTGGATATTACACAAGCTCATTTAATGATGCATGCATAGTTGTTTTAGATTCAATTGGAGAGTACAACACTTCAACAGTGTGGGTGGGCCAAGGAGAAAAGATTAAGCTTAAGTACAAACAAAACTACCCAGTAAGTTTTGGTCTATTCTACTCCGCATTCACACAACTGCTTGGTCTTATGCCAAACCAAGAAGAATACATTATGATGGGCATGGCTGGATACGGTGATTGGAAAAGGTATTATAAAGAAGTAAATGAGTATTTTCCAAAATATGATGAACAGAAGTATAACTTTCATAAAGGTATTAATGACTGGGGAATGGTAATTACTGATCAAGATAGGTTTGATATTGCAGCAGCAGTTCAAATTGTATATGAACAAAGACTAAATGAATTTATGCGTATGGCAAAAAGAATTACTGGTAAAAATAATTTAGTATTTATGGGAGGTTGTGCCTTAAACTCTTCTGCAAACTCTCTACTGTGGAATATATTCGATATGATATGGATAATGCCAAACCCAGGAGACGCTGGAAGTTCTTTGGGTGCAGCAGCAGCACTATATGGAAAGCATCTTAATTGGAAAGGTCCTTACCTGGGCCACGACTTGGAAGGAGAATATCCTGTTCAACAAATTGTTGACGGCATATTAAAAGATGGAATTGTAGCAGTAGCATCAGGTAGAGCTGAGTATGGTCCAAGAGCTTTAGGAAATAGAAGCATCTTGGCAGATCCAAGAGATCCATCAATTAAAGATAAAGTTAATGTAATAAAGCAAAGAGAGATGTTTAGACCATTTGCACCAGTAGTACTATCTGAGCATGCCTCTAAATGGTTTGATATGGATTTTGAAAGCCCTTACATGCAGTATACAGTTAAGTGCCTGCAGCCAGAAAAAATTCCTTCTGTAGTACATGTTGACGGTACATCAAGAGTACAGACTGTTACAAAAGATCAACACCCTGGTTTATATAGAGTATTGAATAAGTTTTATTTACAAACTGGTGTTCCAGTATTATTAAATACTAGTTTAAATATTAAAGGACAGCCCCTCATAAATGATATGAAGGATGTCCTTGACTGGCAGGCACATTACGGTTATAATATACTAACAAGCGGCAGTAGCTTAGTTGGTTAAAGCCCCGAACTCATAATTCGGTAATCGTAGGTTCGAGTCCTACCTGCCGCACACCTTTGTAGCTCAGCGGAAGAGCAACAGACTTCTAATCTGTAGGTCGCTGGTTCGATCCCAGCCAGGGGTACGTTCCTATAGCTCAGCTGGTAGAGCAGCAGACTTTTAATCTGCGGGTCGATGGTTCGATACCATCTGGGGACACTAATTATTTTAAAAAATATAAAGGAGATGTTGTGAAAAATAAAATGGGTTTTTGTCCAATTGACCTAAGCTACCACCCAAATAATCCTCAAAGAGATCTATTTGATTTAAACTCAGAAGGCTATAGGACAAAAGAATTTATTATAAATGAAGACCTATTAGCATTAGGTTGTTCCCAAACGTTTGGTTGGGGGGTAGACAAAGAGCAGTCTTGGCCAGAAATAGTTTCAAACAAATTTAATATTTCAGTAACCAATCTATCACTTCCAGGAGATAGTGTAATGGGGCAAATTCTTAAAGCCTTTGAATATTTTAAAATTTATGGAAACCCTAAAAAAATTGTAGGAGTTTTCCCAATGAATAGAATACTTTTCCCATCTTCCTTTGATAACCCACATGACATTATAACTTGGGATTTGCATGGGAACAAGACTCCAGATAGATTTTCTGAAATACCTCATACACCAGATAAGGTTTTTAATGTAGAGGTGTGTCAAATTCAAAATTATATGTTTATAAGCATGCTAGAGCAGTATTGCCGATCAAACAGTATAGATTTTTTTTATACATTTTGGGACATGCACAGAACAAAAGGCCTAGAAGTAGATTTTGTTGAAAATAATGATCAGGAGGTTCAGATGCCAGTCTGGAAAAAGAATGTAGATTTCTGCAGATATCTAAAATCAAATTCAAAATCTTATTTTGACCCAGTTAGTCTTCAAATAGAAATGAAATACCCGAAGGTTCCGACAATAACTTGTCATAAATATTTTAAAGATTTTAAAAATTTTTATTATGCTTCTGATGCCACCACCAGCTTTGGTGGGCATTTTAGCTTCCACGAGCATTTACATTATTCAGATAAAATTGCAAATCTTTTAGGCTTAAATGCCATATAAATGCTGAATGTTGTGACTATTGAGAATAGTACTAACATGTAGTATAATAGGAAAGACCCAGAGGAGAGCTAAATATGTTGAATTTTAATAAAGTTTATATTGACCCAGAAATATATTATGTTGAAAATTTTATATCTCAGGAGGAGATAGACATAATTTTAGGATCTACGTTTGAATGGATTAAGACTAATGAAGATGGCAATGGGGCCTACCCGTTTGATGAAAAAGAATTAGATACACTAAAAACAGATGGAGTTGCTAGAAGGTTTACTGGAGTAATTAAATCTGAAGAGAAGTTTTGGTGGGAAGTTGTTGTAAAAAAGCTAAGACAATTGCTAGATAATGAAAATGAAAAATATAATGCAGTCCCATACATAACTAAATATCTTCCAGAAGGTGGCTGGGGTTTATACTATCATTACGAAAATCATCCAGATTGTGGTCCAATTGGTAAGTACACTACTAAAGGATTTACACTAGGACTCAATAAAGGATTCTCTGGCGGAGAAGTACATTTTAAATATAAAGACATAAGCTTTGCGGTTAAGCCAGGTACAATTTTGGTATTCCCTGCTTCAGAAGAATATACTCACGCTGTTACGGCATCGCATGATGGTGATAGAATAGTTCATAGTGCTTTTGTTTACAGCAATGATTTTTATGAATCAGATATATGCCCAGACGCATTTGAATTAGATACTTTAAATTCAAAGAACAAAAGTGTTACTAATAAAAACTAATGAAGACAGCTTTAGTTACTGGCACAAAGCTTGGCGTAGGTAACGCTTTAGTTACAGAACTTTCTAGGCGGGGCTATAGGGTTATTGCTACGTCAAGAGACCCAAATTATTTGATACAAAATAAAGAAAAAAATGGCTGGGGAGACGAAGTATTAATAGAGCAACTTGATTTATCAGATATAGATTCAATAGAAAGATTACATAGCAAGTACAAGGATATAGATTTAGATCTACTAATTAATAACGCAGCTGGTGGTAGTTACTATGAGTCTAATCCAGAAGGACTGTTTAAAACATTTGAGTATGCTTCCTTGCTAAATATAGCGGGCCCAGCACACTTAACAAAGCTATTCTTAAACAACTTAAAAAGATCTGAAAACCCTACCGTAGTAATGATATCTTCGTTTGCAGGAAAATATTTTTATGCTGGTGACATAACCTACTGTGTATCAAAGTCGGCTGTATCAGCAATGGCTGAAGTTCTAAGAATCGAGTTTATGCATTCAAATGTAAAGGTCACAGAGATAAGGCCAGCAAGTATAAATACTAGGCCAGATAACCCAAACATAAATCATATGGATACTAGAAATGTGGTTGACGCAATAATGTGGGTGTCAGAGGTACCAAAAAACTGCAACATAGACCTTATAGAAATGTCACCCTTGTTCTGCAAAAAGTACTCATAGGCAAAGCATTACTCAATATGATATAATTATAGAGGCTGCCAAATGGGGCCTAAATTAACTTATTCGCTTGAAAGGGGAATAAAATGGTAACACAATTTGCTATGGATCTATTCAAGGATCCATTTTTTATTGGCTTCAACAGAGAGTTGGAGCGTTTCAATAGTCTTAGTAAGGTAAACAATACGGCATTCCCGCCATACGATTTGCTAAAGCTAGACGAAGACAACTATCAGCTAACGCTGGCAGTTGCTGGATTCACAAGAGAAGATCTAACTGTATCAATTGAAGACGGAAGTCTATGGATTACAGGTGAGATTACAGAAGTAATAGATGCAGAAGTTGTCCACAAGGGAATTGCTGCACGTAAGTTCACAAGAATCTTTGAATTAAGTGAATACATGGAAGTTTCAAGTGTAGAACTAAAGGACGGAATGCTGCATATCCGTGTGGTTAGAAATCTACCAAAGGAAAAACAACCAAAAATTCTAAAAATTAAATAACCGTGAGACCTGGGTATGTCCTAAAACTACCCACTTAACAGAAAGATTAAAATGATTATACAAATTATTGGACTACCAGGATCTGGAAAAACAGAATTAGCTAAAGCACTTAAAGAAAGAATAAATGCAATTCATTTAAATGCAGATGAAGTTCGTGCAACTATTAATTCAGATCTTAGTTTTACCGCAGAAGATAGAATTGAGCATGCTCGTCGTATGGGTGAGACTGCAAGACTTATCGCAAAGCAAGGTGTGGCCCCAGTAATTGTAGACTTTGTTTGCCCAACTGATTTAACTCGTGCAGCTTTTGGCAAGCCAGACATTATGATATTTATGGACACAATTGCTGAAGGACGTTTTGAAGATACAAATAAGATGTTTGAGAGACCAACAGAATTTGATGCAACATTTGAAGACCATAGGCTGTCTGCTGAACAAAAAGCAACTGTAATAATTAAATATTTTAATCTTCATGACTGGTCTGCACCTACAACATTGATGCTTGGCAGGTACCAGCCTTGGCATGAAGGCCACCACGCTCTATACAAAGAGGCGGGTAAAAGAACAGATCAGGTACTTCTTGGAGTCCGTAATACATACAATACAAGTGAGAAAGATCCACTTAAGTTTGATCAGGTGAAAGAGTATATTGCCAAGGACGACTTTATGGATGGGGCATTAGTATTAAGACTACCTAACATTACCAATATAGTATATGGTCGTGATGTAGGATATAAAATTGAGCAAGTAGATTTGGGGGCAGACATTCATGCTATATCGGCTACGCAAAAACGTAAAGAGATGGGCATCTAAGGTTTGGGGCTGGATTATCAAGCCAAATAATATGGAGTGGCCATCATGAATGTATCTAAACAAAGATCTGCATTAAAGGCCATTACATGGCGTATAATTGGAACAGCAGATACTTTTGTAATATCTTGGGCAATAACCAAAGAGCCAGTTACGGCTGGAGCAATCGCAAGTTTTGAGGTACTAACAAAAACAATTCTTTATTACTTCCATGAGCGTGGTTGGAATAAAATTAAATGGGGGAGAAAATAATGTTTGAATATTATGTAAAGAAAGTAAGTAAGGTAGTAGACGGAGACACAATTGATGTTGATATTGATCTTGGGTTTGATATATCATTTACTTCAAGAGTTAGGTTAGCTGGAATAGATACTCCAGAAAGTCGTACAGCAGATAAGATGGAAAAAGCATTGGGCCTTGAAGCCAAAGCATACTTAAAGAATGCAATTGACTCAGCTAAAACTGTTGTAATTAAAACAGAAAAGATGGACTCATCTGAAAAGTATGGTCGCATTTTAGGCTGGGTTTTCTTGGACGGATCAGATAAATCTATTAATCAAAAGATGATCGAAGATGGACATGCTTGGGGCTATATGGGAGAAACAAAGATTAAAGACTTTGATGCGTTAGCAAAAGCAAGGAAGAAAAGCGGAAAGTAATGCCAGTATACGAATATAGATGCTCATACGATGAAGCACACCCATTAATGTCAGTACATAGATCAATAACAGACAATGATCCAGGATACACATGCGTTGAATGTGAATCAAGTATGGTAAGACACTTCACCTCATTTGGCATACAGTTTAAAGGTAATGGCTTTTATAAAACAGATAATCCTAAATAACTAAAGTGGTATAATTAACTAAGCAGACATCTTGTTTGCGTAGGAGCTATAGTTGAAAAGGGAAAAGTTATTTAGAATAACAGCGTCCATAATGCTTGCATTTGGATGGCTTTTTATGTCCCCCGCCTATAGCGATGATCCACTAAGTTTAGCAGCTCAGGAAATTGAAGAGCTTAATAATAGTATAGAAGACCTCGGCTACCAAGATGAATTCATATCTTTAATTCAAGAGGCAGAAGATAAGTATGCCATTGCAGTATCTGCAAAAGAAACCCAGACTCAAACCTCAGATCTATATGATGACTCCCTTGACGCAAAAGCCACGGCACTTGAACAAAAAGACTTAGCTCAATCAGCAGTAGATGAACAAACAGATGAAGTAGCCACTGCTTTAACTAATAAAAATAATGCCTATGATGCCCTTGGTGTAGCCAATATTAATCTACAAACAGCCCAGCAAGCCCTAAACAGTGCTGGTGGAGCAGGACTACAATACGATGTCTATAGTCTAATTAGAGTTAATGGACAAGCAGCCACAGATCAACTCCTATGTAGTGGAACATGGAATTCAAATTATATGAATCGGCCAGTATGCGGAAATCGGTATGAAAACTTCATTGTTAAATTTACTGGACGGATAACAGTTCCTTCATGGTTCACACAAACATATTTTGCAGGATATACAGATGATGGTTTTAGAATGTACATTGATGGAGAACTTGCCATTAATAATTGGCGGGAGCAGGGAACAACTTGGAGTGCTTACTCTCCTGTATATGATGTAACAAGCGATAAGGTTTTTGATGTAGAGATTTGGTGGTACAACGGTGGAGGGCCAGGATCTTATCATCTTGGATGGGCAATTCCTGGAGGATGGACTGGAGCAGGTTGTGACTATGCTGGAGATCCACGAGTATGGGGACAAAACTTTAGTTGTAATTTAAATACATTCTCATCTGGATCTGGAGCAACTCAAGAACAAACTAATGCATATAACAATGCACTTGCTGCAAAGAACTCATCCCAAGATGTATACAATGATAAATTAAATGTTTATAACCAAGCAGTCTTAACACTTAATGGCTACAATCAAACACTAAATAATAAAACAGATGAATATAATAACTCAGTTTTAAATGTTGCAACAACATTGCAGAATAAAAATAATGCTATTGATGCATATGAGCAAGCAATTAATAATCTCAATAGCGCAATTGATGACGCATGGCGTTACTATGATGAGCAATCACAAAGAGAACTTAATGCTGCTATTGCACAAGCAGCAGCCAACGCTGCAAACAATCAACCTACCCCAGAGGCAAGCCCAGATCCAGAACCAACGGTTGCACCTACACCAGAGCCTTCTCCAGAACCAACTGCTGAGGAACCACCTACACCAGAACCAAGCCCTGAACCTACAGCAGAAGAGCCTCCAACCCCAGAGCCTTCTCCAGAGCCTACAATAGACCCTACAGACGAGCCTACACCTGAACCTACACCAGAAGCCAGCCCAGAGCCAGAACCAACTCCAGAACCAACTGAGGAGCCTGCTCCAGAACCTTCACCAGAGCCTGGCCCAGAACCAAAGCCAGAAGAGAACCCTTGGACTACACCAGATGTAGTAATTAAAGATAAGGTCTTAGCAGCACTAATTCCTGAAAAAGGAACTGGAACTTCAGAAGATTTATCTGGAGTTATTGCAAACCTTACAAGTAAAGATAATAAGTTAGTTAAACTTTCTGCTGAGCAAATTACAGCAGTTAGCCAAACCCTTAGAGCATTGACACAAGAGGCAAAGGCAGAGGTAGCAAGCGATCTTGGTATCAAGACTTCAGAAGTTGCACAGATTGCTGAGCAGATGAAGTCTAACCCAGCACTTGCTTCAGCATTTGTTGAGTTTTCAGAAAGAGCAGGGGATGCAGGAGAAACTCCAATGCCATTTACATTAGCAGATGCAGTAACAGAAGTGCAAACAGAAGCATTTCTAGCAGACCCACTAGGAGCAGTATTTGCGGTGGACCCAGTAGAACTTCTATCTAATTTCTCTGAATTAGGTATGGATATGACAGATGATCAGAGAGAAAAAGCGCAGGAAGTAATTGTCCCAGTGGTCATTGCATCACAAATTGCAGGGGCAATGATAAGGAGGAATAAATGAAAATAATCAAAAAGATGTTTAATCTTATAGGCAAGGCAATTAAGGGCTTGGCTAAATGGTTTAAAGACGCGGGAATGGAGCTAATTGCCCAGGCATTCACCCTCCTAGGTTTCTTTATCGCATGGCTAACTTTGACGGGCTCAGCTAGAGATATTGTTGGAATTGCAGTATTAATAACTACTGTAATTTGGCTAATAACTATACCACTTAGAAAAGACGAGGAATAAGGTATAATAGAGGTATGAAAAGAATAACTGCTATTGCTTTGTCAGGTCTATTGATGCTATCATTAACTGGCTGCGGCTATCAAGGTTTTTACAGATACCCATGCCAAGACCCTGCTAATTGGGAGAAGGCTGAATGCAATCCTCCAATTTGTGAAGCGACAGGCACATGCACTAAAGATGTAATTGGTAAAGATCCAATTGCAGAAGACAAGACGGGTACCCCAAATGGCTAAAGAAAGACTAAGTCCACAGGATCTAGATGCTAGATTAAAATTTATTTTAGGAATTACATTAGGCACAATTCTTTTGTGCACATCATTGGGCATTTTGTATGCTTTAATTTTTGTAACACAACCAATTGGCGGACAGTCAGAGAACGATAAGATGTTCTTTAATGTGCTTGGTTCTGTTGCAACATTTATTACAGGAACACTTGCAGGCCTATTGATTGGTCAATCTGGTGCTAAGGATATCATGTCAGCACAGTTGGCTAACAAGGAAATGGATGCAAAGAACACACAGGCAGATAAAAAATTAGAAGCAGAAATTGATGCAACTGCAGCTCGTTTAGCAGCAAAGCCAGATGGCGAAATGCCAGAAGAGCAACCAGTTGATACAGATTGGGATAAGTAGTGGAAGATCCATTTGCACCTCTACCTACTCCACCAGGCAATAATTCCCATCCACCAGGCAACGATAGAGAGCTGGCTATAAGTATTGAAACTTCTGTTAGAGACGGCTTGCTTGCAAACCTAATGGAGAGAGTTCAGAACTATAAAAATTGGGAAGTTTACAACGCAGAACAGCGCAGTGCATTGATGAGTTATCGTCAAGATTTAATAGACATTGAAAAACAAGAGGGCTTCCCTTACTACATAGTATGGCCTCAACCACCATTTTAATAAATTACTAAGGAGAAATAACTATGGCAGAACAAGGAACAGCAGCTCGTTTAATTGAAGTTGCTACAGCAGAGATTGGGACTATTGAAGGTCCAAAAGATAATGAAACTAAGTACGGCGCTTTCATGAAAGCAAACTTTCAACCATGGTGTGGAAGTTTCGTCAACTGGTGCGGTTCAGAATCTGGCGTAAAGATTCCTAATACTGTTTACACCCCAGGAGGCGCAGCAGCATTTAAAAAAGCTGGTGCTTGGATTGATGTAGATATTGCAGATCCAGAACCAGGAGATATAGCCTATTTTGATTTCCCATCAGACGGCGTAGATAGAATTTCTCACGTTGGTATTGTTATTAAAGACAATGAAGATGGCACAGTTTGGTGTATAGAAGGCAACACTTCTTCAAAGAAGTCTGGAAGCCAACGAAATGGCGGAGAAGTTTGCAAACAGCTTCGTGCATACAAGAAAAATAAAGCTGGAGTTTTAATTTCTATTGTTGGGTTTGGAAGACCAAAGTTTGGCGCTTCAGCAACTCCAGCAAAGAAGGCGGCGGCATCAAAAGACACTGCACAAAAGATCCCAGCAAAGGTAGACCCTAAAGTTAAAGCTGCAATTGATTTATTAACTAAAAAAGGATATACTGTATCAAAGTAAATGAATAAATATTTGATTAAGCTAGAAATTTCAGCAGAGGTAGAAGCTTTTGATGAAAATGATGCAAAAGAATACATCTCGGATGTATTTGGCACAGACGATGAAGTCAAGTCTGTAAAAATTGCATCAATAAAAATAAAAGGGGACAAGAAATGAAATCAATATACGACGTAGACTTAAAATCAGCAACTGGTGAACCTAACTTTATGGAACAATATAAAGGAAAAGTTACTATGATTGTAAACACAACCGTTGGTTGTGGATTTGCCAATCAGTTTGAAGTTCTTGAATGGCTGCATGCAAAATACAAAGATAGAGGATTTGAAATAATTGCCCTCCCAACAAATGACTATTGTGGACCTGGAGTAACAAAAGGAGAATGGTCTCAAGGACTTGTTGAAGGTCTTGATTCTCAAAAATATGGAGAAGGCGTATACGGAACCACATTTAAGTATTCAGAAAAAGTAAATTCTGTTCCAAACACTGCAACTGTTGGAGACCTTAATGGAATTGATCAACCTTTCCAAGAACCAAGCGAAATATATAAAGTTATTACTGAGCATGCTGAGGCAAATTGGGATGAGGCTGTGAAGCTTGGAATACATAAGCCAGTAAAAGAGTACTATTCATGGTGGTTGTGTCAAGGATTTTATAACGGCCAAACAATGGCTGCAAATTTTGAAAAATATTTAGTAGACAAAGACGGATATGTTGCAAAGCACTATCCTCCTTCAGTTTTAAACTTAGATGTTGAAAAAACATTAAAGGATAACCTGCTAAAAGAACTGGGACTTCCATATGGTGACCTAGGGGCAGAGTACTCTAGAATTGATCGTAAAAATGAAGTCCAGATTGGTGAAGGTGGAAGAATTGAAATTGCACCAGATCACATACTAATGGTTTCTCACAAACAAAAAGTTCCACCAGGCCCAGGCCATGGAAGATCATACAAGCTTTTTGAAGAAGAGTATGCAGTTGTATGTAGTCACATAGAAGAATTACTAGATGGAAAAAAATCTTTAATTAACAAAAATTAATTAACAAAGGGAGAAAAAATGAGCATAGCCGTAGAGGATAGAGTAGTAGAGTTAACTCAAGAGCAAATTGAAAAGCACGACCGTGAGCGAAGTGAAAGACTTAAAATGACTTGGCCAATTTGGGATGCAGGTCTTGAGTCAGCAAGCGGAGAAAAAGACTTTCTTAAGAAATATAAAGGAAAAGTTCTATTTTTTACCAATACAACAGTTGGTTGCGGAAATGCAAATCAGCTAGAGGTTATGCAATGGCTACAGGATAAATTCCAGGATCAAGGCTTCTCTGTTATTGGAGTTCCCACCAACGATTTTTGTGGTGCTGGTATTACAAAGTCAAACCACAAGCCAGAAAAATTTGCTAAAGGAATTACATGCGGAATGGATTCTAAGGAATACAGTGAAGAGATTTACAATACAACTTTTGAATATTCAGAAATGACTCATTCCAATCCAAACGATCTAGTTTCCGCAACTGTAGGATCACCTCCAGGGCACAATGGAGTAGGAGAGCCTTACGGTGAGCCTCACAAATTTTGGAAAACTATCGCAGGGCAATCTGAGCATATTTTTAACTATAACGAACAAAATGGCATTCCCCATAAGTCAGACGACCACTACTCATGGTGGCTAAACCTTGGATTCGATGGCGGACTTAAGATGTCAGGAAATTACGAGAAGTATCTGTTTGACCGAGACGGATATTTTTTAAAGAATTTTAATTGCCAGGTTCTTACATATGACCACGAAAAAATGGTTAAAGACCAAGCTGCATCAGTTGGTTCAGTCTTAGCAATGGCCCCTGGGAGATCTGTAAAAATATTTTGGGAAGAGTATGAAGTCGTTAAGGCTGCAATTCAATCCGCATTGGATGGAGAATTATCTCTACTAAATCCAAAGCATCCTAATTATATTGCAGGATAACTTAATAAAATAGTTGACAAGCTTTACCAACTTCCTGTATAATAATATATAGGTATAAAAAAGACAAATTGGACAGATGCTACATTTATATGAAAACGGAGTAGAAATTCTAAGGAACAAAATTCCTAAGAATAAGTTTGATTTATACTGGAACAATTATAATTTAATTGTTTGGGAGAAAAATAATAGCGGATATTTTGACACCAAGGGCGTTTATAAAAATAATTCCTGGGGAATCGCTAATGAGTTTCCAGTTAATTCAAAAGGGGCATGGACTCTTCCGCTAAAGTATGTCAAATATTTTAAATGAATTAGATTCAGATGAGCAATCAATAAGATGGTGGCATTTAGCTGCCTGTAATGGCATGGAAACAAATTTATTTTTTGATAAATACGAGTCTGATGTTAATATGGCTAAGGCTATAGATCAGTGTTGCTTATCATGCCCAGTTATGTTAATGTGTAGTGATGCTGGGGTAAAGAATAATGAATACGGAGTTTGGGGCGGAGTATTTTTGTCATCTGGCTTAGTGGATAAAATGAAAAATGCACACAAAACAAAAGAAGTATGGAAACAGATTAAGGCAAAACAAAATGTCTAATGTTTATGATAATAATCATTTTAAGTATGGAATGAATCAGTGGACTGGTGAGCCAAATAAACCAGTTTTTTATAATCTAGAAATGAAAAAAAAGTTATGGGAACTAAAAAAGCCAATGTTTTTGCTCATGGATGTTGTGGAGTACCCAGAGTTTTTAGCATTAAGACTATATGAAGACAACTTTATTCAATTTGATGGTATAGAAAAAGAAAAAGCTATAGACTATGTGTCTAGGGCAAAAAAGCTACTTGAGTCATATGGGGTTAGAGTAGAGCTTGAAGGAAGGCCAATGGCATGAACGAATTAAAGTCAGAACATATTTCCGTAGTCGACAACTTTTTAAAAGAAAACTCAAACGGAAGCACCCACTATATGCTAACTATTGCAAGAGATGGAGAAAGCCCAGCTAGATCAATTTATCATTACAACGGCCCAATTGATGTAACCGAAGCTTATAATAAATACACAGACTGGGGATTTGCAAAAGAATATCTAACTGTAACAATGTATGGCCCAGGGGGACAACTTGCACAAAAGGTACTTCGTAGGTCATCTGGCGGAACTCAAGGAGACTGTACATTTGTAAGAGAAGACTACATAAAGGCAGAAGGTATCATATTAAAATATAAAGGTGATATGCAAGAGGACAAGTATAAGAGCCTAGTAAAAGATTTTGCTGGGCTATTTTCAAGAGACAACATCAGATTTGATGTAAGTCGTTTTTTTAAAGCAACAGAATGCGAAGAGGTTTTTGAATGAGTGAAAAGATATTTTGTTATTCATGTAACAAGACAAAGAATAAATTGAACTTAAGAAAATCATCATTATTAACAATTAACTTGTTCTTGTGTCAAACATGTATAGACAACAAGTTTGAGCCTAGATGGGTAGTATTAATTGCTGGCAGACAAAATGGACATGAGTATGTTAAAGATTTTATACAGAAAAAAAGATATATCGGTACAGAAATTTCAGCATCTGAGCTATTAGTTTAGATTAAATATAAGGTATAATATGATATATAATGGAAATATCATATATCACCATAGTAGTTTCAATATTAGCAGCAAGCTTAAGTGGTTTTGGTACCGCCATCGTTGCTGGTATTAGAGACGGCAAAAAAGAAAAAAATAGGCGGGAAGAGAAAGAAAAAGACCAGCTTAGGTTAGATATAAAAGATCTTAAGATTGAGTTATATCAATTAGAGAAAGAATTAACTGAGTGGAAAGACAAATATTATAAAGCCATCCAGGATTTAATTGAAATGAAGTCTGAATTAGATAATGTAATTAATCAATTAAATCACTTAGAATATCATGAGATACTGGACACAGAATAATTAAAATAGTACAATAGAAATATGACTTGTATTGTTGCAATTGCCCAGGGTGGTGTCGTTTATATGGCATCAGACCATGCTGCCTCTGACGAAAAAACTGGTTGGATCCTGGCAAGAAAAGAACCAAAGTGTTTTAAAGTTGGTCAGTATGCTATTGCATTTACAGATTCATTTCGCATGGGGCAAATTCTTCAGTACATGTGGACTCCACCAAAATATACACCAACAAAAACTAATTCTGGATTAGATAAGTTTATGAGAACTAAGTTTGTTGATTCGGTTAAGGCTGCATTTAAAGAGCATGGATATGGAAGCATTGGATCATCCTCTGAGGAAGACACTGGTGGAATTTTTATAGTAGGACTCGAAGGTAGAATCTTTACTATAGATGAAGACTTTCATGTTGGAGAAAACATAGTAAACTATATGGCAGAAGGTAGCGGCGGACAGATAGCATTAGGCGCACTTCATGCAACAAAGAATCAAAAAAACCCAAGACTAAGACTTAAAGCAGCATTAGAAGCAGCAACTGAGTTTAACATGAGCGTGTCTGCTCCCTATACATATATTCAAGTTTAGTGTATACTTAGACAATGGACATCAACGACTTAAGACCAGACTATTCTCACTCAATGGACGTAAGAGGTGTACCAACACATGTGTGTCCATGCGGTTGTGAAATATGGAACCTTAAAGTTCTTTTTGAGGATTGTGAAATTGCAACGTACTTTTTAGACATGGAGTGTGCTAATTGTGGCACACTAGCAACGGCGCCAACGCCACTGGATAGAGAAGAATAAATATGAGATCGCAAAGAAGAATTGATATGCTAGAGCTTGAGCTATTTAAGCTTAGAATTGAATTAGATATAATGCATGAGATTATGAGCAACGTAATTAATACTCAGGTACAAGCGGCGGAAGCAAGAAACATGGATTCTGGTAAATGGTATCCACGCAAGAACCCAACACAAAATTAATAGTCTATTGACAAGCAGCGCTGAATTTAGTAGAATTAGCTTTATGAAAAAACTAATAACTATGGCAATTATCGCCAGCACACTCGCTATCACCACAATGCCTGCACAGGCAAACCTAAAGCCAAAAACAGTTGTCCCAACATTGGCTATTTTAGACACAGCGCTAGACACATCAATCCCATCAATTAAGTCAAGACTAGTTGCTGAGGTATGCATACTTGATTGGCCTTCTTGCCCTAACGGAAAGTCTTTCATGGAAGGCCCAGGGTCTTCTGTATTGCCAATGAAGTTTCTAGCAACAAATAATTTTAACCATGGAACACAAATGGCTTCTGCAGCAATTGCATCTAACCCAAATATTAATATTGTATTTATTAGAATTGTTGGTAACACAACAAAAGGCGGACAGCAAACTTACGGCTTAAACACTCTTGTAAATGCTTTAACATGGGTTAATAACAACAAGGCTAAGTACAATATTGTAGCAGTTGCATCAGCACATGCTACAAATGCTCCAGTTATTAAGCGACCTGCAGGAACTGCGTATTGCTCTGCAACCCCACTTGATGCAGTAATTTCTAATTTAAATAACTCTGGCGTACCAGTATTTTTCCCTTCTGGAAATAGTGCTGGAAATCCAAGCATGAATGGCAAGATAGAATGGCCAGCATGTATTAGCCAATCAATTGCAGTCGGTGGAGTTGAAACTCTTAATCTAGATAAGCCTCAAGTTTCTTTAACAAGTAACTATGATGTAAACCTTGTAGATCTATGGGGTGAAATCCAGCAGCCAACTATTTATCCTGGAAATGTTAACGGATACTCTTACGGAACATCTGTTTCTGTTCAGGTAATTGCTGCAAAGTACGTATACCTTAAGACCGCAAAGCCTACATTAACATCAGCACAGCTGATTTCATTAATGAAGACTGCTTCTGATCCAGTAGAAAACTCTTATGGACAAAATGTTTATCTGTTTAAGTTGAGTAAAGTAATCAATGGATAGTAAGTTAACTATCCTTGAAGAAATAATCAAGGAAATTGGTGAGGAGTTGTACCAGAAATGGTACAACGCCCTTGCCATTGAAGATAGAACAGAAGAGTCGTCAAAAGCCATGTCTACAAATGCTGGTGAGACAGCACTGTGGGTTATTCAAACATTTATGAATAAGTTTAATAATGCAGCGGACGAACTAAAAGGAGAATAAGTTGATAGTTACAGATGAAAGTTTTGATAATGTACTAAAAACTCATAATTTAGTCCTTATCGACTTTTGGGCACCATGGTGCGGACCATGCAAAAAGGTTTCTCCAATACTGTATGAGATATCAAATGAGTGCGGTCTCTGGGTAGGAAAGCTAAATGTTGATGAAAATCCTATAAAATCAGCAGAATACTCTGTAACCTCTATCCCCTATATGGTACTATTTAAGTCGGGGAAACCAGTAAAGACTATTACTGGAGCAAAACCTAAGCATGTAATGCTGGAAGAGCTTTCAGAATGGATCTAGAAAATGTAGATTCAGATCATTTAGAGTTTGAGATATGGCTCAAAAGTGGTTATGACAGAGGATGGATATCAGATGTGTTTTGTAATACACATGATGGACCACCACTAACAGATGAAGAAGAGCAAGAATGGAATGATGGCGGAGATCCCTGCTCATTCCAAGTAAAAGTAATTGAACTAAACTAAATTTCTGCAACCGCAAAGGTTGTAGAGGAAATAAGGAGAATAAATTAAATGAACTCATTTAAGAAAATCGCACTAGCCATGGTTGCAGCCATGACTTTGGGCACAATGGTAGCAACACCTGCAAGTGCTGCTGTAATGACAGTTGCTGTAGATCTTGCTGGAACGGCTAACACAACCGCTTCATCAATCTCAACACCTGCTGCATTGCCAGTCCCTGCAGACAACACAGTTGACGCTGCAGACGCACTTAAGTTCGTCGCAACTGTTGACACAGGAACAACTGTTTCTGTAGTAGCAACAAACGCAACAATCGTGTCTGCACTACACACAACTGCTGCACCAGTAGGAGCAACATCAGGTTCTTCAACCTTGACAGTTGCAACTGGTACAGGAACAACTGCAACATTCTGGGTATATACAAAGACCACAGCAATTGGAACAGTAACAGTTACCAATCAGGGAACTACATTTACATACTACGTACAGGGAACTGCTGGTAAGATTAATACTCTTACAGTATCCGCTCCTGCTACAGGTGCTGCTGGTACAAAGCAAGACATCTCAGTAACTGCAACAGACACATTTGGAAACAAGGTATCTGCTAAGTCAATTACTGCAACAGTATTTGCTTCAACAGCAGTACTAGATACAGCAACAGCAACAACTGGTGCTACACTTTCAGATTTTGGTGTTGCCAAGTTTGTTGCAACACTTCCAGCAACTGGAACACGATCACTAATCACATTCTCACCTACAACATCATCAGATGCAACAACTGCTGACGTAGTTGGTCTACCTGCTCGTGCACTTGCACCATTTGCAGAGATCGCAGTTCGTGATCTAGTATCAGAACTTGCTGCTGAGAAGGCTGCTAAGGATGCAGCACTTGCTGCTAAGGCAATTTCAGATGCTGCAGTCGTAAAGGCTGCTTCAGATGCTGTTGCTGCTAAGGCTGCTTCAGATGCTGCTCTCGCAGCAGAGAAGGCCGCTTCTGCAACTGCACTAGCAGCTGAAAAGGCCGCTTCAGCCAAGGCTCTTGCCGATGCTAAGACTGCTTCAGATGCAGTTGTCCTTGCTAAGGATGCAACTATTGCTAAGTTAACAGCAGATAATGCTGCTGCACTTAAGTCAATCAAGGATGCTTTCAATTCACTTGCAAAGAAGTGGAATGCAAAGAATCCAAAGGCAAAGGTTACTTACCTAAAGTAATTAGTTAATTAATGGGGCAGGTGCACGTGCCTGCCCCATTAATACTATTATGATAAAATGTATATATGGAATGGGATCATTTTCACGTAATTAAAAAAAAGATTTTAAGAGAATTAATAAACGATATGGAAAATTTAGAATTTCCACCAGACTGGAGACCTAAAGACGTTTTAGCTCTCGTAATTAAAAAATTAAAAGAAAAAGAGGAATCATGTTAAAGAATTTAAAAAATTGGTTAGGGTTCAACTCGGTTGAATCTCAAGTTGAAGCCATGCTAGAAGAGATTAAAACTTCAGCTAAGAAGGCACCAGCGAAGAAGGTTGCTAAGAAGGCACCAGCAAAGAAGGTTGCTAAGAAGGCACCAGCGAAGAAGGTTGCTAAGAAGGCACCAGCGAAGAAAACTTCTGGCGGTGGCAAAGGGTCTGTAGCTCTATAATGGAATCTAAAAAGAGAAGTTTTTATAAATCAATTACTTGGCCAGCAGTTCATATTGGATTTGTTGGCACACTAGTTTACTTCTTTGAAATGGCTATTACTGGCGAAGCCCACTGGGAGTACGCTGGCGCATTTGCAATTATTTACACTGCATGCGAAATGATAGGGTTTTTTCTACATGAAAGAGCATGGTCAAAATTTGGCGGGAAAATAAAGTAGTGGCAAAAAAGAAATCAAGCGCATTTAATCCAACACAAATTAAAGATGGCAGAATAGTGCGATTAAGAAAAGATGGCAGAATCAAGGCAGACCTTGGCCCATATACTCCAAAGAAAGCGAGTATTAAAAAAATACCCAATGTTTAGTGGATTTTGTGAAATTCCAGGATGTGGCAAAGAGGCTACTAGGCTGTCTTCTAAGCCAGAGGGTGGAATAATAGACATTTGTGATGACTGCTGGCATAAGCTTTATAGGTCTTAATCATATAATGCTATAATAGTTCTATAAGCGGAATACTAGTCCCGCTTAAATAAATAACCTATAGGAGTAATACCATGTCAGACGGAAAAGATTTAAAAGGATTTAACGAAACAGGCGAGCAGTCAGGATCAAACGATCTAAACCTACACCTGTCAGATGCACCTGCTGCAGCATTCCCATCAACGGATATGTCAAACCAGGCACAAGCACAAGGCCCAAAGTAATATGTGCGTTGAATGCGGTTGCGAAAGCGTAGGCAGTGAGACTGGCATAGTTCCAGTTTCAATCGTAGACAAAACATCTCAGGGAAACTCTGGAGTTACTCTAAGCATGACCTCAACTCCAGAACAAAGAGAAAGGTTTATCAACGAATAATGTGTAAAGACTGTTCATGCGGAAAAGATGAGCAGATTCAAAATGAATCAGCTCCGTCACCAGCCAGCAATAACGTTGTAACTATATCACAAATAAAGGGTGCCTAGTGTCAGAAAACGTTGTAAACTCTAACGATACGCCAAAAAGAAATCCTTCTCAGGGTAAATTTAAATCAGGCATACAAGAAAAAAGACCACCAATTAAAATTGATGTGAATAAGCACGGAATTAGAAGAGAAACTCCAGCTGTTCCTCAAGCACCTAGAAAAACTGGAAGAAAGAAAGTTTAATTATGGAATCATTATTGCAGCATGCTAGTCAACTTGGAGGAAAGCTTCTTGGTGGAGGCGGAACAGGTATATGGCAGTATGAAAACTTTATTAGTAAAGAAGAGTGTGAAGAATTAATTAAATTCTTTAATGCTAATGAAGAAGAGTGGAGATTCATTTGTTTCTATGGATCTTATGGAATGCATGTTGTTTCTCCATTTACTAAAGATCATGGAACTTCTATCACTGAAGAATACATGGCTAATTTAAGAGAAAGAATGATTCAGTATTGTTCTGATGCTGCTGGAAGACCAATGAAGATTAACAGCATGCATGCACAGAAATGGGAAATTGGTGCTTATGCCAACGATCATTCAGATAACACAGATCTTGATGGCAAAGATATGGGTTGGGCAGACAACAAGCAATACTCTGGAATTTATCTAAACAGCCAGCCAGATTATGATGGCGGAGTGTTAAAGTTTAGAGATCATAATCTAGATGTTGTTCCACCAACAGGCTCCTTTGTCTCATTTCCTGGTGGGGTAGAAAATATTCATAGCGTATCTGAAATTACTGCTGGAACAAGATACACTATAGTTATATTTTGGGATTATGCAGATGCATGGTATTCAGAAGCTCAACTACAAGAATGGGAAAGATTGATCTTTAAAGAAAGAATTCATCAGTATCAACTGAAGCAACAATGGAAAGATGGAGTCGCACACCCTCTTCTAGAAGATCCATATGCTGGAGTTGATAACCCAGAAGAATTGCCGCAAGGCCTGATGGAAAGCTTGACTTCAGCAGACATTAAATGTAACGCTAGAAGAAATCAAGAAGCAGCAATTAAAGCTGGCAAGGTGCCAGAGGGAATTGTTGTAGACCAAATTATTGAAGAAGAAAAGGATTAATTATGACAAAAGAAGATCACTCTCAGTATATATTTGAAAAGGGTATTAGTTCTATTGGACTAGATAAAGATGGAAATGAACATGATCATTCATTCCCTACAGAAAATGGGCGTGTCAGCTATGTATACAGAGAAGATGGAACCTATTTGGTTACACTTACTTCTGAATCTGGAGAATCAGTTTTGAGAGAGCTATCTTTTGATCTGCTATCTCAATGGTTCTACAACCCAGACGCAGAATATTTTGACAAGAATATATCCTCTATAGAACCTGTTCAAGAGTAAAATAAAGATTAATTTATGGACCAGAGCTTAGAATCCAAAAAAGTTTTTATAGACCAAGATCTCTGGTATATTCCTAACTTTTTAACAACAGATGAGCTTAATTTTTTAAAAGGTTATTGTGATGAACCAACTGGCTGGTATTTAACTTCACGATCTACTTCAATTAGAAATAAGTTTATCGGTATAAAAGTAGATTTGCATCCAGAAGGAACAATTTGTCCTTCACGAGGTATTGATTTAAGCTTAAGTGCAAAATTCCCATCAGAAGAAAATGAAAGATACCAAGAGCCGTTGTTTTGGAATCCAGGAGGAGCACTTGATCGCATGGATCAGGTTCTACCAAAACATCTAAACAAAGACATAACACTTCAATCATTTTGGCCATTAGACGATTCTGATCATAGCGGTGCATATAACTATCACTACGAAGCAACAGAAGAGAATATGCATGATGATTTTATTATGACTGGAGCTTGGTCATTATATCTAAATAATGATTTTGAAGGAGGAATTTTAGAGTTTGCAAATAAAGATTATAAGATAACTCCTGAAGTTGGAATGCTAGTAAATATTCCAATGACAAAAGAATTTACACATAGGGTTACTCCAGTAATAAATGGGGTCAGACATACAATGTATGGCGTATGCTATTCAGATCTTTCTAGCAGGCCAATTTCAAGCGGGGAAACCTGCTAGGCTATTGAATTAAATCTTTAATTATTGTACAATGTAACATTAACTAGAAATGGATTTAAATGAAGTCAGATCGCATAGTAATAGTCGGTGGTGGTTCAGCTGGTTGGATGGCCGCATCAACTCTGATAAAAGAATATCCAGATAAAGATATAACACTTATAGAAAGTCCTGATGTGCCAAAGATTGGCGTAGGGGAGTCTACTACAGTTGGTTTTATAGCTTGGCTAAGTGCTTTAGAAATAGATCACGAAGAATTTATGAAATTTACTGACGCTGCATATAAGTTATCAATTAAGTTTACAGACTTTTATTCTTTAGGTGATGGTGGATTCCACTATCCATTTGGGGATCCATACCAAGGTAATTGCACTCAAAGAGGGGCAAACGACTGGCATATATTGAAATCATTAGATTCTTCAACAACAAAACAAAGCTACGTGGACTACCTATTCCCATCGTCAGTAATGATGAAAGAGAATAAGGTTTTTATCCCTAAGAGCTTGAAGCAGATGGATGGATTTGATTTCATGAAAGACATGGCATTGCAATTTGATGCAATAAAATTTGCTGAATACTTAAAGGAAAAATATGCGAAGCCTAGGGGCGTAAAGCATATTCAGGCAAATATAGACGAAGTTCTAAAAGATGAAAGCGGAATCCTTGGTCTTAAGTTAAACAACGGAGAGTTTTGCGATGCAGATCTGTATATAGACTGCTCTGGGTTTAAAGGACTTCTTATAACAGAAGCCCTTGGAACAGAGTTTGAATCTCATGAAGACAGGTTGCCAGTAAATAAAGCATGGGCGGTACAAATACCTTATGAAGATCCAGAGAAAGAGGTAGAGCTATTTACTAATTGCACAGCTCTTGGATACGGATGGGTTTGGAATGCTCCACTTTATTCTAGAATAGGAACTGGATATGTATACTCAGATAAGTTTACATCGTCAGAAGATGCCCTGGAAGAATTTAAAGATCATTTAAGAAAAACTCACGGTGAGCACAGAATTGAAGGACTAAGCTTTAGAGAAATTAGTTTTAGATCTGGAATAGTATCTAAGCCATGGAACAAGAATGTGGTTGCCATAGGACTATCTGGAGCTTTCCTAGAGCCGCTTGAATCAAACGGCTTAAGATTTATACACTCACACTCACTGCTTATTTCAAGAATGATATCCAGAGGCCACTACAATAAGTTTGATCAAGAAGCATATAATCTTGAAGTAAAAAGAGACTTCGATTCATTTTCATCTTTTGTTCAACTACATTACATATTGACATCAAGAACAGACACAGAGTTTTGGAAGTTTATGTCTACTAGAGATGTTCTCCCAAACAGCAGAGCATTTCTTAATTCAGATCATTTGATGTCATTTAGCTCTGAGATTATGAATAAGATAAGTAACAAGGAATTGCATGTTGATAGATGGTGCGGGTTTCACTGCATTGCTGTAGGAAATGATTGGGGCCCAGTTACTAAACAAGTAATTAGGGAATGGCAGCACGTGTATCCCTCAAAAGATTTTAACGAGATTGCTCAGACATTTAAGTCTAGAAGTGAATCCTCTGTGAAAAAATGGACGGAAGCAATTAAAGATGCCCCTAATCACTATATATACCTTAAGGAAAAGTTTCACAATGAAGTTTAAAAAAGATTGGCTTGTTGCCCTTGGCACTATGCGCCATAAAGAGTACTGGAATCTACCAAATACAGTAGAGTTTTTTGCCTTTATGGCAAAGGCTGCAATTATTGTCCCAGGACTCATTTTTGGAGTTCAATTTTGGTGGCTATTTATCTTTGCTTTAGTTACTAGCCTAGCTTTAATATGGTCATCAACAGTAAAGACTCTTCCAACATTAATCTGGTTTAATATAATATGGTCACTGCTTGCCATAACTGCACTTGCAAAACACTTTTTAGGATTATCTTGATTATGCTATTGACTGACCGCATTGTGTATAGTATAATATAATATATGAAAACACTTATTATTATTTTTATTTTATCTTTAGCTGTCTGCGGATATCTGGGATATAGACTCTATCAAGAAATTTCTGTAATTATGGAAGCAAAAAGAATACAAGATAAATCGGCGCAGGATCGGTTTTGGGCAAGTCAACAATCTTTCGAGGAGTAAAAAGTGATTAAGCCATTTGGCAACTTATTGTTAGTTAAAGAGAATAAGGTTGAAGACAGAACTACATCATCTGGTATAGTTTTAATGGCTTCGCTTAGCGATTCTCCTCTTAGAGTGGGAAAGATAATTGATCTTGGAAATGGTGAGCACAACTATAAGGGTGAGCTTATACCAATTAATGGATTGGCCATTGGTGATAGTGTGTATTACAATCAAAACAGTGGTACAGATATTGAAGATGAAGACGGAGAAAAGTATTTGCTTTTAAATACAAAAAGCGTACTAGCAATTAAGGGGTAAAGTTGAGAAAGCTTTTTAATTTTAAAACAATATCTACTGCAGTTGTTCTTCAGGTTAAAACCAAATCACCAGAGAAGTGGCTTCTTGTAGACAGAGAAACTGGACAGGTTTATCAGGGTAGCGAAAATGGACATTGGGATAGATTAGATCCAGTTATAAAATATACTGATGATTCTACTATATTGTAACTAATTTAGCGAAAAAAGTGCGGCGGAAAATAGAAGGCTATTGACAGTACCTGTCGTATATTATATAATGAACTATAATGATAAATAAGATTATATGCAGAATTAAAGGCCACGTCCTTGTAGAAGCAGGCACATGCCCATATACTGGATCAACATATCAATATTGTGAAAGATGTGCTGCAATGATTCCAATTCAGTTGGCAGTATGAAAGAGCCTAAGATTATGAAAATGGACTGGCGTCCTTTGGGATATTGGCCAGTATATAAAGATGGAAAGCTTACATGGGAAAAGGATCCAAAAGATGATTGAATGGTTAGCAAGACGTATATTCAGTTGGACAAGCCTTAGAGAATATATCTTCGATGAAGTTCATATGTATGATCATTTAGATACAATTGTTAATGACCCAGAAGGAATGAAGATTGCATCATCGAGCTGGTATGAAGGTGATATGTGGTATGGTTGGACATATGATAGTAACGCCAACCGTTACTATTTTGATGATATTGGAAACAAGTCTCTAATAGGTTTATGGGAAGATCAGTTCCTAAGCAAGGCAGATTAATATTTCAGGTTCCTATAATGGTAGTAGAGCAGTCTCCGAAACCGATAATGAAGGTCCGATTCCTTCACCTGGAGCTTAATGCCTAAACATTGGGAGGATAAATCTCAATGGATCACACATTGCCATATATGCTTTTGTGCAGTTACACATCAACTATATGACTTCCATATGCAATATCATGAAAACTTAATTACAGTTAACCAAACTGACACAACTAATGGTATAATAGATATCTAACGATAAGGGTATAATATGTGGTGGTCTTGGCTATTAGCAGCAATTGGCGTAACAGGAATCTTTTTTGTAGGGCGTAAGGTCATATGGGCCTGGCTCCTATTGTTATTTAATGAGTTCTTATGGATTGTATATGCATTAACAACAAAGCAGTACGGATTTATATTTGCAGCTGTTGCATACGGAATTGTTTATATTAGATCTTATGTGCATTGGTCTAAAGAGCCAGTAAACAAAATACATTTGTAGGGGGAACAAATGGCATATTCTAGATTTACAGATAGTGATATATACATATATCCTCATGTAGGCGGATGGATAGAGTGTGCTGCATGTTGGCTAAATGAACGTTCAGATGAATATTCCTTATTTTCAATGTCAGAAGAGATTAAAGATGATGGACATTTAATAGCACACATTAGAGAGCATATTAAAGCAGGTCACGATATGCCAGAGGGGCTCCTAGAGGAGATCCTTGCAGATGATAACAGATATGGTAAAATATAACTATGGATAACATTAAATTAACAGATGAAGAGATCTCAAAGGGGTATGAGTCAGAGAACCCAGATGAAGACAAATGGGATAACATTGAAAAGGCTTGCTGGAGCGGATACAAGCAGGTTGGTATGAAAGATAAGGGCGGAAAGAAAGTCCCTAACTGCGTACCTGTAAAGAAGTCTCTATTCGGCACAGAAGGACCCCAGAGCCTCATACCAAGGAACAAGTAATATGGGGATATTAGATAACCTTGAAGCATATCTAGAAAAGGCGGACAAGACAGAATCATGTCATTTCTGTCAAGGTAGAGCTAAATATGATGATGTAGTTGAATTAGATCAATCTACATATGATGTAGTAGGCGTATGTGAAAGACATTCATTTAAAGGATTATCTTCATGACTGAAAAGAAAGATCCCCCAGACTGGTGCGATGATTGTGTTGTTGTAGACAGCAAATGCACAATGTGTGGGCTAACTCATAGCTGTTAATTTATTTAAATATAATACTATATAGGTCCCAATTAGTGAAATCGGCGGCGGTAGAGAACCTATTGTCAGTACCTGACATAAATGCTATAATAAATATATGTTACAGAGCTTAGAGATACCTGATCCATTTGCTACTTTTGTGGCACACAAATATGCCAACTTTAAGGGCATGAAATATGACTTCTTTAGCGGTGAATGGGATATGAAATGTGGATGCTGCTCAGAGCCATTAAACGCTCCAACTAAAAAAATATTGAATAAGATCAGACTATATCATACTCGTAATGAATGTCTTGGGGGATACTGATGAGCGATGCAATATGCACTAAATATGGATGTGACTATCAACTAGACCTTGATGGTCAAGTAACATGTACCAATTGTGGGGCTATGGATGATGATATGCTATCTAGACAAACATACAACGATATTGATCCTGACAGATCAATGCGTCTTAAATTAGTTATAGAAGAGATGCTTAAAGATATTGATATGAGCGGTGAAGAGTGGAATGATCGTGATAAAAACGGGATCGCATATTGGGAAAAAGGCGGGGAGGCCTAATAATGATAACAATACTAGCTATACTAATCACATGGTATGCAACTAAACTATACTATACAAGGTCATTTACCTTTGATATAGAACAATCTAATCTAATTAAAGCTACATGCCACAAATGTGCTCGAACAGGATATATTGCTCCAGAAAACCTTCGTGCTCCATATTACTGCTTGGCTTGCAAGTAATGGCAAAAAAACGGAAGTTCAATTGGGATAAACAGCTTCAATATGCCCAAGAAGCATTAGATAAGAATAAAGCCCTAATAGAGTCTACATCTAGAGGAACTAATGCAAATAAGGCTTCATCTTGGTCTAGAAGACCATCTAAGAACAAGAGCAAATTGCAATAAATTAGCTCCTACCCATTATATCCCCCCTCCCTTTATCTCCCTTGTATCAGCCTCCTAGAGGCTTATTTAGTGGAGTATTGTGGAGTAAAGTGGAGAATCATACTATCAATTTAGATCCAAATACTATCATTATATCTATCTAAACATATGTGTGTAATTGAGCATATAATATTGGCCACGTAATGTCAATAGCGCCCATATAAAGCATATTGGCCAATATTTGTCAATAGATATTCCAGGAAATTTTTTTATTTGTTCGTAAAGAGCAATTTTGGCCCATATTTATGGCAAAAAATTATGTCAGATTCTGCATTATTTGTCTCATATAATGAGATATTCTATGCACATTTTGACAGATTATATTAGATTTATTATACATTTTCCAGGGTTTTTTATATGTGATCGTAAAGAAGAAATTTGGCCCATAAGATGGGCATACAAAAATGGGACATATAGCTAATTAAAGCCATATGCCCCATAGGGGAAGTTATCTTAGAATGAATCTAAGTCCATTATATATTTAGCATCTCTTACTCTTGTTTCTTTCAAGGAGTCTATTGTTAGGTTTCTATCCACCGCTCCATATTTTGCTTCCAGCATATCATTGAGCGCATCTGCTAAAAGCAATCCTTCGGATGTATATCCTTTATCCCATTCTGACTTTAATCTAAGGGAATTGTATTGGATAATATATCTAACTAGTTCCATTAGTCTATCTTGGATGTATAAGGTATGTTCAGTTGTTAATACGTTTGCCATTACGGCAGGGGAGAAGTTAGCATTGTTTAGATAGTCTGTTAGTTTTTCTGCTGCTTTGAATTCGTTCGCTTTAGCCATTGAGTTCCGCCTTTCGTTTTGATTATACCATTGACCACTGACATTTGTAAATGAAGCGAGGACCCTCCCCTTTCCCAGTTTCCCACCAGAGAGGAGGATCCCCACACTTAGTTTGTTACTTGACGTTCTTCTTGTCTGTAAAGACTACGCCTTCTTGTGCTGCCTTGCTGATAACGCCTAGAGCTGCAGCTGAGAAGCGGCCACGCTTGCCCACAGAAATTCCCTGGGTCTTGAGGTACTCACGAGTTGTTGTTGGTGTTGATGTCATTTGTTTGATCCTTTCTAGATCTTTGTTATATATATTATATCCCATTTCCAGGGAATTGTAAATAGGTCCGTAAAGCAATATTTTTGCCCGTGTCCCTTAGCTTAATGACCGTTATGTCCGAATTGTCCATAACGGCCAAAGCTATCTTTATTTAGTTATTATTCTACTTCTTCGATGTTATATGGTTCTATCTTAACTCCTGTAGAAACAATCTGCCAGTCTTTCTTAGGCGCCTCTACTGCAGCATACCAAGCCTCATCACGATTCTCGGCGGTTACCAAAATGTAGTACTCATCAACTACATCACCATAGACTTTATATTGTTGACTCATAGTTCCACCTGTTCTATTCTATCTTTAATTAACTTAGCAATGATGTTGTGTGCCTCGATGTTTTCTGTTTCGGACCCACCCCACAAAAGCTTTTGGGCTGTACTTAACTGATCATTAAGATACTTATCACTCATCTTCATCTTCGTCCTCCTCTTCTTCATCTTCTTCAAACATTGTGTCTACAATGTAGTCCCTACTCAACATCCAGTCTTGTACGTCTTCATGATGTTGCTCCGCACCGTATTCCAAGGAGAAGCCCATTCCAGCCTCCACAGCCTCACAGAGGTGTTCCCACATCTCATCTATAGTGCAGTTCTGCTTGTAGGTCTCATCCTCAAATATGTTGTTAATTGTCGACCATGTCCATAGCCAAACTAATGATAGACCTAAGTCTGTGTCATCTAGAATTTCTAAACACTTGTTTAGTTTATCTTTATCTTCAGGCTTCACCACGTGCTCCAATCGCAAATGATAGTTGGTAAGTTAGTTCATATAGTGCTACTAGAGCGTCAAGGTGCCCTTCGCATTCAGTACGGACCATAGAGTCCATTGCTTCTTCTGATTCTTCTTCCCGTTCGATTGCGTCTGCTAGTTCCTGCTCGGCAATTAGCATTAGATTTTTTAGTTCACCGTGCATTATATCTAATCCACTAACACCTGCATTAACCAAGCGTTGCAAATGGGGCGGGAGCCCAATGTCTTCCATAGTCATATCCATTAATATACCCTTTCGTTGTTATTCATTATATCAGTAGCCACTGACAATAAATGTTCGGTTGCCATAATTTGTCCCTGGATATTAATCTTAGATTGAACATTATAGTCTGCTTCTAAGTCCTGGTTAAGACTAATTAGATGTATCTTCATATACTCTATGAATTTACTAGATTTAGTTTGTGTGGTCAAAGTAACCCTCCGCCCATAGACCTTGCAAGAAACTAACAGCGTCTTCTAGGTCTTTTCTCAAAGGTTGCTTGTCCATTAAATCGGACGGGTACCTAAGATAAAAAAGCTTTGAATCATGTACAGCATTAATCATTCTATTTAAATCTTCTTCTGTATAACCTAACATAGATAATCCTCATCATCCTCTGTTAATTCATAATGTTTGTTAAATTGGTCATAGAGAAATTTATCTCCTGACATTTCTGCAAATCGTCTATCTGCAAAATATGTGCCCTCATCTAAATTAGAGTTCATCCACTCATCAAATAGATGTTCTGAGATATCTGATATCGCAGCATCAATTACCATTTGATTTACATCTTCTAGGAAACTTTCCATTATACCTCCGCCTTTTTTCTAGATTCTAATAATACACTATGGGTCTGACATTTTGCCATAGCCTCTTCATCTTGCCATGAGCCCTCATTGCATTCAGAGCAGAATTCTCCACAATCATCATCACAATACTCTAATGTATCAAAAGATTGACAAGCATAGCAACGATTGTCCCATTCTGCTAACTCTTTTACTTCACCACGAAGAATCTCATATTCTCCACCCCAACCTGTTTCTTCCTCAAATTCAAGGGTCAGAAGAGAATTAGGAACCATGTTAGATAGTTTAGTTAGAATAGTTACAGCAGGTGACCATGCAGTCTCATATTTATAGACAACCCAATTGTCTTCACCCTCTGATTTATATTCAAGTAATTCAGTATTAGGATATTCATCACCGTCACGAACAGCAACATCCCATTTGGTTCCCCAGTTGGAATTATTCCATGAATACCAATCCTTTTGTGTCTTGGCAAACTCAACAGATTTGCGGAACCAATCAGGGTCATTCTGTATATCTATATGGTCACGCTTTGGTTGGCATGCATATTCCTCATCTGTAATACCGTCATCCTTATATGAATGAATGTTGAAGAATGCAAATACAGGATTACTATATGTAACCTGCTCAATTTTGGTGGGGAATCCTGAAAGACTAATATCACCCATACCAAATGTCTCTTGTGCAAGAGTAAATGGACGATTCAGTCTATCCTTGATATAATCAATTTCTGACTTTGGACCTTGTATGGTCAAAGTGTTATATACCCAGTTTGGCATTTTATATCCTTTCGTTGATATGTTCTAATTATACAATGGACCACTGACATTTGTATAGGGAATATCGTGTGATACACACCACATCCCCAAGCTTTGTGGTCAAGATCACACAAATTCCTGGGAAATATATTTGACAGTCGTAAAGACAATATGCTACCCTCAAGTCTTTGCGGGCAAAAAGAAACCCCCAGCTAAAAGCTGGGGGGTATGAATATGGCTGCTGATTTCCAACGAAAGAAATAAACCGCTTTACTTAGCGCCTGGCCATGAAGACTAAATAGACGCACCACTTCATTTCTATATTAAAACCAGGACCAAGGTCCTAGGTCTAATTATACCATAACTAGTCGACTGTATTTGTCGACGAATGCAGCCAAGGAAGATGTAAATACTACCGTGCTCAGGTCCTCTTCATACAGTGTAAAAGTTTGATTGGACCAATCAATTACGGGTACCTTGTGTTCGTTGTCCCCTAATTGGTTAACATAAATTCCCCAGCCTGTTGTCTGAGTCCAGTCTTCTCCAATTAGATTAGATATAGCAATGCGTGTTGCATATGATTCATCCTGCCAGCGAGGCTCTGCAGCCTGCACAGCATTGGCCAACTTGGCTAGCATGTTATATCCAGCCCAGTGTCCATATAGAAATACTACATTCTCCTTGGAATCTCTGAATCCAAAGTTTGCTCTGTCGCCCATTTTATTCCGCCGTTTCTAGTTGTTTTTCGTAGTTGAGTAATTGTACCATCTCATGGGCCCAGTCCACAAGAGACTCGCCCTGTTTATTTTTATGGTGACCGCAGAAATAAAGAGAGAATGAATCTTTCTTTGCTTCCCACATAGCCTGAGCTGCACATTGGTCACACTTAAGCCATTCAGCCATCACAGTTTGCCACCTTCGATCATCTCAGAAAGACGATCAAGGATCCAGGAATCAATGTCGTTGATATCAATCTCTGATAACTTTTCCATTATTTCCTCACGAGCAAACTTATACCCATCGTCCCAACCATCTTTATAGTCTGACATAATTTCTCCTTAATAACCTGTGGTTTCGTAGTCTGATATGTAAGATTCAGTTAAGTTGTACTTATCCCTAAGCCTACTTACTTTCTCAATACTACCAGTTCCGATGTTGAATGTCAACGCAGACATTGCTTGCGGGTCAAGTCCCGTTATCTCTGCATCCCAATACGCTCTCTGCATAGAGAGCATATCAGGAGCGGTAAGTTCAAAGTACATTAGTTCTCTCTAACGTTACAAACTTCAGTGTCAACAATTTCAATGTTGCCGTTTTGTGAATCAACATAAAGATTGTCGTAGATTTCTTGTTCGACATCATCAACTGTGCTTTCAAGCAAATCAATTGTTAATGTTCCGCTAACCTCAATTGTTGCAGACCATTCAACCTCACGTGTAAGTTCAATCTCAAGTGCTTCAGCAATTGCACGGAGTGTATCTTGGTCATCTGAATCAGCATATGCCTCGGTGATAATATCTTTAACTAAACTAATCTTATTTTGAATTGCAGATACCGCTTTAGAATTAGTTCTAGCGTTGTGGAGTTCCCATTCAATGTTGCGAACCTTATCAGTAAGAAATTCTGTATCAGAATAACCACTAATCTTTTTGTATGTTACTAACATATCAGGGTTGTAAGGTGTAAGCAGGTCGTTAATAGTTCCTACAGTTGTTTCTTCCATTTTTTCCTCTTTCGTTTGGTTTGTTGGTGCAATTGTAGCATGCTCCACTGACACTAATGTGGTCTTTCGGCCACACGGGCATGTGAGTTCTGTCACACCTGAAGGAAAGCCAAATCCATCAGATGATGTTAGTTCTATCAGACAATCGCATTCGTCTGGGTCGCAGACGAAGGTATACTTACTTGATATTAGTTCGTTGGTCATGAACAGAATTATACACGAGCCCACTGACATTTTCAATAGATTCCAGGGAATATTTATGTGAGTCGTAACACACTTTTGAGCCCCTCAGCATTGAGGGCGCTTGGCGATCCATAACGGACTTGAACCGTCGGCCTCTACCGTGACAGGGTAGCGCTCTAACCAACTGAGCTAATGGACCAAGAAAAATTGTGAGCAGTTTTTATTCATGCTCAGGAATTTTTTATTTAGAAAGCAGAAACCAATTTCTTGATTTTGTTTTTCTCAGCAGTTAGAATTGGGTCAAATCCTGATGCACCAGCCATAAGTGTTTCAGAATTTCCACGACCTGAGCGATAGTAGTCAAGGCGTTCAGTAAGTGCATTGAATGCACCCCACTTTGTTCCCTTGATGTTAGCGTTAGTTGGTGAGTTATGATAAAGATTGTCAAGAAGCACAACCTTATTTTCCCACTTAGTTAGAGCAACCTTAGCAGAATCTTTATCTGGCTTAGGATAAATTGTCTGAATTAACTTTGAGAATTCAGCATCAGTAATTGATTGAGAATAAAGAGCCTGAGCCTCTTTCTCGAATTCATCAAAGTATCCAAGAGCAAGCCCAAGAGTTTCGCGGGCTACCTGAATGCGACCTTCAACAGATTGTGTGTGGCGAATCTTGAAAGATTGCTTAGCATTACGCATTGCAAGATTCAATGTGTTTTGGCAAACTACACGAACAGGAGTAACTGCAGCCTGAACCGCAACAGACCCGTCGTGTGATGTCCATACGATTAGATATAACTTAGTCGCATCATTTGCGCCTTGTGGGTCAAGCACCATTGTGCGAGGAATATCTACAGTACCGAAAACTACTTTACCCTTTTTTAATGAGCCAGCAGATTCCCAACGGCAAGCAGGGTCGGCGTCGTGAATAGCGTCTGCAAATTGAAATAACTCTTCATTCTGCACAGGCTTGTAACGCTTTCCAACAGTTGCAAGCACATCAGTGCCATTGTTGAATGGGTTATCACGAATAACCAATTGAGCATTAGATACATCATTCCATGTATCTGAGATATGGTCAGTTAGTGGAGACAAGCGAACATTCCAGTTGGAAAGTTTTGCCTCATCTAACATCATTTGAGTTGTAACATCTTCATCTTGTGTAAAGATGCGATTTGCAAGGTTGTGCCATGCAGGTGCGCCACGAAGTGCGAATGCAACTTCGCCATTTTCCATTTCTAGATTATGAGCCATTTTTTACCTTTCGTTTGTTTGATTAGTTGTAAGTATAACAGACCCCACTGACATTGTCTATGATTAGTTACAATATGTCCGAATTGATCCATGTGATTAATCTCACAAAAATCCAGGGGTTATCCACAAGTGGTCGTAACCCTGTGGATAACCCCTCAGCTATACGGGCCAGCTGCATATGCAGCCAGTGTTAGATCTTTACAGACCTAACTCATCCCTAGTCAATTGATTCTTACGGTTAAAGTTTACAACTTCGGACGGGAGGTAAAGAGCAGTCGTTTTAGTCTTCTTTAAAGTATCATAGACATAAGCACGAACGTTACCAAAGAAATTACGTCGATTAGAAAATGCTAACTCAGTTAAGTATTCTTTATCAACGCCTTGTTCTGAATAAATTGTTAAATCATTTAACTTGTTTTCATCATAAATTTCTACACGAAATCTATTTTTCATTTTATTACCTTTGTTAGTAGTTGTCCCCGAAGGGAGAGCAGTTTGGCGACTTACTCAGGTCGTTCGCAATTTATCGTTATGCGAGAACGATTTTATTTAGAGATAACGAGCAACTGCGTTGTATGTGGAAGTATTGACAACTTCCTCATCTGTCATTTTGAGAATACGGATTGCGTTTTCCATTTCCTCTTTCATCTCGTTGTAAGTATGGCGGTGGATTTCCTGATAGTCCTTTTCAGGCTCTTTTGGAAAGTCGCTCTCCTCTGTGATTAAATCAAAATCTACATTGAGAGTTTTGTTCCAAGAGCGATAGTTAGTTCTGACATTTTGAGCCTTGCCAAATTGAGCAACTGCCCACTTAGCAATTTCTTTCTGCCACTTTTCGTATTGCTTTTGATACTTTGCCTCATTGGCTTCTTGACTCTCATAGTTCTTATTAAGTTCAGCCAACTTTGTTTCCAAAGCCTTGATAATCTTTGGTGTTGCGATTTTTACCTGTATTGCTTTTCCTCTAGCCATTTGTTTCCTTCTTTCGTTGTTTGTTGGTTTGGTTGAGTAATTATAGCAGGGAGGTCTGACATTTCTGCGACCCCCCTGCCTTTAGATTATACGCCTAGTAGTGTTTGAGCAGATACTGAAGTCCAGCGAGTTTCTTTCGTTGGGAGTTCTAGTAGCACACGCACCGAGCCAGATGTTTGTGGGTGGATTTCCTTAATCACACCTGTCTTTTTTGACTTTAGGGTGGTGAATAAATCGCCAACCTTGTAAGTGTATCCATTTACTGTCATTTGTTGCCTCTTTTCTTTGTTAGGGTTGTAGTATAGCATTGGGGTCTGACATTAGTCTAGCCCTATCTCATTATGTGAGAAAGTTATTGTGTGACCTTAGTCACTTTCAGGAAGCCAAGCGTTTAAGTGGTGTTGTTCGATAATTGCCCAAGCAGGCGCATGAGTGCTACCTTTGTAAGATACGCCTTCAGGCATTTCGATCAATTTGTTATAGTCCTCATCATAGTATGCGTCAATAGCCTCTATGCAAGGCTCGACCATAGAAAGTGGAACGGGTGGATAATGATTACCCTGTAAGTGATAACCTAGTGCTACCTCTAAATCTAATTCAGTTAAATCTAATGCTGTATTGTATCCCATTATTCTGCCACCTTTAGAATAGCCCAAGAGCCACCCTTATTAATTTCGTCTAGCGCAGGCTGAAGTGTTGGTGCAATAAGTGTTTTTAGCATTCCTTCTAGCATAAGTATTTGGTCGGACTCATCAAGTGCAAGTAGCATTTTTGCCGTTGGATTAGTTTCATCAACCTCAGTTATGAAGCGTAGAGAGTGTTCGATAGTTTTCATTTGTTGCCTTTCGTTGTTGGTATAAGAGTATTATAGCGTAGGCCACTGACATTTAGTGGGATGTAATGGGCGTGTCGTATCATTTGTGAGATTAATCACAAAATTCCAGGGGTTGTGGATAACTCACCGTAAGCCTGTGGATAACCCCGCAATATTGCGGGCCAGCTTGATCTTGTCAAGCCGACACGCAGTTATTTTTTAGTTGCGCTAAATCTAATATCTGCTTTACCATAAACACACAATCCGCATGACACGCATGCAGAACCAGAGGAAGAAATTAACGGAATACTTTTCATATTCTCAGGACACTTAGCGCCAGGCTTGCCAGTTAATTCTTTCATTGTGCTTTCGGTGACTGCGAAAGTTTTTCCTAAGTACGCAAGGCGTATTCCTTGATTAAGTTTTAAGTCATGAGCAATATCTTTATTCTCATCATCCGTAGAATAGTATAGTGAAAGATTAGATATATCTTTAAGAATGAGGGCGGCAGACTTAACTCTAGTGTATACCCAAAATTGAATATCTGCATTATCTTCAATAACAGTCTTCCATGCATATGTATATGTATCGTTAAAGAAATCCCCGTCCCAATGAATACGGAATAACTTAGGTGCATTTTTCTTATTACAGTCGACTACAAATTCTGCAATCATATCTTTAAGTAAAGATACCATTGTTTCATTGTCTGCATTGCGTAGCAATTCCCAATTGTGTAGCAGATTAGTTTTTACTCCTGGGAATAATTTTTCGAGTTTTCCTGCGTAGCAAACACTTTCACAAATACTAGTGGCACCAGGGCACGAGTAATTCTTTCCAGCAGGTAATCCGAAGGTGTTGGCAATTGCGGCTTGCTTTCCATTTTTTGTGACAAGGTTAGCCACCTTTCTATCGTTAGAGCGTTTTAGTTTCATTAGTTGGCCTTTCGTTGGTTAAGTGGCAAGTATAACAGAACAGACTGACATTTTCTGCAACACGCTCAAAAATCCTGGGTGATTAATATCACACTCGTAACGACACGCCCGACCCCGCAGTATTGCGGGCAGCTGATCAATTATCAAATTTATTTTTATGTTTTGTTTTGCGTGTGTATTTTTTTTTATTACGAACAGGTTGCGCCGCATTACTGCGGCGCAATTCCTGAATTCGTTTTACTTTATCTCGAAGTGAATTTTGGAACATTGTATCCACTCGCTTCGTGA
>Ga0222713_10000130_pt1 | contig 80651 bp, 72 predicted proteins | sample C33_649DmetaG_FD_165061 | JGI IMG/M metagenome (GOLD analysis project Ga0222713, IMG submission 165061) | Estuarine water microbial communities from San Francisco Bay, California, United States - C33_649D | ecosystem: Environmental > Aquatic > Marine > Unclassified | place: USA: California...
GGCCGCAGCGCTATCTACGTCGCAGGCTCAAAGCCTAAGGGTGGATACGGCTTTCTGACCTTCCCCCGATGATCAGTCGGGAACTATCACCCCAACATAGCGTGGTAGTCGAGATACAAGGGTGGATCGCGCTTCACCGATCCAACGAGCAATGGCCAACGGTGGATGAATAAAGCGTCATTCACCCTACGGTTGGGCTGCTCGATGTGAGGCTCGGCCTTTGTAGGGTGGATCGCGCTTCACCGATCCACCGGGCAGTGGCAAACGGTGGATGAAAAAGCGTCATCCACCCTACGGTCGGGCTGCTCGATGTGAGCTCGGCCTTGGTAGATACCGTCTTCCCCATTACCGAGCAATGGCCAACGGTGAATGAAAGAAGCGTCATCTGCCCTTCGGGCTTTGCCAGCGCTGGGTTGCTTGCGTGCAAGTGGTGGGCTAAAGCCCACCCTACTTGCTGAGGCTTGGGATCGTAGGGTGGATCACGCTTCTTCGATCCACCGGGCAGTGGCCAGGTGGGTAAGAGAGTTTCACCGAATCGGACGCCCTCAAGCGCGCCGTTGCGCCTGCTCGCCGATCAGCGACTGCAGACGATGGAGAAAGGCCAGCCCCTCCTCCCAGCGATGATGACCAGACTCCACGTTGATGTGCCCCACCCCACTGAGCACGGTCACTTCGCTGCCCCAGGCTTCACCCATGGCACGCGCCCGGTCGGCGCTGGCGGCGGGATCGTTGTCGGATCCCACCAGCACGCTGGGAAATGGCAGCGGCACCAGAGGCAAAGGAGCGAAGTTGCGCAGTGGCTCAGGGCACCCCGGTCGCTCCACATCCGCAGGCGCGACCAGCAATACCCCCTCAACGCACCGCAACGCCTCGGGCGACGCCTGCGCCACCCAGTGCGCGACGGTGGGACAGCCCAGGCTGTGCGCGATCAGCACCACCGGCGCTGATGCCGCGACGATTCCGCGATGCAGTTCGGTCACCCAGTCGGGACGTTGCGGCTGCATCCAGTCGGCCTGCTCAACGCGCCGGCTGGTGGGCAGGGTGCGCTGCCAGTGGCTCTGCCAATGGTCCTCAGGCGAGCCATGCCAGCCGGGGACGATCAGATAGTGGAACGCTCCGCGCCGCATAGGATGGCCTCTCGATGGTCGCTGAGCGGGGAGTCTATCGCCCACGGAATGCGCACCATAAAGAATAAGAATTCATTTGCTTATGCACTAAAAAATGCATCGGAAGTGCCCGAGTGACGCTGTGCCCATAAAAAAGACGCGCCCTAAGGCGCGCCAAGGTTTGAAGCGCACGCAGTATTCATTGCACCTGGCTGAGCAGGTCCTTACGCAGGAGCGACTTGATCTTCACCACATGGTCGTCTTCCTGCGCCTTGGCCTTATGGAAGCCCTTGGCGATGCGTGGGTGACCACCGGCCTCGGCCAGCTCGATCAGCAGCTCCCAGGCGGCGTTGTCTTCGAGCTCCAGCGTCAGCAAGGCATTGATGCCCTGAGCAACGTTCGTCCGCGGGTCGGTCAACACCTGCATCACGCCCATGGACTTGACGCCGACGATGTCGGCACAGGGCGTCTGCGCAGTCGGGTCGGCACCCAGGGTTTCGATCGCTTCCGCGACCATGTTCATGTGCTCGAACTCTTCGTCACGGATGTGCTGCAGCACTTGGACCAGGTCCGATTGGGCGGTTTCGAGTCCCTTGGCCTTGGCGATCATGGCGTCATACATGCGCACGCCGCTGCGCTCGAAGGCCAGACGCTCGCCGAGCTTGTCGACCAGCAGCTCCGGGCTCTTGCCCAGCGCCATGTCGAAGGTGGATTTGAGCATGCCCTTGGCCGAACCCGGGACCGGCACCGAGCCAATGCGATCGGCTTCCTCGGCGCGGGTCGTGCGTTCGAGCATCATGCCCTTGGAATCACCCGGAACGTCCGGGTGGATCTCGTTGACGGCATCGAGCAGGCGCTTGGTGTCCTTCGGGGACATCTGCACGCCGGTGAAATTGGTACCCAGTTTTGCTGAAGTTGCCATGTCTGTTCTCCTCAGGAAGCCTTGCGCATCTGCATGAGTTCACCGCCCGGTGCCCATTGGTAACCGGCCGACACGATGTTCGAGGCGATGCCTTCGGAATTGAGCTGGGCCCGATAATCCAGGGAGTTCTGCGGCTCCTGGCTCTTGTCGACGTACTGGGTGTCGCTGGTGCGCAGGTTGACCTCGGCGGCAAGCACCTGGCGCACAAACTCACGCTGGCTCTTGAACTCGATCATCTTCGGCAATGGGCCGCCGAGAATCTCCGCCGGATCGCGACGCTCGATGTTCTTGAAGTGCTCGCAGGCGATGTTCAGGTGGCCCAGTTCGTAGTCGAGGAAGCGCTCCCACATGGCCTTGATGCGTGGATTGGTTTCCTGCTCGGCACAGCTGGCATAGGCATAGACCTCCATCGCTTCGTGCACCAGCCACTTCTCCATGAAGGATTCCTGCGGGTCGGCCAGCGAGCCGTACTGGGTGACGTGCTGCTCTTCGACCGACGCAATTTCGGCATACAGCTGACGTGCCAACGGATCGGCGAACAGCGGGCCGATATTCATGTAGTAGTCGTGGGTCTGGTACTCAGCCGCGGTGATCATCGCCGCGTGAATCTTGGTGATGAGATCCGCCTGCTCCTTGACATAGCTTTCGCGCAGGTCGTTGTCCGGATGACGGTGGTGCTCGGAGGTCTGCCGGCCTGGGACGATGTCGGTGTAGCCCTGCAGGATATTGTTCGCGTCCTTGCCTTCGAGACGATCGAGCATGGCCGAGTAGCGATACAGGTGGTCGAAGTCTTCCAGCAAGCCGAAGCGGTAAGTCTGCGCCTGGTAGGGGTCCGGCTCGGTCTGGGCGACGGCTGCGGTCACTTCGATCGCGACCTGCTCGTAGGCAACGGTGGTTTCCAGCGGTGAATGGTCGGCGGAGATCAGCCAATTGACCATGGTCGCCTGGTGTTGCTCGACTCGGCGGATCTCGGCGAGCGGGCCGCGCAGCTGGCCAGTGATACGGGCGATGCCGTGCTTGAGGCGCAACGCATCGGTTTCGATCCCGTTCATCAGGATGATGCGCACGCGGGTGAAGGCGTCGTCGTCGAGCTTGCTGATGGGCTTGCCCGCCATTTCCTTCCAGGTGAACTTCTGCTTATCGAGCGGCGTGCCCTTGTTGTCCAGAATGCCGGTTAGGTTATCCATGGAGCCTCCGTTTGAACGGCTTGTATTGGTTCGGCGTACGAATTCGTACGGCCTAATCACGGGTCAGCTGAGCTGACGTCTTAAAAAAGGGACGGAGGCAAGCGGAAAAGAATTCCGTAGAACGTGAAGCGAACATGCAAAGAGTCGACAAGCGGCAGCAGCCAACCCCTTCGAACAGGCTCAGATGCAGCGAAGCGCAATTGGTCCCGAAACCTTGCCGCATCGGCGTTCAAGCGAAGCGGCAAGGCGTCTCAGCGAAGTGCCTCCAACTGACGCTTCCGCTCGTCGGCGGGCAGTCGGCCCAAGGCAGCGACTTGGGCATGAAAACGCGGCCAATCGCCGCCGACCTGCTCGAACAACGCAGCGAAGGCAGACACCCATTGATCGTAGAGGCCGAACGGAACCAGGCTGGCATTGTTCAGTGGCTGGGCCATCCATCGATCGAAACGGTCGTCGCCGTTCCACGGCCCGTCTCTCAGCCGCCGATAGGCCTGTCGCATACGCATGAATTCGGCGGCCTTGGCAGCACGCATCTCCGGTTCGCTCAAACCGGATGCATAGAGCGCGGCCAAGCGCTCGCGGGTCGCCAGCGCCAGCCGGCTGAGGTCGGCGTATTGATCGCGCAGCGCATCGCTTGATGGCGGCAGCCCACGACTGGCGCGCCATTGCCGCAGCCCTTCCCGCTCGACAAAGGAGGCGTAGGATTCGTTGAACGCCGTCTCGTCAGTGACATACAGCCGCTGATGCGCCAACTCGTGGAAAATCAGCCCGGCCAGCCGATCGTCGTCCCAGCGCAGCATCGAGCTGAGCAGCGGATCGTCGAACCAGCCCAGGGTCGAATAAGCCGGCACGCCGGCCACCAACGTGTCGTAGCCCTCGGCTTGCAGCAGTGCCGCAGCGCCGCGGGCGCGGCCCTGCTGGTAGTAGCCGCGATAGCCCACACAACCGGCTATCGGAAAGCACTGGGTCTGCTGCGCCACGGAAAACTCCTCAGCAACGAACAGATTCCACATCACATAAGGCCGCTGGAGCTCGGCGTAGACCCGATAACTCCGATTGTCCGGCAGTGCCAAGGCACGGCTGGCGAAGCCTCTGGCCTGCAGGGCCAGGGTCAGTCGTTGGCGCAACTGCGGATTGCTTTGCGGGTTGTCGATGATCGCTGCAATGGGCTCACGCTGCCGCAGCAATTCGAGCTGGCCGACCGCCAGTTGCCCGTAGTAACTGCTGCAACCGCTCAGACCAACCGCCATCAGCAGGGGAACCCAACGCCGCTTGCGGTTGTCGACTGCGGCGATTTTCGACTTCGACATGAACAAACGCTTACCGGCTAAATGCCCCACGGGGCGATGCGCGGAGCCTACAACGAAGTCCACCCAAACACCGAACACGCCGGTGCCAAACAGCCAGGCCGACACCGATCGGAGACCCAGTTCCATGCGAATCCTGATGCTTGCTCTTGCGCTATCCAGTCTGGGCGGTTGCGCCATGTGGATGCCCAAACCGGACCCGAACCAGGCCTGGATCGACCTCGCACCGCACGGGGAGACCGAACTGGTGGCCGTGGCGGTCGATGACAAGCCGCTCGACGACAGTCGCTATTTTCAGGTCGAGCCAGGCAGTCATCAGCTGGGCATGCGCTATCGCTTCGAAGTCGGCCCAGCCGACGTAGGTCGCGACAGCGAAGCGCTGGCACGCGACTGCCGCCTGACCCTGAGCTATGACAGCTTCAACGCCGGGGCCCGCTATCGACTGGTGGCTGGCGGCTACGGCTTCCGCCCCTGGGCCAAACTTTACGACCAGCATGACCGCGTGCTGGCCAAGGCCACTGAGCGTGGCTGCGGCGGAGTCGCTACCCGCTAGCGTTCTGTTGTGAACCGTTCTGTTGCGGTGCAGTCGTTGAAAAAGAGCACTATCTGGCTCAGGCTCATTGGCTGACCGCGACAGCAGACGCTGATCCTGCGGTTATCCGGAGGATTCACCATGCGTCTGTTATTGGCTCCATTGCTGGCGCTGGGCCTGACCGGCTGTGCCGGCCCCCTGCCCGCACCCGACCCAAACATGGCCTGGGTCGAGCTGACCGCCCAACCCAGTGACATTTTCATGTCCGATCAGCTGGACGGTGAGCGCACACCCGATGGGCGCTATTTCCAGGTCAGCCCCGGTGCGCATGAACTCGAAGCGCGCTACGAATTCGAAATCAGCAGTGGCGGCTTTGGCGATTTTGGCGACACCCAATACCTGCGCTGCACCATGGTGATCAACTACGACGATTTCCAGCCCGGCCGGCGTTACCTATTCCAGGCCCGCTCGCTGGGCTTCACCCCACAAGGCTGGCTGCGCGACGAAGACTACAACGTCCTCGCGCGCGCCGAGGCCGAGCACTGCTACTGAGCAGCCGTCAGCAAAGAGGTAGACGATGTCCCGTATCGAACACACCCGTTTCTCCACCCTGGACCTGGCGCCAATCCGCGATGACGGCGACGCCGGCCTGGCCCTGCGCAACTCATTGGCCCTGGCGCAGCATGTCGAGAAGCTTGGCTTCGAGCGCTTCTGGGTTGCCGAGCACCACAACATGGACGGCATCGCCAGCGCCGCCACCTCGGTGCTGATCGGTTATCTGGCATCCGGCACCTCGCGGATTCGCCTGGGCGCGGGCGGCGTCATGCTGCCCAACCACGCGCCGCTGGTGGTGGCCGAACAGTTCGGCACGCTGGAGGCGCTCTACCCGGGGCGGATCGAGCTGGGTCTGGGACGCGCACCGGGCGCCGATCAATTCACCGCCCATGCCTTGCGCCGTGATCGCATGGGCAGCGCCGATGACTTCCCGGCGGACGTGGAAGAACTGCAGCTGCTGCTTGGTCCGCGCCAGCCCAACCAACGCGTCATCGCCATGCCGGGCATGGGCAGCAATGTCCCGATCTGGCTGCTCGGCTCGAGCCTGTTCAGCGCTCAGCTGGCTGCTGCCAAAGGCCTGCCCTACGCCTTCGCTTCGCATTTCGCGCCGCGTTATATGCACGACGCGATTCGCCTGTACCGCGAGAACTTCCGCCCCTCCGAGGTGCTGGACAAGCCGTACGTCATGCTCGGCGTGCCGCTGATGGCGGCCGACACCGACGAGCAAGCCGAGTACCTGGCGACCACCGCCTATCAGCGCATCCTCGCGCTGATCCGTGGCCAAAGCCTGGTGCTGGTGCCGCCGGTGACGAGCATGCAGGGCAAATGGCTGCCCCACGAGCAGGACGCCGTCGGCAGCTTCCTCGGCATGGCGCTGATCGGTGGTCCGGAAAAGATCCGCGCTCGCCTGGACGTCTTGCTCGAGCAGACTCAGGCCGACGAGCTGATCTTCACCTGCGACCTTTACGAAACCGCCGACCGCCACCGCGCCTTCGAGATCCTCGCCGAGCTACGTTGATCAGCAAAATGCATCGGGGCGACACCTAGCGCCCCGTCGCACCAGCGCAACCTGTGAAAGGGCCACTCGACAGCAGGCCCGTGCGGGTGACTCGCAAACAACACTTCGCACCGCGACGGGCCTTCCACGAGGCCGGCAAGGCGAGCGCCGCGTCTGCATTGGACGCGCTGGCGTTCCGCTCGACGAACGCGGCTGAACCCCATCCAATCGCGCCGATCAAAACAGCAGCCCATGCGTACTTCGGCGCGTCACGCTTGTTTGCGGAAGACTGAATGAATTTTCTTGAATGGATGGCCGTGCTCGGCATCCTGCTGTTGATCCTCGCCCTGGCATCGGCCTATCTGCGCTGGCTGCCTATCACCACGTCACTGATCTACCTTGGCTTCGGCCTGCTCATCGGCCAGCTCGGCGTCGGTTTGTGGGAGATGGAGTTCATGCACATCGCCAGCTGGATGGAGCACCTCACCGAGATCGCGGTGCTGGTGTCACTGTTTGTCAGCGGCCTCAAACTGCGCATGCCGCTGCATCACCGGGCATGGCGAAGCGCGTACATACTCGCAGGCCCGGTGATGCTCGCCTGCATCGCGGGCGTCGCCGCGCTCTGCCATTACCTGCTCGGGCTCAGCTGGGGTCTCTCGGTGTTGATCGGCGCCATCCTCGCCCCCACCGATCCGGTGCTCGCCAGCCTGGTACAGGTAAACAATTCCCGCGACAGCGATCACGTCCGCTACGGCCTGTCCGGCGAAGCCGGCTTCAACGATGGCACCGCCTTTCCGTTCGTCGTGTTCGGCCTGCTGCTGATCGAGCAGGAAACCCTGGCTAGCGGCTGGGTGAGCGAGTGGGCGCTGCATCGGCTGGTTTGGGCCGTACCGGCTGGCCTGGGGTTTGGTTATCTGCTCGGCAGGCTTATCGGCAAGCTGGCGATCTTTCTGCGCGCCCGCCACGCCGATACGTCCATGTCGCCGAACGATTCGCTGGCACTTGCGCTGATCGCACTGGCGTACGTCGGCGCCGAGCTGATCGGCGCCTGGGGCTTCCTCGCGGTATTCGCCGCCGGCCTGGGGTTGCGCCATGCGGAGAAGGACGCAGCAGAGGAATCAGATACGCCATCCGAGGAGCTGATCGCCCACGCTGTGCCGCACTTGGCTGAAGGCGGCCTGAGCCCGCGAGAGCTGCCGCTGGAAAACGAGAAAATCGCCGAACCCAAGGTCGCCGCAGGTGTGATGGTGGGTGACATCCTGACCTTTGGCGGCCAGCTGGAGCGCAGCCTGGAAGTGCTGTTGGTGACGATTCTTGGTGTGTTGGTCTCGGTGCACTGGGACTGGCGTGCGGTGCCCCTGGCGCTGGCGCTGTTCGTGGTGATCCGGCCGCTGAGCGTATGGCTGCTGATGCCAAGCCGCTACCTGGACCGTACCCAACGCCTGACCGTCGGCTGGTTTGGCATCCGAGGCATCGGCAGCTTGTACTACCTGAGCTATGCGGTCACCCACGGTCTGATGCCAGAAGAGGCCGAAGCGATCATCTCACTGGTGATTTCAGTGGTGGTGTTGAGCATCGTCCTGCACGGCTTGAGCACTCAGCCGTTGCTACGACGTTACGAACGCAGCCGCGGCGAGGCGCCGACGGACCACGCCTGACACGGCGAGCCGGCCTCCCAGGCAGCTGGCTGGATAGCCGCTGCCGGGCCGCCTGGACGGCAGATCAACTGTCCGCGAGACGGAAGCCGACCTTCATGGTGACCTGGAAATGGCCGACCTTGCCGTTTTCGACATGGCCGCGGATCTCGCCGACTTCGAACCACTCGACGTTCTGCAGTTTGCTGCTGGCCTCGGCGATACCGTTCTGAATCGCTTCATCGACGCTATTGCGCGAAGAACCGACGATTTCAATCTTCTTGTACGTGTGATGATCCGACATGAATAAATCCCCTTCTGGTCTGAGGAGCCTCCGCTCGGTAATGATGCGTCCTGTTCATTGAGGCCCGCGAAGGGCCTCGGAAGTTCAGCGGAGCGGTCGATGGCGGCCGGCGAATCTCAGCACCCACTACCTGGATAACTCGAAGGTTATCCGCGCGGCAGCTTACCCGTGTTGATCGACGTACAGCCGTAGGGTGGGCTTCAGCCCACCGGAACGCTCGGCCCAAGTTGGTGGGCTGAAGCCCACCCTACAACTCTGCAACCCACCGGCAGTAGGCTTCGTGCGTCTGTAGGAGCGAGCTTGCTCGCGATCCGCTTCCACTCGTAGCCCCAGTGGCAACACGCAGCGCAGGTTAATCGATACGCCGATAGGGATACTGCTGCGCCTTGAACACCTGATTGAAATACCGCCCGAGGGAATCAGCCTCCAGCAGCGCCTGCACCACGTCGGCGGGCACCTGCTCGTAGCGATACAGCGAGCCGTTATGAAACTCGACCTCCAGCGCCTGCTCGTCCGGGTCGTAACCCAAGGCGCGCAGGCTGCTCGAATTCACCGCGACTCGCTTCATACCGCCGGATCGGGCTCGTGTTTGAAGCCCTCGGCCTGCATCCGCCAAAGCGCCTCGAAAGCACCGCCGCGGCTGCGCAGCTCCATCGGAGCGCCGTCTTCGATGATCAGCCCGTTGCGCAGCACGATGATCCGATCGAAGCTCGCCAGCGTCGACAGCCGATGGGCGACGGCGACCACGGTGCGGTTGTGTACCAAATTGTTCAGCGCCGCCTGGATCTCTCCTTCCGACTGGGTATCTAGCGCTGAGGTCGCCTCGTCGAGAATCAGGATCGGTGCGTCCTTGAGGAACGCCCGAGCGATACCCAGACGCTGACGCTGGCCACCGGAGAGCATCACGCCGCGCTCGCCGACCAGGGTGTCATAGCCCTGCGGAAGCTCGCGGATGAACGCGTCGCAGAAGGCGCGACGGGCCGCGTCCACCACCTCTTCATCACTGGCCTCGGGGCGCCCATAGCGGATGTTCTCGCGGATGCTCCGGTTGAACAGCGCCGTCTCCTGCGGCACCACCGCGATCCGTTCTCGCAAGCTGTTCTGGCTGACGGAGCGGACATCCTGACCGTCAATCAGGATGCGCCCCGCCTGTACATCGTCCAGGCGTTGCAGCAACTGAATGAGGGTGGACTTGCCCGCCCCGGACGGCCCGACCACGCCGACCTTCTGCCCAGCCGGGATATGCAGATTGAGATGCTCAAAGATGATGCCGCGCTTCGGATAGCCGAAGCTGATGTCCTCGAAGGTGATGTCCCCTTCAGCCAGCAACAGCAGGGTTTCGGAGTCTTCAAGGCCGTGCGGCTGGACGATGATGCGCAGAGTATCGTCGATGGCGCCGATCTGCTGCGTGGTGTCCACCAAGGCCAAGGCCAGATCGCGGGAGCCATGCAGGATACGGAAGGTCAGCGCGCTGACCAGCACCACGTCGCCGGCGGTCACCGAGCCGTCCACCCATAAAGTGATTGCCCAGACCAGCATGCCCCCGGCCATCAGCGACAGGCAGATGTCGTGGATAACGCGGGCCTTTTCCAGATACATCCAGCTGCGCCGCTGGGCCTTGGCTTCGTAGCCGATCTCGTTGGCCAGGCGTTCCGCTTCACGGTCGCGTGCGGAAAACGCCTTGATGGTCCAGACGTTGGACACCGCATCGACCAGCTCGCCGCCAACCCGCGCCGATTGCGCGGCGAAGCGTTGATGCTTGGCGCGGCCCCGAATACCGAACCCGGTGATCAGTACCGCGACGATGGCCACGAACAGGATCAGCGCAACCGCCATGCGCCAATCGACGGTCAGCAGCACCACCACCGCCCCGATGAAGTCGACGATGGGCGGCACGATCTTCCAGACCAGGCCGCCGTAGATCGCCCCTGCTGCCTGGCCCAGCGCCGAGATCCGATTACCCAGCGAACCGGCGAAATGCTCGGTGAAGTAGCGCATGGGGTGACCGGTCAGGTGCTTGAACAGGTCAACCCGGATATCCACCATGCTGGCGACGACTGTTCGGCAGCCGAGCCAGCCGCCGAGACGCCAGAACACGTTTTCAATGACGATCAGGCCGATGAACAGCCCCAGCGGAAACCACACATCGGCGGCGCCCCGGTTGGAGCTGCCCTGCGCCATGGCGTCGACCAGCAGCTTCATGCCGTACTGCACCGCCACCGCACAGGTCGCTGCACCGACGATCAGCAGCAGCAAGCCGCCGAAATGCCAGGGCCGCGCGCAAACGTAGTGCCACAAGAAGGCGAACGGCCGATCCGGCAGGAGCGGCACCAGGGGCGGTTTGCGCAGTGCCGGGGCGTTCATGAAAAGGCTTCAGCGATGTTCGAAACCGGACTCGAGTGGCTGAAGCGCGCCTGCTGCAGCCGCAGCTCATCGGCCAGCCCCTCATGCACACGGCGGTTTCCGGCTTCGTCCGGGAAGCCCAACAGCCCCACCGGGCAGTGACGGTCGTCGGTCCAGCCCGGGTAATCCACCACCGGGTACAGGCAGATCCCTTCCACCGGCACGCCACGCTGCATCGCCAGGCCGGCTTGCTCGCTGACGTAGCGCAGCCAGTCGCCGCGCACATCGCCTTCGGCGCCGGTTTCGGCGATCACGATGGGGCGCTTGTAGCGCTGCGCGATCTCGCTGAGGATGCCTTTGAAAGGACGATAGTCTGGGCTGTCCCGGCCGATGGTATTACCTGCGCCGTGATACCACTGGTTGTCGGGGTAATAATTCACGCCGAGCAGATCAAGGTATTCCGGCGCACCGCCGAGGCCCGGCCAGAGTTCGCCGCAGAGCATGTCCCAGGCCTCGAACTGCGATTGACGGTAGCGCTCGGCCTCGCGCTGCGGGCCGGGCCGATCATTCGGCGCGACGACGTGAATGGCCGGTTCGACCTGGATAAAACGCGCCCGCGGTTCAACCTCGCGGATCGCCTGCAACGCGGCGATGGTGGCGCGCACCAACTGATGCTTGAGCTCAAAGCCACGGCCGCGTGCCATCGGGTTGAAGTAAGCCTCGTCGCCGCCAGCCCAGGCCCAGAACGAGATCTCGTTCAACGGAGCGTAGAACGGCACCGTATCGGTCTCGTCCTTGATCAACTGCGCAGCCGCGGCCGCATAGCGGGCGAAGCGCTCGACGAACTGTGGTCGCCAGATGTCGATGTCGTCCGGCCAGCCGTAGTGGCACAGATCCCAGATTACCTGGGTGCCCTGGCGCCGGGCCGCCTGCAGCATCGGCAGGAAGCTTGACCAGTCGTATTGCCCGGGCGTTGGTTCGATCAGGTGCCAACGCAGGCCGTCGCGCACGGTGTGCAGGCCATGGCGATGCAGCACCGCGTAATCATGGGCGGCCCAGCGGTCGTGGCCGGTGGCCGCCAGCAGGTCCAGGCGGCGGCCGTCGCTGCGACGATGGTTCGAGCATTCGAAACCGCCGAGGAAAAAGCTTTTGAACAGCGTCGGCTGATGCATCCTTGTGCCTCGTCTTCAGGGAACCTGTTTGGCCAGTGAACGGCTGTGCTCTGCACTTTCGCCCGCCGCAGGGCCACGCTCGGCCTCTTCGATGCGCTTGTACAGCGCCAGCGCCTGCCCGACCACCTGATCCATGTTATAGTACTTGTAGGTGCCGAGGCGGCCGACGAAGGTCACGCCGGGCGTCTCGTCCGCCAGCTTCTGGTAGCGCTTGTACAGCTCGGCATTCTCCGGCCGCGGAATGGGGTAATAGGGATCGCCCTCCGCCGACGGGTATTCGTAGGTGATGCTGGTCCTCGGGTGGACCTGCCCGGTCAGGTGCTTGTACTCGCTGATGCGCGTGTAGGGCACGTCTTCACTCGGGTAGTTGACCGTACCAACGGCCTGGAACTGTTCCTGATCGAGCTGCTTGTGCTCGAACTTCAGCGAACGATAGGGCAGCTTGCCGAAGCGGTAGCCGAAATACTCGTCGATGGGCCCGCAGAAGATCAGGTGGTCGTGCTGCACCTCGTCGCGGATCTCGCGGTAGTCGGTGTTGGTCATGACTTTGATGTTCGGGTGCGCGAGCATTTTCTCGAACATTTTGGTGTAGCCATGCTTGGGCATCTGCTGGAAGGTATCGGTGAAGTAGCGGTCGTCGGTATTGGTTCGCGTCGGGATGCGCGAGGTGACCGACTTGTCCAGCTGCGACGGGTCCAGGCCCCACTGTTTGCGCGTATAGCCGCGGAAGAACTTCTGGTACAGCTCACGGCCGATGCCGTTGATCACCACGTCCTCGCTGGTCTGGATGTCTTCCACCGGCTCGGCGCGGCTGGCGAGGAAGTCCGCCGCTTCCTGTTCGGTGGTCATGTTCAAACCGTAGAGCTTGTTCAGCGTGGTCATGTTGATCGGGATCGGCACTTCCTGACCGTCCACCTGCGCCAATACACGATGCTCGTAAGGGCGCCACTCGGTGAACCGCGACAGGTAGTCAACGATGCGCTGGGCGTTGGTGTGGAAGATGTGCGGGCCGTAGCGGTGGATCAATACGCCGGCTTCGTCGTAGTGATCGTAGGCATTGCCGCCGATGTGCGGCCGCCGGTCGACCACCAGCACACGCTTGTTCAGCCCGGCAGCCAGCCGTTCGGCCAGCACGCTGCCGGCGAAACCGGCGCCAACGATGAGGTAGTCGAAGCCGCGTCGGCCATGGGACGAGCCGTCGCTGGCGCCGCCGCCTGCGTAGTCGGGATTGCTGTCTCGCAGGCTCACTTCGCGCATTGCATCTTCTCCTTCATCAGCGCCCAGGTGTGGTCCCAGGACATATCGCCGAGAATTTCGTCAGCAGTCTTCAACAAACGGTCGCGGTCTTCGGCATCGGCCAGTGCCTTTTCCACGGACGCGATGAACGCATCGGGCGTGTCGGCGATGTAGACGATCTCGGTGTCGCCATAGGTGCGCACCACGTCCTTGATTGGCGTGGACACCACGGGCCGGCCGCCGGCCAGGTATTCGGGTGTCTTGGTCGGGCTGATGAACCGGGTCGACTCGTTCATTGCGAACGGCATGATGGCCACGTCCCAGCCGGCCAGGTATTTGGGTAACTCGTCGTACGTCTTGCCGCCCAGGTAGTGGATGTTGTCGCGCTGCGGCAGCTCCGCCGGATCGATCTTGACCACCGGCCCAACCAGCACGAACTGCCAGTCAGGGCGTTTTTCCGCTATGTCGGCCACCAGTTCGATATCGAAACGCTCGTCGATCACGCCGTAGAAGCCCAGCCGTGGATGAGGGATCTCGGCTTGGTCGTTGGGGTCGGCCTGAGTCCGCCGAGCCTCGGCGAAGTGCGCCACGTCGACGCTGCTGGGAAAGGCGAAGGCGTTGTCGTGCAGTTCGCGCTTGGCTTCCCAGATACTGTAGCCACCCGTGAAGACCAGATCAGCGCGCTCGAGCAACTCACGCTCGCGCTGCACCAGCTCCGGCGGTGCGCCACGGAATGCCGAGAGTTCGTCCATGCAGTCGTAGACGGTGAGCTTGGGCTTCAGGTGGCCGGCATAACCGAGCGCCATCGGCGTGTAGTACCAGAGCATCAGCTCATTGACGCCGAGCTTTTCCAGATAGCCGTCGAGCAGGTCGCGCTGCACGCGCAGCGCTGCCTCGCCCTCGCAGCCCTGAGGCAGACGCGGAATCAGTACCTGGACACCATTTTCCTCGGGCCTTACCTCCAGCCAGGGCTGGGCGTCTTCGGTCGGGATCGGCTCTTCGGCAAACAGCACGTTGAAGTCACGGGCGAAGCGCGACATCAGGTGCTGCGGGCGCTGATAGACGAAGCTCCAGCGCAAATGGGAAAGACACAACAAGGTCGGCACCAGCTCATCGAAGATGACTTCAGGTGGCGTCGCTTGTTTATTAGGGGATTTGCCAATTTCGTATTGGTAGGGGCCGGCCCAGCTCATGGAAACCTCGTAAAGGGTGGCAATGCCCTCCAGAGTCCCTTCTGCCGCATCGCATAGGCCTGCGCAGCCCGCGCAAAGCAAAACCTGATGGCGCTCGGCGGCAGAAATGATCAATCCGCGAGCACTGTCCGCCGGCTATGGACGACAGCTGATGAGCCAAGGTTCCCGATGTCCTACTGCAGAGGTCGGTCATCGGGTGACTGCCGTTTCGTTGGAACTTGCTCACACCTTCCCCCGTCCCTATCACAGGACGCCTGTTTCACCCGGCATCGGTGCTGTGTGCTTCCTGCAGTCAGTACCGCCCGATTCGCCGACTCAACCCTGGAGATGCTTGCAGCGGCCGCGCTCATACGGTCAGCCGTGCGCTCCCGTGTGCGTCAGATAATTCGGTTCATGAGGTAGAGATATGATTCTCGTCACGGGTGGTGCTGGTTATATCGGGTCCCATGCGGTGCTTGAGCTCCTGCTGGCTGGCCATGAAGTGCTGGTGTTGGACGACCTCAGCAACAGTTCGAAAGTGGCACTGGATCGCGTGGAGCATCTGGCTGGCCGCACGCTGCAGTTCATCAAGGGTGACGTGCGAAACCGCTCGCTGCTCAAGGCGTTGTTTGCCTCTTACCCCATCACGGCGGTGCTGCACTTCGCCGGTCTCAAGGCGGTCGGTGAAAGCGTGCGTGAACCGCTGCGCTATTACGAAACCAACGTCAGCGGCAGCATCGCGTTGTGTCAGGCCATGGCCGAAGCCGGAGTCTTCAAGTTGGTGTTCAGCTCATCGGCGACTGTCTACGGCGACTCACCCAAGATGCCGATCACCGAGAACTGCCCTACCGGCATTCCAACCAACCCCTACGGCCAATCCAAGTTGATGGCGGAGAACGTGCTGAAAGGGCTGGCCGAATCCGACCCGCGCTGGTCGATTGCACTGCTGCGCTACTTCAATCCGATTGGCGCTCACGAGTCTGGCCTTATCGGCGAAGACCCCAACGGCATCCCCAATAACCTGCTGCCCTACATGCTGCAGGTAGCGGTGGGCCGCCGTAAGCAACTGAACGTATACGGAGCGGACTACCCGACGCCGGACGGCACGGGAGTGCGGGATTACATTCACGTGGTGGATCTGGCCAAGGGGCACCTCAAGGCACTGGAGCGCCTCGGCCTGGTTCATGGTGTTTCCACGTGGAACCTCGGCACCGGCCGGGGCTACTCGGTACGCCAGATGATCACCGCGTTCGAAGAAGTGATCGGCAGACCGCTGCCCCATGTGTTCAAGGCGCGCCGCCCCGGTGATGCCGCACAGTGCTGGTCGGACCCGAGCAAGGCCAGTGACGATCTGGGCTGGAAAGCGGAGCGTGACCTGCTGGTAATGCTGACCGACGCCTGGCGCTGGCAGAGCCGCAATCCGCAAGGTTATGGAACGGAGAAGCCCGCGGCCAAGGCTCCGGTGGCGTCGAACAGCAATACCGCCATGGCCAGCTGAGCACCCGCCACGCGGATGCTCAGCCTGCGTCTTACGGTGCGCTGCAGTTCAGTTCAGCGCGGATTTTTGAAACATCGAGCCGGCGGTTCTGCTGTACCGCCCCGGTGAGCTGCGGGTCGATCACCGCGGTGCGCAGCAGCGCCTCGCGGATCTGCGCGCTGCTGGCACAGGGGTTCAACGAGGCATACAGCGCCGCCGCACCGGTTACGTGAGGCGCCGCCATGGAGGTGCCGCTCATGTAGGCGAAGCCGGCCGCGCCAGTTGAAGTCGGCACCGTCGAAACGATGTCGACGCCCGGCGCGGCGATATGCACGTTGTTCACGCCATAGTTCGAGAAGCCCGCGCGACGACCGTTCTGGTCGATTGCACCCACCGAAATTACGTTTGGCAGGTTGTAGCTGGCTGGGTAGCTCGGGGTGCTATCGATATTCAGCCCACTGTTGCCCGCAGCTGCGATGAACAAAATGTTCGCGTTGCCAGCCGCCTGAATGGCGTCATACAGCGCCTGCGAGTATCCGCCACCGCCCCATGAGTTGTTCGTGGCGACCAGGTTGATTTTCTTCGCCAGCTTCAGTTGCGTCAGATAGTTGATAGCTTTTACCGCGCCGGCGGTGGTGCCACCGTTTGCCCCGAGGAACTTGGCGGAAATCATCTTGGCGCTCGGGCAAACACCGAAGACGCCAGCGCCGTTGTTCGCCACGGCCCCTACCGTGCCGGCAACGTGAGTACCGTGGTCATCGGCCGGCCCGTCGTACACGCTGGCGTTGTTGGCGGCAAAGTCCCAGCCGTAGATGTCGTCGGCAAAACCGTTGCGGTCATTGTCCTTGCGGTCGGCGCGAGTGCCCTCGCCTGGGTTGGCCCAGACGTTGGCGCGCAGATCGCCATGCGTCGTCATCACACCTTCGTCGATGATGCCTACATGGACTTTGTTGGAACACAGCGCGCCGGCGTTCCAGCTCGCCAGCGCACCGCTGCCATACGGGGAAGCAGGTGACGTCGTGGCGCCCTGCATGCCCCAGAGCATGTTGATGCCCGGGTCATTGGGGTTGGCCAGTTGGGTGTTGTAGATCCAGTTGGGCTCGACGTATTCGACCGCGGGATCAGCCGCCAGCTGTGCGATCAAAGCGGCGTCCACCTTCTTGCCTTTACCCAGCTGCGCCCGGACCAGATCACCCTTGGCATCCTTGCGCGCTGCCTTATCGAGCAGCTTCTGGGTCGCTTTTGCGTTCCGCTTGCTAAGCGCTGCCGTCATTGCCGATTCAGAGGCACCTGACTTGAATTGAACCAGCAACTCGCCTTCGACAAAGGGTCGACCGGCTTTGAGCGAAGCATCAACCGCAGGGTTGGGCTTGGCGGCTAGCTGTTCTGCTCCGGCCGCGAGCAGTGCACACATCACGATACCGACACGCTTTTTATAGACCATCACTGTTCTCCCGAACGACTACAGACAGTCCCACAGACAGGCAACACGGCCGCTCGGTGGGTGTCTGAACTGTATCGGCAATGATGGTGTCGATTTAGTGGCGCCGGACGAGTGGCGCAGCCGTTCATCGGCAACGGCGGGGAATTCTCCTCCTACCGCGCTTTGACGTTTTCAAAAAAAACCCCGCTTCGCAGAAGCGAAACGGGCGAAACAGGAGATGACGCGCATAGGTAGCGAACTAGCTGTTCTGCTCTTGCTGGCTGTCATCGGAAATCGTGATGATCGACTTCGCGTTGAACTCACGATTGCCAAAGAAGGCAGGGTCCATTTGTCCCATGACGCTGATGCGGTCGCCCTTCTCGATCTGCTGGAAACCGTCCTTGTCCAAGGGGTTATAGGACATGGTGAGGGTATTGATGGTCAGCGAGCCGTCACCCGTATCGAGGGTAAGTTCTCGATCCTTGACCGATTGCACGGTGCCCTGAATCGTGGTTTCGGCAGAGGACACAAAGGTTGCGGTCCGCCATGGCGTTTCTTCATCGTTGGCGCTGGCGAAGAAGAAGCTGTTCAGGCCCTCGACGTAAACACTGTTGGCTTCTATCGACGTCACTTCGAATATGTCGTCGTCCACATCACCATAGACCGTGACCTTGTCCCCGGCCTTCAGGGCGGTGCCTTCGGAGTACCAGTCCCAGTCGTCCATCTCGACGATGATGCTGCCCTTGCCGTAGTCCAGCATGAAGGAATCGGGCTTCACCGACTCCACGGTGCCGTTCAGGCTGATCCAGGTCCCATCGTGCTTCTGATAAGGGCTAGGGGCATTACCCGATTCCGCTGCAAGTGGAGCAGTCGCGAATCCGGCGATAGCGGTTGCAATCAGGGTTTTCGTAATCGTGTTCATGGAAACCTCTCTTGCGATAGGTTCTTTGCAGAGCGACAGACCTAACTCCGACGCTCACGAGATACTGCTAGGCGAGCGGCCCGCACCATGAAAAGACCGCCAGTACATCAGTGGTCTTTTCATGGATGCAGAGCGGATACGTTAGATATCCAGCCAGCCACCATCACCCGCGTCGTCATAGAAGGCGTTGTATTCCGTCTCGTTCCAGTCGCCGCTATCGTCGGCGTCATAGGCGTCGTACAGACCTTGTCCGTACTCGTTGTTAGAGAGCATGCCGTCCTTGTCGCTGTCCCAGCTGGTGAACAAGGCGTCATTATCGAAACCGGTGTCCCATTCGCCCATGGTGACCACGCCGGAATTGTCTTTATCCCATACGCCGAAATCGCCTACTTCAGCGAAGGCCGGAGCGCTGGCCGCCATGGCCGTTGCGAGAGCGATACCACCGAGCATTGTGTGAAGTTTGTTAGTCATCGTGCTTCTCCTCTGTGTTTGATTGGAAGTCAGCACCAGAGGATGGCGCTCACATAAATACCGAGCGCCCGGGCCGTTTGTGAGTTCATGAAAATCGAGGAATCAGCCGTCGAGTCCCTCACCGGTACAAATGAGGCGAAGCGCCGATTGCGCTTCTGGTGCGGGTTGCGGAAAAATTCCCGAGCGCACCCCTGAGGATGTTACGAAATCTTACGAGACGAACCGCTACGAGCGCCGCGCTAGCGTTCCGGCCAGGGGTCATCGAAGTCAAAAACCGCTCGATCTTTCACGTCGCACCTAGGGTGGGGCTTCATCAAGCCAGCTGCTGGCGCAACCAGTCCGCCAATCGCTCAGCGCGTCGATCCGTGCGCCGTGACGGCACCCACAGCGACAGCCTCGCCCGGGTTTCGACGAATCCCCAGGGCGCCAGCAAGCGGCCCTGGCGCAGGTCATCGGCCACCAATTGCTGCGGTGCGATGGCAACACCCAGCCCGGCCAGCGCCGCTTCCAGCAAAAAGTAGAGATGCTCGAAGCCCTGCCCTATGCGCAACATGCTGGGATCAAGCCCATTGCCCTGGGCCCAGGCGGGCCACGCCTGCGGACGCGACGCGGTGTAAAGCAGCGCTTCGTTGAACAGCACCGAAGGCGGTGCCTGGCGCAACGCCGCACAGTTCGGATGATGCGGGCTCAGTACCGGGCCGATGCATTCGGTGGCCAGCTCGAATACCTGCATATCGGCTGGCCACGGCGGCTCGGCATAACACAGCGTGGCGTCCAACCCCGGCCTGCGCGGGTCCAGTTCGCCCTCGCTGGCGGACAGTTGCAGATGCAGATCGGGCAGCTCGCGGTTGAGCCTGTCCAGCCGCGGAATGAACCAGCGCGCCAGCAGGCTGCCCGGACAGCCGAGCACGAACGGCGCATCGGCGGTCTGCTGGCGCAGCTCGGCGCAGCTGTCCCGTAGCCGCTCGAACGCCTCGCCCGCCGCGTCACGCAACCGCAGCCCCGCATCGGTGAGTTTTACGCCGCGACCTTCCTTGCTGAACAGCGCCACGCCAAGGTCGTCCTCGAGCAACCGGATCTGCCGGCTGACGGCCCCGTGCGTCACGCTGAGTTCCGCTGCCGCTTGGCTTACGCTCTGCAACCGGGCGGCCGCTTCAAACGCGCGAAGTGCATTGAGGGGAGGAAGGGCTTGGCTCATTAGTGAGTTTTCCTGACAGGTCGAGGCGATCTTATCGCTTTTTATCCGGGCCAGAGTCGGTTAATTTTCGGCCCATCGCGCAATCCTTACTCGTTTCTGGATGGCCGCCACCCTTTTCCGCAGGAGATGACCATGACCTCATTCCGCAGCGGCCCTGATGCCAAGGGCCTGTTCGGCCACTTTGGCGGTCAGTACGTCGCCGAAACCCTGATGCCGCTCATTCACGAGCTGGCCGCCGAGTACGAGAAAGCCAAGACCGATCCCGAGTTTGCCAAGGAACTCGCGTACTTCCAGCGCGACTATGTTGGCCGCCCTTCTCCGCTTTACTACGCCGAGCGCCTGACCGAGTTCTGCGGCGGCGCCAAGATCTACCTCAAGCGCGAAGAGCTGAATCACACCGGCGCGCACAAGATCAACAACTGCATCGGCCAGATCCTCCTGGCGCGGCGCATGGGCAAGCAGCGCATCATCGCCGAGACCGGCGCCGGCATGCACGGCGTGGCCACCGCTACCGTCGCCGCGCGCTTCGGCATGCAGTGCGTGATCTACATGGGCACCACCGACATCGAGCGCCAGCAGGCCAACGTCTTCCGCATGAAGCTGCTCGGCGCCACGGTGATCCCGGTCACCGCCGGCACCGGCACCCTGAAAGACGCGATGAACGAAGCCCTGCGCGACTGGGTGACCAACATCCACGACACCTTCTACCTGATCGGCACCGTCGCCGGCCCGCACCCCTACCCGGCCATGGTTCGCGATTTCCAGTCCGTGATCGGCAAGGAAACCCGTGACCAGATGATGGCTCAAGAAGGTCGCCTGCCCGATTCGCTGGTGGCCTGCATCGGCGGCGGCTCCAACGCAATGGGCCTGTTCCACCCCTTCCTCGATGATAAAGACGTCAAGATTATCGGCGTTGAAGCGGCCGGCCATGGCATCGAATCCGGCAAGCATGCCGCCAGCCTCAACGGTGGCGTGCCGGGCGTGCTGCACGGCAACCGCACCTTCCTGCTGCAGGACGACGACGGTCAGATCATCGACGCTCACTCGATCTCCGCCGGCCTCGACTATCCGGGCATCGGCCCGGAACACGCCTGGTTGCATGACATCGGCCGCGTCGAATACACCTCGGTGACCGACGACGAAGCCCTGGCTGCGTTCCACAAGTGCTGCCGCCTGGAAGGCATCATCCCCGCCCTGGAAAGCGCCCACGCGCTGGCTGAAGTCTTCAAGCGAGCCCCCGGCCTGCCGAAGGATCACCTGATGGTGATCAACCTCTCCGGCCGCGGCGACAAGGACATGCAGACCGTCATGCACCACTACGACGAACAGGAAGAACACATATGAGCCGTTTGCAGACGCGCTTCGAGCAGCTGAAACAGGAAAACCGTGCGGCCCTGGTGACCTTCGTCACCGGCGGCGACCCGGACTACGCCACCTCGCTGGCCATCCTCAAGGGCCTGCCAGACGCCGGCGCGGACGTCATCGAACTGGGCATGCCCTTCACCGACCCGATGGCCGACGGCCCGGCAATCCAGCTCGCTAACATCCGCGCCCTGGCGGCCAAGCAGGACTTGGCGAAAACCCTGCAAATGGTTCGCGAATTTCGCGAGGGCAACCAGACCACGCCGCTGGTGCTGATGGGCTACTTCAACCCCATCCACAAGATGGGCGTCGAGCGCTTTCTCGCCGAGGCGGTGGAAGCTGGCGTCGACGGTCTGATCGTCGTTGACCTGCCGCCGGAGCATAACGAAGACCTCTGCGACCCGGCCCAGGCCGCGGGCATCGACTTCATCCGCCTGACCACCCCGACCACCGACGACAAGCGCCTGCCTACCGTGCTCAACGGCAGCTCGGGCTTCGTCTACTACGTGTCGGTGGCCGGTGTGACCGGTGCCGGTTCGGCCACGCTGGAACACGTCGAAGAAGCCGTAGCACGCCTCAAGCGCCACACCGATCTGCCGCTGTGCATCGGCTTCGGCATCCGCACCCCGGACCAGGCTGCTGCCATTGCCCGACTGGCCGATGGCGTGGTGGTGGGCTCGGCGCTGATCGATCAGATCGCCAATGCCGAAACCTCCGAACAAGCCGTCAAGGGCGTGCTCGGCCTGTGCCGTGAGTTGAGCGAAGGGGTTCGCGGCGCGCGCGGCTAAGCTCTCTCGCAAAACGAACCTAAAGCCGCTGCACCGTGATCTGGGCAGCGGCTTTTTCGTTTCAGCAGTAAGCCATCTCCCCTGTAGGAGCCAGCTTGCTGACGATCAATAACGCCCTGCAGCCGCGGATCGCCAGCAAGCTGGCTCCTACAAAAGCCGCTCGGCTATCCGATGCCAACTATCCCTATCGAACTGCTTGATCGACCTTCCGAACCGCACCGCCTGGTCCTCGGCGTACGCTGCGGACCGTTCCTCCAAGACTTACCCAGGCCGCCGCCCGATGACCGAGCAGCGGTTCGCGCCATAACTGCGACAGGGCTCGTGCATACTGGGCGCGCGTTACACGACCCTTTGATTTCGCGTCGGCCACATCCGCATCAGCCGTGGGCAATCAGCAGTAAGCCATCTCCCCTGTAGGAGCCAGCTTGCTGGCGATCAATAACGCCCTGCAGCCCCGGATCGCCAGCAAGCTGGCTCCTACAAAAACCGCTCGGCTACCGATGCCAACGACCCCTACCAAATCTGCTTGATCGACCTTCCGAGCCGCACCGCCTGGGCCTGGGTGTTCGCTGCGGACCGTTCCCCCTAGACTCCACCGGCCGCCCCCCGGTGACCGAGCAGCGGTTCGCGCCATAACTGCGACAGGGCTAGTGCATACTGAGCGCGTTACACGACCCTTTGATTTCGCGTCGGCCACATCCGCATCAGCCGTGGGCAAGACGCCACCGTTGTCCAGGTGAGCTTAGCGGCGTCCAACCTTGCGGAGCAGCCCGATGCGCCTTGCCAATTTCATCCTCGATAACCTCGAGCCCATTCTCCAGTCGTGGGAAGACTTCGCCAGAACCATTCTGGGATCCCGCTCCATGGACACCGAAGCCCTACGGGACCATGCCGAGCAGATGCTGCGAACGATTGCCGAGGACCTTAGCACCAGTCAGTCCAAAGCCCAGCAGTTCAACAAATCCGTCGGCAAGACCCACAAGAGCGGCGGTGAAACGGCGGCGCAAACTCACGCCGTGTTGCGTCATGACGCCGGCTTCAGCATCGATGAAATGGTGTCCGAGTACCGCGCCCTGCGCTCCAGCGTACTGAGCAAGTGGTTGCAGGCAATCAAGTCAGGCACTGACTTCGAAGTCGAGGACATGACCCGCTTCAACGAGGCCATCGACCAAGCGCTCGCCGAGTCCGTGGCCAGCTACTCACAAACGGTCAACGGCACGCGGAACGTCTTTCTGGGCATCCTTGGACACGATTTGCGCACGCCTCTGGGCGCGATTCAGCTCGGTGCGGAAGTGCTGTTGCTCGACGGCAGCTTGGGGCCCAAGCCGACCATGTTGGCATCGCGCATCTATACCAGCGTCAAACGTGCCAACAAGATCGTCAACGACCTGCTCGATTTCACCCGTTCGCAGAGCGGTGCAGGCATTCCGGTGCACCGGGCGGAAACCAATCTGGCAGTAGTGTGCGAAGGCATGGCCGAAGAAGTGCTGGCCTATCACCCGGACCGCAACATTCTCTGCGAGACCAGCGGAAATCTGACCGGGCTGTTCGACGCCTCGCGGATGGAGCAGGTTTTTTCCAATCTGATCGGCAACGCTGTGCAGCACGGCAGCGCTACGTCACAGATCAGGGTGTCCTTGCACCCCGAACAGGCGCATGCGGTGTTTTCCGTGCACAACCAGGGCGAGCCGATTGCAGAGGACGCAATTGCTGACATCTTCAACCCCATGAGCCGCCACTCCCAGTACGCCGCTGGCGAGCATGGTCCTCACTCCGGGCTAGGTCTGGGGCTCTATATTGCCAGCGAGATCGTGGCCGCCCACCAGGGCACCATTCATGTCGAATCCAATGCCGAGCAAGGCACGACCTTTATCGTTCGACTGCCACTGACCGAACACGCCCTGCCGCCTCTCAGAGAGTCCCGACTCGCCACTGTCGCCCTGGATAGATCGCTGTAGGCGCCAGCCTGCTGGTGATCACTGGGCCCGTTGAGCCACGGACCGCCAGCCCTGCCCATCTAATGATTGCGCACGCCTGCGCATCGTTGATGCCCACTATCAACCCGCTTGATTTCGACCCTGCCGTCCAAACGCGTAGGATGCTGTGCACATCCCCGGTTCAACCCACTCGAGGAGATTGCCCATGCCTGACACCCCTTACGTACCGCCAAAAGTCTGGACCCACGACGCGCCCTCGGGCGGCAAGTTTGCCAGCATCAACGCGCCTACCGCCGGAGCGCGGGAAGAGAAGGCGCTGCCGGTGGGCAAGCATCCGCTGCAGCTGTATTCGCTGGCCACACCCAACGGGGTGAAGGTCTCGATCATGCTCGAAGAGCTGCTGGCGCTCGGCCACAGCGGTGCCGAATACGACGCCTGGCTGATCAAGATCGGTGATGGCGACCAGTTCGGCAGCGGCTTTGTCGAGATCAATCCGAACTCGAAGATTCCTGCACTCGCCGACCACAGCGTCGAAGCCGAACCGCTGCGAGTGTTCGAGTCCGGCTCGATCCTGATGTATCTCGCCGAGAAATTCGGCGCGTTCCTGCCGACCGAAACCCGCGCACGGACCGAAACCCTGAACTGGTTGTTCTGGCAGATGGGCTCGGCGCCCTTCCTCGGCGGCGGCTTCGGGCATTTCTATGCCTATGCGCCGGAGAAGTACGAGTACCCGATCAACCGCTACGCCATGGAGGTCAAGCGCCAACTCGACGTACTGGACCGCCAGCTGGCCGACAACCGCTACATCGCTGGCGACGACTACACCATCGCCGACATGGCCATCTGGCCCTGGTACGGCGTGCTAGCCCGCGGTGAGCTGTACGAGGCCGGTGAATTCCTCTCAGTGCAGGACTACAAGCACGTACAGCGCTGGGCCGCTGAAGTGGCCGAGCGGCCGGGGGTGATTCGCGGACGCAAGGTCAATCGCACCTGGGGCGATGAGTCCGAACAGGCGCCGGAACGCCACGACGCGTCGGACCTGGACTAAGCCACGCGGCCGGTCAGGCAAACTGACCGGCCTTCGAACACACCAGCGAAGCCCCACCCCGCACCCGCCTTCCTGCCGACGCAACACTGCAGCTGCCGTCCCCTGCGTTCGCCGTCATGGGCAGCGCTGACGGCCGTCATCAAGCGCCTTCATCCTCAACCAAACGCCCAGCTCGCCCTGAGCCGCCATCGCCTGCGCAAGCCAGGTCGGCCGAGTTTCCGACCGCTGATCTGAACTATAGCGGTACGTCCCGACCCAATATCAATGAGCGTTGCTCTTGTTGCAGCCGATCAAGCAGCAGGCTGCCGTGGTTACCCGCACCCATACGTGTCATGCGGTACTGGCAGCGCAGCGCTCGACTACCCAGTTGTTCAACACAACGCGAGGTGAACCATGAAACACACACTAGTAGCAGCGTTCGCAACGCTGACCGATGCCAACCGCACACAGGGTGACCTGATGTCGCGGGGCATCGCCAGAGAACAGATTCATTCCGTGGGCGCCGACCGCGCGGAAATCCATGCCTACGACGCGCCCTATTCCACCACTGGCGAAACCGTCGACCGCGAACATCACGAGTCCAAGGTCGCGCACTTCTTCAAGTCGTTGTTCGGCCATGAGCCGCATGAAGAACATCGTCGCCATGCCACGGCATATCCGGAGGCCGTGCGCCGCGGCTCGCTGGTGATCGCAGTCGACGTGTACGACGAGGATCAGCTGCTCCGCGCACGTGACGCACTGGAGTACAACGGTGCGCTCAATATCGACGACAACGGCGCCGGTGCAAGTTCGACCCCTGGCTATGCCGGAGCGACCAGCCCCTATGCCGGCGCCACCGGCGGTGACAGTCACCTGGACAAGCATTTCGCGGGGTCCACCAGCCATGCAGCCGGGACAGAGAGCCACTCAACCGGAACCCGCGATACGGCTGCTCCGGTCACCGGCACAACGGGTACGGCGAGTACCGGCCACGGGACCGACACCCACACAGGCTCCGGCGATACCGGGCGCTACGACGTGGGCACTGCGGCCAAACGGGCCGGTACGGACTACCCGGAAAACACCGGCACCGCCTCCCCGACTGGCGGCGGCCTGGCTGGCGAAACCGTCGGCACCCGCGACGCAACGGAAAGCCTGGATGCCACCCACGCGGGCACCTGCACAGACCGGGTGTGCGTGATCAAGCGGTAGAACGCCGACCGCTGAGCGATCACGGGCCGCGGATGCGGCCCGTGTGGGCTCTAGCGAACCGCGTCACCTCCCCTTAGCGCTTGCCCAGCGCGCACCGCAGCCCGGCGCTACCGATTGCCAGCGCCACGCAATCTTCCGTCAGACCCAGCGCGGCGTTGACATAAGGATTGACCTGATAGGGTTTACGCAAGGCGAGCCCGACCTTCGACGCAACCAGCGCGGCCGTTGCGCCAACCAATGCCGGAAGCCATATCGGCTGTCGCCGGGCGCTGGCCAGCGCCGCAGCAGTCACCCCTCCCGACAGGGCGCGAAACATCATCGACGGTAAGATGGTCCTGTCCGGTGCAAAGGGCATCTTGTCGCCCAGCAGTTCGCCCGTCGCCATGGGCAGCAGAAATTGCTGTGCGCGGTGCGAGGCCAGGGTGCGCGCCGGCTCGTCTGCGGCGTCGATATCGTCCTGCGCAGCCAGTGCCCGACTGGTCATGGTGGGCGCCAGCGTGCTGCGCATCCCGGTTACCAGGCCGAGCGCCAGAGCGCCCCATAGAACATTGCTCAGAGTGGTCATGCGTGTGCCTCCCGATTGCTCTTATGTGCAACCGGGATAGGGCATCAGCCGTTCATGTTCAGCTCCGAGCGGTCAGCTAGCCGCAGCGGCCGCGCGGCTAGCCCTTTGCCGCCGCAAACTTTTCCACCCGCTTGGTTTCGCCCGCCACGATGAGAATGTCACCTGGGTGTATCAGGGTTTCTGGCTTGGCGTAGATGAAGTCTTCATGGGTCCGCTTCACCCCGACGATGGTCACGCCGTAATGCGTATGCACCCCGGAGTCAGCGAGTGTCTTGTCGTGGATCCGCTTCGGCGCGTGGGTCGAAGCGATGGCGAAGCCGTCGTCGAACTCGATGAACTCGAACATCTTGCCGGTGACCAGATGCGCCACACGCTCGCCCATCGAAGTTTCCGGGTATACGACGTGATGGGCGCCGGTGCGCTCGAGAATCAACCCGTGGCGCTTGCTCAGGGCCTTGGCCCAGATGTCCGGCACGCCGATTTCCTGCAGCGCGAGCACGGTCAATACGCTGGCCTCGAGATCGGTACCGATGCTTACCACCACATGACGAAACTGATCGACCCCCAGCTGCCGCAACGCGCGCACGTCGGTCGAGTCGGCCTGCGCCACATGGGTCAGGCGATCCACCCATTGCTGGACGTTCGCGCTGTTGCTGTCGATGCCCAGCACTTCGTGCCCCATGGACGTAAGCGAGTCGGCGACGGCCGAACCGAATCGCCCCAGGCCGATGACGGCAACGCTGTCGTTCTCGAATGTCTTGCCGAACAGGTTATCCAACAATGGGGCGCTCCTCCGGGTAACGATAGTGTTTGGTCACGCTGCGCAGCGCGAGCGCCGTGGCCAGGGTGACGGTGCCGACCCGCCCGATGAACATCAGCGCGATGATCACCAGCTGACCGGACGGTGGCAGGTCCGCCGTGATGCCGGTCGACAGGCCGACCGTGGCGAATGCGGAAATGGCTTCGAACAGCACAACACCCAACTCCAGCCGCGTCACGCTGAGCAGGATCATGGTGCCGATGGCCACCGTGAGCGAACCGAGGAACAGCACGGTCAACGCCTGGCGCTGCGTCGCATAGGAGATGCGTCGGCGGAAGGCCACGGTATCGGCGTTGCCACGAATCTCGGCCCAGATAAAAAAGAACAGCAGGAAGAAGGTCGTGACCTTGATCCCGCCGGCGGTGCCCGCGCTGCCGCCGCCGATGAACATCAGGAAATAGTGCACGGCCAGGGTCTGTGCCTCGAACTGGCCGACGTCCAGGCTGTTGAACCCCGCCGTGCGTGCCACTGCCGAGCTGAACAGCGCCGATAGCAGCTTGTCGCCGAGGCTCATGCCGGCAAGCGTCTCCGGGTTGCTCCACTCGTAGAACAGGATCGCCAGCGTACCGCCGAAGAGCAGCACTGCTGAGCCCCACAGCGTGATACGCGTATGGATGGTCCAGGGCTTACCGCGCTGGTCGCGACGAAACTCGTAAAGCACGGGAAAGCCCAGGCCGCCAATGATCACCGCCAGCATGATCGGCACCAGCACGACGGGGTCCGTGGCGAAGCCCATGAGGTTGTCGGAATAGGTCGAGAAGCCGGCATTGTTGAAGGCCGATACCGCATGGAAAAGCCCGTCCCAGAATGCCCTGGACCAGGTCAGGTCGTAGCTCATGCGCAAATGCAGAGTCAGGATCGCCGTCACGACCAGCTCGACGCTCAAGGTAACCAGCAGGATCAGCCGCAACACGCCCGTGACGTCCCCGAGCCCGAGCGAGCGTGTCTCCTGCTGCGCGACCAGACGGCTGCTCAACTGCAGCCGTCGCTTGACCATCAGGCCGAGCAGCGTCGCGCCACTCATGATGCCCAGGCCGCCGATCTGGAACAGCAGCAGAATCACGCATTGCCCGAAAAACGACCAATACACAGCCGTGTCCTGCACGATGAGCCCCGTCACACAGACCGCCGATACGGCGGTGAACAGCGCCGTCAGCAGCGGTGCCTGACCAGGCCCGGCCGTAGCCGCCGGAAGCGACAGCAGCGCCGTGCCCAGCAAGGTCGCGATGAGAAAGGCGAGCGGAATGAGACGAGCCGGTCGGCGGGCAGCATTGCTGAGCAAGAAAAACGGTCCTTAAGTTGGGTCGGGTCGTGTCTGAAATCTGGAGTCTGGAGTCTGGAGTCTGGAGTCTGGAGTCTGGAGTCTGGAGTCTGGAGTCTGGAGTCTTTTAGATCTGCACGGCGATTTTCCGATCATCAAAACCGAGCTCGAACGGCTGCCACCATAGCAAAAGCCTTTGTTTTCGGCGCTAACTGAAGCGATCGTCCAAGCGCAGACCTTTGGCTCGGTCGTGCCAAGCGCAACAGCCCTGTCAGTCGAACGCGACTCCTAGACTGATCCGTCCGTCGAATAGCATCACATAGCCACCACTGTTAGCATCCGCTCCCTTTCCGGCAGGGGCGTTGATGATGCGGCAGATTGGCAATATTCGGACCCGCCTAGCGGTCCTGGTGTTCGCAATGTTAGCGGGCTGCGTAGCAATCGGTGTGCTTGGGGTCAGCACGCTGAAGGCAACGGTAGCGGGGCTCAACACGGTGTATCTGGATCGTGTCGTACCGCTAAGGGATCTGAAAGCGGTTTCCGACCTCTATGCGGTCAGCATCGTCGACGCCAGCCATAAAGCACGCAGCGGCGAGCTTGGAATGGCTGAGGCGGCCGCCATGGTGGCGGATTCTCAGAAGCGCATAGCTGCGTACTGGCGGGCTTATCTGAGCACGCAGCTTATCCCCGAAGAGCAACGTCTGGTCGCGCGTATCGAACCGCTGATGCAAGCCGCACAGCGGCCGCTGCAGGCCCTGACTGCGGCGCTGCAACAGGAAGACCGCCAAGCGTTGAACAGCTTCGTTTCCACGCAGCTGTACCCTGTCATTGACCCGCTATCATCCGCCTTCAGCGAGCTGATCGACATCCAGCTCAAGGAGTCCCAGCGCGAATACGAGGCCGGTACCGCTCGCTACGAACGCAGCCTGATGCTCACGATCGGCTTGGTCCTGTTCGTTTCGCTCGCAGGCGGAGCACTGGCCCTGGCCACGGTACGAGGCATCACTGGCCCGCTGGACTCTCTGAAAATGTCTGCGGCTCGCATTGCCGACGGCGACCTGACCGAAAACATGACGGTAACCGGTCGCGACGAAGTAACCGATGTCCAACGCTCACTTCGCCAGATGCAAACGAACCTGCGCGACACCTTGATGGATATACAGAACTCGGCGGCGCAACTCGCAGCTGCGGCCGAGGAGCTGACCACAGTGACCGCCCAATCGGCGCGCACCATCGAGGAGCAGGATCAACAGGTACAGCTCGCAGCAACCGCAGTGACCGAGATGTCCGCCGCCGTAGACGAAGTGGCACGCAATGCAGCCAGCACGTCGGAAGCGTCACGCACCGCCGCAGAACTCACCGGTAGCAGCCGTCAGCAGGTCAGCGAGACTCGCCGGACCATCGACCAACTCGGCGAGAAGCTGAGCCAGACCGGCTCGACCGTCAACCGCTTGATCGACGAAACTGCACGGATCAATCACGTCCTCGAAGCCATTCACGGCATCGCCGGCCAGACCAATCTGCTCGCTCTGAATGCCGCTATCGAAGCCGCGCGCGCAGGCGAGGCCGGCCGAGGCTTCGCCGTTGTGGCCGATGAGGTTCGCAGCCTCGCGCAACGCACCCAGGCCTCGACCGGTGAAGTCGAGAAAATGCTCGGCACCATCCAGCAAGCCGGCGAAGAAGCCGCGCAGAACATGCAACAGAGCAGCAGCTTGGCCGAGCGCAGCCAGGCCATGGCGGGTCAGGCAGATGCCGCTCTGGATTGCGTTTCGGATCAGGTCTCACTGATCAACGATATGAATCTGGTGATTGCCAGCGCTGCAGAGGAACAGGCGCAGGTAGCACGATCCGTGGACGAGAATCTGGTTGCGATCGGTGACCTCTCGCACCAGAGCGCCGCGAGCTCGGAGCAAACCTCAGCCGCCAGCGATGCACTCGCCCGCCTGGCGGTGCAGCTCAACGATCGCGTGGGTCAGTTCCGCCTGTAACGCCCGCCCATACCGACCCTTTGTCAGGTTCAAGGACGAACCGTTTCCCCGTCGCAAAGACGTAGCGAATACCACTCCCGTCAGCAATAACTCCCTGATGTTCGGCGCCGTTCGCTCTTCTACCCGAGCCAACCGCACGTCGCCTCTCGCGAAAACGCCAAAAAGCAGTCATCAACCTGCCACGCGCCCTTTCTAGTTTCGGTCGGACTCCACCGCACCGAGGACACAACAATGCACACGCGCGCACTGGATTGGCTGTTAGCGGCAAGCCTGATCGGCCTTGCCGGCCCGGCGCTGGCTCAGGCCCAGGCACTGCCCGAGCACGGCTCCATCGAACAGGACTATCGCGAGCAGCAGTTGGAAGGCCTGAGCGCCAGACAGCGCGCCAGTGAGCGTCGCAGCTGGCGCGCGCCCGACTGGCGGGTCGAGCCGGTGGTGTCGGTCAACCTGCTCAGCATCAACGACTTTCACGGCCAACTGTCCCCGCGCGCTGTCGCCGGCAGGCCTGCCGGTGGCGCGGCGGTGCTCGCTTCCTACCTGAAATCGGCCAGCGGCGAATACACGCTGATCGTGCATGACGGCGACCAGGTCGGCGCTTCGCCACCCAACTCCGCCCTGTTGCGCGACGAACCCTCGATCAGCTTCTTCAACCTGCTGGCCAACCCGCACTGCCGGCCGTTCAGCCGCCAGCTGGACATGCCGCGCAATGCGCAGCCCTTCGCTCAGCAACGCTGCAACCTGATCGGCACCCTCGGCAACCACGAGTTCGATAACGGCAGGACGGAACTGCTGCGCCAGCTCACCGGCGGCAACCACGCCAAGGGGCCTTTCCTCGAAGACGAATGGAACGGCGCGCGCTACCCCACGGTGTCGAGCAACGTCATCGATCGGGCCACCGGCGAGCCTCTGCTGCCGCCCTACTCCATCTACTACGCCGGCGGCGTACGCATCGGCGTGGTCGGCGCCGTGCTCAAGGAGACGCCAACCATCGTCTCGCCTTCCGGCGTCGCCGGGCTGCGTTTCGTCGACGAGGCGGACGCCATCAACCAGTCCGTGGCCGAGCTACGCCAACACGGTGTACGCGCCATCGTCGTCGCGCTGCACCAGGGTGGCCGGCAGACCAGCTATGACGGCCCGACCAACCCAGAAGCCGACACCGTCACCGGCCCGGTAGTGGACATCATCGAGCGTCTGGATGACGAAGTAGACGTGGTGATTTCCGGCCACGCGCATGGCTTTACCAACGCTCTGGTGCCCAATGCCAACGGCAAACCGATCCTAGTGACTCAGGCCTTCTCGGCCGGCACCGCCTATGCCGACATCCAGCTCCAGGTCAGCCGCCGCAGCCGCGACATCGTCGAAAAGTCCGCTGCTGTGATGACCACCTGGGCCGACCAGGGCGCCGGTCTTTCGCCGGACCCGCAAGTCGCCGCGCTGGTGGCGCAGGCCGACGCTCGGGTCGAACCCCTGGTCGCGCGCGTGGTGGGGCTTGCACAAAATGGCCTCACCCGCACTGAAACACCGGCTGGTGAATCGGTCTTGGGTAACCTGATCGCCGATGCCCAACGCGTGGCCACCGACGCGCAAATCAGCTTTATGAACCCGGGCGGCATTCGCGCGGATCTGGACAGCGGTGAAGTGACCTGGGGCGAGCTGTTCGCCATCCAGCCATTCGCCAACGATCTGGTTTCCATGGACCTGACCGGCGCGCAGATCAAAACCCTGCTCGAACAACAGTGGCTCGGCCAGAGCTACGCACGCCTGCTCAAACCTTCCGGCATTCAGTACAGCTGGTCCGCCAGCCGCGCCGTGGGCAACCGCGTAATCGAAATGCGCGATGCCACCGGTGCGCTGATCAACCCGGCGGCGACTTACCGCGTAACGGTCAACTCCTTCCTCGCCGGCGGCGGCGACAACTTCACCGTGCTCACCGAAGGCAAGAATCGCGTCGTCGGCCCGGTGGATCTGGATGCGCTGGTGGACTACATCGAAGCATTGCCGCAGCCATTTACCGCAGCGGTCGAGGGGCGTATTCAGCGGGTGGACTGATTGAACTAGCGGTGACCAAAGGGGACAGATATTCCACTGTCCCCTTTTTTCTATCCCCATTTTGCTCGTAGCGGCACCGTCACCCGCAGCGAAGCGGTCCAAGAGCACCACGCCCAGGCTGGCGAGTGCACACGGGAACCCTTCACCTGCGTCATTTATTCGCTTTGGTCACTGCGTAACAAGCTGGGATGCGAGAAGCCTCTCGGTTATCGATTTACGTTGTGCGGCGTCCACCTTGTTGCGGAGCAGCCCCATGCGTCTTGCCGACTTCATCCTCGATAACCTCGAGCCCATTCTCCAGTCGTGGGAAGACTTCGCCAAAACCATCCCTAGTACCTCTCCACAAATGGATGTTGACGCCCTACGCGACCATGCCGAGCAGATGCTAAGGACGATCGCCGAGGACCTTCGCACCCATCAGTCGACGACCGAGCAGATTGATAAATCCGTCGGTAAGGCAAACAAGGGCCACGGCGAAACGGCGGCGGAAACCCACGCCATCCTGCGCCATGACGCGGGCTTCAGCATCAACGAAATGGTCTCTGAGTACCGTGCTCTGCGCTCCAGCGTGCTGCGAAAGTGGTTGCAGGAAATAAAGAGTGGCACGGACTTCGAGGTCGAGGATATGACGCGCTTCAACGAGGCCATCGACCAGTCGCTTGCCGAATCCGTTGCCAGCTACTCACGGACGGTGACCAGCACGCGCAATGTCTTTCTAGGCATTCTCGGACACGATCTACGCACCCCATTGGGCGCCATACAGCTCGGTGCCGAAGTGCTGCTTCTGGCCGACAATCTGAGCGCTAAGCCCACGATGCTCGCCTCGCGGATTTACACCAGCGCCAAACGAGCCAACAAGATCGTCACCGATTTGCTCGATTTCACTCGCTCACAGAGCGGATCGGGCATCCCGGTGCACCAGATCGAGGTCAACCTGGCGGAGGTGTGCGAAGGCATGGTGGAGGAAGTGCGGGCCTACAACCTAGAACGCCAGATTACCTATGACACCAGTGGACACGTGACTGGTTTGTTCGACGCACCGCGCATGGAACAGGTGTTCTCCAACATGATCAGCAACGCGGTCCACCATGGCAGCAAGACTGGTGCCATCAGAGTAGGTATGCATGTCGAGCAGGCACATGCGGTGTTCACAGTGCATAACCAGGGAGAACCCATTGCCAAGGATGCAATCGCAGACATCTTCAATCCTATGAGCCGTCATTCTCAGTACGCTGCAGGTGAACACGGCCCGCACTCAGGGCTGGGCCTGGGGCTTTTTATCGCCAGCGAGATCGTAGCGGCACACAAGGGAACTATCGTCGTCGAATCAAGCGCCGAGCTAGGCACTACTTTTACCGTGAAGCTGCCGCTGGCTGCGCACGCATCACGGCGTGCGACTGATTGAGCGACTAGCACGGCGAGAACTCAGATCGTAGTGCGCAATCAGCGCATGAAAAAGGCGACCAGGGGTCGCCTTTTTCATGCGTGACCAGTGCTTACTGGCCGAGCAGGCCGGCGCCCAGTACCGAGCCGAAGGCAAAGCCGATGAATTCCTGAACGGTCATGTCTTGGCCGTTCAAGGTCACCTTGTTGTCGGCGAAATGCAGTGAGCTGACCAGGCGATCGCCTTGCAGCTGGAACCAGCCCGCACCGAGTGCCATACCGCTGAACAACTCGGTCGTCAGGTCTGCCTGCTGCTGCAACGCAGCCGGGTCGGCGCTGTACTGCGGTTCGCGCTGAGCGATCAGGCTGGCAACGTCGCGTACCAGGCCTTTATCGATACCGGCTTCGGCTTTGAGGGAGGCCAGCATGCTGATGATCATCGCATCGGGGGTAAAGGCTTCCGCGCTCGGGCCCTGCAGGTCGGCCACCACGGACAGCCGGGCCGCACCGTTAGCGGTCTCGAAGCCGAACTCGTCGAGCGCCACGGTGGGCTTGTGCTCCAGCAATTGCAGGGCGAGCGCCTGTAGCTCCTGTTGCTGAGCGTCGGTGATGTTGTCGAGTGCCTCCTGCGGGGTGGCCGCGCTGTCGAGGATCTGCTTGTAACTTTCCACCAGCGCCTTGAGGCTGCCTTCATCCAGGTTGCGCAGGCTGAGCGCGAGCGTCAGGTTGCGGATGGACTGACCGTTGGCCCCCACCTCGCCGACGCGATAAGCGATCGACTGGTCGAAGCCGTCGCTGCTTCGACTCGACGCTTCTTCAATGGAGGCGTTCTTGATGACCACGGCGGGATTGTCGTCGGTCTGGATTTCCATGCGTTCAAGCGTGATGGCTGAGGGGCCTTGGCCGAACCCCTTGACGTAGTCGTGCTTGTCGACGGTCATGCCGATCCCGCTTAGCTTGACCCGCACCGGCTTGCCATCATCACGGCGTTGCAGGTTCATGTCGATTTCCGGCAGCTGACCTTCCAAACGCACGGTAGTGGTTTCGTCGGCCACTTCGAAGTTCACGGTGCCGGCCGCAACGCGAACCGTGCCGTCTTCGTGCTCAAGATTGAGGGGGGCCGAGCGCAGCGCGCCTTGTTGACTGCCGTCATAGCCGAAGGCGACGTCGCCGACCAGCGGGTTTTCACCGGCGGCGGCCTCGAACAGTGCTTCAGTCTGCGCTGACCGCTCGAGGCGGAAATGGCTCTGGGCGGCAACCGGCATCAACTGTCCGCGGGTCAGGCGCGACACCGGAAAGGGGCCGTGCTCAATGCGGTCTTGCAGCAGCACAGTGAACTGCCGGGGCTCGCCATCAGTGTCCTGGGCCTCGATGTCGACCTGATAGCGGGCGTTACTGGACAGCAGGCCGCTTTCGAAACTGAGCATTTTGATGGCTACCTCGGCTCCGGCCCCAACGCTCATCTCGCGCAGCTGGATATTGGCCTGCTCGACGGCAGCGCGAGCAGTCGATTCAGCCTGGGTGCTGGTGTAAAGGGTAGCGGCGCCGACGAGAGCCAGCGGCACGGCAACGACAAGTACGAGTTTTTTCATGGAAACATCCTGTGCGGCGGCTGGGCAGACGTCCTGTCAGCCGATGGTTGGCAAGCGGCGGCACTCTAGCAGCGCGCCTGTACAGGCTCCAGCACGCCATGCAGTGGGACCGACAGGGTGAGAACGCGGGCAACAAAACTTCTTGAGCGCCGTAGGGTTGGCTTCAGCCCACCGTTCCCGGTGACCCATGCTGTGCCGTAGGGTTGGCCCTCAGGGCGCGCCCAGCTACCAATCGGTGGGCTAAAGCCCACCCTACAAGTTGATCCACTCCGTTACGCAAGCCGATGCCGCAAACCCACGACCGTAGGGTGGGCTTCAGCACACCGTTGCCCGATAACCATGCTGCGCTGTAGGGTTGGTCGTCAGGGCGCGGTTCAGCTACCAATCGGTGGGCTAAAGCCCACCCTAGAATTTGATCTACTCCGTTACGTAAGCCGATGCCGGAAACCCACGCCCGTAGGGTGGGCTTCAGCCCACCATTGCCCGATAACCATGCTGCGCTGTAGGGTTGGTCGTCAGGGCGCGGTTCAGACTAATTGGTGGGCTAAAGCCCACCCTACAATTTGATCTACTCCGTTACGTAAAGCCGTTGCTGGAACCCCACGCCCGTAGGGTGGGCTTCAGCCCACCGTTGCCCGGCAAGCATTTCCAGTCAATCGGCAGAAGCGCAACGGCGTCGACATACATCTCATGAAGGCAAGGAGGCCTCCATGTCCAACTACCGCCGCAGTCTGGTGCCTGGCGGCACGTGGTTTTTCACTGTGACCCTGGCCGACCGCCAATCTCGCTTGCTGGTAGAACAAATCGCGCTGCTCCGACATGCCTATCGCCTGACCCAGCACACCCGTCCTTTCCAAACCCTCGCCATCTGCATCCTGCCGGATCACCTACATGCTATCTGGACACTTCCGAACGGCGACGCCGATTTTGCCGTTCGCTGGAGCCTGCTCAAGAGCACCTTCTCTCGACAACTTCCGGCCGTACCTCGCAACGCGAGCCAGATGCGCAAGCGTGAGAAAGGCATCTGGCAGCGACGCTACTGGGAGCATCAGATTCGGAACGAAACGGATTTGCAGCGACACGTTGATTACATCCACTACAACCCGGTCAAGCACGGGCTGGTAGAACGGGTCGCGGACTGGCCCTATTCGAGTTTCAACCGGTACGTCGAGAAAGGTCTGTTAGCACAGGGCTGGGCGGGTAACGCAGGGCTCAGCGGCTCGTTCGGTGAGTAGGTATCAGCCAAACCTTGGCATGCTTGGAACGCCACACGTCCACTTACGGCAGCTACATGGCCATCAGATCGCTGCGGCGTCGACTAGCTAGTGCACCATGGCCCACACGACAAAATAAATCGCCCCGCACCGCTGCCCGTTCGAACCGGGCATACGAACCCCGCCAACAGGGATCATCGCGCAGCCCCGTTACTCAGAGGGGCTTCGCGCTTGTCTGGATTTCGATGTGATTGCCCGCGATGGCGATCGCCTGGTGATTGCTGAACGGGCGAAGGTCCAGGGTATTGCGGTACTCGATCAATACCTGCTCGACTGCTTCCTTGAACGGAGGGTTTCCGTAATGCGGCAGCGGGTAGAAATCGATCAACGCAAGCGACGCAAACGAGTCGAGATCGGGCGCGGCGCTGGGGTCATCCAGCCTCTGCAGGTACTCGATGCTGGGCGCCAGCACGGCGGAACCGGCGGACTCGCCGATGTAGCACTTGCCTGCCCTGACCTGCTCGGCGATCAGCTTGCCCGCGCCGGTGCGCTTCAGCTCCTGCAGCAGAAAGAAGGTGTTGCCGCCTGCCACATAGATGTAGTCGTTACGCTCGAGCTTTCCGACGATCTCTTCCCGGCTGGCGGCCGACACTTCGAGTTCATCGATTACCAGGCCCGCTTCAACCAGCGCATCCTTGGCCGCGATCAGGTAGGCATTCACTTCCTCAGCAAGGCTTGCCGTAGGAATCAACGTAACCCGCTTGCCCCGGCACTCGCCTTGGGTGAAGGCGACGAACAAGTCAGCGACGTCTGCGAATGACGAGGTCAGGAAAATATTCATAGCAATCTCCGGTAAGCGGGTTGACCAAACGGACCTGTCCTATCCGGGTTTGGAATCATCTGCTCAAGCATTTGAAAGATGACAGCCGCTTCACTCGCGCGTGCGGTTTGCGCTTCACCGTTCCAGTAGCGCCTGGACCTGAGCAATAGCCTGCTGCTCGCGGCTGGCCCAGTCCCCAGCGATCTCCACGAAAGGCTGACGGTGACGCTCGAGCCAGCTGCGGCAGGCCTCATGGAAACCCAGACGTTGTGCAACCTCAGGTTGGCAGCGCTGGCCGTCGGCGTGCCACTCGGCGCCTTCGGGCGACAGCAGCAGGTGCTGGTCGTAACGGCGCGCGAGCAGTTCGTCTTCCAGCCATGGCGGGCAACTGCCGAACAGCGTCTGGCTCCAGAGCATGTTGCTCAGCAGGTGCGTGTCGAGGATCAGCAGGTCAGGCGCCCTGCCCCGCGCGGCGTCTTCCCACATGAGCTGGCCGCGGGCGATAGCAGGGATGTCGTCCAGGCAGGTCTCACGCTGCTCGCTGTCGATGAAATGGCGGACGTACTCACCCACCACCACACCACTGAAGCGTTGCTGCAACCGCGCAGCCAGCCAGCTCTTGCCGGTGGATTCGGCTCCCGTCAGTACCAGCACTTTCATTGCACGCTCACCCTCGCCCTCCATCAATCGACCCCAACGAAGCCACCGGTCTGGTGCTGCCACAGGCGTGCATAGAGTCCGCCGCGCTCGATCAGCTCGGCGTGGGTACCGGTCTCGATCACCCGGCCCTCGTCGATCACCACCAGGCGATCCATGCGCGCGATGGTCGACAGCCGGTGCGCGATGGCGATCACCGTCTTGCCTTCCATCAAGGTGTCGAGGCTCTCCTGTATCGCCGCTTCGACTTCCGAATCCAGCGCGGAGGTGGCTTCGTCCAGCACCAGAATCGGCGCGTCTTTGAGCAGCACGCGGGCAATGGCGATCCGCTGGCGCTGGCCCCCGGAGAGTTTGACGCCCCGTTCGCCGACCTTCGCCTCGAAGCCTAGGCCGCCCTGGCTGTCGTCCAAAGTGGCAATGAAGCCATCCGCACGCGCCTTGCGCGCTGCCTCCCAGAGCTGCTCATCGGTGGCATCCGGCCTGCCGTAGCGCAGGTTGTCGCGAATAGACCGGTGCAGCAGCGAGGTGTCCTGCGTGACCATGCCGATGTTGGCGCGCAGGCTTTCCTGGCTGACTTCGGCGACGTTCTGCCCGTCGATGAGGATGCGCCCGCTTTCCAGGTCATAGAGGCGCAGCAGCAGGTTGACCAGAGTTGATTTGCCGGCGCCGGACGGCCCGACCAGGCCGATTTTCTCGCCTGGGCGAATGTCGATGGTGAGGCCGCTGATCACGCCGCCCGTCTTGCCGTAGTGGAAATGCACATCGTCGAAGCGCACGCCGCCCTGCTCCACCTTGAGCGGCTTGGCGTCTTCGCGGTCGACCACGTGACGCGGCTGGACGATGGTCTGCATACCATCCTGCACGGTGCCGACGTTCTCGAAGATGCCGTTGACCACCCACATGATCCACTCGGCCATGTTGTTGATGCGGATCACCAGGCCCAGCGCCAGGGCGATGGCGCCAGTGCTGATCAGCGCCTCGCTCCACAGCCACAGCGCCAGCGCGCCGGTGCCGACGATCAGCAGGCCGTTCATGCAGGTGATCAGGAAATCCAGGCTGGTGATGATGCGCGACTGCAGCTGGAACTTGCCGAGCAGCTCCTGCATGGCCTCGCGGGCGTAGCTTTCCTCTTCCTTGGAGTGCGCGAACAGCTTGAGCGTGGCGACGTTGCTGTAACCGTCCACCACGCGGCCCATGACTTTCGAACGCGCCGCGGAAGCGGCCGCCGAGCGCGCCTTGATCCGCGGCACGAAGTACCAGAGCGCCGCGGTGTAGCCGATGATCCATAGCACCAGCGGCACGATCAGGCGTAGATCGGCGGCGGCGAACAGGTACAGCGCACTGCCGGCATAGACCACCACATGCCAGAGCGCGTCGATCACCTGCATGGCCGAATCGCGCAGCGACGGGCCGGTCTGCATCACGCGCTGGGCGATGCGCCCGGCAAAGTCGTTCTGGAAGAAATTCAGGCTTTGCTTGAGCACATAGCGGTGGTTCTGCCAGCGCACCAGATTGGTCAACCCAGGGTTGATCGCCTGATGGGTCAGCAGGTTGTGCAGGCCGAATACCAGAGGCCGGATGATCAGCGCCACCACCGCCATCCACAGCAGCGCGTTGCGGTGCTCGGTGAAGAAGGTGCGTGCGTCATCGGTGGTCTGGGCCATGTCGATCAACTGGCCAAGGAAGCTGAACAGCGACACCTCGATCAACGCCGCGAAGAAGCCGATCACCAGCACGGCGACCATCAACGGCCAGACCTGCTTCAGGTAGTGGGCATAGAACCGCAGCAGGCCGGCGGGCGGCTCCACGTCCGGGCTGGGCTTGAAGACATCGATCAGGTTTTCGAAACGGCTGAACAACATGGGGCACGGTCTGCTGTTGGCGAATGGGCGGGGTTGTTGCTGACAGGGGCGACGCCGATCTTTGAGAGCGGCAACCGGGGTCTACCTGGACGTGGCTCGAGGCGCTCTGAAACGCGGGTTTTGCTGATGCAGCGTAGCAGTATCCGAAGTGCCTGGCGGCACCCTGGTCGGAAATGAGCCCCGTGCCGAAAGTAGACAGGCCTGCCAATTTACGCGTGCAAGAAGAGCTTAAAGTGCGCCAGCCAGGCTGGGACTAGTTGGGCTTGTTCATCAGGTCTACGAAACCGGGCTTCTGGCGCTTATCCCTAGGGTGGGCTTCAGCTCACCACCCTCGGCCCAACACCGTTCCGGTGGGCTAAAAGCCCACCCTACATCGTTAACTGTCTGCGGGCGCCGCGTGTTCATGAACCGCCGCCCTCGCCTGCCGCCACTCGCGTAGGCCCATCACCGCCAGCAACGTGAACAACCCATACAGCCCTGCGGTGAGCCAGTATTCCTGAAAGACAAAGAAGGCCACGTAGAGCGTGTCCACCACGATCCACAGCACCCAGCACTGCCAGCGCTTGAGCGCCATCCACAGCTGCGCCAGTAGGCTAAAGGCCGTGAGCGTCGCATCCGGCCAGGGATAGGCCGCTTCGGTAGCGGTCGCCATCAGCACACCCAGCCCGACACTCCCCAGCACCGCGACAACAAGCCCAACGCCGACCTCCGTTGCCGTCGCGCCCACCACGGGCCGCCCTCCTTCACTGTCGCTGCCCCGCGTCCACTGCCACCACCCATAAACCTGCATGGCGGCAAACACCCCGTTGAGCAGCACCTGCGAATACAACCGCACCTCGAAAAAGAACCAGGCGTAGATCGACACCATCACCAACCCGATGGGCCAGCACAGCGGGTTCTGGCGGACGGTGAGCCAAACGGAAAGCACACCGAGTGCGGAGGCGATGAGTTCGAGGGTAGTCATGGGGTGGAGGTCAGAAGCGGCTACGGGGCGGGCATGATACGGCAAGCATACGGAGCGGTTCGAAGCGCACCAGGTGAGTGGGAATGGCTGGGCTATTCAGTTCAGGTTCACAAATATTGGTCAGCCACGCACGTACTCGTAGGGTGGGCTTCAGCCCACCGTCAAACCCCACCCCTCCGGTGGGCTAAAGCCCACCCTACGTTTACTGCCTTCGCCGGCGGGTGACTGCCCCCCTTTTTCAGTAATCTGTTCTTCGTTGCCATGTGCGAGCCCTAGCTCTACCGAAAACCCCGAATTGGAATCATTGATGACCGAGGACACTGCAACCAACCCAGGTACCACTGGGCTCATTCTCTCGGGCGGTGGCGCACGAGCGGCGTATCAGGTTGGCGTGCTTTCCGCGATTGCCGATCTGCTGCCCGATTCTTCACGCAACCCGTTCCCCGTGATCGTCGGTACCTCGGCGGGTGCGATCAATGCCGTCAGCCTGGCGTGTGGCGCCCTGCACTTTTGCGAGGCGGTGCGGCGGCTGAGCAACGTGTGGCGCAGTATTCATACCGATCAGGTGTACCGCAGCGACTGGCCGGGTGTGTTGCACCAAGCCAGCCGTTTCATTGGCCACAGCGTGCTCGGTATTGGCAAGCAAGTGCCCGTTGCGCTGCTCGACAGTTCGCCATTGGCCAGGCTGCTCGAACGCGAACTGGATTTATCGGGAATCGCCGCGGCAATGCGCCATCGGCAACTACGCGCGATAGCGGTGACGGCATTCGGCTACGAGTCGGCCGAGGCGGTGACCTTCTATCACGGCCATGGCGCCATCGACCCGTGGCTCCGCCATCGTCGGGTGGGTGTGCCGACCCGCCTGGCTATTCCCCATTTGCTGGCCAGCTCTGCCATTCCGCTGATCTTTGAGCCGGTCAAGATCAACCGCGAGTATTTTGGTGATGGCGCGGTACGCCAGACCGCACCGATCAGCCCCGCCCTCCATCTGGGCGCTACACGTGTACTGGTGGTCGGGGTCAGTGGCAACCCGATAGATGACCAGACCAAGACTGCGCCAACACCAAGGCCGACTGGCACCATCCCGAGCCTGGCGCAAATCGCCGGGCACATGCTCAACAGTACCTTCATCGACAACGTGGAGAGTGATATCGAGCTGCTGGAGCGCCTAAATCTACTGGGGAAACTGGTGCCTATCGAACAGCGCAAGCGCGCCTACGGCCTGACGCCCATCGAGGTGCTGGTGATTTCGCCCAGCCAACCGCTGGACAAGATCGCCGCCCGCCATCGGCAAGAGCTGCCTGCAGCCCTGAGACTGTTCTTGCGCGGCCTTGGCGGCACACGCGAAGGCGGCGGTGGGCTGTTGAGTTATCTGTTGTTCGAACCCGGCTACTGCAGCGAGCTGATCGAACTGGGTTACCAGGACGCCATGGCCAAGAAAAGCGAGCTCACGGCGTTTTTAAGGCTTGAGCGTCCAGAGTTCGCATAGCGCTTTACAGCGCCCTCGGCAGAAAGCGGTGGGTCTCGGGCGGGCAAGCGAAGCGCTGTCCACCCTACGCCACCACACCCGCCTGCTCCGCCGGACCTCGGCATCGTAGGGTGGAAAACGGCGGAGCCTTTTCCACGCGCCACGTCCCAGCAACTTTGTTAGCCCTTCGGAATCGTTTCCGGACGCACATAGGGCAGCAAGTGCGCCACATAGTCCGCCTTGCCGAGATTGATCCCTTCTTTACGCAATATCGAATAAGCAGTCATGACGTGGAAATAGAACTGGCCCAGCGTCCAGTCACGGGCGTATTGGTCTGCGGTCAGATCCAAGACCATCCCGTTCGGGAGTTCATGGGCGATGGGCTTATCCCCATCTACATCGAGCGCATCGGCTGCGAGGCGGTCGAGCAACGCGACCGTCTCATCGATCCGCGCCTGAGCATCAGCGAGCGATCCGGGGCTTTTGACAGCGTGACGTCCCTCGTTCAGCAGCTCGTTGATAGCAGGCGGGAACGCCTCTCCTCTCAGACGGCACACGGCTTCTCGCGCCTGCACACAGGCAAAGCGAACCTGAGTCGACAGCGGATACATGTCGGGCGCCAAACGTGCGGATAACAGTGCTTGTGCCTCTGCTTCCGGTAGCTGGGCCTGCGCCTTCTTTAGCCAGCCTGAGAGGGTTTTGAGCATTTGGGTATAAGTTGGGACGAGCAGTGTCGTTAGCTGCATGGCTTCACACCTTGTGGGATTGAGAGGCTACGTCGAAGAAAGTGACAGAGCATTACGAAGTTACTCACTGAAAGGTAGATAAATCTGTCCCTTTTCACGGCATCTTGGTTGGACGCCTCGAGCCCGCGAGCAAAATCCTGAATCCGGTTCCCCGCCGTCGATGCGCATCGGTGGACAAGCGGAGCGCTGTCCACCCTACACCCCCCATCCTCCGCCGACACCGTGCATTTCGTTGGGTTGAAAACGGCGATGCCTTTTCCACGCGCCACGTCCAGGCTAGCTCGCCGCCGTTCCGGGACTGAGGGAGAAGGGGGTGGCTCATATCGGGTCATCCTTTTGCCCTAGCAAGTCGTGGCCAACTTTTCAAACGTCACTCCACGCGTTGCAAAAGGGCTTCAACATGAAGCCCGACGAAATCTTGGATATCTGCAAGCTGAATGAACCGAGTACGCTTGAACGATGCCCAGTGTTCCTCGAACCGTTCCTCGCCGCCGTCGTCATAGGGATTTAGGTTCTCGCGAGTAAGCATTCTCGCAGTGGAAAAGTTGATGCTGGTCTGCCGCTTGATGATCGGCCCGAAGTGCTCGCTGTTGTCGTACCCTATCAAATCGAAACCGCCGTGCTGGTATCGAAAGGTATATGACCAATAGCCGTACCGGCCGTGGCCATAACTCACCACAAGGTTCCCCTTGTCAATCATTACTCCCAAGTCAGGTGGGAAGTACACGCCGCCATCCTCTTGGTCAGAGGAAAAGCAATCCAGGTTACGAAGGGTCAGTCGATACTTATCGCTCTCCGCAAACACGATGATCAAACCCCTGCGATTGCGATCCAGATCCCCTCGATATTCGTCGCTGACCCATTTGCTCTTATCCGTGCCCTTGATGACGAAGACATGGTCCTCACGACCATCCTTGTTTAAGTCACCTTTCGTCTCTTCAAAAACGACGTAGCCATCGGGAATGAAGTCGGTAGGTTGGCGGGCCTCACGCTCGCCTGCGACCGTGAGGCCCGCCCCTCCCAGCAATGGGCCCAGCCCACCGAAGAGCACAGTGACCACAACCGATGAGATGAACCTGAGCCTATTGCTTGGACGCGGGTGAAAAGATAAAGAAGGGCGCAAGACCTGACTGCGCGATCGTTCCATGTTCGTCCTAACAAGAAAGAATTTACGATGGATCAAAGGGGACAGATTTATTTATTCAAACCGGAATTGCCAGAAAAATAAATCTGTCCCCTTTTTGCGGGTGAGTAAGCGAGCGGGCCGCGAAGGTACGACCTGGCAACCGGCAAATAACGGCAGGAGAAAAATCGGTCCTTTTACCCAGGCGTCACCACAAGCAGCAACGCGTGGACAAGCGAAGCGTTGTCCACCCTACGCCACCACACCCGCCTGCTCCGCCGGACCTCGGCATCGTAGGGTGGAAAACGGCGGAGCCTTTTCCACGCGTTACGTACAGGCTACCTCGCTATAACCTCAGCTTCAGTTAGTGGAGACCCTTTGTCTCGTTCTTTGTTTAGCAGGATGATCAAAGCTGGAATGGGTGTTGGCACCAAGTCTTCTTCCTCGCGAGCGTCAGGCTTCTTTTTTGCGAATAGTTTTTTGAACATTCGATGTGCCTTATGGCTCATAACGTTTGGTTAAGGGGCCGGCTTTAGCCGGTCCCGAGTGAGCGAAGCGAACGACTTGAACCATTTGTTATGCGCGCGAGCACAATTTCTCATAATTCATTAGCTCTAATGGGTTTATTCTTTCGAAGTCCCATTTTGGCACATATATGCTTTGCTCTTTTACGGCCTCAATAAATGGCGTGATATCTGATTTTGACTTTATGCCGAGCGTAGGCGCTACTCGGTTAAAATACTCAATTGATTCTGCGCGCAAGAATACCTCAAAGGTTCCGCCATGAAATGACTTAAATACCAGTGTTTCTGGCCACCATTCTTGCCTGCGATCCTCCTTAAGCCCTTGCAATGCTTCGCTAAGATACAGTAGGAAATCCGCTTGCATTAAATGCGTGAATGAAATTCCAGAGTCAGTGCATCTTTCTTTTAGTAAGTCAGCATGAGCGGACAGGCGGCGAAGGTTTAATCTGTTGTTTCGGTGGCTTAACGACTCTAGATGATTCCTGAAAATGCCGTACGAGCGCATTTTGCTTTGACCGTAGCTTTCATCTTTCTCAACGTAATAGCGCTGCCTTATCAAATATTCCGCTATGTCGTATCTTTCATGCTTTAGCAGTATTCCAATACACAGAGTGAAGCTTTCATGAATTATAAATTTTAAATTGTCCCAGTCCCACTTGTGGTAGCTATTTATACCTTCAGGTCTATCCATATATGGTATTAGTGATTCAAAAAACTTATGAATAACAGTGGCTGATCCAGTGGAGGGGTCGTACTGCGCAATGGTGGAAAATACTTCTATAAGTTCGCTTCTGGCTGGCAAAAATTGTTCGATGCTTTCTACAATTTTCTGATCAAAGTCAGTGGCGCCCTTGCTGGGCTCCAACCTGAAACGATTCAAGTTTCTTGCGAATAAATTGAAATACTCAACCAATGCCCCGCTAGCATGAGGCCTTGAGTTCTTAATAGCATCAATTAACCTTCTAAAGGCGACAGATGCTCCTATTGATGCTGACTCTTCTTCGTTCAAAAATGCGGGCTTTTTCCCTAACTCGGGCTTTATGTTTAGCGGCTTGTCATATATCCAGCGCAGCAGTTGCTCAAAATTATTTCCGTATAAATGTTCATCTGACAGGTCTATGTATATGCGTGATTTATAGAATACCGGCAGCTTGGTTTTTCCTTCTAAATCCTTGCTTGCGATAACTGCCACAAATTTATTCTGATCTACGCTTTCATATACTTCGGCGGATATTATTTGAGTTTCGGTTCCTACGCCGCCAGCTCTTTTGTTGGCCTTTTCACTATACTGCTCGTCTATTACTAGTATTACTTTTTTAATGCTCTCATCAGAAACCATCTTTTCCATAAATGCATTGGCGTCATTTCCCTCTTTTAGATCCCACTTGTCGAGGATCACGTCTACGCCGCTTTCACGAAGCTCTGTACCTAAACGCAGAACCCATTCTTGATGTTCGGCGCTTGACCAGCAGTATGAAATAAATAGTTTCGGGGCTGACATTTAAGTATTTCCCTATGTTTTGACAAGTGCATAACGTTTGGTTAAGGGGCGGGCTTTAGCCCGTCCCAGTGAGCGGAGCGAACGATTTAAACCAGTTGTTATGTTTTCTTGCGCTATGCATCATTAAATACTTTGAATGCAATCAGGCGCCTATCTACAGCGTTAAACCTAAAGAAATCGTCGCTTGTATCTTGCTTTCCAACAAATGCAATGGCCGCTTTTTTGTCTGTGCCTCGAACAAGTTCTATGACCTTTCTGTATTCGTTCAGGAATTTTGTTCTGCTTTGTGCTGGCCAAGCCGAAAAATCAATCTCCAGATAGTAGGGTCTCTCGTTAAGTCGTTTTCCATCGTGCTCAGCCCAGCGACCAGGAGATAACTCAATTTTCAGTAAGTCGCCATCCTCTTGACAGAGTTTCCAAGGCAAAGCGGAGTAGTAAACTTTTTGAGTGTCGCCCTGGATTAAAAATTTCTGACGACCGCGGGTGCTTGTTATTTTTCTGAAGATCTCACCATAACTGGCCCCATCGATATCTTCGAAATACAAAGCTCGGTCTCTATCGTGGGGGAAATCAAAATACTGACTGACTATTGATTTGAATGAAGTTGTCTCATAGTTGGACTTTCTGCTGTTTGAGCCTGCTTGCCTACTATTTGTTTTGTCGGTTCGCCGCGTGCTCGCGCCCGAAGGTTCAATAATGCCTGCCGGCTCAACAAGATCGCCTTTCCTTAATTTGAAACGGTTTGGATATGCTAAAGGAAACCCCTCGGAAGAGGTTAACCGTTTTATGGCACCTCTTAAACTAATTTTTGACTCACCTTCTGCGTCACATCCTTGTTTGTGATTAACACCTTTCCTGGTTTTAAAATAAGGCTTGCGAAGATTTACATCTTTGAGAAACGAGCAAGGTAGCAGCTCTATTGTGCATTCATCACATGAAAAGCTAAGCGATCTAACATTTTCGATAATGTAGAGTTCTTCGCTGGTGACTACCCGTCCTAATTCTTCGCACCTAGCTTCGTCCATTGATACTCCTGGAAACATAACGTTTGGTTAAGGGCGGGCTTTAGCCCGTACCAGTGAGCGAAGCGAATGATTTGAACCAGTTGTTAGACATGACTAAGGGCGATGATCTCTTTCGTTTTCATCTTGGCTTCCCCATGCAGATTCCATAAACCAAACAATTACAGCTAAAACGATAATCGCGCCTATGAAGAAAACAACTTCCTCTGGGTTAAATGTTTCTCTACCGAAGCCAATTTTTGCTCCTGGCGGGGGAGCTCCGGCAAAAGTGGAAAAACTGATGGCGAGCAGTAATATGAATAATATTCTAGGCATAGCTTCCGTACTATATTGAAGAGTTTAAACGACACTCTTATTGCCTAACTACAATTAGACACCAAGTGGTATATAAGACGCCCGACGGGTCAGGTGTATAACATTACCGATGTTGGCTAGCCAAACAGCTCTAGCATGGGCACTTAACGTTATCGGCACCTGCCCGGAATGTTATACCCCACTGCGCTAACGGCCGAACTCCCGCCATTTCATGTGCGTCGGCAACTAGTCAGCAGTCCCGCAAGGGCCGGTAGTTACCGGCCCAGTCCCAGCCGCTACCGCCCAACCTCCAACATGATCTTCCCAATGTGCTTGCTGCTTTCCATCAGCCGGTGCGCTTCGGCGGCTTCTGCGAGGGGTAAGGTGGCGTGGATCACGGGGTGGCAGAGGCCCTGGTCGAGCAGGGGCCAGACCTTGTCCTGCAGCGCCTTGGCGATGCCGGCTTTTTCCGCGCGGCTGCGGGGGCGCAGGGTGGAGCCGGTGAAGGTGAGGCGCTTGCGCATGATCGGCGCGGTGTCGAGTTCGACGCGGCTGCCTTTGAGGAAGGCGATCTGCACCAGGCGACCTTCCACAGCGAGGGATTTGATGTTGCGGGGGATGTAGTCGCCGCCGACCATGTCGAGAATGACGTTGACGCCGCTGCCGTCGGTGGCCTGCTTGAGCACCTCGACGAAGTCTTCTTCGTGGTAGTTGATCACCCGGTCCGCACCGGCACGCCGGCAGGCATCGGCTTTTTCGCTGCTGCCAACAGTCGTGTAGACAGTGGCGCCGAACTGCTTGGCGAGCTGGATGGCGGTCAGGCCGATGCCGCTGGAGCCGCCGTGCACCAGGAAGGCTTCGCCGGGTTGCAGGGCACCGCGTTCGAACACGTTGCTCCAGACGGTGAAGTAGGTTTCCGGCAGCGCCGCCGCTTCCAGCAATGACAGCCCGGCGGGCACTGGCAGGCAGTGTTCGGCCGGGGCCACGCAATATTCGGCGTAGCCGCCGCCAGGGGTCAGCGCGCAGACCTGATCGCCAACTTTCCAGCCGCTGACTTCAGCGCCGAGCGCGACGACCTCGCCGGAGATTTCCAGGCCGAGCAGCGGCGAGGCGTCCGCTGGCGGCGGGTAGCTGCCGGAGCGCTGAAACACATCGGGCCGGTTGATGCCGGCGTAGGCCACCCGGACCAGCACGTCGTGTGGGCCGGGCTCGGGCACCGGGCCTTCGGCCATTCGCAGGCATTCGGGGCCGCCGCCGGGGCGGTGATCGACATGACGCATGGTTTCAGCACTCATAGGTTTTCCTTTCAAAGGCGGCTGATGGCCGCGTTGATTGAATTGGCTCGCTGGTACACGGTAGTTCCCGCGAGTCGCAGAGCCAACCCTGATGGGTCAGGTTGATCTGCGTGCTTGGTGCAACCGCAACGCGGTGGCATTGGCAAGAGCAGGGGCAGGGCGCTGAGCGGCCCGGGGTTAGCGTTGGGCAGCGCCTCGGCAGAGCGGCCGCGAACTGGCCTACGAACCCAGCATCTCTCCGACCTTTTGCGCGAACGCATCGATGGCGAACGGCTTGGCCATCACGGCCATGTCCGGCCCGAGGATGTCATTGGCAGCGAAGCTTTCGGCATAGCCGGTGGCGAAGAGCACTTTCAGGCCGGGGCGTTGCTGGCGGACGATTTCGGCCAGTTGCCGGCCGTTCATGCCCGGCAGGCCGACGTCCGAGACCATCAGATCGATTCGCTGCTGGCTTTCGGTGATCAGCAGCGCTTCGGAGGCTTCGCCGGCTTCCAGCGTCTCGTAGCCCAGGTCGTTGAGCACTTCGACCACCAGCGAGCGGACCACGGGTTCGTCTTCGACCACCAGAATTGTCTCGCCAGTGCCTTGTGGCGTGCGCTCTTGCGCCACTTCCACAGCGCTGGCTTCGCCATGATGAACAGGCAAGTAGAGGTGCACGCGCGTACCGCCTTCAGGCTTGGACTCGATGTGGATATAGCCCTTGGCCTGTTTGATGTAGCCATAGATCATCGAGAGCCCAAGCCCGGTGCCCTTGCCGATGGGCTTGGTGGTGAAGAAGGGTTCGAACGCCCGCTCAATGACGTCCGGCGTCATGCCGAGGCCGGTGTCGCTGACGGTCAGCAGCACATATTCGCCCTCGGTCAGCCCACGCCGGGCAGGGTCCGGCTCGCTGCCCTGTTGAAAGCTGGCCGTGGAGAGGGTGATTTGGCCACCGTGCGGCATGGCATCGCGCGCGTTGATGACGAGATTGATCACGGCGTTTTCAAGCTGATTCACGTCCATGCGGGCGGGGGGCAGCCCCGCACTGAGTTGGGTGATGACCGCGACGTTCTCGCCGGTGGTGCGATGGAGCAGGTCTTCCAGCGAGGCGACCAGCTGGTTGACGTCGACCGGCTTGAGGTCGAGCGCTTGCTGACGAGAGAAGGCCAGCAGCCGTTGCGTCAGTGCCGATGCACGCTGAGCAGAAGTTGCCGCCGCATTGATGTAGCGCTCCACGTCCGTCACCTCTCCACGCCGGTAACGTCGCTGCATGAGATCCAGGCTGCCGATGATGCCGGTCAGCAGGTTGTTGAAGTCGTGAGCGATTCCGCCTGTGAGCTGGCCAACGGCTTCCATCTTCTGCGCCTGACGCAGCGCCTGTTCGGTGCGGCTGCGCTCGCTGACTTCCGCAGCCACACGCGCTTCAAGGGTTTCGTTGAGTTGGCGCAGCCGTTTCTCGCTGACCTGCTGGGCTTCCTCGGCGCGCTTGCGTGCACTGATGTCGGTGCAGGCACCGGCGATGTAGGCGAGTTGCCCGGTAGCGTCGCGAAAGGCCTTGGCCCGGCAGATCAACCAGGAATCCGGGCTGTTATGGGCCAAGCGGAACTCCACCGCACCGTCGAGCGCCTGAGCGTAGCGGTCGAAAGCCTGCCGTACTCGCACGCGGTCTTCGGCGTGCACCCGCTCGATGAACCGCTCGAAGCTGTCGAGCCGCTGCCCCAGCGCCATCCCGAACATCTGCTCCAGTGAACTATCGAACTGCATGCTGCCGTCGTTCAGGTACCAGTTGAAGGTTCCAGTGCCTGATGCCATCAGCGCGGCACGGAAGCGCTCGTTGATGTGGCTCAACGCAGCGCGTTCCTCACCTTTTACATGCTCGGTGACATCCTCGACCTGATGAAGGATGCAATGCAGCTCTCCATTGTCGTCCAGCACCGGCACATTGAGCGGACTCCAATAGCGCAGCTCGAAGCCGCCACCTTCGGCTTGCGGGCGAGCGATGTCGTATCGGGTGATGGCCATGCGATCCGCTGTACGTGTGTTCAGCACCCGTTCAAGCGAGGCGCGCAGAACGCCGGTGCCGAACTCTTTGGGCTCGTCGGGGTTCTTGCGGAACACGTCGAAAACCGGTCGCCCGATGCTGTCTTCCCGACGCGTATTGGTCGCGCGCAACTGCGCATCACTGGCCGCCAGAATCGTAAAGGTCGGATCAGGCGAAAGGATCAGGTGAAGATTGGGGACAGCCTGAAAGATGGCCTTGTAGTCGAGTGTTTGCATCGGGACGAATAACCAGGTGAAGGAGGGCGCTGTCTGCTCTAGCCGCTGCGAAAGTGTAAGTCTGGCATCGGAGACGGCTAACACGCCGCGCTCCGACAGCTCAGCCGATCAGCGTTCGCCTTCCGGCTTGGGCATGGGTATCGCGACACTGCTTTCGATGCTGCCAGCGGTGGCATCGCCTTCCTTGTAGAAAGGTTCCATCTCGTCGCGGGCTTCTGCCCAGTGCTCGTCTTGCTGGCCTTCTGGACGGCCCTTGGCTTCCCAGATTTCGTGGGCGCGTTCGCGGATACGCTGTTCGTCAGCCATGTGTTTGCCCTCTTTGTGCTGATAGAGACGTCATAGCACGGCGTCTCGGCTCGGTTCGGTGCTTTCTCACCGGGTAATCAGCAGAGGGGATTAGCAGCCGGATGGTTCCGGCAATAACCGGGAAGCCGACGAAAGCCCCAGTACAAGGGTAGGAGTTCAGCCATCAAGCACAGGCGGCTGTCCGATCAGCTCGCGCATCCGCTCGGCCAGGCTGTTGACCGAAAACGGTTTGCTGAGCACCGACATTCCGGGCTCCAGCAGGCCGTTGTGGAACAGTGCGTTCTCGGCATAACCGGTGATGAACAGCACGCGCAGATCGGGACGAGCGAGCCGCCCGGCATTGGCGAGCTGCAGACCGTTCATGCCGCCGGGCAGGCCGACATCCGTCAGCAGCAGATCGAGGTGCTCGCCGGATTGCAGGACTTCGAGCGCCGCAACCCCGTCGGCGACAACGATGGCGCGATAGCCGAGATCCGCCAGCAGATCGGTGATCAGCAGCCGGACCGTCGGTTCGTCATCGACGACCAGCACCGTTTCGCCTCGCCGGGCGGGCAGCACGGGCGCCAAACCGAGCGGGCCGTTATCGCGTTCCGCCGTGCCGATGTAGCGCGGCAAGTAGAGGCTGACGGTGGTGCCGATACCAAGCTCGGAACGGATACGTACCTGACCACCGGACTGCTGCGTGAATCCATAGATCATCGACAGGCCGAGGCCTGTTCCTTCCCCCATCGGCTTGGTGGTGAAGAAGGGGTCGAATACCTTGGCCAGCACCTCGGGGGACATGCCGGCGCCGCTGTCGGTGACGCGGATGGCCAGGTATTCGCCCTCGGGAATGTCCTGCTGCCGGGCACTCTCGGCATCGAACATGCGGTTGCCGGTTTCGACCGTGATGCGACCGCCCTCAGGCATTGCATCGCGGGCATTGAGGCACAGGTTGAGCAGGGCATTTTCCAGCTGTGACGGGTCGACCCGAGCCGTCCACAAATCAGCGGTGCAGTAACTCTCCACAACGATGTTCGGCCCCACGGTGCGCTGGACCATGTCGAGCATGCCGCTGACCAGCCGCCCGGCATTGATGGCTTTGGGGGCCAGCGTCTGACGGCGGGAAAACGCCAGCAGGCGATGGGTCAGCGCCGCGGCCCGCTTGGTCGCACCCTGCGCTACCAGCAGGTATTTCGAGACCTCGCCGGTGCGGTCCTGCCGAATCCGGGCCTCGATCATTTCCAGGCTGACCGAGATGCCGGCGAGCAGGTTGTTGAAGTCGTGCGCCAGGCCGCCGGTGAGCTGGCCGACTGCTTCCATCTTCTGTGCCTGGCGCAGCTGCTCGTGGGTCGACTCGAGTTGTGCCTGACGCTCTTTCTCTTCGGTGATGTCTCGGCCGGTGGCGTAGGTCTTGTCACCTGCCGGTGCGGCAACCCAAGAGATCCAGTGATGCGCCCCGTTCTTGTGGCGATAGCGATTGACGATCCGCACCTGTTTGCCAGCGGCCGTGGTCAGGTAGGCATCAACCGTACTCGGATGGTCTTCGTCGGTGATGAATTCGTTGACGTGATGGCCGATCAGCTCTTCGGGCTGGTAGCCGAGCAGGGTCGTCCATGCCGGATTCACACGTTGGAATATCCCTTCGAAGTTGATCACCACCATCAAATCCGGCGAGGTGTCCCACATCAGGTTGCGTTCTTCAGTGCGGATGGCAACCTCGTGAGCCAACTGCTCGTTCATGTCACGCAACTGCTGCTTGGCGACCAGGCGCTGCTGTTCGGCAACTACCTGACCGGTGATCTCGATGCCCTGGTTCAGCAGGCCGACAATGCTGCCATCTTCACCGAAAATCGGTGTCGCGCTGATGTTCCAATAGGTGATTTCTGGCTGGCCGTTGCGCACCATCGGCAACTCGACGCGGTCTTGTGCGAAGCCTTCCCCCGTGCGCATCACATGTTCAAACGGGGGCGCCACCAGGTCCCAGACTTCGCCCCATACCTCTGCTACCGGCCGCCCCATCGCAGCAGGATGACGATCGGCCATTGAAGCGACGTAAGCATCGTTATAGAGCATTCGCAGCTCTGGCCCCCAGAGCACCGTTCCCAGCAGCGGGGAATTCAGACAGGCGCCGACCATGGAGCGCAAGGATTGCGGCCAACACTCGACCGGGCCGAATGGCGTGGCCGCCCAATCATGGTTTCGCATTAACGCGCCCATCTCCCCACCACCGGAGAGAAAAGCAGGCACCTCATTCATCGCATCGGGCATGTCCGGCCATCGTCCTTTGGAGCCGCCACCTGGCGGCGGCTTTGTACTGCTGGGTTTTCGGCGGTTATGAACCGCACGGAGGCGAATTCACCAGTGGGGGTGAAGGTTGGAAAGCGATGCGTCGAAGGCGTTCCAGAGCGACAGATAAGCGAGAAGCCTACAAGCATGCTGGCGTGTATCCGCTATGAGAATGCTCCTGTCGCACCCATCTGAACCTCCCGTCGGCACCTCATCAAGGAACAAACGAGCCGGTCGATATGCGGGCAAGAGGTCCCGTTGTGCCGACCGTTCGGGCATGACGTCCAGATATCCGTTGCAAACCATACCGGACGCCGCGCCGACGGCTCGGACCCATTCGAATTTCCAGGCAGTCGATCATATGGCTGGTGCTCCCACCCCGATAAATGAAGCGCAGCGACAGCTGCAAGTGACGCAGCTGTGCCGGCTGGACACGACGCCCGACGAGGTGTTCGAGCACATCGTGGCGATGGTGGCGGAGTATTTTCAGGCGCCGATTGCGTTGATCTCGATCGTCGACGAACAGCGCCAGTGGTTCACAGCCCGGATCGGGCTGCTGACGCAGGAGACGCCGCGGCAGGATTCCTTCTGCGCCTATGCAATCCTCGCCAACGAGCCGCTCCAGGTGCTCGATGCCACCCAGGATGTGCGCTTCCAGAACAACTCGCTGGTCACCGGCGAGCCAGGCATTCGTTTTTATGCGGGCATGCCACTGATTACGCCGGAAGGGCTGGGCCTGGGCAGCCTGTGCATCATCGACACCAAGCCGCGACGGGCAATGACACCGCAGGAACTGTCGATGCTTGGCCATTTCGCCAAACTGACGATGGCGCGCATCCTGACGCTGCGCAACACCAACTTCATCGATGCATCCACGGGTTTGTACAACCGCTCGCGGCTAGAAGATGACGTGGCGCAGGCAGCTGCCTCGTCTGATCAGAGCAATGTATTGGTCGTGGCCGATGTGATCGGGCCGATGCTGTTGAACGACATCATCAAGGTGCTCGGTCACAGCTTTGCCCAAGCGCTGATGCTGCGCATGCAACAGACCCTGCAAGCGCAGCTTCCAGATCGGTGCGGGCTGTATTGCATCAGCCCGAGTCGTTTTGCTTTTCTGATCCCTGACGGGCCGCAGGATGAACTGATCCAGCTGTATGACCAGATCATCGCGGCGTTCGACGCCCCGGTGCAGTGCAATTCGATTCCGATCAAGACCCAGATCGGTCTCGGCGTGCTGCCGCTGCACAGTGGCGTACTGGAGCAGGACTGGCTGCGCCTGGCGATCACGTCGGCGGACGACGCGCGTGATCGTGGCATCGGCTGGTCGCCTTACGAATCCCGGCTCGATGCGGTGCAGCAGCGGGCTTTCACCTTGCTCAGCGGTCTCGCCGAGGCGTTACACAGCGACGGACAGCTGCGGCTGGTCTATCAGCCGCGTATCAGCCTGGTGGATGGGCACTGCACTTCGGTCGAGGCGCTGCTGCGCTGGGATCATCCGACGCTCGGCGCCATCGGCCCGGCTGAATTCATTCCGCTGGCCGAGAAGACCGCGCTGATCCGCGAGCTGAGCCTGTGGGTCGCCGAGAAGGCCGTCATGCAGGCGGCAACCTGGCAGCGCCAGGGGGCAAGGTTCAAGGTCGCCATCAACGTGTCCGCGTCGGATCTGGACAGTCCGGCCTTTGTCGACCGCATCATTGAGTTGCTGAGCGATCAGCATGTCGACCCGAGAAGTCTCGAGGTGGAATTTACCGAAAGCGCCCTGATGCGTAACCCGGGCGAAGTCAGTCGCCAACTGCTGCGCCTGCGCTCACTGGGCGTGGAGGTGGCCATCGATGACTTCGGCACCGGCTACAGCAATTGGACCTATCTGCGCGACCTGCCCGCGTCGACGGTCAAGCTCGATCAATCCTTCATCCGCAACCTGGGCGACGACGAGAAAGACTGTCGCCTGGTGCGAACCATCATCGATTTGGCCAAGCGCCTCGAACTGCGCGTCGTGGCCGAAGGGATCGAAACCCAGGCGGTCTACGATCTGGTGGCCCAGTGGGGCTGTGAAGAGGGACAGGGGTATTACATTGCCCGCCCCATGGCGCCTGAGCTGCTGCTGGGTTGGGCTGACGAAAACACCCAGGCGGCTCAAGGCAGCGCCGGTTGAGTCACCGCGGCGAGAGGGCATCGGTCAGCCGAAAACAAGCTGTCGGATTGTCAGGCCCTGCGCGGCCACTCAGCTGGCGCAGCGGTCACCCTTTCGCGGCCTGATGTTCATCGCTGGCCCGCACGGCGCTCTGTGCGGCTTCGACATCGTCCAGCAGGTATTTCACCTTGCCCTCATGGTCGGTGACGCGGAATACCACCTCGACCTCGGGCCCACGCATCTCCTCGGGGATATCGTTGCCCTGGAGCTTGGTCACGGTAACAGGCATGGCAGTCTCCTTATGGCGATAAGGTTGTGACCGGAGCTGCCCTTGGCCGATCCCTCGATCTAGGTCATTCGGCCGAATGGCGCGACGCTGTGCTTCCGCCGGTTTCGCGCAAGGCCGCCTCGCGCTCGAGCTGCAGCTCCATGGCATAACCCGGCCGTTCGACGCTGCTGTAATCGCGGGTATAGCGCCGCGCAAATTCGCCTACGCCCCATTCCAGGTATTGCTCGACGTGCTTGAGCTCGTGCGCCCAGAGGGCAACGTTGTCCAGGGCATCGGCCTCGTTGCGGAAGACGATGATGTCGATCAGCGTCACCGCAACAATGTCCGGGTTGCGCAGCAGAGTGTTGGCGGCGGTGAGCACGCTGTCATCGCCGACGCGGTAGCGCGCGGTCTCCAACACTGCCAGGTCGAAATAGGGCTCGAGCTGCGAGCGGATGTGCAGCGGAATAGGCTGGCTCTCCTGCAACGCCAGCCGATCGCGCGACTGGCGAATCCAGGTCTCCAGCCCCGCGGCAGCCAGCCACTGCACCTGCTCGTACAGGGTTTCGGAATGCTGCGCAGAGACCGGCATGCATACGCAGGCGCCCAGGCAGAGGGGCTGTTGGCCGGATGGGCAGGCGGTCTGCGCCTGGCTCGAAAAAATCGACGAACCGAGCACGCAGGCGAACACCGTGCGCAGGAAACGGAAGCGGGAGGTGGCGGACACGTAGGCACTCTTCGGATGAGCTAGGCGGCCCGCAGGGCCGGCCGGCGCGCACTATAGCTGCGCCGGCGAGCCAAGCGAAGAGGGCGCTGATGCTCGGTCAGAGCACCGGTGATGCGGCGCTGACTACACGCAGGGCAAGGCCTTCGTAAGGGTCGAGGTTGAACGTCATCTCACCGTTTTCGGTGAGGTCGCCTTCGATGCTTTCATGAATGATGTCCACCACCGGCCCGGGCGCTACGCCGGGGAGGGTGACCGTCTCGCTGATGGTCTCGGCGCTGAAGTTCAGGGCCGTGATCTGCACGCCTTTACCGGCGGGCAGCTCATGGACCATTACCAGTAACCCTGGCGCCTGCACGTCCGGAATCAGGATCTGCTTGCTGGCGGCGATGTCGTAGGCGCGGCGCACGCTGAGGATTCGCTTGAGCTGGCAGGCGAACGACCCGGTGTTCTTCAGCTGCTCGACCAGGCTGCCGTAGAGCGAGCGCGCCTTGGGCAGGCCTTCGCTGGAGGTGTCCACCTCGGGTGCGATATCGGCCAGGTCGTAGCCGCCGCGATGCAGCCAGCGAGTGTCGCCTTCGGTCATCAGGTGTTCCACCTGCTCGGCTTCCAGCGGCAACGCGCCGACCAGATCCCAGCCGGAGAGGGCGAACACGCCGGGCTGCATGGCGTTGAACATCACCAACAGGATATGCAGGCGCTGAATCTGTTCGATGTCGGCCGCTTTGATTGTATTCAGGTCGCGGATACCCAGCGCCGCCGTGATGACGCTGACGGTGGTGCAGGACACGCCGTTGGTGACGAACTTGAGGTTGTAGGGCGCGTGCTCGCCTGTCAGGCGTTCGTACATCTCCTCGCGGATGTGCTCGCGCAGGACGCCGCCGGGCAGGGTCTGGCCGTGGTAGTGGTAATGGTCGTACGCGTGCAGCGTCCAGAAATGCACCAGTTCCAGGGTCAGCTCGTCGTGGTTCTGCATCGCGTGGATCAGCGAAGCCGGATCGATGCCGAACGCGTGGACTTCACGCAGCATCAACCGCAGGAATTCGGTATCCCCAGTCACGAGGGCATGGTGATAAGCGGGACGAGTGATGAAGTCGTAGGACAGGTCGGCGCCGCCGTGTGACATCGAGGCGATGTCGTCGATGGTCAGGTTCAGTTCCTGGAAGCTGAAACCACCGGCTTTGCGGATAGCGCCAGCAATCAGCTGGTTGCCGGTCACCGAGAGCGGATGGCCTTCGGACCAGGCCGTGCCTTCGGCGCGGCGCTCGACGCCGAGGAAGCCGTTGGCATCCAGGCGCAGGACCCGCGCGCCCGAGACGTCGATGGCATGCAGCGCATCGCCAATGATCAGTTGCTGGGCGGCGAAGGTGGGGTCGAGCCAGTTCAGCGACGGCTGGCCTTCCTTGAAGTAGTGCAGGTACACCCAGCGCCGACGCTTGCCATCGACGCCCGTCACGATGCCGGTCACGCTCCAGTCGGTGTCCTTGATGCCCGGCTCGAAGAAGATCACCCGTTGCAGCTGGCCGACGATGTAGTGCTTTTCCTTGAGCTGGTCGACCACCGGGGGCGACAGGTTGACCGCATCTCGGCCCTTGGGCACGTCCGGCAGCAGGGGCCAGTCTTCCTCGTTGATCTCGACCATGTGATAGAGACCGGGGTAATCACCGTAAGCCATCTCGGCAAGACGGAAATCCGCGCCCTTGCCGGTGTGCGCCGGGACGACGTCATCGATGACGATGGCGTTGTGCGCGGCCGCCATACGGCTGAGCTGCTGCATCTCCGCCTCGGTGCCGAGATTGGGGTCGATATCGAAGCTGATGCGGTCGAAGTTGCCATCAATGGTGGGGGTGTACTCGCGCCCACGCAGGCCGCCGGAGCGCTTCATCGGGCCGTTGTGGATGCCCTGTACGCCAAGCTCGGACAGCGCGCTCCAGAGGCGATCGTCCCCCAGGGCCTGCAGCACCGAACCACCTTCGGGCGTGATGATCGCCGCTGGGTAGGCGGTGAACCACACCGAGGAAATCGCACTGGCATCGCGCGGGCGTGCCTGGGCGTATGGGCGCTGCCAAAGCCGCGCCTGGCCGGCATAGAGTCGGGCCCGATCACGGGCGGCTTTTAGCATGGACTGGCTTTCAAGCCACTCGATGTAGGTATTGTCTGGCGTGCTCATAACGACCTTCGGTTCCCGTTGCGCTGAGGGCGAATGTAGTCGTTTGAGTAGGGCGGGCCAGCATCGTTGCATTGGATTCCATGGATCACCACTTCAGCAAAGCAGCCTTTCTACCCAGCTCAACCTCAAGCCGCGCCACCACGCTTTTTCGTAGGAGCCAGCTTGCTGGCGATCCGGACCTCCGCGGTGCCAAAAACATCGCCAGCAAGCTGGCTCCTAAAGACGACGCTGTGCCGATACCGGCTGATAGATATCGTCGGCCATTCACGACGCGGCGAGTAGACCGAGCAGGGAACCGTGACGACCCAGACGCCTCGAAAAGACCGAGCGGCAGCCGCCGTGGATTCAATCATCGTCGAAGCTGTGGGGTTGGCGGTCGACATGGCAGTCACCACCCCGACACCACCGGGCCATGGGCATGTGTATGCGCCTGCCGATTATGTCGATGCCTGGCGGTTGGTGACTGCGCCCAACGATTGGAATGACGAGACCTTGTCCCGCCTGAAAGCCCATCTGACCCGCGAACTCGCGAGTGCCGCCGAACAGGACGGCAATGAAGCAGCCTACGGCAATCGTGGCGGCTAGATCGGTCGCCCTTCGCCTGGCTCAACCACCACGCGACGAGACGTGGCGGTGGTGGCGAACGGTCAGCGCGTGCCGATCACCGTCGCCGCATCGCCCGGTTGGCCAGCAAGCTGACGCTGGGCCATCTTCTGCTGCTTATAGGCCAGAGCAGCCGGCGCGACCGGCGTCACCTTGCCGGTTTCCATCCACTTCTTCAGGCGGTTGGCATCGGCCATGTGGGTGTACTTGCCAAAGGCATCAAGCACCACGAAGGCTACGGGGCGCTTGTTCATCACGGTGCGCATCACCAGGCAATGGCCGGCCGCATTGGTAAAGCCGGTCTTGGTCAGCTGGATGCTCCAGTCCGGCTTGCGCACCAGGGCGTTGGTATTGCGAAAACCCAGGGTGTAGTTGGGCTTGTGGAAGGCAACGGTCTTTTCGCTGGTGGTGCTGAACTGCTCGATCAAGGGATAGGCCTGGCTGGCCTTGAGCAGTTTGACCAGGTCATTGGCGCTGGAGACGTTCCGCTCGGACAGGCCGGTGGGCTCGACATAGTGCGTACGGGTCATTCCCAGCGCCTTGGCTTTGGCGTTCATCGCCTGGATGAAGGCGCTGTAACCGCCCGGATAGTGGTGTGCGAGGCTCGCGGCGGCGCGGTTCTCGGACGACATCAGGGTCAACAGCAGCATTTCACGACGGCTGATCTCGCTGCCGATGCGTACACGCGAGTACACCCCCTGCATTTCGCGCGCGTCACGGATGGTGACGGACAGGCGTTGATCGAGCGGGAGCTTGGCGTCGAGCGCCACCATCGCGGTCATCAGCTTGGTCACCGATGCGATCGGCACCACCACGTCTGGATTGCTGGAATAGAGCACTTCATTGGTTTTCAGATCGATCACCAGCGCGCTCCCGGAGGCGAGCTCCTGTTGCACAGGGGCCTTCGCCGCAGCGGTGGAAACGGGGGTCAACATGGCGCTGCTGCAGGCGAGCAGCAAGCCGAGAATGGAATGACGAAGCTTCAAGATGGACACCGATGAATTGGCAGTGAAAAAAGGCGCGCCGAAGCAGACGGACGCGGCGCGCATTATACGGAAAAGGCGAGCATAAACATGGCCGCCAGCCCTTATATTTCGGCGCTTGCAGCGCATCAACCGGGCGCAGGGCTCTGGCCGTTTCGCTTGTTTCGCCTCACGGATCGTTCAGCGCAACGGCCACAATCCAAAGCGTAGAACAACATGCGTCGCGCTGCTGGGTTTGCCGGCTCGCGGCTCATAAGGTTGTCGGCAGCGCGACTTTTCGCCACAACCGAGCCGACCGGCGGAACCCAGTTACTATTGATAGGTCCGCATCTAGCAGTCCGGGTGTTTTGGTTGACCACGACCGAAGGCACCTTCACTGCTTCGCAGAGTCCAAACCCTACATTCAAAGGGGAAAACGCTATGTCCCGCTTCAGCCGCACACCTACCACCCGCGACGAAATCGAGCGCGAAATTCAGAATTTGATGACCGCGCTTGACGATCTCAAGGACGACGCCTCGCGCGAATCGCGTCATCGCTTCAATGCGCTGCGCTCGCGCGCCGAGACGCTGTGGAACGACAACAAGTGGGACGAGCACTGCCACGACCTGTCCCGCCGGGGCCGCGATGCCGGGCGCATGGCCAAGGATTGCGCTCGCGAGCATCCGCTGAGCACGGTCGCTCTGGCCGCTGGCGCAGTTGCGCTGATTGGCTATCTCGCCACGCGTCGCTGATACGGCCGAGCCGTCATGCTCAACGCTGAAACGCCGCGGCTCAAATTCGCTCTGTATGGCGCGCATTCGAGCCTCGGCAACGCGCTGCTCTGCGAGCTGCTGACCCGGCAACACGAAGCCGTGGCCCTGGTCGATGATCTCAATTCGATGACCGTCCGCCCGGGACTGCGCGCCAAGACCGGTGATCTGTTCGATGCCGTCAGTGTCTCGCAGAGCGTGGCCGGGATGGATGCGGTGATCTGTTTGTACGACAGCCCGTCATTGGCCACAGCCTCCGGCGCAGCAGCCAATCATCAGCCGCATGACCTGTATCAGGCGGTCGATGCCTTGCTGTCCGGGTTGCCAAAGGTTGGTGTCGAACGGCTGGTACTGGTCGCCAATCTGTCCGCGAAGGGCGACGATCCGACCGTCACCGCCGCGCTGCAACGCATTGCTGCGCATCCGTTGAAGTGGACGCTGGTGGATGCCAACGCTGATGGCGACGACCTGTCGATCGAGGATTTCAGCGTGATTGACGATCTCGACCCCAGTGATCGACGTGTGCAGCTACGGCGTATCGCTGCGGGAATCGTCGATGAGCTGGAGACACCTCAGCACCTGCACGAGCAGATTCACTTCAGTATCTGAGCGACCCTCAAGCGCCGAGCTGGCTGCGCAGCTGCGTCAGAACCGGGCCCGAATCCGGCCGTACCCCGCGCCACAACTCGAAGGCCGCTGCTGCCTGTTCGACCAACATGCCGAGTCCATCGCGGGTCGCTGCGCCACGTCCAGCCGCCCACTGGCAGAAGGGCGTCGGCTTCGCGCCGTACATCATGTCGTAGCAGAGGGTAACGCCAGGTTCGATGAGGTCATCGCCCAACGGTGGCAGCTCGCCGCCGAGGCTCGCCGATGTGCCGTTGACGATCACATCGAACGGGCCTCGCAGCTGCCCGAAGGCGCTTGCACTGACCGGCCCCAGCTCGGCGAACTCGCCGGCCAGCTGTTCGGCCTTGGCCAGGGTGCGGTTGGATATCACCAATGCTACCGGGCGCTGCGCCAGCAGGGGCTCGAGCACCCCACGCACCGCACCACCAGCGCCCAGCAACAGAATCCGCTTGCCTTGCAGCGTGACGCCAGCGTTGTCCAGCAAGTCGCGGACCAGCCCAATGCCGTCGGTGTTATCGCCCAGCAGGCGACCATCTTCCAGCTTCTTGAGGGCGTTCACCGCCCCGGCACGTTGGGCGCGCTCACTCAGCTGGTCGGCAAGGCGAAACGCCTGTTCCTTGAAGGGCACGGTGACATTGGCGCCCAACCCCTGTTCGAAGAATGCGCGGACATAGCCGGGGAAGTCGTCGAGCGGCGCCAGCAAGGGATCGTAGCTGAGCGTCTGGCCGGTCTGCTCGGCAAACAGACGGTGGATCTGTGGCGATTTACTGTGGCCGATGGGGTTGCCGAAGACGCCGTAGCGGTCCATTGATGCTCCTAAAAGCAGTAGCGATTCAGAGGTGGTGGGGGCTATTCAAGGCTGTTCGCCCAGCCAGTCACGATCCTGCAGGAAGTACTCGATCAGCCGCGCCTCGGGCGAGCCGGGCTCGGGATGCTTGTCGTAACCCCAGCGCACCAGCGGCGGCAGCGACATCAGGATCGACTCGGTGCGTCCACCTGACTGCAGACCGAACAGGGTGCCGCGGTCGTAGACCAGGTTGTATTCCACATAGCGCCCGCGGCGCAGCTCCTGGAATTCTCGCTCGCGCTCACCGAAGGGCATCGCTTTGCGCCGCTGGACGATAGGCAGGTAGGCCTCGATGTAGGCATCGCCTACCGCCCGCATGAAGGCGAAGCTGGTGTCGAAATCCCATTCGTTCAGGTCGTCGAAGAACAGCCCACCGACCCCGCGCGGCTCGTTGCGGTGCTTGATGTGAAAATACCGATCACACCATTCCTTGTAGCGCGAATAGACATCGGCGCCGAACGGCGCACACGCCTCCCGGGCCACCCGGTGCCAGTGCACACAGTCCTCTTCGTTGCCGTAGTAGGGCGTCAGGTCGAAGCCACCGCCAAACCACCAGACCGGCTCTTCGCCCTCTTTCTCGGCAATGAAGAAGCGCACGTTGGCGTGGGAGGTCGGCACATAGGGGTTTTCGGGGTGGATCACCAGGGACACGCCGAGCGCTTCGAAGCCGCGGCCGGCCAGTTCGGGGCGATGGGCACTGGCCGAAGGCGGCAGCCCGCTGCCATGCACGTGGGAGAAATTGACGCCGCCCTTTTCGATCAGCGCACCGTTTTCGATGACCCGGGTCCGACCACCACCACCTGCGGGGCGCGTCCAGGCATCCTCGACGAAGCGCGCGCCGCCGTCTTCGGCTTCAAGGGTGGCGCAGATACGGTCCTGCAGATCGAGCAGGTAGGCTTTGACGGCTTCGGTACGCTCGTTCACGAATTCACCTTGGCAAATGGCTGCGCCGCCGCCAGGCATGAGCCAAAGCAACGACGCTGAAACAGAAGGCCGGCAAGCATATCACCGAGCCAATTGACGGACGCGCCCCGGAAGCGTTGGATAGGCTCCTTTGCTTTTGCCAGGAGTCGATATGTCGCAGCGCATCCAGTTCAGTCAGCACGGTGGTCCTGAAGTCCTCGAACAGGTCGACGTACCTGTCGCCGCACCGGGCGCCGGTGAGGTCCGCGTGCGCAACCATGCGATCGGCCTGAATTTCATCGATACCTATTTCCGCAGCGGGCTCTATGCACCACCAAGCCTGCCATCGGGCCTCGGCACCGAAGGCGCCGGCGTGATCGAGGCGCTGGGCGAGGGCGTTGATGAGTTCGAGGTAGGTGACCGCGTGGCTTATGCGACAGGGCCGCTGGGTTCCTACGGCGAACACCACACCCTGCCGGCACGACATCTGGTCAAGCTGCCCGAAAGCGTGAGCTTCGAACAAGCCGCCTCGGTGATGCTCAAGGGCCTGACGACTCAATATCTGCTGCGCCAGACCTATGAGCTGAAAGCAGGAGAAACCATTCTTTTCCACGCGGCGGCCGGTGGTGTCGGCTCGATCGCCTGTCAGTGGGCCAAGTCCATTGGTGCCCGGCTGATCGGCGTGGTTGGCTCGGCAGAAAAGGCCGAGCGCGCCAAATCACTGGGCGCCTGGGAGACTATCGATCGCACTCAGGAAGACATCGTCCAGCGTGTGCTGGAGCTGACTGACGGTCAGAAATGTCCGGTCGTCTACGACTCGGTGGGCAAGAGCAGCTGGGACGTCTCGCTCGATTGTGTCGCCCCGCGTGGCCTGCTGGTCAGCTTCGGCAATGCATCCGGCGCGGTTACCGGGGTCAATCTTGGCGTACTGGCTCAGAAGGGCTCGCTGTATGTCACCCGGCCAACCCTGGCCGGTTACGCCACCTCAGCCGAACGCCTGCGAGGCATGGCGGCCGAGCTGTTCGAGATGATCGCCAGCGGCCAGATCAAGGTGGAGATCGGCCAGCGTTACCCGCTCGCCGACGCTGCCGAGGCGCAGCGCCAGCTCGCCGCAGGCAAGACGACCGGCTCGACCATCCTCCTGCCCTGAACTGGCTGGGAACCAGCGCGCCCTGGCGTCAGGAAGCGCGGATGACCTCGCCGTTTCGTATATCGCGAATGGTGGAGGGGTTTTTACGGCCGCCCAGGCTGCCGCCAAGCACGCCGTCCAGATCCCCTGGGAAATACTGCTCGACGCGCAGACGTGAGCGCGCCGAAGGTCGGCCGGCCGGGTTGGCCGAGGTGGACACCAATGGGCCGGTCAAGGCGCAAAGCCTCGCCACCAGCGGGTGATCGGTTACACGCAGTGCGACACTGTCGTGTTGGCCGGTGATCCAGTCCGGCAAGCGATCACGGTGCGGGACCAGCCAGGTATTCGGGCCCGGCCAGCTGCCAACCAAACGGTCCAGCCAGCGCTCAGGAAGGTCTTCCAGCAGAAAATCGAACTGCTCGACGCAGTCGGCGACCAGAATCAGTCCTTTCTCCACCGGCCGCTCCTTCAAAGCCAGCAACCGATGTACCGCGTCGCTATCCCAAGGATCACAGCCCAAGCCCCAGACCGCCTCGGTCGGATAGGCGATCACACCGCCACGCCTGACGACCCGCGCCGCCTGCTGCACACGCCAATTGCCGACCATTGCCACCTCCCCTGAGACTGATCGGCGAAGTGTACCCAAGCGCTGTCGGCAGTACAGCAGGCCTCAACCCGCGCAAGCGACCCAGCGACCGTTCTCGCAAGCGACGAGTCCCTCGATTTCCAGCTCGGTGAGCGCTGCGAGGATTTCTGATAAGGGCTGGTTCACGGCATCTGCCAGCACCTCGCTGCTCATGGGAGCGGCATGCAGCTGGGCGAGCAACGGGTGCATCGGCTCGGATCGTTGCGCTTCGGGCGTGGCCGGGGTTTGCTGCCAGCCGCGCAAGGCCTGCAGTACGTCGTCGACGCTTTCCACCAGTGCAGCACCCTGGCGAATCAGCTGGTGGCAGCCTCGGGCGCCGGGATGGTGGATCGAGCCGGGGATCGCATAGACCTCACGGCCCTGTTCGGCAGCCAGGCGAGCGGTGATCAGCGAGCCGCTCGAAGGACTTGCCTCGACCACCAGCACGCCCAGTGACAAGCCGCTGATGATTCGATTACGACGAGGAAAGTTGGCGGCCTGCGGCGGACAGTCGAGCGGCAGTTCTGAGACCACCGCACCACCACCCTCAACAATGCACGCAGCCAGCCCCAGATGGCGACGCGGATAAAGGCACTGCAGCCCTGTACCCAGTACGGCGATCGTCTTGCCGCCCACATCCAGCGCACCCTGGTGTGCTGCGCCGTCGATACCCAGGGCCAGCCCGCTGGTAATCACGAAACCGCCGCGAGCCAGGCTGCGCGCAAAGGCAGTGGCGTTATCCAGCCCCGGCCGAGAGGCGCGCCGGCTGCCGACCATGGCCAGCTGCGGGCGCTCAAGCAGGCCTGGATCACCCTCGATGAACAACAGGGGTGGGGCGTCCGGCAGTTCCTCCAGCAACCCGGGATACGCCGGGTCATCCCACATCAGCAGATGGTGCCCCGGTGCCTCCAGCCAGACCAGGCTGGCCGCGGCTCGCTCACGGATCGCCGGACTGCGCCTGGCGTCGGCACAACTGGCCGGCAAGCCCAACGAACGCCACGCGGAGGCTGGCGCGCTGAGCGCTGAGGACGCATCGGGAAAGGCACTGAGCAGTTTATGCAGGCGACGCGGGCCCAGCTCCGGCAACAAATGCAGGCGCAGGCGTGCTTCCAGTTCGGCAGGGGAAATCGAAGGCATGAGAACAGTCCTTGTCTCTTGGCACCGCATCCATGCAGTGCTGTTCAGAAATGACAAGCCCCGCGATGCGGGGCTTGGGGGTATCAGGGGTTGCGGACCTTATCCATCACCGACAGTGAGCGAGTTGCCTGCAGGACCAGGCCATAGCTGAGCTTGTCGTAGGTGCGGAACACCATCAGCAAGCCCGAACGCTCGTCCGGAATCTTCACGTTTTCACCGGTGACCCGGTCGCGGACGGTTTCGCCGGTCTTGTACACGGCCAGCACGTTGCCAACATTCAGCCCGTCACGCGCACCCCGGTTCAGGGTAACCACATCGAACTGACCGATCTGGGTCACGCCGCGCGGCACATCCAGAATCACACCGTTGATCTCTTCTTTCGGCTCGCTCGGCATGAAGGTCGAATTCACTGCACGCTCTTCACTGGGGAACAGGCGGTCGCCGATGCGCGCTTCCTGAGTGACCCGCGTGAGCATCATGGTGGCAATGTCACCTTCCATGTCGAGAAGCTCGGCGGTGCCTACATCGTCGGCGTTAATACCTAGGAATTCCCCGGTCTCCGGGTCCACGTAAGTCTTGCCCTGACGGAAGATGCCGTAGATACCGATGTCATCCTGGAACTCGCCGCGGCCGTAGACGCGATCGCCAGAGCCACTGATCACGCGCTCGGCGTTGCCTGCCACGATGTAAGGAGCGGCCTCGAACTCTGCTGCGCTGTCGACAATGCGGTTACTCAGCAGAAAGCTGTTGATGGCTTCCAGCGGAATGGTGCTGATGGCCTCGGCCATGGGTGTCGTGCGAACGGTTGGCGAGAGCTTGATGGTCCCGCGCGACGCGCCACGGTTGAGCATGATGCGCGGTTGGCCGTCGACGTAGACCAGGCTGAGGCTGTCGCCCGGATAGATCAGATGCGGGTTTTCCACCTGCGAGTTCGCATGCCAGAGTTCCGGCCATTTCCAGGGCTCGCTGAGAAAGCGGCCGGAAATGTCCCAGAGTGTGTCGCCTTTCACTACGGTGTATTGCTCAGGATGGCCATCCTTCAGCTCCACAGCGGCCTGCGCCATGCCGCCAACCGCCACCAACAGCAGGGCGAGTAGTGATTTCCTCATGTGGTGAATCCCTTTATGATGTGCCTTCACGTAAAGCGCCCTAGCGCCGCAGAAACCCTTGTGGAAAGCGGCGTTAAGCCGTTTACAAGCTGCTCGGCATCTTAGCAGCGGCTTTTGACTTTATTCCATAAGTGCATCACAAACGCATATGGCAATCCTGAACATCCTAGAATTTCCCGATCCACGCCTGCGCACCATCGCTAAGCCGGTGGACGTGGTCGACGACGGCATTCGTCAGCTCATCGACGACATGTTCGAGACCATGTACGACGCACCGGGCATCGGCCTGGCCGCCACGCAGGTCAACGTGCACAAGCGGATCGTGGTGATGGACCTGTCCGAAGACAAGACCGAGCCACGGGTCTTCATCAATCCCGAGTTTGAGTTCCTCACCGACGAGATGGAGCAGTACCAGGAAGGATGCCTGTCGGTCCCCGGCTTCTACGAAAACGTAGATCGGCCACAGAAGGTGAAGATCAAGGCGCTGGACCGCGACGGTCAGCCCTATGAGCTGATTGCCGAAGGTCTGCTCGCGGTCTGCATCCAGCACGAATGCGATCACCTCAACGGCAAGCTGTTCGTCGATTATCTTTCCAACCTCAAGCGCGACCGGATCAAGAAGAAGCTGGAAAAGCTTCACCGTCAGCAGGCTTGATCTCCCACCCCAAAGGCTTGCAGCGCAGGCTGCTTGAAAACGTAGCGAGCGAAGGTCAGGCAAGGCAAAAACAGGCGAAAAAGCGCAGTTTACGAGTTGTAAATGAGCATTTTGAGGCTGTTTTTAACGCAGCATGACCGAGCGCAGTAGTTTTCATGCAGCCTGCAGCAAGCCTTTTTCATTGAAGAGTCCTTCTATGCGCATCGTTTTCGCCGGCACGCCGGAATTCGCCGCTCAGCATCTACAAGCCCTGCTCGACGCCAAGCGTCAGGTCGTGGCGGTGTATACGCAGCCGGATCGCCCGGCAGGTCGTGGCCAGAAACTGATGCCCAGCCCGGTCAAGCAGCTGGCGCTGCAGCATGACATACCGGTGTATCAACCTCAGACCCTGCGCGACCCGGCTGCCCAGGCAGAGCTGAATGGTTTGCAGGCGGACCTGATGGTCGTGGTCGCCTATGGCTTGATTCTGCCGCAGGCCGTGCTGGACATGCCGCGCCTGGGCTGTATCAACAGCCATGCCTCGTTGTTGCCACGTTGGCGTGGCGCAGCGCCGATTCAGCGTGCCATTGAAGCAGGCGATACCGAATCAGGTGTCACCGTCATGCAAATGGAAGCAGGGCTGGATACCGGGCCGATGCTGCTCAAGGTCAGCACGCCGATTACCTGTGAGGATACGGGCGGCACCCTGCATGATCGCCTGGCCGAACTCGGCTCGCGCGCCGTGATCGAGGCGGCAGCGACGCTGGAAGCCGGCACACTGAAAGGAGAAGTCCAGGACGACAGCCTGGCTACCTATGCGCACAAGCTGAACAAGGACGAAGCTCGCCTCGACTGGCAGCGCCCCGCGGTTGAGCTTGAACGCCTGGTGCGGGCGTTCAATCCCTGGCCGATTTGCCACAGCAGCCTCGACGGCGCGCCGGTGAAAATTCACGCCGCGCAACTGTCCACAGGTCAGGGCGCGCCGGGCCAGATCATCGAAGCAAGCAAGGACGGCCTGGAGGTTGCCTGTGGTGAGGGTTCGCTGACGCTCACTCGTCTGCAACTCCCTGGCGGCAAGGCACTGGCCGTCAGCGACCTGTTCAATAGCCGCCGCGAACAGTTTGCCGTCGGCAAGGCGTTCGAATAATGTCGATGAATCCGCGTCTCGCCGCAGCACGCGCGCTAGCGGTCGTGCTGTCCGGCAAGGCCTCGCTGAACAGCAGCCTTCCGGAGGTATTGGGTAAGGTCGACGCGCGTGACCGCGGCCTGACCCAGGAACTGGCATTTGGTACCGCCCGCTGGCAGCCGCGCCTGTCAGGCCTCGCTGAGCGCTTGTTGCAGAAGCCGTTCAAGGCAGCGGACCGCGATGTCGAAGCCTTGCTGCTGGTCGGCCTGTACCAGCTGTTCTACACCCGGATTCCGCCGCATGCCGCCATCGGCGAAACCGTTGGCTGCGCCGAGAAGCTGAAGAAACCCTGGGCGAAAGGCTTGCTCAACGCGGTGCTGCGCAACGCCCAGCGTGACGGCGAAGCGCTGTTCGCCGAGCTCGAACGCGATCCGGTGATTCGCTTCGCCCACCCGCGCTGGCTGCAGAAATCGCTCAAGGCGCATTGGCCGGAGCACTGGGAAGCAATCTGCACGGCGAACAACCTGCATCCCCCGATGATGCTGCGGGTCAACCACCGCCAGGTCGAGCGCGACACCTACCTCGCAGAGCTGCAGGAAGCCGGCATCGAGGCCTTCCCCTGCAGCCACAGCAAAGACGGCATCCGACTCGCCGCGGCCTGCGATGTCACTCAACTGCCTGGCTTTGCCGAGGGCCGCATCAGTGTGCAGGACGAAGCGGCGCAGCTGGCCTCCGGTCTGCTCGATCTGGCCCCCGGTCAACGCGTGTTGGACGCCTGCTGCGCCCCGGGCGGCAAGACCTGCCACATCCTCGAACGCGAGCCTGCCTTGGCTGAAGTCATCGCGCTGGACCTTGAGCCGAAACGATTGCAGCGTGTGCAGGAAAACCTCAACCGCTTGCAGCTCGACGCCAAACTGGTGGCTGCCGATGCCCGCGCCACCGAGGTCTGGTGGGACGGCCAACTGTTCCAGCGGATCCTGCTCGACGCACCGTGCTCGGCCACCGGCGTGATCCGTCGCCATCCGGACATCAAGCTGGCGCGCCAGGCCGATGACATCGCGCCGCTGGCCACGCTGCAGGGCGAGATGCTCGACGCGCTGTGGCCAACCCTGGCAGTGGGCGGGGTGCTGCTTTACGCCACCTGTTCGGTGCTGCCGACCGAAAACCGCGAGGTGATCGAAGCCTTCCTGGCGCGCACGACCGGCGCCCGGGAATTGGACCTGCCCAAGGGTTTCGGCGTCGAACAGACGCTTGGACGTCAGCTGTTGCCTCAGGACAATGGCCACGACGGCTTCTACTACGCCAAATTGATAAAAGTCGCGGCCCAACCCAATGGCCGACAATCCTAAGGTGGGCCAGACGCCAATGTCTCGGCCACCCCATGCTGTGGCGGTTACAAGCCGCCTTTCAGGAGCGATCGCGTGAAGATCATCATTCTCGGCGCAGGGCAGGTGGGCGGTACGCTTGCCGAAAATCTCGCCAGCGAAGCCAACGACATCACCGTGGTCGACACCGACGCTGATCGCCTGCGTGATCTCGGCGATCGGCTGGACATCCGCACCGTTGTAGGCCGCGGTTCATTCCCGACGGTATTGCGCCAGGCGGGTGCGGATGACGCCGACATGCTGGTCGCCGTAACCAACAGCGACGAAACCAACATGGTTGCCTGCCAGGTTGCCTACACGCTGTTCCACACACCGACCAAGATTGCCCGAGTTCGTGAGTCGGTGTATCTCACCCGCTCCGGCCTGTTCAGTAACGAGGCGATTCCGGTCGACGTGCTGATCAGCCCCGAACAGGTAGTGACCAACTACATCAAGCGTCTGATCGAGCACCCTGGCTCGCTGCAGGTGATCGACTTCGCGGGTGGCAAGGCACAGCTGGTCGCCGTGCGGGCCTACTACGGTGGACCGCTGGTGGGGCAGGAGCTGCGCCAGATCCGCAAACACATGCCCAACGTCGACACGCGTGTGGCCGCGATCTTCCGACGCAACCAGGCGATCCTGCCGCAAGGCGATACGGTCATCGAAGCTGATGACGAGGTGTTCTTCATCGCGGCGCGCGGCCACATCCGCGCGGTAATGAGCGAGATGCGCCGCCTGGACGACAACTACAAACGCATCGTCATCGCGGGCGGCGGGCACATTGGGGAGCGCCTCGCCGAAGCCATCGAAAGCCGCTATCAAGTCAAGATCATCGAAATGAACCCGGCGCGCTGCCGCTACCTCTCCGACACGCTGGACAGCACCATCATCCTGCAGGGCAGCGCTTCTGATCGCGACCTGCTGGTGGAGGAGAACATCAACGATGCCGACGTCTTCCTGGCCCTGACCAACGACGACGAAGCGAACATCATGTCGTCGCTGCTGGCCAAGCGTCTCGGCGCGCGTAAGGTCATGTGCATCATCAACAACCCGGCCTATGTGGATCTGGTCCAGGGCGGTGAGATCGATATCGCCATCAGCCCGCAGCTGGCCACCATCGGCACCTTGCTGACCCACGTGCGCCGCGGCGATATCGTCAGCGCACACTCCTTGCGCCGCGGTGCTGCCGAGGCGATCGAGGTGATCGCCCACGGTGACTCACGCTCCAGCAAGGTGGTTGGCCGGGCCATCGGCAAGATTGCGTTGCCGCCCGGCACCACCATCGGCGCCGTGATCCGTGACGAAGAGGTGCTGATCGCCCATGACAATACGGTCATCGAATCAGGCGATCACGTGATCCTGTTTCTTGTCGACAAGAAGCATATCCGCGACGTGGAGCGGCTGTTCCAGGCGGGGCTTACCTTCTTCTGACGACCCGTTTCTGATGAGCGGCTCGCTCGGCCTGTGCTCACAGGCCGAGCGGTGGCAGTTCGCCGTTATGCCGTCACAGTCCGCTGACCGGGCAGCAGACGCACGATCGCGTTCAGCAGCATGCCGTAGAGCGGAACGAACAACGCCAGGCTGATGATCAGCTTGATGACGTAATCGACGCTGGCAATCTCCACCCAGTTCGCCGCCATGAACGGGTCGTCGCTGTGCCAGAAGGCAATGGAGAAGAACAGAAAGGTGTCCAGCAGGTTGCCGAAGATGGTCGAAGCGCTCGGCGCGATCCACCACTGGCGCAAGCGTCGCAGCCGGTCGAATACCTGGATGTCGAGGATCTGGCCGAATGCATAGGCGAGGAAGCTGGCCACCGCAATGCGGAACACGAACAGATTGAACTCGCCCAGGGCCGAGAACCCAGCGAACGCACCCTGGTGAAACAGCACCGAGACCACGTAGGAAGCGACCAGCGCCGGAACCATCACCTGGGCGATGACCCGGCGCGCCGGGCCTTTGCCGAGTAGACGCACGGTCAGGTCAGTGGCGAGAAAGATGAACGGAAAACTGAACGCGCCCCAGGTGGTGTGCCAACCGAACAAAGTGATCGGCAACTGCACCAGATAGTTGCTGGCGATGATGATGAGGATGTGAAACGCGATCAGACCGGCCAAGGTGGCGCGGCGAACCGATGAAGGGAGCTGCAACATGGCATTTCCTTTTTGAAGTGATGGGGTTAGGGAACCCATTGCCGCGCCGACATGGCCCGAGCGGCGCGCATTCTAGTGTCATTTCAGGCTGGAGGGTAGCGCGCCGGTCGGAACGCCGGACGCGTTGCATCACATGGGACCCGTGTAGCCGAAGAATCCGGGGCATTTCAATTCACTGCGATCTAACCCGACAGGCTAGCGAGCACCGCGAAACTCGTGGATTTCCGGGTACTGCTCAAACACGTCTCGTATGCTTGCCAGCCCCGTGCGCAAGCGCTGGTCACTGCATTCAGCGCCGATACACAAGCGCATTGCCCTGGGCCGCGAGCTGCCAGGGGGAAGAAAGGGATCAGGCAGCGTCAGCGCGATCCCACGCGCTCGCAACTCATGCTGCAGGGCGTCGAGATCCCAGTGTTCGGGCACATCTAGCCAGGCACTGAGCGAGGCAGGATGGCTGCCGCGCAGATAATCACCCAGCTCGGCGGTCACCGCTGCCTGTCGGGCAGCGATCAGCTCGCGCTGCAGGCTCACCAGTTCCCTGGCACGACCGCGCTCGATCCAGCGCGTCGCGATCTCACCCAGCAACGGGGCTGTCATCCAGCTGTTGACCCTGAAGATGCTCTCGGTACGCAACGCCAACCGCCGAGGCATCGCCAGGTAGCCGAGGCGCAAGCCGGTCAGCACCGACTTGGTCAGGCTGGTGCAATAAAACGACAACTCCGGCAGGTAGTGACTGAGCGGTGGGGCCGCTCGGTCATCGCCGAGCAAAGGACCGTATACGTCGTCCTCGATCACGTAAACACCATAACGGCGCGCGATGTCGGCAATCTCGCGACGACGTGAGTCGGGCATCAAACTGCTGGTGGGGTTATTCAGGTTCGGCGTGCAGACCAGCGCGGTGACCCGCTCGTTGGCGCAGATATCCTCGAAATGCTCCGGATCGAGACCGTCGCAATCCGCCTCGACACCCTGGAGTTTGAAGCCGAGCACCTGAGCGGTACCAATCACACCGTGATCCGTACAGCTTTCACAGAGCACCAGATCGTCAGGTCCCGCCAGCGAGGCAAGGGCGAGGAAGATCGCCTGAGAAGCGCCATTGGTCAGGAGCAGGTCCTGCGGCTCAATGCCCAACCCCAACCCGGCAAGCCACTGCACGCCGGCCTCGCGGTGATGTTCGAATCCAGCGATTGGCCGGCAGGCATGGATCCACGGCTGCTCGTGCTCGGCAGCCAGTTCTGCGCAGGTCTGCCGCCAGTAGCGGTCATGGCGTTCGCTGCGAACGATGCGGGCCGTGGAAAAGTCGAGCAGTGATTGTTCGCCGCGGTCGAGCATGGAGGTGGCGACCCGCTCGCTGATGCGCCGGCTAACGAAGCTGCCGCGTCCGACCTCGCAGCGCACCCAGCCCTGGCGCTCCAGTTCCTTGTAGGCGTTAGTCACCGTTTGCACGCTGATGTCCAGCTGCTCGGCCAGCAAGCGTTGGGTTGGCAGCCGCTGACCGTCGATGAGATCGCCCTGTTCAATGTCGGTTGCGATGGCCGTGACCAGCAGCTTGTATTTCGATCCGCCGCCATGGGCAGCCAGCAAGGCCTGTTTCCAGTTGTGCATGACGTTCCACCTCTGTCGAGCCGACAGGATCAGCTGAAGCGCAATGTCATGCAATTGTCCTAGTGCAATCCTTTGGGGAAAACCGCTTTTGCTATGCTCGGACAGCGAAACGCGGCGCACCTCATATAGAAAAAGAAGTCCAACGTCGCGTCGAGGCAGGGAATGCCCTGTCCTGATGCTCTTGAAGCTGCCCTCCAAACTGCTGGTTCTGTTGCCGGCGAACGATAAAAAGCACAGGAGAATTCACGATGAATCGCGCACGTCCTTTCCATTTCGGCAAGCTTTTGCTGGCCACAGCCGTACTGACCGGCTTCTCCCTCGGCGGCCTGGCCCAGGCCGATACCCTCGACGACATCAAGGCAAAGAGCAGCGTCCGGATCGGCTATGCCAACGAAACCCCGTTCGCCTACACCGCCACTGATGGCAGCGTGACCGGCGAATCCCCGGAAATCGTCGAGAAGATTTTTCAGAAGATGGGTATCGAAACCATCAAACCTGTGCTGACCGAATGGGGCTCGCTGATCCCGGGTCTTCGTGCCAGTCGGTTCGACCTGATCGCCGCTGGCATGTACATCACCCCAGAGCGCTGCAAGCAGGTGCTGTTTACCGATCCGCACTATCAGCTGCAGGACACCCTGCTGGTCAAGGCCGGCAACCCAAAGCAACTGCAGAGCTACGAAGATATCGCCAAAGATGAGTCGATCAAGCTGGCCATCATGTCCGGCACGGTCAACCTCAACTACGCGCGCAAGGCCGGTATCAAGGATTCGCAGATCGTTCAGGTTCCAGACACCACTTCGCAACTGCAGGCAGTGCGCACCGGTCGTGCCGACGCGGCAGTGGGCACGCAGCTGACCATGAGAGGCCTGGCCGAGAAAGCCGGGGATCAGGTCGAGGCCACGGATGACTTCAAGGACGATCCGGCCAACACCGGTTACGGCGCGCTGGCGTTCCGTCCAGAAGACAAGGCGCTGCGTGACGCCGTCAACGCGGAGCTGAAGAAATGGCTTGGCAGCGATGATCATCTGAAAACCGTCGAACCCTTTGGCTTCGACCGCTCGAACATCACCGACAAGACCGCTGAGGAACTCTGCAGCGCCTGATCCAATGGCGCATGAACAAGGAACCGGCGCGGGCTTTTTGAGCCCCTGCCGGGCTCCCACGTGAATAGCCTTCCGATAGCTCTACCCCTTCTCTCGGGCTCCGTCGCAGCACTGCGATGCGACCGCTTTCGACTGGCCTGTTGCCCGTCGCGTAACGCTACCCGGCGCCACGATTGGTCCTCCCACGCAGCCAAGCCTGACGGGCGACCTGCTCCTATCGCCGCGCCGCTAACCGGATATCCACGATGAACGAACTACTCCCCCTCATGCTGGAAGGAGCCTGGGTGACCGTGCAAATCACCTTTTTTGGCTCCCTGCTGGCCATAGTCGCCGCGCTGATCGGCGCGCTGGGCCGACTGTCGCCGATCAAGCCGTTGCGCTGGCTGGCCATCGTCTACATCGAAGTGTTCCGCGGCAGTTCGCTGCTCGTGCAGCTGTTCTGGCTCTACTTCGTCCTGCCAATGCCACCTTTTAACGTTTCCATGAGCGCTTTCAATGTTGCGGTCATCGGCCTGGGCCTGAACATCGGCTCCTACGGGGCAGAAGTGCTGCGCGGTGCCATACGGTCGGTGCACGAAGGGCAGTACGAGGCCTGCCAGGCACTGAACATGACCGCTGGGCAGCGTCTGCGCCGGGTCATCCTGCCGCAAGCGCTGTTGGCGGCGATCCCGCCAGGCACCAACCTGCTGATCGAGTTGCTGAAAAACACCTCGCTGGTGTCGCTGATCACGCTGTCCGATCTGGCGTTCCGTGCGCGTCAGCTGGACCAGGCAACCTTGATGACTCTTGAAATTTTCGGCTTGGCGCTGGTGATGTACTTCGTTCTCGCTCAGATCATCAATTTCTCCATGCGCACCCTTGAGCGGCGCCTGGCGCGCGGCCGGATGCGGGGAGGCATGTCATGAATTTCTTCGATTGGGAGTTCGCCTGGGAAATCCTGCCCAGATTGCTCGATGCCTCACTGAAAACTATCGGCATCACCATCGCCGGGTTTTCCATCGCCATCGTGCTGGGCCTGTTCCTGGCGGTGGGACGCCGCAGCCGGCATCGCTGGCTGTCCTGGCCGATGACTGGTTTGATCGAGTTCATCCGCAGCACACCGCTGTTGATTCAGGTGTACTTCCTGTTTTTCGTCCTGCCGAATTACGGTTTCAATCTGACCGCTTTGCAGGCGGGCATCATCGGCATCGCGCTGCATTACGCCTGTTACACCGCGGAGGTCTATCGCGCCGGGCTCGATGCCGTACCCCGCGCGCAATGGGAGGCGGTGACGGCGCTGAACATGAAACCGCTCAACGCCTACCGCAAGGTGATCCTGCCACAGGCGCTGCGACCGATCCTGCCAGCACTGGGCAATTACATGATCTCGATGCTCAAGGACACGCCCGTGCTCTCGGCCATCACCGTGGTGGAAATCATGCAGCGGGCCAAGAACATCGGCTCGGAGCACTTTCGTTATCTGGAACCGATCACCATGGTCGGCCTGTTCTTTCTTATTCTCAGCCTCGGCCTCGCCTGGTTCGTACGCCGACTGGAAAACCGTATGGAGCTAGCCCGATGAACGCATCGACGCCTGCCGGCGAAACCCAGAACTCAACCAGCCCTGCCAACGAGCCAGAACTGATGGTGCAGTTTCGCGATGTGAGCAAACACTTCGGAGACCTGACCGTGCTCAACCATCTCGACCTGAATGTCCGAACGGGTGAGAAGGTCGCCATCATCGGCCCCAGCGGCTCGGGGAAATCCACGCTGCTACGTGCATTGATGACTCTGGAGGACATCGACGAAGGCGTAATCATGGTCGATGACGAACCCTTGACTCACATGCCGAATGCCAGTGGCAATCTGGTCCGCGCCAACGCGCGGCATCTGCGTCGGGTCCGCGGCAAGGTGGGCATGGTATTCCAGAGCTTCAACCTGTTTCCGCACATGAGTACCCGGCAGAACGTGATGGAAGCACCGGTGCAGGTGCTCGGTCTGTCGAAGAAAGAAGCTCGCGAGCGTGCCGAGGAATTGCTGGCGATGGTGGGGCTGGAAGACAAACTTGAGCACTATCCCTCGCAACTGTCAGGTGGTCAGCAACAGCGGGTTGCCATTGCCCGAGCGTTGGCGATGCGGCCCAAGGTGATGCTGTTCGACGAGGTGACCTCTGCGCTGGATCCGGAGCTCTGCGGCGAAGTGCTCAATGTCATCCGCAGACTGGGCGATGCGCACAGTCTGACCATGCTGATGGTGACCCATCAGATGGGCTTCGCTCGGGAATTCGCTGACCGGGTATGCTTTTTCAATGAAGGCAGGATCCACGAACAGGGCTCGCCGGACGAGCTGTTCGGCAACCCTCAGGAGACCCGCACTCAGGAGTTTCTCAGTGCGGTAACCCAGGCGAGCTAGGCTAGTGGTCAGAGTACGTCACTGCTTCACCGGCTGTTTTAGGAAAGATTTCCCAGGGGAACGCAATGATCGAATCGCTGCAAAAGATGCTTGCCAAGGGCATGGACAATCCGATGCTGCGCTTTGGGCTTGGCAAGGGCTACCTGGATCTTGGGGACGCAGCTGAAGCGGCGGTTCATTTGCAACGCTGCGTCGAACAGGATCCGAAATACTCTGCCGCTTGGAAGCTGCTCGGCAAGGCATTAAAGGCTTGTGGGGATCTCGACGGCGCGAGGCGCGCCTGGGAACAAGGCCTGCTCGCGGCGCAAGCACACGGTGACAAGCAGGCCGAGAAGGAAATGGATGTGTTTCTACGCAAGCTGAACAAACAGGCCGGCAGCTAGTACCAGCCGATCGCACGCTCTGCCGAGCTTCTATTAATCGGGCTGGACGAAGCGCAAGCCAACACCCTCAGCATCGACACGCATCACTTCCATCTGCAGCACTGGTGCGGGAATGGGGAGATCCTGCACCTGCCCACTGACCGTCATGCCCGGCTGCAACTCGATCAGCTGCGGATGTTTGACGTAGACGCCGCCATCCGAGAGATCGCGGGTGTGCGCGAACACCTCGCCAAATGACTCGTGGGTAATGCGGATACGGCACTTCATGGGTGCGCGTGGATGCTGCCGCTGATTCGGGTTTCCCATGGAAGTCCCTTTGCTGGGTGAGCTGTCGTTAGTACCAGCGTTTTTCGCCGGCTGGCCGCTTTTTGAAGCGTTTCATCGTCCACATGTACTGGCTCGGCCAAGTCCGCACGTATCGCTCGATGACGCCGCTCATGGCTGCCACCGCGACCTCGACCTCCTCGTCGTACATGGCTGGAGGTGCTGCCTCGAGAATGACCTTGTAGCCCGAACCATCATCCAAGCGCAACGCGTGAAGGAACACCCCTACCGCTTTGCCGCCCGTCAGCATGCCAGGCACGAACTTGCTCGTCAGCGCTTGTGTGCCAAGGAACGGCACGAAAACGCCGGCGCCCTCGCTGGGTTCCGGATCCGCGGGTATGCCCACGGCACCGCCCTTTCGGACTTCCTTGATGACGCTGATGATGCCCTCTCGGGTCGAGGGCGCGACCTTGTTGCCCAATTGGACACGCTGGCGTTGCAGGAGATCATCGACCGCCTTGAGCTTCGGCGGGCGATAGAAAATGATCGGTTTGCATTGTGCGCAATAGAAGTGATTGAGGACTTCCCAGTTGCCCAGATGGCTGGTGATGCCTACGACTCCCTTGCCGGAAGCCAAAGCTTGCTCCAGCACTTCCAGCCCCTCGACTTCCTTGACCAGCCGCAGCGTCTTGTCTGCTGGCCAGATCCAGGCGCAGGCACTCTCAGTAAACGCCATGCCGATCTGCTGCAGGCTCTGTCCGAGCAAGCGCTCGCGTTCGGCAGCATCGAGTTCTGGAAAACACTTGGAAAGATTGGTCCGGGCGACTTCGCGTGACCGATTGGGCAGCTTCCACATCAGCCAGCCAATGAAGCGACCCGACCCCTGAACTGCGCGCCAGGGGAGTAGGGCGAACAGGCGCAGAAAGCCAACCACCAGCGCACCTTTGAGCTTGTCCAAGGATCTCTCCCGAAAAATCAAAGACGCTAGTGTAACTGCTTAGCGCGATTGGCTACCCCTAAGGCGTCACAGCCGTTTAGGCGCTGGCCGGTACACGCGCCAGAGCGGGGTAACGATCGCAGTCAGTGGTGTGGTCCATGACCATGCCGCACGCCTGCATATAGGCGTAACAGATGGTCGGGCCGACAAAGCCGAACCCGGCCTTCTTCAACGCACGGCTCATGGCCTCAGCTTCAGCGGTCACCGCAGGCACCTGGTTGATCGACTCGAAATGGTTGATCTTCGGCTCGCCCCCAACGAAGGACCACAACCAACCCGCCGGGTCTTCCAACTCGAGCCAGAGCTGGGCGTTGCGCCGTGCGGCTTCGAGTTTTCGACGGTTGCGGATGATGCCGGCGTCGA
>Ga0222713_10000132_pt1 | contig 80028 bp, 70 predicted proteins | sample C33_649DmetaG_FD_165061 | JGI IMG/M metagenome (GOLD analysis project Ga0222713, IMG submission 165061) | Estuarine water microbial communities from San Francisco Bay, California, United States - C33_649D | ecosystem: Environmental > Aquatic > Marine > Unclassified | place: USA: California...
AGTAACAAAGAATGATGTTAAAAGTGCTAAAGGAGATTTAAAAGATAAATCAAAAGAGATTTTAAAAGCAGCGCCTAAGGTTTCTGCCGATACAATTAAAAAGGAAATTGATAGCGCAATAGCAAAAGCTAAAGAAGAATGGAACAAAGAATTAGCAATTAAAGAATTATCATCCATCGGAGCAAAGGCTAACCCAGATTATGGAAAGAATGGACAGATGGCTGTTGCAACAATGCCAGGTATAAGATTTTTCGCTAACGGAGCAGCTTTAAGATTGTTTGATAAGATGATGGGAACATATGATATTAAAAATGACCAATTCCTTGGAAATGATGGAAGTAAAGATAAATTATCCATATTAGGAAAAACTGGGGTACCTAACAAGTATGCTGTTGCATTTGCTAAATTCAATTATGATACTGCAAATGCGTGTAAGTCTTATATCGTATGGAGCAAAGACACTATATCTGTTCTAAATAATGCATTCAAAATAGTTTACGGTAAGAGCTTAGATAAACACTTGGCTAATAAGCTTTCTACCTGGTACGGATCAGTAAACACTGAGGTAGACGCCTTTAGAAAGAAATTTGCTTCGGTTCTTTCGTAGCAGTTTCGCGAAACATAAGTACATTTAGGGATATAAATTTAAAAAGTTTATGTCCCTTTTTGTTATAGAAGGAGCTAGAAAATCAGGTAAGACCCATTTTGTTAGCTCACAGAGTTGGATCCCAGTCTTTAAGTTTGATTTTAATGGAGTATACACTTCTTTAGAATTACCCGCCAATGGGGATAAGACCCATCATATTGGTCTGGGCAAGGAACTAATGGTTCAGCAATTAAATAGGGATGGATTTTTGCCGGATTTAATGATGGATCGAGGGGTTATTACCAATTCAGTTTGGGGCATCTTGAACCAAAGAGTATCCAAAAAATCTGTTTATAAAGAGCTAGACTACATGCTCTGGAATAATCTGTTTAAAAACACTTTCTTTTTTCTGATTACAGGCACATCTCCTGAGAATAGAGAGAAGGATGTCTGGGATTATATGGACGAGAAGATCCCAGAGGAAAGCGCTCTTTTTTTAGAATTTACAGATTATCTTTCTGAAAGAGGGGTTAAGATTCAAATCATTGAAAATAGATTCGATGCTGAATCCCTCTCTGCTTTTCAAACTATAATTAAGAATTTAAAATAATGTGCGGAATACTTATAGCTCATAACCCCTCGGAGGAGAGAATTAATTCAATTGCCCACAGGGGGATCGAATATTCAACTCATTCAGACGAAAGCGGTTTAACCCTGTGTCATCACAGATTGCCTATCCAAACAGCAGTTGGCGATGGATGGATCCAACCCATCGAGGTCTCTAAAAATCGATATCTTCTCTTTAATGGGGAGATTTTTAATTACCCCTTGGATTACGGGTCCGATACGGAGTATTTAAAGACACTTTTCGAAACGTTTGACTTTTCATCACTCGAAATGTTTTCGGCTCTCTACGAGCCTCATATTAGGTCCTGGGATGGCTTTTGGGCTATTTGTCTAGTTGATATGAATAAGAAAGAGGTCATTGCTTTTACTGACCCTTTAGGTAAGAAATGTCTTTACTATAACGACAAGGGAGAGATCTGCTCAGAAATGAAAGGACTTATAGATAAAGACTCGTTTCCCGATTCTTCCTTCATGGGAGGAGTAAGAAAATGGGGATACGTTTCCAACGAAAGCACACCGTTTGCTAACATTCAAAAGCTAAAGCCTAATTATTTTTATAAATGGAATTTTTCCAACCCAGATTTCAAGCAATCATATGGCCCGTATTACGTGTTTAAACCCCTCAAATTTCAATTTAATTCCGAGGATATGTTACTAGATTGGGTTTGGAATAAACTTGAGCTAGCGACAAAGAATAGGTTGTTAAGCTTGGATTATCCCATCTCCATCCTACTCTCTGGTGGATTGGATTCTTCTATTATTGGTGGTCTTCTTTTAAAATTAGGGGCAGACGTCAGTTGGTACACCATAAACAATGGTCCAGACAACGATTATGTTAAGGACTGCGAGGATTATTGGGGTATTAAAGTTAATCAGCTAGAATACAATATGGAGATGGACGACCAGAAACTCCAGGAAATCTATTTTAAATGGAACGAGTCCCCAGTAGACATGGGCAGTGTAGTTCCTCAGTATTTTCTTTTTGATGCCATTAAAAAAGGGACGGACACGAGAATAGTTCTTTCTGGGGACGGAGCGGACGAAATGTTCGGTGGATATAGAAGGATCGATGAATATGATTCACAGGGATCCGATATTTTTCATGAATTGACCCATTATCATTTACCTAGACTGGATAAAATGAGTATGGCTCACACACTAGAGCTTAGAAATCCATTCCTAAATTTAGATCTTGTTCAACTGGCTTTAGAGCTGCCATTTGAATACAGAAAGCATAAAACTGTTTTGAAAAAAGCATTCAAAGGATTAGTTCCTGATAGTGTGATCGAAAGAAAGAAGCACCCGCTTAAGAATGAGAAAATAGTCAAAGATCCTATGCAATATAGAATAGAAGCAATTGATTATTTTAATAAGGGATACTTAGAATATCTTAATACAGTTCAATTCCAGCGCTAGAATCGCCTTTAGCTTTTAATGGGGAATAACCTTGAGGTTCTTTGGTAACTAAGAAGGTTTTACTTGCATCAATAATCAAGCCCGAGGTTTCCATGAATCCTCTGTTTATTAAAAGTGGCGTGCTTTTGTTGGTTCTGTCTACCAGAGAGAATTTTACTGATTTATAGAGATTGCCGCCAAAGACAACATCTAAAAGAACAACCGGTCTTTTTTCAGTTTGTGTACCTACCTCAGCATGAGAATATTCTACTATTCGGTGGGTGTAAGATTTTCCTCCTATTGTCCAGTTTAAAAACCCATCAGCATCTTCAAAATAATCAGCATGTAAAGAACATGCAATAGCACCGTTTCCTGTATCGAGTTTACCGATAAATTTACCTACTCCTTTAATCTCAAAAACTTCTCTGAATCCTACCATTTTTTTAGGATGATTCCAGTTTTTCTTGTTTAAAATAAAATCAAGAATAATTGAGGTCACATCTAAACCCGTGGCCTTTTCAATTCCATCTGTTCCCGGGGAAGCATTTACTTCTAAAACAAAAGGTTCGTTAGTCCCTTTTTTGATGATGATATCAACACCACACCAAGAACATCCTGTTGCCATAGCAGCGTCAATTGCAATAGATTCGATGTCAGGTGAAATCATAACAGCTTCTGCCTCACCACCCAAAGAAACGTTGGTTCTAAAATCACCTACGATTCTGTTTCTTTTCATGGATCCTATGATACTGTATGAATCTCTATCTCCCCCCTGGTTAGCTTTACCAACCACGTGTATTCTCAAATCGTAATCAGCATCTATTTTTTCTTGTACTATCAATTCAGTTTCCGGAGATAATTTCCAGATGGTTTGAAGAGTAGAAATTAAAGAAGCATGAGAATCTGCTTGAAATACCCCAATACCTTTTGTCCCGTTTAGTAATTTAACTACAACAGGAAATTTACCGCCTATTTTTTTAATGGAGTTATCAATATCATCTTCGGAGGAAATTAATGCAGTTTTAGGAACTGGTATTCCCTTTTCTTGTAATTTTTGAGCTGTGTCAAGCTTATCTTCACACAGTAAAACAGATTTTAAGGAGTTAACAGAAACAAATCCCAATGATTCTATTTTCTCAAAGAATTTAACCGCTGCTGTTGAATTGATAGAAGATCTACGTGCTAGAACTACAGTATTTTTCGGATCAATCTCATATTTTTTCTGATCTCCCTTATTTCTAATAAAAAAGTTACCAGATTCGTTTCTTTCTATTTCACCTTGTGCTGTATCAATCACAACACATTTAAATCCCATAGATTGAGATTTATCCAGCATTTTTTGAACAGTTGGTGCTTTGTCTTGCTTTGCTTCAAGGCGAGTAGTAAGGATAACCAAAGAGATTGGTTTTTTTTGTTCCTTTCCACTTATACCTGCGAATCTAAAATCTTTTGGGTCTTGGAAATTCATTCAGTTTAGTAAAGTTAACTTATATATCCCTATAGCAATAAAAAAGGGATCTTGAAAAAGATCCCTTACGATTTTTTATTTTTGAATTAGTTAAAGAACTTGTTGAATTCAGGATTAAGAATCTCTTCTGATCCAGCATCTTCAATTTCGTCTTCCTCTGAATCTTCTTCAGTGTATTCTTCTTCCATTGCATCTTCTGTTTCGTCCATGTCTTCTTCCATTCCCTCTTCCATGTCTTCTTCAGCTCCAGCTTCCATATCTTCGTTTTCCCACTCTGAATAATCTTCTTCCATTTCTTCTTCCATTTCTTCCTCTTCGTGGTCTTCGTATTCTTCCTCCTCCATTTCATCTTCTTCCATTTCTTCCCACTCTTCCTCTTCATTATCTTGCTCCTCGTCTTCTAGCTCCTCTTCAGACTCTTCTTCAGATTCTTCCTCCATATCTTCAGAATCATCGGACATAACATCTTCTGCACCTCCGTCTGTTTCTTCTGTATCGATATCCATTAAATCTTCAGTATCGTCTCCTTCTGGCTCCTCCATATCAAGTTCCCCAGTTTCTGGAGATTCTTCTTGAGGTGTATCCATGTCTAAAGTTCCCTCTGAATATCTCTTAGAAAACTCTTCGAAGCTTAAAATCTTTTTTTCCATTTTAAATTTATTTATATGTATATATCCTTTCGGAAAATGTTTTATTCGTCTCCTGTACCCATATTAGCAGCACTGCCAGATTCGGTAGCACCGTATCCAGCATAATCTATTTTAGATTGGTTTTTAAAGATAGCATCACCATATCCAACATATTCGTATGGTTTTTCCAGTTTAATCTCATGGAAAGGGGATCTATTTTTAACTTCCTTGTTAAAGTTCTTTTTGTTCCAAGGGTCGTTAATAACCTTTAAAAAGTCTTTAAATTCAAGAATTTCTCTCTTTTTTGTGTCTTTAACGTGCATTTTCTTTCTTTTTATTATGCTCCTAATAGGTTCCAGAATTTAGAAACTATTCCACTTTTATCGTCAGGTGATGCTCCAGGAGCTCCTTCCCCCTCGCCAGATTTTACTGCATCTTTAATGTCCTTTTCAGAGAATTGTCCCCCTCCAAAAACGGTACTAAATGAAGTTCCAGCTCCACAAATTTTTCCTTCCAATTTTTGGGTTAATCCCTCAACAAAACTAGTTGAGTTTAGATAGTTTGTTAAAGCCTCTCTGATTGCACCTGAAGTAGTTCCTAAAATACCGCCTGCAAAATTTATATCAAGTCCTAATCCTCTAGATAGAATTAAAGTAATGGTTTTCTCTTCCAGAGTTTCTATTAAGCCCTTTGTGATAGCGCTAATCCAATATTTACAGGATCCTTCTCCAAAGTAATTTCCGATATGTCTAAAAGAAATTTGCTCGACGATGTTCTTAGCAAATTCGCTTAAAAATGCATTATCTGCAGGAAGTCCTAGTTTACTAAGTAACCAGCCAGCTGCATAGTTTTTAAGACGATCGGTAAAACCTCCGCCCAACCTGCTAATCCAGTCCCAGATACCCTCATTGATCTCATCAAGGCTTTTACCCTCCTGGATCATTCTAAGATATTCAGAATCCATTTCTTCTAATAGGGATTGATATCTTACTGAATCAACATTTGATTCATCTAAAGCAAATTCCGAGTATTTAATAACTCTCATCTTTACTGACATTTTCTTTATATATCTCTTTACTGAGAATAAATTATTAAGATATATATGAAAGATCTAAAAAAGCATATTGAAACATCTTCTCACATTTAAGGGTCTTTTTGAAAGTATCTCAGCCTATTCCCATGAAAGAGCTGGGTGGGACTTCCCTCCCTTTAAGTTTGCCAGAAATTTTGATCCTAGATTGGGATATTCCAAGGACGATTTTTGCAACGATGTTATCGAAATTTATAAAGAATCGGATGATTCAAAAAGGACTGGACTTATGGATGTAATTTACAAATCCTGCGGGGCATTAAGAATATCCCAAATAAGAGAGCTTCAAAACACCCAGGCAGATAAATTAATGAAAGAGGTAGAGGCTTTTTTAGAAAGCCAGGCTTCTGAAATCCTAAAAATTCTCCCTGATGGATTCATTCTTTGTTATGAGGATATTATGGATCATGAAGGGAAAAGAATAGATCTTTATTATTCCCCTGTTGCAAAGAAGATTAGAGTTTGCTATACCGGATCTTATCCTGAGGTGGAAGAATACGAATGTTCTTTAGAGGAATTTAAACCAACAAAGTATAAGATCGATCAGGAGGATTTTAACGATGTTATCTCTAAATGTGACGACGAAAAAGGAGAACTAGAAAATCGATAGATATTTTTTATAATTATTGATAATAAAATCAATAGACCTTTCTTTAATTAAATCAAAAGATATCTCATCTTCCCCCTTTGATTTTTCCAGATCAACCACAATAAAGCAATCGGAGTACTTGGAAAAGTTTTTAATTTCTTTATTAAAAAAATCAGTTATCTTCTTATCAGATTTTGTGTAAGTAGGTAAGGGGTCCAGCAATTCGCTGAGCAATAGCCCAACTTGTTCCATCTCATCAACCTTAACAATAGAAAATACCCAGGAGTAGATTTTCATCTTCTTATCCTTGTTATTTCTAATAATAACATACCCTTTGTCTTTACAAAGAATCTTTTCATTGATTATCTTGAAATTAAGGGATTTTTCTATCTCTTCCAAATACGGGGTAACCTTAGTGATAAATTCTTCTAATAAAACAATTGAAGAATCTACTATCTCATCCACTATATAATTGTCAGAGTTTAGGTCAGAAATTTCTTTAATTCTATCAATTTCCTCCTGGGTAAGAGACTTAATAGTTTTATCTGTAAATTTTTGGGTTTTAGAAAAGCTTTTTAGATCATTATAAACCCTAGTTAGCTTTTGTATTTGGTCACTATATTTTTTCTCACCAAGATCCCTTTCAACGGATTGCAGGAAATCCATCAGGATATAATACTTATGTTCGGTATCAATCGGATCTTTTAAAAACCAATATGGTGAAAGATTTTTCATGTTTGCTCTATAACATATATAACCCTAATTGCTATAAATTTCTTATTAAAAAAATATTTTGTGTTTTTTGGAACTTTCGATAAAAAGGGGACTACAAATATTACTAGTTAATATCCCAGGCGATGAATATTATTATAGCTAGTAGTCTCTATGAGCCCCCAATTCTTAACCATCGCTTATTACACCGAAGGTAATAAATACCAGCAACTCTCGGAAAATCTAAAAAAATCTTCCGAAGCTTTTTCAATCCCCCTTTATTTAAAGCAAATCCCAAATCTTGGATCCTGGGAGAAGAACACGCATTATAAAGCAAACTTTATTCAGGAGTGTCTCGGAAAGTTTAGTGAGAATCTTTTATATGTAGACGTAGATGCTATCTTTAGGGCTTATCCCAAATTAATAGAATCTATGGATTGTGATATTGCTTACAGAACTGAGAACTTTAAATGGAGAAAGGATGAAGCATTAAGTGGCACAATCTTTCTGGATAACAATGAAATTACCAAAGAGTTTGTAAATAAGTGGATCGAAATCAACGAAAACACCCCCGCTCAAAGACATAAACCGGAAACATGGGAACAAGCTAACATGCAGAAAGCAATGCATCTAATCCCAGGTTTAAGATACGAGAATCTTCCCCCCGAATACACTTTTGTTTTTGACCACACTAGAAAACTTTACCCTGGTGTAGAACCAATTATTGAACACTTTCAAGCTTCAAGAACCCCTTAATATATAGCATGAAGTCATTATGAGTTTTGAAAGGATTCGCAGAATCAATCGCCCTTTAATACAAACAGTTACCCCACAAGCTCCGAGCAATGCTCCAGTGCTAGAGAAATTCCAGGTGTCTAATGAATCACCTAAAATCTCCGTGATAATTCCTTATGGAGGCAATGATAGCCTGCGGGATCGTAATCTCAGACATTGCCTAAATTCTATTGCTTTACAGACATATTCAGATTATGAAGTTATTATAGTTGAGCAAAGTATTGATGGAAATTTCTATAAAAAATGGCTAACTGAACAGGGTGTTAGATGGATAGGAATCAGCGATCCACTCAATAGAGGATTTAATCTTAGCTGGTGCAGAAATGTTGGGGCTAAGCAAGCTAAAGGAGAGAGAATAGTTTTGATGGATTCTGACATGTGCTTTGAATCTGAATATCTGGACAGAGTTGCTAAGAGCCCTGAATTTTTTTGCGGCGGGGCCAAATTATACCACTGGGTAAGAGATGAAAGAGTAACCAGGATTTTTGAAAGCGGCAGAAATTTTAATGGTGTATATTCATACGGGCAAGGGAATCATAGAGATCCCGTTTTTAGATTTAAACCTTTTGTAAGCGGGAATGGATTTGGAGCTGTTTTAGTGTTTGATAAAAATTGGTTTATTAATATCTTTAAGGGATATCCAGAAAATTTCTTTCAATATGGGTGGGAAGATAAAGCAGGAGTGGAAATTATTAAGAAGCTATTAGAGATTGATAATAACGAGAATATTCCAACCATTGATTACGAGATCGTGCATCTGAGTCATGGAAACAAAAATTTTTCCAATATGAAAACAAACGAGGATCTTTATGATAGAATAAAAAACATGTCCAAACAACAGTGGATAGATATAGGATCCTCCGTAGATTTTGGAAACTTAGAATCGCCGAAAATTTTAATAAATTTATAAAATGAGCTTTGAAAGAATAAGAAGGGCTTTAAATCCACAGTCAGCTAAAACCGAAAATCCTTTGACAATTAAAGATAATAATCCGGTCCCTAAAAATCAAATCCCTGTTAAAAAATTCAACCCCTTAGATAATGCCATTGTGTGTTGCCTACAAGGGGGAATGGGAAATCAGATGTTCCAGTATGCAATGGCTAAACAAATTTCTTTAAAATTGAACGTGCCATTGTATCTTAATATCAATAGATTCAATCTCTGTAATATGAGGCAATATTCTTTGGGTCTTTGGGATGGAGTAAAGGAAGAGATCACCACAGAGGAACAAAATAGAATTATTGAAAACGGTCTTCCTTTTAACGAAAGAGTAGCAAATTCAATTAAGCCAGGAAATACCATTATCGGATATTGGCAAACCGAAAAATATTTTAAAGGCATTAAACCACTACTTCAAGAAACGTTCGTTCCTAAAAAAGAATTAACTGATAAGGGAAAGGACATCTTATCTAAAATTAAAGAAGCTGGGGACAGAAGTGTTTTTCTAACTATTAGAAGAACCGATTATATCACTAATGATTTTCATGGGGTTCTTTCTCGTAAGTATTATGATAATGCTCTCGCCCTAATTGCTAGAGAAGTTAAAGATCCTGTAGTTTTTATTTTTTCTGATGAACCAGAATGGTGCGAAGAACATATGCAATTAGGATATGAATCCTATGTAGCAGGAAACTATGACATGACAACTAAAACCCATTTAGGAAGAGAGGACGAAGAACTACATCTGATGATTAATTGCAAACATGCTGTATTAGCAAACAGTTCTTATTCGTGGTGGGGTGCTTGGTTAAATCCAGATCCTGGAATCAGAATTGCTCCAGTTAAATGGTTTAATTCTGAAAAAGAAGATCCTAGAGATATAGTTCCTGAAGGATGGATAAGATTATAAAGAATGAGCAGAATAGATTTAGATACTTGTAAATTTTTAGTTTGGGGTTTTAAGAATGTTTATCATACCCATTCTCATATCCATGAGGGATTTTATAGAGCTTTAAAACTCTCCGGGAAGGAAGTAGATTGGATGGACGAGACGTTTGATTTTAAAAACTATGACCTATCCAATACCCTGGTTATAACCAATCATGATTGTTTATATGAAGGGGATTATTGGCCATGGAAGCAAGAAAGAATTTCAAAGTTACCAATTAGAGATGATTGCTTTTATGTTGTTCATGGTTTAAACGATCATAAAGAAACTAGAGAAATTTTTGAAGGAAAAAACATTTCGTTAAGCTGGAATGTATATAACGATCATTCTAAGAAATTAGGGGATTTAGTAGGTGTTCCCCTAACTGAGTGTGTATTCTTAGATGAGGATACTCCTTTTTATCCTGTTCAAAAACATATTGAATTTAGATGGGCCACAGATTTAATCCCTGAAGAGATAGAAAAAAACAAACCGGATGCAATGCTAAGTCTTTTAAATAAGTCTATCTACTGGGTGGGAACAATCTGGACAGTAAATGCTTCGGAGATAGGAGATTTTATAAAGGCATGTAAAGAGGATGGAACAGAATTTATTCATACGGGTGCTGGCCAAAAAGGGGTAATTACTATTGAAGAAAATATTTCAATGGTTAGAAAATCCTACATGGCTCCTGCCATTTCGGGATCTCATCATTTAACTGAAGGATATGCACCTTGTCGAATTTTTAAGAATATTAGCTATGGTCAATTCGGTATCACTAATAATAAGAGGGTAAATGACATCTTCGGCGGAAAATTAATTTACAATCCGGATTCGTATAAATTATATTATGAAGCTAAGGAGAGATTAAGATCTATGGATGTCAGTGAACTTCATTCTTTAATGGATGAGGTTGCAAAAAAACATACGTATTTAAACCGTTTAGATTCTGTAATAAAAGCAATAAGAACGTTGATTCAATAATAAAAATAAAAAAATGAGAAAAGCACCTAATTATGTACTGGGAGAAGCAGTAGACGGAATTTGGAAAAGAGAATTACTTGTTTATCTTGGTCAGGAATTTAATTTAAAAACACTGATAGAAACAGGAACCTGCGACGGTGGTACTTTATTGGGTGTATTACATGCCTTTGATGATATTCATACAATTGAACTTTCTGAGCATTATCATAATTTATCCAAAAGAATTTTTGAGCAGCATCCGCATATTAAATTATATCTAGGAAACAGCGGAATTGTCTTAAGAGAAATTCTAGAAAAAACTGAAGACGTTCCTACACTTTTTTGGCTTGATGCACATCCTAGCGGAGGTTTAACCGCTACATTTAAAGAGGGAGGAGATCCCCTTCCCGATGAGATAAAAGCTGTTATGGAATTAAGACCTAATTCATTAATAGCAATTGATGACCAGCAAAACGATCTTCTTCAAAATGCTGTAGAAGCAGGAATAAACTTTGATGGCTGGGTGAAAGAATTTAGATATGGTGTGGTTTTTCTCCATAAAGGATCTTATAACATTCCTGAATTTACAGATTAAGATGAATTCCAAGATTAAAAACGGATTTATCCTGTGGAATCCTCATAGAAGTAAAGACACAAAAGGTGAAGATCTTTTATTAAGTTATCATCCGAATGCTGACATAAAAAAGGAAGAACCACTAACATCAGAACACAATTTAGAAATTATTATATAAAAATATGACAATACTAATAACAGGAAGCTCGGGATTAATCGGAGGGGAAGCAGTTCAATATTTTGAAAAACAGGGACACACCATTATAGGGATAGACAATAATATGAGAATGGAATTCTTTGGTCCTGCTGGAGATACCACGTGGAATTTAAATAGAATTTACGGAGGAATTAAGAACAAGGAGAAATACATTCCTCTTAATAAGGATATCAGAGACTATAGATCCCTTCAGGAAGCATTTATTAATTATGGAAAGATCGACGCAGTAATTCATTGTGCTGCTCAACCATCGCATGATAAAGCTAAGGATTTCCCACTAGTTGACTTTGGCGTTAATGCCAACGGAACTCTTAATTTATTAGAATTAACTAGGCTCCATGCACCGGAAGCTCCTTTCGTGTTTATGAGTACTAATAAAGTGTATGGTGATGCTCCAAATGAATTAGAACTAATCGAGGAGGAGATCAGATATGAATATGCGGATCCTAACTACTTCGACGGAATTAAGGAAACATTTAGAATAGATCAAAGCACCCATTCAGTCTTTGGAGCTTCTAAAGTTGCTGCAGATATAATGGTTCAGGAGTATGGCAGATATTTTGGATTAAAAACATGTGTTTTCCGAGGAGGATGCCTAACAGGTCCCTCCCATTCAGGGGTTGAACTTCACGGTTTTCTTTCCTATCTAGTAAAATGCGTAATGTCAGGAAAGCACTACAAGATTTATGGCTACAAGGGAAAACAGGTAAGAGATAATATCCACAGCTATGATGTGGTTAGAGCGATGGAAGAAGTTATTAAAAATCCAAAACCTGGATCTGTTTATAATTTAGGAGGAGGCAGAGAAAATAGTGTTTCCATGCTGGAGGCAATTTCAATTGCAGAGGAGCTATCAGGTAAAAAACTTTCATGGGAATATGTTGATGAAAATAGGGTAGGGGATCATATTTGTTACATTAGTGATCTTTCCCGTTTTAAACAAGATTATCCAGACTGGAAAATAACAAAATCCGTTAAAAGAATCATTGCTGAAATTATAGGATCTAATTTTAATGGTCAAGCGACTGAAAGATATTTTCCAGGGGACGGTGGAGATGATTACTTTGAAAACTACGCTTCTCAGATTGAAAAATTATGTAAAGGAAGAGTTATCGATATTGGCTGTGGTCATGGATATCTTACCTCCCGAATATCGAACAACCCCAACGTTGAACACGTAACAGGGACGGACAGGGATAATGGATATAAAGACGAAACGGATAAAACTTCTTACAGAATAATAAACACGGAGGATTTAATTCAGGAGAAATCAGATGGATTTGATACTATAGTTTGCACAGAACATATAGAGCATCTCTCAGCAGATCTTCAGATGAACCTTGTGGAATGGGTTGCTAAAAATCTTAACATTGATGGATTATTTTTAGGATCAATGCCACATCACGACGATCCTAAAAATCCTTGCCCTTATCACATAAAGACCCGTTCACATGATGAATGGAATTCTATATTAAATCAATATTTTACTGATGTTCAAGTTTACAAATTTGCTGACGAAAGTTATTGGTGGACTGCTAAAAAGAAATAAGATGGATAAAATATTAATAGCAATAGCAAGCTGCGAAAGAGATTCTTATAACGGTTTTAACGATGCTGTAAGAAATACCTGGCTAAAAGACAAAAAAGTTGATTACAAATTCTTTCGTGGGGTAGGTGCCCCAACAGAAAAATCCGACGAGGTTCTATTAGACTGTAAGGATGACTATTTAAGTTTGCCTGAAAAAACGATGGAGATTGTAAAATGGGCAATGAAAAACGAATATGATTACATCTTTAAATGTGATACAGACACCTATGTTGTTTTGGACAAGCTATTGAATTCCAACTTCAAGGACTATGATTATATTGGTCACTTTAACGGTGAATTAGGAAAACCCAATTTAATTTATAATAGTTTATATACGTGGGCTAGCGGAGGAAGTGGTTATTTTATCTCTCGTAAAGCTGCCTGGAAAATTATAGCAGAGGGATCAACTGCTAAAGCAATGTGTCCTAATTTAAAAATCCCATGTGAAGATCTTTGGATAGGTCAAGTTTTAGGCCCTTTTATAGAATCCGGTGATTTAAAAGCTGCTAGTGATTCTAAATATGGATGGGGATACAATGAAGATTTTTCTACTGACTATACCTCACATTATTGTTCGGAAGGCAAGAAAAGAAAATTCGACGTTAGCTGGATGCATAAGCACCACGAAAAGAATTCTTAAAATTATTTCTTTTTCTTTCTGTTTTTCTTGGCTCTTTGATAAAGCTTCTTATCGTGCATTTTAGTTGTTTTACCTCCGGTGACAAAAGAGTTTACTCGAGCCATTGCCCATTGCTGAGGTGTTGTTCCTGGAATATGTCCTGTTTTCCAAGCTGCATATCCTTTTCTCCAAACCTGCTTAAGAATTCCTAAAGGGAATCCGGTCTTGTCTGATTTTTTCTTTAAAGCCTTGTGAACTGGGCTAGAGATCTGATCAACTGATTCATCTAGAGATTCTATACTTTCATCTGCTAGCTCAGCAAATGCTTCTAAAAAAAGAATTTCTGCCTCGTTAGTTAATTTAATAAATTCTTCGAATTCTAAAATACGCTTGCTTTCCCCGAACATTTTTTTGTATTTTTTTGTGTATTTACTTGCTTTAGTGTCTACTGGCTTACCTACCCCGGCTTTGCGAGATTTATAATCTGCATCCCAAGGTCCGTATGCGGATGAATCATCATCCTCTTTTTTGCCATGCTTTTTGATTTCTCTTTTCATGACACCTGGGTTCTTGGTTAGATATTTTTTAGGTAATTTCATTATTTTTCTGTTGTAGAAACTTTTTGACCGGCATTTAATAAATCATCGACTGTTTTAACATCATATCTAGTTTGACCCGGAACACCCCATTGGTTTTGATCTCCCCATTTAATAAAATTATTATGAGTGATATGATCCCCTGAATGATAAGAAAATTCGTGATTACCCTCTTTTTGAGCAGATTTTGAAAATTCATCCATCGAACTGATGTTCTTGTACCCGTATTTTTCCATATTCCTTTATATATTCCCATAACTCTGAAATAAATCAAACAAATTCAGTATAATCTATTGCATAGTGCAAAACCATATTCTTGGTATGTTTAAAAAGTTTAAGAAAATAATAGATATTATGATGGATAAAGACCTTTCTGAACTAAAGGAGGATTACGGTCAATTCTCCTATCAATGGGTAAAAGGGGAAAACCTCTCTCAAGTACAACACTACAAAGATCTTGTTAGTGAAAATGGTAAAACATACATTGTTTTTACCGACGGTAACAGAATGTCGATAGATCTTTTGGATGAATTTATGATTCGAGTGGAAAAAGGATATGAAGAGGTTTCAATGATTCAACCCACTGTTGAATTAGTAGAATCTCAAAATAGCCCTAAATCCTCTGTTAAGCCTAGAGAATTAGAACAAAAAAAATCTATTGCGGTAGAAGAAAACCCTATTTTTTCTTTACTTTCTAAACAGAAGGAGAATTGGGTGGACGTGGATCTTAAACTTAGCATTAACTTACCACCTAAGAGTCTTTGGGATATACTTATTTCCTCCTTTGATGATGCGGAAAAAGATATCTTAGAGTTTGTTACAAAAGACCTTGATATCGAGGTTGTTCGTCAATCTTTGAGGGAATCTATAAAAGAGATATATAAAAAGCAAAAAAATCCTACATCAGTAAAAAATGTCAGATCCCAAGATTCTATTTCAGAATGATTTTATAGAGGTTATTGAGAATAATGACCGGGTTGGGATAAAACAAAAAACCCCATCCGTTATGATTCTTCCTTATACCTTAGATGAATCAGGAAATCCAAAAAAGCTAGGATTAATTGCTGAACCATCTGCAATAAAAGAAACTAAAATCTCTTATACCATTATCACAGGATCCCCTGATGAAAGCGATGTTGATATCTTGGCAACTGCTAAGAGGGAGCTTTCGGAGGAATCTGGATACACTGTTGAAGACATCGAAAAATGGGACTATTTAGGCAACATTAGTACTTCGAAGATGGTAGTAAATGGTAATCCCGCTTTTGGTGTTAATATCACTGGAATAGAAAAGGAAGAAAAAACCGGTGATGGATCACAGACTGAAAAAAACACAAAATTCTCCCTAGTTTCCGTATCGGAAGCAATCAATCACGACGATGCACTAATATCCTGTTTATTTTTAAAGCTATTTCAAAACAAGATAATTTAATTTATGAATTTACCATCGAGAAAAGAAAGAAGGGCTCTTGCCAAAGCATTGGGGTTAGTTAAGAAAAAAGAATCATTTAAAGAAATGATGGAGAGAATTACTAGATCCCAAGAGTTAGGAAAGCAGATTCATCTCCAACATTTACAAAACATAGAGAATCAGCGCAGGGAAGAGGAGGAAAGCAAAAAAGAACAAACAAGCTGGGAACAGCAAGAATTGAAAAAAACAATCAGTGAGCCTAACACAGAAGAATAAAAAACCCACCCTTAATATTCTTTTAACTCAGCTTTCCCTCCGAGAAATAAAAAAAATATTTCCTGAGAAAGAAAAGTTGTATTATATGGATGTTTCTAAAATTATTTCTGAATCTTTCGGTGATCAGGAGGTTTTAAGCGATGTTCAGTACTGGATCCTAAACCAGATGATAATTAAAAAAATTGAAGGATTTGTGACATCTAAAGCCGAAAAAATACTGGTCACTATTAAAGATCCCAATAAAAATAGTGTTAAATCCTTCAAAGAATTACTCAGGGATCACAAAATCACCCCAGTTCAAGTAGAAATCTTAAATTCTTAATTTATTTGGTTTATCTTTTTTGGAATATATAAATCAAATAAGGGAAGAGTTCCATGTTTAATTTTGATTTTGTTACTTCTTTAAGAAACAATCCTCTTGAGAAATCTGGAGTAATCAATACTGGTGCAAACACCACTAGTAAATACGTTGATAAAGCAATAGACAAATCATCAGAGATTGATGGGAATATCTATAAAACTGTTTCTGATACAGAATATGGGGTTTTCGAAAATCTTAACGACGCTAAAAGTACTCTTCCTGGATCTCTTTTTTACGAAGCACAAACATCAGAGGATGGAAGATCCGGTCTTTTTAATTACTATGTAATAGGAGATTCTAGATCTGCTGAGGGTGGAGGTAAGTTTACCTATATTAAATCTGAAACGTATCAGATGAATAAAATGGTAACCACCGAGGTCAGTAGAAATCCAACAGCTCATAATATCATTGAAAAAACCACAGCAAATGGGGCTTATCTAGATCCTAAGAGCAGATACGTTTCCCAACCATATAACGTAAAAGACTTTATTTTTTGTAAGCACTACGGTGTTATCCCAAATAATAGAATGATTACTTTAAGGAGATTTCCCCATCCTATTATGGATAATCTAAGAGTACCCACTCCTGGACCAAGACCAGAGTTGGTTTCTAAGGATGGCAAGACCTCCGTTCAGGAAATAAATAGCCAGGGTATTACAAGGGGAGATATGGAAAGAACTGGTGTAGGTCTTCCAGTTGCACAAGCTGTTACTTTTTTCGGGGAGGGAACAGGCAATAATCTTTCTGAAATCCTCAGCATTGATTCTGGATTAAACTGGAAAGAAAACACACAAGCTACCTTACTTAATGCCCAGGGAAACGATAGGGGCTTTTTAGATAGTTCGATTGGTAAATACCTACAAGGGGTTGCTGGGGATGATGTAGCAAAGAATGCTCAGGGAATCAGTAACGCAATTGGAACATTTACAGATCCAGAAAATGTTGATCAAAGAATTAAAAGAGTTTTCTTTGACAAATTAACCTCAGGTGATGGCCCACTAAGTAAAAAAATCTTCGTTGATGTTAACACTGTGAATCAGATGTATACTAGGGCAATTGGATTTGAAGGAGGTAAATCCCCGATCACATTGACTTTTACCTACTCATTAACTAGTGTTGGAACAGTGAATAGCAGAATGCTTTTTATTGATCTTCTAGCTAATCTTTTAACTATTGGTACTGATTATGGTAAATTCCTTACCCCTCAGTTATTAGTAAATTCAAACAGACAAGGCATAGGATTTCCTCTAGGATCCGCTGGGTATATTAAATCCCTTCTTCAACCTGTTGAATTTTTGAATGATATGCTTGATATTAACTGGAGCTCTATGATGCAAGCTAAAAAGCAGACTTTAGAAGACAGAGTTAAAAAAGCTAAGAGCGAACTTGAAGGATTAAAAAAAGGAACAAAGCTTCCTAAGGATGGAGTTGTTTATAAAACATTAACTGCTTTACTTTCAGATCAACTTTTAACAAATCTAAAATTTGAACCGATTATGCTTTCTGGATATCCAACAGGAGAATGGCATGTAGTTGTGGGAAATCCTTTAAATCCTATAGCTATGATTGGAAATCTTATTTGCTCCGGTGTTAAAATAAAACTGAATAATGTTTTAGGTCCAGACGATTTTCCAACGGAGATGACAGCAACATATACTCTTAAGCCTGCTAGACAGAAACATAGAGGTGATTTTGAAAGTATGTTTAATAGAGGAAACGGTAGACTTTATCTTGGTAAAGTTGCTAGATCTGACGAAAGCAAAAATGCTAACATTACAGCCCAATCTAAACAAGATATCGCTCAGGTTGATCTTAGTGATGCTAAAAACGGAGGAAGTCTGGCAAATCCTTTTGATTATTAATAAACAATAATTATGTTACATATAGACATTTTAGAAAATAAGAAAACAAGGGTTATTAACGGGGAGGAAATTCTAGATTTAACTACTCCCTCAGTTGACACTGAGGTTAAGATCGGATTTTCTAGATTAATAATGACAACTGAAGAGCATATTATGAGACCAGATCTAGTTTCTGCAATGTATTGTGGAAATCAAAAAAATATGGGAATCCTTCTAAAAGTTAATTCAATTTCGAATCCTTTTTCTATTGATAGCAATGAAGTTCTATTCATTCCAGACAGTGAAACTATAAATAAATTACCAAGAAAACAAACACCCGAATTACAGGATGATATAAGAAAATCTTTTAGAAAAAAATTACAAGAAAGAATTTCTAAGGTTTCTGAGGAAAGAAAAGAGTATTTAAACTCGGTTAACATCAGCCAAGCTGCTGTACTGCCTCCTAATGTTACTCCGGAGGGATCTGAACAATTCAAGGTTGAAAATGGAAAATTAATATTTGGATCTGATATTGGAGTTTGTAGAACAAAAATTCAGCAGAATAAATCAGTTGCAACTATAAAATCAAGATTTGCTCAAAGACAAATTTTTGAATCATGATAGACAGTAAAAAAACAATTTTACAGTACGAGAAGGAAACAATAATCCTCGACGAGTTATCAATCTCTGATGACATGAATGCTGGGGTTAAATCCTCAGTTGACGCATCCCAAAACAGAGAAGAAACAACAAACGGGTACGGAATTCCCTTAATTAAAATAAATTCATATCAGGTTGTAAATCTAAGTTACTTCAAACTTGATATGACAAGTAAAATTCCTACCTTAATTTTTAGATTTACCCCAGAAGATGAAACGTTTCTTTTTACCTCCTATCCTAAAGACGGCGATTTAGTTTCTCTCTTCATTAGATCTTCATCTCAACTATATAAACCTGTGAGAATGGATCTTTTGATCACCGAGGTTTTAAATACGTTCCCTATTGCAGGAAGTGGTGGATTTCCAATCGATGATAGAGCAAATGCCAATGATACACATTTTACAATTAAAGCTCAGATGAGAATTCCTGGTTTATTTGAACATGTTTCAAAATCATTTAAGGATAAGACATCTTATGAAGTGATGAGAGAAATTGCGAAAGAACTTGGTTTAGGATTTGCTTCTAACGAGAAAGGAACTAACGATAAAATGAACTGGCTTTGTCCTTACAAAACCTATTATAAATTCCTGGATGATGTTTGTAATTCTGCTTGGCAAGGAGAAGAAGATTTTTTTGATTGGTGGATAGATCATAATTATATTTTAAATTTTGTCAATCTTAGAAAACAGCTATTAGAAAAAAGTGTTGACGACCAAATGGTTCTTCAATCAGTTTCAGATGGAATGGGACTTCCTGGCGGTGTAGATGGTAATACAAAACCCGGTGAAGTTGATCTTCCTCTGTTTATCACTAATGATGCTTTTTATCGAACCTACTCTTTTTTCATCACCGCTTATTCAGTAAAAAATGCTTCTGGAAATATTTCAAACAGTTTTGGATATGCCAGGGATCTTCAATTTTACGATACTAAATTAGTAAGCGATCGTCCGATTAATAAGTATGTTAAATATGAGGTTGAATATGTGACCGAAAAAAACTTAGGACCTGGAAGTATTATTTTTAAAGGAAGGGTGAACGAAGAGGTGTACAAGAAGGAGAAGAAAAGAACCTGGGTAGGAACACAATATGGTGAGAATCAACACCAAAATTTACAACAAGCTTTAATACAAAACAGAATCAACAGATACGAAAATTTTAAAGTTTACCTTGAGACTCAGATGCATTCTTTTATTCCTTGGATCTACAGAGGGCAAACAGTACCTACTAGAATAGTTCATGCAAATGCTGCACAGGCTAAAATGGCATCGCAAGAGGAAGGAGGAGGACAACCATACGATTCTAAGCAACATGAAGTAGGAGCTAAGGTTGATAATAAATTTCTAAGTGGGGTTTATATGGTTATGGGATCATATATTGAGTATATAAACAGTAAAATAGTTCAATCGTTTATTCTCGGAAAAAGAGAATGGATGATTAACGACGGTAGAGGATCAGATCCCGACCCAGTAGTTAAAAATTAAAAATGGCCAATTTTCTAAACGATATTAAAGACAATTTAAGCAGTGTAGCTGATCCGAATCAAATTTTTAATAAAGGAATTGATAGAGGAAGAACTACGTTCTTAAAAGGTCTTAAAACAACTTCTTCAGGTCAAAAAGAAGATCCTACCTACACCGGATTTAGAATTATGTTCGATATGGGTTATGGTGGTTTAGTTGATCCTGAATCCTACCTTCCTATTAGTCCTTTATTTTCAAACGGAAGTAATCAGATAGTTGGTCCAATAAAAGGAATGAAAACACCGGAACCTATTCCTAGAGACTTTTTTAATCTTTCCCAAAATAAAATCACAAGTTTTCCCAATTACACTGCAGACATGCAATACATGACCGCAGAAGCTTATTTAAGGGAAAGAAGAAGCTTAGAAGAGAATGGACTCGGCGGAATAACAAGAGATGCCACTGGAAAAGTTATTCCTCTAGATGCTAACAGTTTTAGTGGTGCTGGGGTTTCCCACAGAGCGGATGCTTTGGTTGGATTTAGAAATTTATTGTTTAGTATAAACGAAAAAAGTCCGTGGTTTATCAAAAGCATTGATGGATTAGATGGGGTACTAAAAAATCTAATTCCTAGACAAATTGGTCAAAATAGTGGATATAGAGAACAAAGATCTGGCGTATTAACTTTTAACTGTATGGATTCAATTGATCTAAGAGTTAATGCTATGGCAGATCTATACAGAAAAGCCACTTACGATTACCAATATCAGAGAGAAACCATTCCGTCCAATCTGAGAAAATTCAGAATGTGGATCATAGTTACCGAAATAAGACAAATTGATCTTCAAAGAAATTTGGCTGATGTTTTAAATCCTTTCAATCTCCCTGGTGTAAGAGGAATTGCAGAAACAATTAGAGATATTGGGCAAGGAACAGGATTATTAGACGGCGGTGCTAATCAATCTAAAAATCCTAGTAATGATTTAGAATCCTTCGTTAAGTCCTTCGAAAAGCTTACCCCTTACATTTTAATGTATCAATTGGATCTATGTGAATTTAACTTCGACGAATCGTATCCTTTTACCACTTTAAATAACGCAGAAAACCGAAACGCAGTTGAAAATAAATTTAAAGTTCACGTTGGAAATATAAGAGAATATAAACTTCAATATAATATTCTTTCAGATTTATTAAAGAACGAATCTTCATTTGCCCCTATATTAGTTCAGGATAGCTGGAATATGGCTGGTTCTAAAATTATGATGAAGGGGGTTAATTTAAATAACAACGTAGATCTTTTCAGAAAGCTAGCTAATAATTTTATTAATAATTCGGTTGCTTCTGTTGTACAACAGCAGGTGTCTCCGATAGTAACTCGACAGATTTTAGGTAATGCTTATGGATTTAATATTGCTGACGCGGTTAGATCCTTAAATTCTGCACAGGATCTTCTTAATGGAATAAAAACAATAAAATCACCTTTTCAGGACAACAAGCCACAGTCTAAGGGATTAGGGGGTCCAACTGAAAGAAATTATCCCACCATCAAAGAAGATGTTTATCCTACTGTTCCTGGGTCTTCCCCATCTAATCTTGGCAATCAATATCCACAGGGTGGCACTGGAAATGGTTTAGGAAAGACTGACGTTTATCCAAATAACCCTGGGACTGATCTCGGATTACCTGACAGAGCATATCCAGTTGTTAAACAGGATGAATATAGAAACGTTGGTGGAGATTTAGATAACAAGGATCTTGGTGTTCCTGATAGAATTTACACTAAAACATCTGATGATGTTTACAAAGAAAGTCCGGGTGCTGATCTAGGACTTCCCAAGAGAGTTTATGGTACAGTAAAGCAAGACATGTATAATGAAGTACCCGGAAAAGATCTTGGAGCTCCAGATAGAACCTATCCTAGCATTTCCGATGACATTTATGAAAATAACCCAGGTGGTGATTTAGGACTACCCGATAGAACATATCCAGTAAACAAAGATGATGTTTATGGAAATATTCCAGGATCTGATCTTGGAGTTCCAAAAAGAACATACCCCACGATTTCAGAAAACGTCTATAAATAAGGCATTTTAAATTCGGGATACATAAAGTAAAATCCGAGCTATGTCTTTAGATAATTTACAGGAATCCAATATAGAAAGATCCCAACATTTTCTTGGTGTCATCATTGACAACAAAGACCCAGAATTTCGAGCTAGATGTAAGGTTAGAGTCTTTGGAATGTATGATGATATAGCAGACGAAAATCTTCCTTGGGCATTTCAAAGATTTGATATTTCTTTCGGGGAAGGTGGAGGATCGGGAAGAGTTAGTATTCCTAAAGTAGGATCCATAGTTCATGTTCAATTTAACAATGGAAATTATTATGCTCCTGAATACAAAGCAGTTCAGGAATTATCTACGGATCTTATTAATGAAATAAAGGCATCTTACGAAGGTGCTCACTCTTTAATCTATGATGGAATAGAACAGCTAAAAATATATTATACAGTAGCTAAAGGATTGGTTATAGATTTAAAAGATTCGACCATAATAATATCTAACGACAACTCCATAACTGTTACCCATGCGGGACAAACTGCAACACTAGAATTCAGAGGCGGAAAAATCACTGAATATGCTAATTCTGAAATAGAAAGCACTGCAGTAACTAGAATTAAACAAAGCAGTAATGAAGTTTGGTCAGATGGAAAAGTAACAAAGCTAGGACACGTTCCCGTTTATTCTGCTGTCCTTGCTGAGCCACTTTGGATGTTTTTAAAACAACTAGCAGCAGCAGTTGATGCTAAAGTACCTTCCTGTCCTGGATGTATGACAACATTGGCAGAAAGTTATGAACAATTATCTACATCAAGCGTGATCAAGCTAACAAAAGAGAATGGACAATAATTTAGAAAAAATACAAGCTCTAATTGATAGTTTAAATAGAGGGGAGATAACACCAGAGGAACTTGCTTCTAAGATAGTTCCTGGAAAAGATCCCTTGCCTAGCGAAGATGAGATTATATCGATGGGTGAAGAAATTAATAAATCTTTAGAACCCGAGGAGTTAGTATTAAGCGATGATGAGATTAATGATATTCTTTGCCAATACGAAGGGGAAGAATTGGGGAACAGAATTCTGTGGAGATGTTTAGAAAAGCTGGGTCTTACTACAGATATTAAAGAGCTACCAAATTTTTCAAACAATGATTCATTTGATTCTTTTTTTGAGAAAAAAAATCTATCAGATAGATTACAGAGGGCTAAGGAGATGATTTCCGATAATCTGGATTTAGACTTAACAGGAATTAAATTTAAAAAAGCTAATTTAAAAATAAGGAATTTTAAAATTGCTGGATTTAGTTTTCCATTGAATATAATAACCCACTTAGGAAAACCCCTCTTTTTTCATATCGCACCTCCTAAGCTTTCCCTTGCTAAAATACTTGAGAAATTAAAGATAAGGGCAAAAAGTAAAAAAACTAAAGATTGCGAGAAGAAGCTACAAAAGACCATGATTGATGACGATGAGCTCATCAAAGACCTAGAAGATCTTTTGGATCAAGAAAAAGACTATAATGACATAGGAGAAATTGTAGAGGATCTTTTCTGCGAACCCAACATTCCGATTAATCCAGAAACAGGAGAACCTCTTTTCACAAAGAATGATTTGAATAAATTCCTTCAGGAAATATGTGAACCAGATCCGGAGCCGGACCCTATAGAGAATCCAGAAATTCCCCCAATAGAAGATATCTCAGATAAAATAAATTCTTGTCTAAAACAGACAAAATCTATATTTAATGATATCAGAGAAAAGAACGAAGAAAAATCAAGATTACAAAAAGCGGAAAAAGAATTAGAGGAAATTCTGTTTCATTATAAGATAGTCAAAAATTATTATTATGGATTATATGAGCAATTTCAGAAAAAACAATCTGCAGGAAAAAAGGGAAACCCCCTTCTTCTGACTTCTGTTTTGGTGATGAACTCTGAAGCAGCTAATAATTTTATGAAATCGATAAAATCTTTTTCTTCTAGATTTAAAGAATCTAAAAGGGAAGAGATAGCACTATTATCTGGATATGTTGGAATATCTTTTTCCTTACAGTTTCCCCATGGATTGGGAAAAGAAATACCATTCGAGAAAGTCAAAATGGATATAAATAACGACCTTCTCTCCCAGGATTACCAAAGAGTTGATATTACAAAATTACAGTTGGGAATGGAGTTTTCCTCTAAGGGTGTTTTAGCAGGAAGGAATAAAGACTTTTTCAAAGATTTTAAAAATTTTATATCAGTAAAAGATGAAAATCCGAAGAACGCTAAAGATTATTTTAATTTTGTGAGTGACATAGAAAATACAACAAAATCAAAAGAACAAATACTCAAGGAAATACAAATTGATCATGGTTTTTTATATTCTAATTTAATTGAAACATCTGCTAGCCCTTGGTTGTTTTTTAATAAAGAAGAGAGGGGAGATAATGATGCAAGAAAATCTTCAGATATAAAACCTGCTAAAACAGACAAAGAGGGTAACCCAAACAAAGAATTTGAATCTTTTTGGCAAGATTATAAAACATCGTGGGATAAAAAATACACGCTAAGAAAAGAAGAGGTAGAAAAAAAGATTCTAGAGATAAAGAGCCTTTCCGATATTTTCGTTGAAAAATTAGCAGATTATTATTTCACTGTAAATCTAAATTCTGCTTCTAATAATCTTTCAATGTTAAAAGGTGCTTCTGAGGAAATATCAAAGAGAGTTTCTTCGATTGAGAATCAATTATTAGATATTGCTGAGAGAATTACAAAATTAGATCAGGAAAATTCCGCAGATAATTTATCTTCTAAGGCATCTGCAATATCATGCGCAAATCCTCCGCAGAAAGCACCTTGTCCTAGTGATTGCTGTGGACCGGCTGGACAAAGTATTAATATAAGCAAAACGTGTACCTTTCCCGGAGCTCCTGATTGTCCAAATTTATTTACAGTTTGTTATTGGAAAGAGTTTTGTAAAAATCTAAACAAAGTGGGTCTTCTTCCTCTTCCCGCTGGACTTCCCCCAATTGAAAATCCTGCTGGATTTTTACCTAATATTGGTTTAAAATATTGGCCGGTTGGTTATTTACCGCCTTCATTTATTCCCTTACCCCCGCCGATAGTTAATCCACTTGATGGACTTCCTTTTATTAGAATTCCAATGCCAATGGTTTGGACCAAAGTGGATCCTATTGTTATTCCGATTGGAATAGGTGTGATTGTTATTTTCATTCCTTTCGTTGGTGGATTTATGCCTAGTCCTTTAGTTTATTTCCACGATTTTCTGACTGGTAATAATATCTTCTTATTAGGTATGAGAGGATTTAGATTCATTCCAAGAAAATCAGATCCTATAGCTAGAGATCCACTTGAGAATTATAAGAAGATGATTTCTAGAGGAATTCCAAATTTTCTTTTTCCCTTCCCTAATCTAGGAAAGGATAACGTGGACGATCCTGCTAGGGTTATTAAAGAGATAAAGGATAACATAGACAAGAGACTTGCTAATTATAAGAAACTTCCTGACATGGGGAAGATTCAAAAAATACAGGATAAGATCACTAAGAAAAAAGAAGAGACAAACAAGAAGATTTTAGAAAAGAAAAGAAGAATGGCCTTAGAGGGTGGCGATATCAAAAAAGAGCAGGAAGGGGTTAAAGAATTTTTAAAATCTATAGACAAGGAAAAAATAGAAGCAGTTAAAGAATGTATAAATGAATACTTGGTAGGAGCGGTCGATTTACCAGATATTCCTTTTCCTAAGAATTCAAAAAATTTAGTATTTGAAATACCCTCCGTCATAAAGAATGCTCAGGATGTAGCGAATAAGAAGAAGCTTGGGATTATCCCTGCTATTACTCCTAGTCCTAAAAAAATAAATCTCCTTTCCAATATATTAAGATCCGTAGATAATGTAAAATATCCAACGCCTGCGGAATTTGATGATATTAATAAAGGTTTATCAAAAGATTCTAAGATTGTTGCTAGGTTTGATGAAAAACTAAAAGACATAAACAAAAATCCAGAGTCCATGAAAAAGATCTCAGATCTTGTTTCTGGTGGGGTAAAAAAAGTATTTGAAGGGAAAAAATCCCCGATTTCTAGCAAAAGTCTTTCTTCATTTAAAGCTAAGATAAATCCTGCACCTAGAATAGCAGGAGCAGGTGTTCCAGTCCCTAGCTCTTTAGAAGAAATACCAAACCCAATAACACAAACTTTAAAAAATTATATTTCAAGTAATTTAAATTTTAAACCGGAACAAATAAAAGAGTCCATTGAGAATTTATCAATCGGGGAAAATAAAGTTCTAAGGCAGAAAGATATTAAAATGCTTACCAAGAATGTTTTAAATAAAACTCTATCTGCATTTCCTGGAGGTGATCTTAAAAATTTTATAATACCAGATCCTGCTAGTATAACAGGCATGGTTAAATCTTTTTCCAATCTTTCTTCCTCGTTGGATCTTCCAAAAATTCCTCCTAAAAAAAGTTCATTACCTTCTGCTCCTTTGCTTCCTGGCGGAATTCCTCAAATAATTATTCCCGGTAAGGCTATTGGCAAATTTTTAGTGGATGGTCTAATGTCTTCATTAGATACTTCCAGTTTTGATAAAATTCTTCCAGGTGGACTTGAAAATTTTGAATCATTAACTGATAGCGATTTAAAAGTTGTTTCTGATAATTTAATTAAAAATTTTTCTAAGAGTGCCAAAATACCTGTTATTGAAAATCTTCCAAAAATTCCGATTACTTCCAGACCTCAGGATTACATAGAATTCACGATGAATTTTTTACCAACTCATCCGTTTTCTGATATAGCTTTCACTGCTCTCTGGACTAAATTTAAGGCTCCTTCAAGAATTCCGATTCCTGGAGGATTTTTAGAAGAGTATTTAAAAGTACAAGATGCAATATTTTCTAAGATTCCCTGGCCAGTAATAGTGCTACTTGGCAGAAACGTTGTTAATATTCTTAATCCTTTATGGAACAAAGAAGATATTCCCAGATGGGATAGGATGTCTTTAAGAAATCCTTTCTATGTAGTTTTCCTCGACGAGTTCTTAAGATCAGCTACAGATATTTCGGGAGGATTTAAATTCTTTATCGGTGCAGGAAAATTATTTTATCCTCTCCCAGATTCTGAAATTAATTTGGGGTTTGGTACTAAAATAACCATAAGTTAAAACTCATTTTTAAAACAAAAAAAATGGCTAAAAAAAGAAATTACACAAGGGATGAGTATTCTCCCGAAGAAAGAGCTCTCATGGATGAGCTGTACGAAGGACACTATCAGAGAAATTTTTATTCCAAATCCATAGAAATGACAAGTAAAGAACTTGAAGAAAATCAGGTTCTTAGAGTCAAAATATCAACCATAGCGGGAAATAGAGCTATTGGAGAAACAAGTGTAGGACAATCTGTTTCGATTGATCTTGCTAAGGAAGAAAAAGCCATAAAAAGGCTTGGATTCCCTCCAATTGAGGTAACTCTAGGAAGCGAACTTGATGTGGTTGTTTTTTCTGGAAAGAGCGGATCCTACAATGGATCATTGGCTGCTGGTTATGAAAATGCTCTTAAATCAGATTTACTTAAATCGATTAAAGACGAAGCCTCTGCATATGCATGTAGAATAGAATCTACCTGTCCTGGTGGATTCATGGTTAACCTGTCAGGAATCAAGTGTTTCCTTCCTGGTTCTCTTGCTGCTGCAAATAGAATTATAGATTTCCAATCTTTCGTTGGTAAAACAATTAACGTAATGATTGAAACCTACGATGAAAGAAGAGACATATTTGTAGTTTCATTTAAAAAGTATCTAAAGCATATCATCGACAGAAAAGTTGAAGAGCTTTCTTTAACCCAAGAATATACAGGAACCGTTACAGGAACATCAACTGCAGGGGTATTTGTTGAGTGGGACGAGTATTATACTGGCTTAATTCCCGCCGAAGAATTTGAAACATCCGGCAAAAACATGGGAATAGAACCAGGTGGGTCTGTTTCTTTCTATGTTTCTGATTTTAGAAATCCAACAAGAATTGTGTTGAGATTAACCGCTCCTGAGGGGAAGGACAGGGATCTTCAGGAACTAAAAGATGTTTCTTTATCGGAAGACAAGGAAAATAAAATATATAGAGGTACAGTGTCCAAGGTTAAGAATTTTGGAGTTTTTGTTAAGCTCGAAAATAACATCGTTGGACTTGTAGAAAAGGACTGGTTAGCTAAAAATCCTAAGGAGTATGAAGTTGGATCTGAGATCAATTGTACAATTATGGATGTTGAACTACAAAGTTCTAAACTGTATCTAAAAGAAAAAATTGAAAATACTTGATCAAAACTTCTTCTACGCTTCTAAAATCGGATTTGAATTCGAGTTCATGTCCTCTTTTAGAAGGGACGAGATAGCCGAAAAACTTGGGGAAAATTTAGGGAAAAAGATAAAGGTATTCAAGAAATACCACTCTAAATTTTCCCCAACTCGTGATATTTACAAGCTAGAGCCTGATTTTTCAGGTGGTCTTAAAATGGTTGAACTCGTAACCGGTCCAATGGACTATTACGAGGCAATTCCTGTTTTAATTAGAATTCTGAAATGGATTGACGAAAACGGCTATACTAATGATAAATGCGCTTTGCAATTTAGCATTAGCTTTGATCGTGACAAATATCCCAACCTTACCGATTTCAAAAATTTAAATCCATTAAAATTTGTTCTTGGTTTTGATGAAGAATTTATTTGGAACAAATTTCCAGAAAGAAGAGGATCCCTATATGCTAAATCTATAAAGAGAGTTACCCCTTCCAATAAATTTGTTAGGAATTTTAAAAACCCATTAGGTGATAAAAATTCATATTCCGTGTTTGTTGAAAAGAATATGGGGGTTAATTTAACCAAACTTAAGGAGGGGTATATCGAAATAAGGTATATGGGTGGAACTGATTATCAGAAGAAATATACCGAAGTCAAAGACATTATCGATTATGTAGTAGAATATTCTTTTAGATGTCTATTAGAGAATGACACATTAAATCAGAAGGAAACTGCTACACTTAGCGAATTAATTTCCAAGGCTCATAAAGAAGCCGAGACTTTTATAGACCCGGAGTCCTTCATGAAGAACTATCCAGATTTTCATATTACGATTGATTTAAGGGAGGACATTCAAATTATAAAGACATATTTTCATGAGTTAAAGGATATCCTTTATAACTTAATTGTAGACAATCAAATAAGCAAGGGATTTCTGAATTACGATACACAAATTTCTAGATACCAATTAAAAGATGCAGAAACACAATCTGCTAACATTATTAAGAACCTGGATCTAATAGAATGTAAGATCGAAGGAAACGTTGCTAACTGCAGGCTTTTTGGGTGTGAAATTAAAAACTGTCAAGTAGAGGATTCAAACCTCGTGATGAATAATGATGTATACGATTCAAAATTAACAGATTGTGACCTTGGATTTTCTAACAAAATTGAAAATAGTTACATAGACTCTAAAGAAAGAGAAATTGGATGTGAGGTTACTGGTGGAGTTATTAGATCAGGATATGTTACATCAACTGCTATTATTTCAGACAACACAGAGGTTATTAGTAGCACAGGCGACGCCAAAGGCAAGGGCAAAGGAAAAGGAGATAAAATGGTTAGAACTGAGATTTTCCCTGATAGAAACGAAGATAGCTTCCTAGCAGGTAAAGAAAGATTTACTAACTTAAATGATAAACTTCCTTCCTACTCTGCGAATAGATATCTAAATAAGAACATTTAAAATGGCTATAACTACAGAACAAGAATTAATTCAGGAGGTAAAAGACGATCTTTCCCACTCATGTGCTCTTCCCTATGCTTTAAACGATGGGGAGATTAAGAGAATTATCAAAAGAGCCAAGGCATTCTTCTATGACAATTATCAATATGCAGTGGAAGATAGAATTTTTGTTTTGGGAAAAGAACTATTTAGCCATGCTTCTTTTAGAGCAACCAGACAAATTCAACTACCTGAATGCATAGTTAGTGTCTATGACGTGAGAGAAGTAGGGGGAGCTGGAATCGTAGGAACCCCAGATAGGGACTTTGGAGATTCTAAATTATTAGGATCAGAATTAATGCTAAGTCCATTTGTTGGGGATAACCTAGTGTATAGGACAGTTTTATACTCCTTTTTTGACCTTGCAAAAGCTTACCTATTAGAAACATTCGCTTTCAATTATAACAAAAATACGAAGAAATTAACCATATTAGGACGCGATCCTAATCGTACCACATCGACTGGATTAGCTCTTGGCGGTAAAGATGTCGGGGTTAGAGCATATGTTGCTATCCCTGAAGAGAATCTTTATTCCGATGAGCTTTTTGTAAGATACTGCTTGGCAGAGGCAAAAATTAACATAGGTCGATTATTAGGAACGTTTGGATATCAATTACCAGGGGGAGTAACCATTAATGCTGCTGCAATTAAGGAGCAAGGATCAGCAGAAAGAACCGAGGTAATGGATATGATCAAAAGCGAAAACACCCCAAGTTACTTTTTACAGTGGAATTAATCTGGATAAATATCTTCTAGATATATTTTCTAAATATATAAGGGAAGATAATGATCAAAATAACAGACATATATCCCAGAAATCCCGACGATCCCCTGTATGTTCCTAACAAACTGGAGACTGACGATGTAGTAGAATCTACTATAGGGATGATAAAACAGATCATGCTGACTAAGCCTGGTTCTGTTTTAGGAGACCCATTTTTTGGTATAGATCTGGAATCTTTGGTATTTGATTTTGAGGTTTCTCAGACTGAGTTAGAAGATGCTATAGAGCTACAACTTTATACATACTGCCCATTCGCTAGAGATATTCTTAAGGTCGATTTTAGTCTTGGGTTTTTTCAGGGTGAAACTAGAGATTCTTGCGTTATAGAATTTGGCATCAAGGGAAACCCGGTTTTAGGAATAAAGGTAATTTAAAATGGATTTATTTAAAAAGAACAGAGCGAAAATACAGGACCTAGTACAGGATTCGCTTACTTTGATCCAAAGAAGATATAACCAAGCAAATCAGCTATTTACGGTAGCATCTGCCTGGGGACAAATCCTATTTGTACTTCAAAACCTTTCTCAATTAATCCTGTTTTTTATTGAGGATTCCATAACGGAGCTGGACATTAAAAAGGCCACTAGAGAAAGTTCAATTTATGGACTTGCAGCTTTAACTGGACACAACGCTTCTAGAAGTAGTTCCGCCAGAGGACAAGTTGATATTTCATGGAATGGAACAGATTCTACCACAGTAGGTGGGGGTGCAATTCTCATTCCTAAATATGCAAGCATTAAATTTCAAAACTCGGGAATTAGCTATGTCCTAAACCTAACACAGGATTATGTGAGGATTAATCTCAATTCAACCTCTAAAGTTTCCTGTGAAATAATTGAAGGTAGTGTTAGAGCTGCTTTATTCACAGGAACTGGCGAAGTTTTACAAAGCTATAACGTTTCGGATAGAATTACATCTGCTGTTGATAATTTTGAGGTTAGAGTCTTTGTTAATAGTGAAGAGTGGAAAATATATGATTCTTTATATGATATTCCTTTCAATCAAAAAGGATGTCTTGTTAAAACAGGAATCAATAATGGAATAGATGTTATTTTCGGAAATAAAAATTTTGGGAAAATTCCAGAACCCGGTACAACAATCGAAGTTAGATATTTAGAGACCTCAGGAATTTTAGGAAATATTAATTCGTTAGAAGCAGGTAAAATTCCTTTTGAATTTGAAGACGAGGGTACTGATGCTTTTGGAAATAGTGTTTCTCTGAAGGAATATTTAAATGTTGCATGCACAGTTGCTCCACAGCTTGGAACAAACAGAGAATCTATAGAATTAACAAGAATTTTAGCACCTAAAACATCTAGATCTTATGTGCTAGCAAACCCTGATAGCTATATCACATTTTTTGAAAAATTTGGAACATTTTCCATTATAGAAGCATTTTCAACTTTTGATGATCAGTATTTAGATGACGATAACATAATTTATGTTTTATTAGTTCCAGACATAACTAAAAAATTAAAAACTAATGAAACCTATTTTGATATTAAAGAGACAGAATTTAGATTAACCGAATTTCAAAAAAATAGATTACTAAATTCTATAGAAGAAAGCGGACAGAAGATTGTAACAACTGAGGTAAAAATTCTTGAGCCTAAAATTTCCAGATATGTTATTAATATTCTAATAACAATTTTTGAAGGAAATGACCCGGATACAGTTAGAGGACAAATTGTAGATGCAATGAGTAATTACTTTATTAATATCAGAAGGAGAGATAAAATTCCTAGATCTGATTTAATTTCAGTTGTAGAATCAATAACTGGTGTTGATTCCGTTACTATTTTCTTTGTTTCTGAAAAGAATGAAAAATATGCACTAAGTGTTGCAGATCTTGAAGACACCGATCCTAAGAAAAAAATAGTTTTAGGACTTGATGATTTTGGAGATATCCTGTTTGACAAAGATGAAATTGTTATTGTAACTGGTGGATGGTCTGATAGAGCAGGTCTTTTCTACGATAAAGGTGCAGATCTCAATAAACTTTCATCTATAAATATAGACATCAGAAAGGTAGTTCCTGTTACTTATAACACTGAAATAAATTATAAGAACAAACAGTTACTTAAAAATTCCAATACTAATACCCTATAATGTTTAATACAGGAAGAAAAAGTTACTACGACTATATAAATTCAACACAGGACAGGAGAACTAATGTTGGTTTTGATTACGAAGGAAAAATCTTTGAAAAAACCCTCTCGTCTGTTACCTTAGATGGTGATGGAAATAGAAAGTCCATTCTTAAATCTTTAGAAAAAGTAGTTTTTGCTTTAGTCGAAAAAACTAAGGATATTAAAAATTTCTTCAACTATCGTGTTCCTAAGAATAATAAGTATGTTAGATAATGAATTATAAAAATCTTTTATTCTTTAATAAATCTGGTAACCAAACAAATTTAATTTGGAATGGAAATTTTTGGGAGGCAAGATTATTGCTTCCTAAGGTATCTGTTGGTCTTTTTGAGATAGAGCACTTTTTTATCATTGAAAAATTCAAGGACTCTCTGGGAAATATTGTTTATGGATATCCACACATTACCCCGGACGTTTCTTCTAATAATTCAGGATCTGGAATTTATGGTAATTTTAAAAGCGGAAGTAATGTAGTTTATACTGACATAACCCCAATTTCTGAATATGTTGGGGCAAAGCTTTTTTGTGATCAATTTCCTAATGGTAATACTATTACAGCAGTTGATACAACATTAAAATCAATAACTCTTCAGAATAACGCAACAACTACTGTTAATGGCGCTCCTCTGCTTTTTAATCTTTGGAGATCATCATTTGAAACCACTAGAAACGTTTTAGATTTTGATGCATTTGATTCTTTTGATGCTAAAATAGTAGCTGGGAAAGATTATATTACTACAAACATAAATCTATCTGCTATATCAGAAAGTGAAGAAGAACTTATGATACTGGGGGATGGAATTCCCAAAGACGCTAGGATTACCAGCGTTAGTGGAAAAAACATTTACCTTAATAAGATATGCACTCAAAGTTTAGATAGCACAAAGATTTTTGTTTATCCAGTGGAGGAAAAAAACGATGTGTCTGAATACATCTATCAATACGAGCTTCTTGAAGATTCCAAATTAGATGCTCCGGTTTTAAATTCATTACAGACTGCATATTTTAAAATCGGATACGATTCTTCAGAAACTATAGTTGATGATCTAAGAGTAAGTGGAAATGTAGATTCATCTAGCGTTTCAATTAACCTTGCTCTTAATTCAGCAGAAGAGGGAATATTTGGAAGAACCTTAGTGATCGAGGATTTATCATTAGGATACCCAAAAATTGTTGCAAGAATAGAGATTCATGCAGAGACAGAGGGTGAAGACGAAAGATATAAAACTTTATTAAGTAACTTCGGAAGAAAATTAAATGCGGAGGATACCTATGTTTTAAGAGATGCTGATCCAAAAGAGCCATTAACAGATTATGAAATTTTAAACGTAAAAAGGAAGGAACTTCTTTTAGAGGGACATGAGATTTTTCCTTACGTTGGATCTTATAAAGGTCTTATAAACGCAATTAGATTTTTTGGATATCAAGATTTAAGAGTAAAGGAATATTGGTTAAATATTAAAAAATCAGAATCTCCAAAAAGCGCTTTAGAGGAAAATCAGGCTGTTTTAGATTCTATGAGTTCTCAAACTCAAAGTCAAAGCACCCTTATTGCAAGCTTACTTGATGATGAAAACTCTGATAAGTATAAGCAGGTAGAAATATATGGAAAAAAAGACGACGGGACATATGGTTTAAAATCTCCAATTGAAAAATTATTTCCTTCTTCCAGCTTTAAGAAAACTGCTTTATTTGGTTTATTCTATGATATCAACAGAGTTGTAGAAAACAGATATGATCAGTTTGATTATCCAGTTGTGGAAAATGCTTTTGTTTTTTCCCCAGATGAGGTTTTAATTAAACTCTTTGGGCTTAAAGAAAAACTTAAAAAAGAATATCTTCCTCTTAATGCTAGAATTATAGACATCACTGGGGAGGGCGTTTATTTCACAGTTTATAAAACTAGAGGATGGATTGATAATTTAAAGATAGACCAATTAGATCAGGGTTTAGATATAGAACTTTCTTTTAGTCCGGATTTTGGTTATATCGAAGATTTAAGATATTTTAATCTTAGACCTAACGATAGTATTCCTACAGTTCCTTATGTTGGACCTAATCCTTTTACATATACCTATTCAACATACGGAAATCTTACTCTTCCGTCTAGTTCAAATCCTGTTATTAGTGGAAAAAATTCAAAAAAACTTGCTGATGCAATTTCTAATTTTTATAAAGAAAGAAACACATCGGGTCTACCTAAGTTAAATCTAGGAGACAATCAGAAATATAGAAAACTTTCCGATGGACAGGATTATGAAATTCCTTCTGGATTTCCAACTGTTCTGGAAATAACCTCATTTAATCTTTCTTGGGACGAGCTAAATAACAAATGGGAAGGACTAGACAGAAACGTATCAACATATTCAACAACATTAGCTTCTGTTAGTGATTTGACTGGATATACCGGAGACAATCTCATTTCATCGTCTGTTAATCACACTTTTGACAACACTTTAAAATTTGGTGATTTATTCGATGTTACTTTGCCAACTAGTATAACATACCTAATAGCATCTACTGGTAAAGTCCAACTTAAATTTACTTCTAACGATGATGCTGCTTATGCATTTTTAGCAGAGGTTCAAACCTATAGTCAATCCACAGGAATTGCTAATATTAAGCTCCTTTGGCTTAAAGAAACTCCGATCATTCTAGATGATTGGAAGGTTGAAATTGTAAATTTATTTTCACAGAATCTAGATTTCGAATACTATGATTATTCCTTCAATTCTGATGGATTCTATGCTTGGGACAATTTAAGATTTGCTGGTTTTTATGAAGTTGAATGGACTATCACAAAGAAGGACGATAGACCTTATAAATACGAATTTAGAGGCAAAATAAGCGACTATTATAAACTTCCAATCATATTACCTTATTCTGGAATATACTCCGTTAAATGCAGAGTATGGGATGGTTTTAACGATATCTGTGCTGTTCATTACGAAAACTCTATCGAGGTAAAAACTAGGGATCTTGAAGTTGCAAATGTTGCTAGATATAGAGAGTCAGAAGTTTATACCTGGGAGAATGTTTCTAAAACATGGGACGATCATAGTTCTCTCTGGGTTTTTCCAATTGAAAAAAATCAAGACGATAAACATAAAACAAGTAAGGAGATATTAACGCCCGCTGAATATGGAAATCAATTTAATGAAGGTCAAGAATGTAAGGTTCTAAAAAGATTTGGAGAAACCATAGGATCAGCACCATTAAAATTCGGATTACAAAAAATGGTACTTAGTGGATTCACGAGTACTTATCCAGGAGGAGGAATAGGACCTGTATTAGTTACTATAAATCCTTCGTACCTTCCACATTCTTTTACAAATGGCGAGAAAATAACATTAATAGATAATTACAATGTGACTGGGAATCTTTCTGGTCAGTACAACATATTTAATGTCACATCGACTGGTTTTACCCTGCCAATAGTTCTTAATTCTTCCGTAACAGCTTCTCAGTTTAGTGTTATCAAAACTGGATCTATAAAAGTTCAGTATGAAGGTAAAACATATGCTAATATTAATTTTAATGGCAGATTAGATACTACACTGGGAAATTTAATGAGTGCTTTTAATAACGTTCTAAAAGATCCTCAATTTGCTATTGATACCATTACCGATACCACTGTATCTTCTGTCACTGTACAAGAATGGATGGAAGTAATGTTTAAAGCACCAATAGGGACCGGAGAAACTTTTAATGGTAAAAAATTGGATGTAACTACAACAGGTGGATTATATGTTTATGATGGAACATCGGTCGGGAGAACTGCCCAAGCTGAAATTTCTGGAGGAGTAAATCCTTATGACCAATACGTAGATTTTGATTTTAATGGGGACCTTCCTGTTGAAAACATGAGATATTATGGAACAAAGGCATTGAACTGGGATGCTTTTGATCAATTAGAGTGGGAAAATTTATATTCTCAGACTTGGGGATCTTATGATTTTCATGAAGGATGGCTAGGAGGATTTTCCCTTTATAATTTACAAAGTGGGGATAAGCTTAGAGTGGGATCTGGATCAAGAGGAATCGTGTTAGGAAACATGAGCTCCCCGGATCTTAGCCCTAATTATTTAGACTTAAACGAAGCTTGTGATCAACTAAATGCTTCGAGAGATCCCGGAATATCTAAATTTAACTATGAGGTTAGAGGATTTTCAAAGCTAGGAAATAACTTTAATTTTCAAGGTAGTCCTATAGGATCTCCGCTAATTACATTAGCTATCCCTTATAACGAGGAGAGCGAATCTTTTGATGTTCAAACCGGGGCATCTCCGGGTGCAGGAGCAGCTACCTCAATGTTCCCTGATAAGAACGGTGACATTATTATGGGTGGTGTATATGATGTAAGAGTTTTTAAATCACCTACCGATTTTGATAATTATCCAATCTCTGCACTATACCCAGGATCTGTTCCAAGAAAAGTTCAGGTTGATGAATATCATAGATGGTGGTGCTACGGAGAAAGCTGTACAGTTCCTTTAGTTGTTTATGACAGATATTACCCAGAGAACACTTTAATTTTTAGTACATCTCCAGTTACTTCTTTTGCTAATCCTGGATTAAATTATATAGTTCCTTTACCAGTTTCCAGTTTTCAAATTTTGTGTCTGGGGATTGATAAATTGACTGACAATTTTACTATGTACGTAAAGTATCAGCAGACATATTCTATATCACCTGCTGCAACCGATAACGTATTTAGACTTTTAGAATTTAATGCTTCTACCAAGGAGTTTAAAAATCTTTCAGTTCAAGGTCCGATTTGGACCATAATTAAAACATACGATCAAGGCAGCATTATTACTTATAATGGTGAATCGTATATTTCTTTAATCAACTCTAATATTGGAAATAATCCATCAACATCTGCAAGCAGTTGGGAGATAATAGATCAGGATCCTCTAACGAAATTAGATACCAGTGTCATCTATATTAGACAACTTAAGTATGAATATTTTGGAAAATATTCTAAGCTTTGGATGGCTACTAATAATGGTATTAAAACATACGACGGTGTTAGAATCTCATCTCTTGATATTTCCGATTCAGGATTACACACAAACGATGTTTATGCAATTACAATAGACGAGACAAATGCTAAATGGATAGGAACTTCCGATGGTATGGCTTATTATGATAATGGAAGATGGGGATGCTGGACACCTTCATCTAGATCGGAGTTACCAATAGCTAAATATAGAAACATTGTTAATTTAGGAAATGGAAGAATATTCTGTATAGCACAGACAGGAAGTCAGAATTATAAATTAGTTTACTTTAATGGAATAACAATCAAGGTTTATGATTACGATCCTGGTACAACTAATCAATTTGCTCCTGCCAATTATTTAGATTTTGATTATGAGGATCTTTACTTCATGATGAATGAGGTTAAATATATTGATGGAACATTTACCAGATACCCAGGTGATATCATGTATTTGGGAGATGTTTATAGAATAGGACAAAATTATGTGGTTCCTGGATATTGGAATCCTACATATACAGGAACTTATTATCAAACCCAAAATCTTTACATGAGAAAGGTAAGTTATACTATACCTTATATTCATGCATCTTCTAAGTATACTGGTCCGGGAGGATGGGATTTTGTTTATCATCTTTCGTATAGACCCGTACCAGATCCAATTTATTTAAAGCTAAAAGGAATTAGTGAAACCGAAATTAATTTTAACTTCCTTGTTGGTCCTCTCTATACGTCATCAGTTAATATAGGCAAGGACCCACAACTTCCTTATGCAGATAGTAGATCTTGGAAAATGCCTCATTGGTTAAATTACGATTTTAGTAAAATCACTGATGCTCATCCTAATATTAATTCGGATGACCTTTTCCTAGATGCTCCTTTAAGAGATATAGAAAGTGGCATAGCTAGTAAAGAGCCATATTGGAGAAATTCTAATTTAATTAGAAGCTCTGATAAAAATTTGGGAAATATAATAGACAGCTTTGAATGGGTTATTAAAATAGGAGACGGATCTGATGATAGAGGAATGAGAGTTTTTGTAGGTGAAGATGGATATGTTTATGTAACTGGATATTTCCAGGACACAGCATATTTTGGTGCTAAAAATAATCTGCCATCTGGGGCAAACACAACTCTTTCTTCTACTGGATGTAGATCAATCTTTGTTGCAAAATATAATCAGGTCGGGGTAATTCAATGGGCTAGGAAATACGGAGAAGATGGAACTTCAGGATCTAGAGATTATGACTATACACCGATGGGTATCAAAGTAGATCATCTTGGAAATGTAATTGTAGTTGGATACAAAAACAAAGTTAGAAATAACACATCTGGAGAATTATCTGATAATCTTTATATTAAATGGAACGGAGATGCACAATTAGTGACCGCTACTTCTTTATTTACGTCGCCAACTATAAATGATACAGAGATTATCAGTGATCTTGCTATTGATAGGGTTGGTAATGTTTATGTTGCCGGTAATTTTACAGGAACTATCACTTCTGGAACTAAAACAATAACGAGTGCAACTTCAACACAAGAGGTTTTTGCTGCTAGAGTTGAAGGTGACGGAAGCATTAAATGGCTAAAGAAAATGAACACGGCGGGAGAAGAAAGCGATCCTTCTCTTCATATAGGAGAATCTTATGAGGATCTATACATAGCTTTTAATTCTAAATCTGGATCGGACCAAAAGATTTACCTAAACAGATACACAAGCTACGATTTTAATTCTGAGTGGTCTAAAACAATATCTAACACTGATTTCGGAACATTTACTACTAAGCCTCATATTAGGGTCTCTAAAAACGGGGAAATAGCTTTGGGCGCTAGCTTTAAAGGAAAACTTACTGTTGATGATATTTCATTCACCTCTATAGGTGATTCCGATATTGCGGTATTTAAGTTTAACGGATATAGACCTTTATGGGGTAAAAACGTTGGATCCTTATATTCTGATTTTTGTCAAGACATCGGAATAGATTCAGAAGGAAGTATTTTTGTATTGGGATCTTATTCCGGATATGTTACGGCTTCTCCTAATTATTCTTCCCCTAATTACTATCCTTCCCCGCAAGGAAATCTTGATGTTATTATGTTTAAATATGATCCGGATGGAACTCTTTTAGATATAGTGGATTCTGGAGGACTTGGTAGAGACGAGGGAATGTCAATTTCTTTCGATAAGGATGACAATATTTATTTAACTGGATATGTGACTGGCCAGTCTAATTTCTCTAATTGGGTAGTTTCTCCTGGTGGGGGAGAAGATGCTTTTGTAGGTAAGATCTCAAATTTAAAATACAAAACGGGTAAAAAAATTGGAGATCCGTTCTCCCTATTTGGTTCACAGACTTGGGAAATCGGGGATGATAAAATAACTCACAAAGAATTTGAGGCACCAATGGGATCGACTGTAGTATTTAATCCTTTAGATTCTTTAATTCCTGGAAAAAGAAATCATGTTTGGAAATTAATTTATGATGGATCTGGAGAGGAGTTAATCAATGTTAAGGATGTTAAATCCTTCATCTGGACATTTAATAAGCCGGGATTCTATAGTCTCTATCTACAAGTAGAGGACAGTAACGGTAACCTTTCTGTTTTTGATAAGAAAGGATACATCAGAATCATTGATCACAAAAATGCACCATCTGGGGAAATTATAGAGTATGTTAATAGCGAAATATTTAGAAAAAGAGCTATCTATGAAGCTAAAACATTTCCACAATTAGCATAAATTATCTGTCTCTATACTCTGTGTAAATTCCTAAAATCTCTGGTACGATAGGATGTCTGTGATTCTTTTTAAGCGAGATTATTTTAACTCCCTCTACTCTTGATTCTACAGTATTTAAAAAATCCAAACCTGAATCTTTTTTGACTTTCAGATCAATCTGAGAAATATCACCACAGATCATAATTTTAGATGCCACACCCAATCTTCCTAATACCATCTCCATTTGATTATTGGTAACGTTTTGGGCTTCATCTACAATAACACATGCATTTAGAAATGTTCTTCCTCTCATAAACGGGAAAGGTAAAATTTCTATTACATTTTCCTCCACTAATTTATCGACTTTTTCCTTCTCATAAAGTAGGTACAGATTGGAATAAATTGGAGCTAACCATGGATCCATCTTTTCTTTTAAATCCCCAGGTAGAAATCCAATATCTTCTTTAGCTACAGTAGGTCTTGTAATTATTATCTTTTCAACATCCCTACTAAAAAGAAGATCCAAAGCTATTTGACAAGCTAAAAGGGTCTTACCTGAACCTGCCATCCCTCGGATGACTGTAACTGGATTTTCTAGGATTAAAGATTTTGCTTCTTTTTGCTCTTCATTTAGTTGAATTTTGAATTTAATCGGGCCTTTAACTCTCCCTTTAGCAGGGGTTTCCTTCTCTTGTTTTTGCATAAATCTTTAGTGTTAATTTTTAAGAAACTAATAAGTTTTTCTCTGTATGATCTTAGCATAGCGGATTTATTTCTTCGCTCGAGCTTATTTGATATATATATTCGGAATAAAAAACTAAAAATGATTACTATTCAAGAGATACTAGGAACTGACTCGATTGCACCATCGAGACTAACCATTAATTCTAACTTTCTACTTATTGAGAATGAAATCAACGATCTAGAGGACGTTTTTAATATAAACGTTGTTACTGGATCGATGGACATGTCTCAAGCAACAAGCGGACAGCTAAAAGTCAAGACGTTTTTTGCTAATCAAGCAACCTTCCCATCTTCTGGGACCGCTACTGTTAATATTTATGGTACGGGGGCTAGTGCAGGAAATGCATCTTTCTCCGGTATAGTTTCAGCCTCTCAACTAACCCTTTCTGCTACTGGTTCTTTCAATCAGGTAAATGCATCGGGTCCTGCAGTATTTGGAGCAACTGGTACATTTAACGGTGATGTTGTTTTCAACTCTGCTGTAACAAATGGGCCAACTGGATCATTTATTGAAAAAAACTCGATAGGTGCATCGGGTTCAACCAACGCATTTTTATCACCTGCAAACGGGGGAGGCGGGGTTACTGGAACATATAGCAATCCATATCCTTTAACTTTCGATGAAAGTGTAATTTATGCTAACTGCTCATATACCAGTACCGATTCAGCGGATGCCGGATTTACTCAAGGATTTTTCTTTTATGTTGCTACAGGAGCAGCCCCTTCGGGAAACCCACCAGCAGTACCACAGGGATATAGATTAACTATTGTTAATACCGCACTTAACTCTGGATTAATTGCTACTGGAGTTACCGGACCAGCAGGAAGCACATACTATACTGGATTTAGCACAGGTAATGGACTTTATCAGCCAGCTGGTATTACTACAGCTGCTAGTATTCCTTATAAAAATACTTTAACCCTTCAGTGGGAGAATAGAATAGGTAAAGGAGCTACTACACAAAACGGATCTTGGGTGGTTATATCCAACAGTGGATTTGTAGCTAGCGACTTCTTCTAATAAATAAAAAATTGAATGGCTAAAACCCCATACATAAGACCTCTCCAAGTACAAGGTGGAACTTTTTATACCTTTAGTTCTGCTGCGGAGGATCTTGCTCTAACTTTTAACAACACGGTCAATAAGTTCAGATTTTCAAAATACGTTCTTTTGAATCTTCCTGAATTTAGATCCCCGTTATATGGGGAGAATACCATCCAATTTAACACCATAGACAGCTCATTTCTGGACGTAGCTGAGGGAAGCTTTGATTTAGTCAACCCTAACAATTTAAGTCCAAATTTGGAAGTCTCTTTTCAAAACTATTGTCTTAACTTGGAAGCTTCTCTACTTTCATCTGATGGATACAATCCGACTTTAAAAAGGAATGTCTCAGAAAGAGTTTTTTGGAAGTGGCTGAAAGAAATGGGATCTATTAGATTTAGACCAGCAAATTCAAACGAGGTAATACCTTCTTTGGATCAAAATGCAACAGGTCTTACTGGAGGATTCCCATATTCTGATAAAAGATGGACAGAAGAGGACGATTTCCTAACAGGAAACGGATCGGTTACCCCAAGATACTCTAGGGTCGTAAAATATATCGGGGAATGCGACATTGTAAATTCTGTACAAAGCAAAAACAATTCTTATTCGGAGGTTTATATCCACGTACCAACTAGCGATGGACACACACCTTTGGTGATGTTTAAGACCCAGGCTGATGAAAATTATTATCCTGGACAAACAATAACAAATAATCCAACTGATCCTTTAGATAGAGAGTATTTTCAAGGGAGGAGCGCAGCTGATGGATTATATGGTCCTAACGGACTTCCCCGTTTGGCTATCTTTGATCAAGATGTTGTTGGACAGCCAGGAATAACTGGAACATCCGCAACTGGTGCAACTTTTACTAATCAATGGTATTATCCAAGAAACACTGCAAATTCCTATTATACTGATAATTCTTTTTTTGATGCTGATACAGATTCAATGGTAAAACATTATCAGACGTATCAAGCAGAATATAAAAGAAGTAAACTTGATGGAATTCAATTAGATTTCAATCCTGATAATTACAAACCTATAGTTGATAATCCTTCAATCAGCACGATCGAAGAATATAACTCAACTGTTGATTCTGATTCTTTCGAGTTTAATGCTGTTCTTTTGTATTATGATGTATATGATCCAAATAATCCTGCTGATGCGGAGACAAATCTATATGGTATTCTCTTCTTAGAAGATATAGAACCTATTTCAAATAGCGCTGGTAGAATTCCTGTATTTAAAAAGTATAAACCAGATCCAATTACTAAGCTAAATGGTAATTCTTACGGACTGAAGGTTAATATTAAATTTGATACTGACATAGAAAGTACAGGGGTAGAACTTGCTGTTAATGATTATTCTTCTTTCTCTCTTTCAATGTTTATGGATGCAGCTAATGTTTTACAGGAGGCTGCTAGAACTTTAAATGATCAAACTACCGAAATTATAAACCTTGCTGATAGAGTAAACACTTTAGAGGGATTGGTCGTTACAATGGATGATAATACTTCCATTAATGCAAGGCTAAAAGCATTAGAAGATTCTATGGTTGCAAATCAAGCTTTATTTAGAAATACCCAGGATATTTTAGGACTGATCGAGAGAAATTATACGATGGTTAAAGATATTCTAAACGGTAGAACAAATATTAAGCTTTCTTATGATTTAGATTTGATTAAGAGCGGCGAAGGAGTAAACGTAGATAGATCAACTCCTAATAGATTAGTTCTAAACAATAATGTTCAACATTATAATTTACCAGATGAAGATGGATATAATTTTACTGTTAATTCTGTAAGTGGAAATTCTCTTACATTGAAATCTTTCAGCAATTATTATAAGCATACTAATTTTGGATTAACCATAACACTAACAAATGATCTTATAATCAAAATAGACGATACCAATAACAAATGGAAAAAGGGTCAAACCTTCAGATTAGTCTTTGATGATAAGATTATCCTTAACGGGAATAATATTTTAATCTATACGGATTCTACTGGTCTTTACCCATTAGCAACCCCGTCTGGAGTTTATTATAGTATTTTAGTTGGAGGATTCACCCAAAACATTTTCAGTTCTTCTGATAACAAACCTATTTTTGATATTGTTTGTGTCGATGAAAAGAATCTAGTTTTCGAAATAGATCAAATAAGATAAAATGGCAGGAACCAAAAATTCTATAAGCTCACTATTAGCACAGTTTCTTAGACTCCAGAAGAATTCTATGGAGATTATTAATAAGCTGAGTAACGCAACAACTTCAAACCAAGACATAGTTAGCGTTGAGTTTCTAGATGATAACAATCAAACGAGTACGGTATCAATACCATCTTGGGGATATATTCTAAACGAAATTAAAAGACTTGATTCCAATATCAAAGCTTTAAGTGGATTAGATGACGGTAATGCTAATGTTAGAAATGCTGATGGAACTGTTTCCAGAATTTACCAATCTACTCCTTTAGTTGATCCAATTGCACCTGCTAATTTACAGGTTCCTTCTGGGTTTAAATTTAGAAGCAATTATTTCTTTGAAAGCTTTTTAAATCCTCTTTTATTTGTTACCTTCGATCTTGATGGTCAGGTAGAAGCTGGAACAAAGAGGGTTTATGTTAAAAGAATAATTGCTAATACCACTTCAGATGCTCAGAAAAATTATTTTGATACTAATCTGAAGGGAAGAAATGATATCTCGGATCTACAATTCATGACTGAGCTAACTGGCCAGGGAATTACCTATTTTATAGACGAGGATACAGTTGAACTACCTTTGCAGGTTATTAGATATACCGGATCTTTTTCTGTACTTAGAGTATTTGATCAAACCATCCCTGTTACAGTAGGTGGACAAACAATAAATCAAAATGTAAGAAAATACAAATTAGATTTAACCTCATATAAAGATATCATAGCAAGCTCTTCCAATGCTGACAGACAACTTAAGGTTGGTGATAAACTTATGACGTCGGGGGGAAGTAGATTTGAAATTACTAATATTGATCTATCCGAATCTACTGTAGTATTAAGAAGAATTAGCGGATATGAACCAGTTCCAATTGGGGATGGTGCATTAAAGCTTGATTCCGAAGTTCTTTCACCACTCCAGGTTAATGTTAATCTCGGTCACGATGAAAGACAGGCAGTTTTTATTAAAGCTATTAATGATGAATACCATGTTACTGGATCTTCATACAGCAATGGTGTAGTTTTTTATTCCAATGAGATGTTAATAAACACATCAGAGGGAACTATGACATTGGATGATTTTTATAAAAATCAGGTTTCAGATTTTGGATCTCAATTTTTATCAAACACGAAAGAAAAGGTAATTCCTTCGGTTTATTCTATTGTTCCAAATTCTCCTGTATTAAGTTCTGCTAATTTCAAGGTAGTTCAGATTAACAAGCAGATAACACAAACAACTACTTCTGATAAGTTTTCTAGTAGTGTACAAACCAAAGTTAAGATTCAAAATGAGATAGAAGCAATTAACAAATCTATAGATCAAACAAGAAATGAAATATCTGCAATTGTTAGTGATTCTATAACAAAGTCTTCTAGCTCAACTAGGGAAAGTTTACTTGCTAAAATAGATTCATTAACTAAGGAAAAAGCAACTAAGACCTCTTTATTGCAAACCATTATTCAAGATCTAAATAATATCACTTCAAGTGCACCTGAAATATCAGAATCACCTAAATATAGAGTTAGAGGATTCTGGCCTATTCCTGAAGCAGTTACTGATGCAAAAACAGGATCTCAAGAGGTAATACAATTTAGAGTTAGATATAGATATTTGACTAAACAGGGAAATGCAACCTCTGCTGATGAGATTAAATTCTCTGATAATGATGGGACGGAAAGAAGAGGAACATACAGTAACTGGATTGAGTATAAAACAGACATTAGAAAAAAGGGATACAATACAACAACTAAAAAATATTATTGGTTAGATGAGGATGTTCAGAACGGTGACGTTCCTAATATAAACCAATTGGATATTCCTATTAATGCTGGAGAAAAAGTAGAAATCAAGGTTTCTTCTATTTCTGAAGCTGGATGGCCTATGAATCCGGCTGAATCTGATTTTTCTACTTCAGTCCTTATAGATTTTCCGGAGGAATTAACAACAGGAAACGGAAATACCCAGTATGTTGATCAGAATAAAAATGATCAGGTTCTTGTTGCTTTACAGCAGGATTTAACATCAAGAGGACTTGATGCTCATCTTTCGACCTCTTTCAATAGCGGAGATAAGTATTATGCACACGTTGGGGATACAATCTTTTCTGGATTTTATGACAGTACAGGAAAATCCCTGGATCTTTACCAGAAACTGCTTTCGATGGATCAGGAAATAGCTAACTTGAAAGCAATGATTAATGTTGCTAAAGGAATTCTTACTGTTTATATTAACGATGGAACAAATCTTATTCCTGCTAAGAGGGGATCAGTAATTGAATTATTTGCAGGATATTACGATGAGCTTTTAGATCTTACTAATACGTCAAATTATGGAAAAATAGTAAGCACACAATATACAATAGAGCTAAGAAACGAAACTGCTTCTAAGCTAGAGCTTGCTTCTATAATTCCAGGAGGTCAAAATGTGATAGCTTTGGCAAATACAGATCCTAAAGCTACTGCAGATTATTCTTCTGTTAGAAAGTATGATTTAACTCCAATATCCTTAACTGGAATTAAACCATCTGATGTAAGACCTAATATATCAGGATCTTCTGCATTTATTCAGGCAGCTCCTTATCAATCTGGAAATTCAAATTCTCAATTTATTTACTCGAGATATAAATCAGTTGGACTGGATGAGGATGTTTATTTTACACCTGTTACTTCAACTACCTGGAACGATCAAACCGGAGTAACATCAGGATCAAGCTACGTTCCACAAGATCAGGGCGTTTTAGTTCCATTCTTACCTGGGGGTACTTCTACTCCAGGAAGTTCTAACAGCAGTGTTTGGATAGGAACTTACAGTGGAGGAACACCAGACGGAAATGGAAGACTTAATGAATTTTGTGTACATATAAATCACCCAGTTATTGTAGCAGAAGCTGCAACTCCTTCTACACCTACTCCAAAATATTTTGGAAATTTTGTTAGACCAACACAAGGAACAACCGGATTTAATTATCCTGCATTTAGACATGCTGCTGGATTCCAGGCTTCTACTTCAGACAGCTTTGATCCTTCTATTACTAATCAGACTAAGCATTATCAACAACTAGCTTATACCCAGATTAATAATACAAGTTATGGAACTGATAATCATGCATATCCTGGAAAATTAGGATTTGAATCAAATGACGAGTACCTTTTAGGAAAATATTCATGCGGAGCTTATTTGTTCATGGCTCCTTCTAGTCACTCTCCAATACAGGTTGAAGGATCAACAACTCTTGCTGTTAAATCTCTAGAATCTGGAACACAGAATGCAATTGTTATTCCTGTTATATTCCAGATGAGATCCCAAGATAAACTAGGTTATATCGGAGGATATAGATCAACTGGAACTATTCGTAATATAACATACTCTAAAAAATTAGGAATAGATATAAAGGTAAGCAACGAGGAACTATTCTCCTTTGACTTGGTTGTTAGTGGTAGCTATACTAAGACTGCTCTAACTTCACCGATTTATTCAAGTTTCAGAGATAACCTCGGCTATAGAAGATTAGCTCAGATCTAAAGATGGCAGATAAAAAAGAAAAATACAAATCTTCGTTTGGAATCGTCAGATCCAATCCTAGAATTTCTGGAAACGTAAAAATTACAGTAGATTCTTCAGAGAATCTTTGGCTTAATTCTATTGATTCAAATGACGAGATGTCAAAAAATCAATACAAGGGATTTAAGATATCCTCAGATACTAATTATGCTCAGGACCTATATAATTTCTTTTCACAAGGTAAAACCCCTTATAATTTTATTTTTGGATTAAAAAACGAAGATAGATTAAAAGATACTTATACTAATACCTTAGTTGATCAGTATGACGGATTTTATCATGCGGGAGCAGTTCCTTTGATTTCTGATGTTTACAATGAAAATTTTTCATACATATCACCCTTTTGGCTCGGGAAAAAAATTCCTAAATATTTTGTAATTTTTAGAATAGACGATCCGATAGATTTTTCTTACGTAATTAAAGTTACTTCACTTGAGATAGGAAAGGTCTACAAGGTTTTGGAAGATTATGATGTTGATACGACTTCATCTAATTACAGCAAGTACACTATATCATCAGGAGGAGTTCAATATTCTGCTGGTGAATCTTTTACTGCTACAATAGCAACATTTAGTGAGATCCAGGGAAATGGTAGTGTTATTCTAATTGATGCAGAATATAATACTTCAAAAATTGGAAACATCCAAGAGCATTTTATCGATAACATCCTTCCTAAATCTTCGATAGTATCCACATATTCATTACAGGAAGATTCTAATATTGGAAAATATTTAAGAAAAATTCAAAATTTTTCTAACTATACCCAATCCCTTATTGATGTTAGATTTGAAAAGGATTCTTTAACAACTTATAGTGGAGCTTCTATTAAAGATGGGGTTTTTGCAAAAAAAGGAGAATACATTTATAATATATTTAACAATGATTCTAACATTATAGAATTTGAAGAATATATTACTGATGGATTTAGAAGAAATGGAATAGTCTCTTATAATTTATTAAATCTTGAATTTTTATTTGACGATCCTAATGCGGATCTTTATAGTATAAATAGATACTTTGGATTATATGTTGACGATATTCCTACTGGTAAATTTCAAATCTCTGGGGATTTATTCTATAATCAATCGATCTCTGTTGGAAATTTTCCGGAGCCAAAATCCCCGTTACAAATTTCTAAGATAATGACTTCTCCTTTTTATCAGGAGAATGAAAATGGAATAAGAGTATTTATAGATTCCGAAACCACCTGGGGACACATCCCAACATCGGAGGATGTTCACGTAAACGATAGGCTTAAGATTCTTTATGTTAAGGATAAGAACGACGACTTTTATTCTTTTAAACAAATTAAAGATTACTCAGGATCAGCTGTTGATGATGATAAATGGGGTACGGGAACAGCTCAAGAAAATCTAATTATTCTTAAGAATAAAAATCTAGATCTTTCAGTATTTTCAGGAGCAGATCCAGAAAAAACAAAAGAGTACAAGGCAGAACTTGCTAAGGATACTGGTAGATCCTATACTATAGTAAGAATAGAAGGAGAGCTTACACCGAACAATGCAATAATTTTATATCACCCCTTCGGTCAATATATTTCAGGTAACAAGAGATATGATTATTTTGTTGCATCTGATATGACATATGTTAAACCTGGATGGGGTGTTGGAAGTTTTACTGATGAAAGTGGAGCATATTATTTTCATCCATTCGGTACCAAAGAGCAGATTGCTGAAGCAATAGCAGGGGTACTTAACAGTGTTAATTATAAATCTTACAAGGCATTCAATATAGGAAATGAAATTGTAATAAGAACAGAGGGAAGTGATGTTAGAAATGATGATATATTTTCTGTTTATGTTTATGCAGATTATTATAATCAAGTAAATTTTACATCTTCTGGTAAAATTTTTATAGATGAAATAGATTCAATTGATATAACAGCTCCTTATAAATTTATTGGAGGATCTAAATATTCAAATACTAGAATAAAAATTAAAAAAGAGGATGCTGCAAAAATCACAACCTCTAATTATATAAAAACTAATTCCGGTTTATCTAAGATTAAATTTATAGGTAAATGCATTGATGAGGATGAATCAGAATTATCCAATGGAATAATTAAGGATTATTCTACCCATTCAATTATAGAGATAGAAGATCATACACATACTATTCTTTTCGGTAGTTTAGGAACTATCATTGTTGAACAGCTAATAGAAGTAGAATCTGGGGCATTTTCAATTTATCCGCTGAAAGATTTGGATATTGATTTTTGGTCTAGTAAATATGGAAATACACCAACTGATGAATATTTTAGATATGTTGATATTCAGCCAGGTACCGATTCAATTAGAGAGGGAATAGATTATGCTGTTGCTTCTGGTGCCATCGTTAGATATAATGGGGTTAATTACGGGCCTTCTTCCAATTTTATTTTTAGAGGTGTTGCCGGGGTAACATCATATACTCTTATACAATCATCTACCTCATCAAGATCTAATGTAGTTCCTTCCCTTTATGTTAATTCAATTACCGATGCAATTAGTGACGGAATTAATGATCCTTTAGTAGACATAGACAGATTCCCAGGATTTGTTGGATTGCAGGAAATTAAATATCTAAATGACGGAGACGGAATTTCCACTAAAAAAGAACAAATGGAATTCGGGAAGGCTTCCAATGAATATGATGTACTTAAGGAAAATTATCAAAGATCATTAACTTTAAAATCTAGAATAAATCCTTATATTACTAAATGGGTATATGAGGGAGGTATAGATGCAAGAGGAAATGATTATAGACTGAATTCGAGTAATACCTTTACACCTTTGAATTTTTCGCCTAGCTTCTTTAGCTCTGGAAGAGATCCCTTATATTTTACCAACGAATGGTATGTGCTAGAGAAAGTTCCTATTGATGCAACTTCTAACCTTTTAAAGAATACCTCGAATTATTGTCCTGGACCTACAGGAGGGATTAGTTTATCTGATTTACAGAATACAGACCCTTCTTCTCGAGATTATTTTGAAGATTATTTTACTGTCGATGGGGAGGATTACTATAATTTAGATAATGTAAGGTTTAGCGATGTTAGAAAAAAACCTGCTGAATCATTTTATACCTATTTTGATTATAATCAATCATCGGGATATTCTGAAACCCTGTTTAGAGGGGTGAAGGTTAGAATTAAAGAAAGGACAGATTTTTCAGTTCAAACCAGCAATAGAAATTCATTTAAATTCGGGGATCAGAAATTTAAAGACTACAAATTTACCTGTGTTTTAAAATCAATAGACGATCCGGACCCATATATTGTTAATGCCCCTATAACTTTTAAGGTTCATCAGAATGATCAATTCAAGACTGTGACCCTTCTTATTACTGTCGTTAATAATGATAGCAGATTCATTGACCCTGAAAAATTTGCATCCTTAATATACGATGCAGGAACTGATGCAAATGCAACGTTTAGTAACGCAACAGGATCCTGGTATTATAATCCAACAGGAATTTATGGCGGATCTGATTATTTCGGATTATACTCGTTAAAAAATAAAGTTAGACACTCTGTTAGAGGTGGTACTGGGACAACGGAGTATGAGAGGGGATCATCTGGTGGTGTTCTTTTTTCTAGTAACACCTTTATAAAATTAAGTAGCGGATTAAATTATTCTTCAAGGGGCACTATAGGAATTTTACCTTTAGTAAACTCTTCAACAGCTAATGGGACAGGTATTGTTCCTATCGCATCTAATCCTGATTATGATACTGATTTAAGAGAGGAGGTTAAGTTTTATTCCCCAATTACACCAGTTACTGGAATCGGAAGTAGAGATGCTTTGAAACTAAACGGTGTCATTTATCCATATACCCTTTTCTCTCCTAAAAGAAATACGCCAGGAACTTATTTAATGAGAGCTCCTTGGCCAGTTGGAACCGGTAAGAATTATCTTAATTTTAATGAGGTATACTACGGAGGCGGAACTGGATATTATTTTGATTATACCAATTTAGGATATTCAGCACCAACGTTTATAAACGTTCCAATTCCCGTTTCATATAATACCATAGATGATTTAGCTGTATATCAATCTTTAGCCGGTGAAAATTATTGGGATTCAGTTTTTACTAAAATATCATTTCCTGAAATTTATAAATTATTTAAGGAGGATAGTAGATACATTAAATATACTAGAAGCTATTGGGATGCAGACACAAATCAAACTGTCATTGATTCTAATACTTTTGTTTTGGAATTTGTAAAACCTTCATCATTCTTACAAACTACTAGAAAAATTCCTATAGAAGAAACAATTAAGCCTGAAGATTTTTCTAGTACTCTCGTTGGATATCAAATAGCGGAAGAAGACGCATTAACGGAATTCTTTAGATATGGCGGGGGATATTCTCCTAAATTTAGAGATGTTTTACATTTTGATAGTATCAAGAATGATGTATTTTCTTATGATCAAAATACTACAGGAGGATTTGAATTCACTGTATCATTAAAAGAAAAAACAAAAGATTCATCTTTCTATGGAGTTGGATCTAATTATGAGATTTTAATAGATGGAGATACAAGAAAAAAGTTAAGACTAGTAAGAGGAAATACATATTATTTTAATTTTGAAAATTTTGCAGGTTTGGGATATTCAGCTTCTCCTGATCTATTCCCAGTTAAGAAAAATTTTGTTCTTTCTCAAGTTAAGGATTCTGGAGATACCTCTGATTTATACGCAGATGGTTTTTACTTTAATTCTGGTTTGACCGGAGCATATTTCATTGTTCCACAAGATGCTCCGGAGAATATCTATTATGAAATTCAGGGCGAAGGATATGCTGGAAACGTTTCTATTGTCACGGAAGGATTAGAGTATAAGAATGTGACTCTAGGGGTAAATAAAGAATTTTTTGGATTTATTAGAAATACTAATTATTATAAGTATGCTAAAAACAATCCTTTTAGAATTGATCCAAAGAGCGGATATAAACCAGAATATAATCTTATAGGAGAAACCCCAATAGACCGAAGAGATTTATTCATATTTGAAAGTACCTGGGACCCTGGAAGATACAAAGAATATATTTCTTCCAAATCATTTTCAAATCTTCCCGGATCTAAAAATATGCTAGAGCAAAAATCATTTTTTGGAAGTAAGGTAATGAAAACCCCGAATACGATAAAAGAGCCTTTACAATTAAAATATGTCTCTTCTATCAATGATGTATTCAATGTACAAATTGATTTGTATCCTAAATATGAAATTCTTTGGGAAGAAACTGAAAATGAAATCAAGGCTTTACTTCTTGCCGACAGGACTGCAATTAAACATTTTAATGATGGAGGAATTGGTAAGAAATTTTATTCCTTATTAGTATCAGAGTTTGGTGTTGGAAGTGAGACCGTCTTATCTGATGATGTTGATGAGTATATAAAATTAAATGTTATACCTCAGTACGAAGCAAAAGAAATATCAGTCTGGATTAAAAAGATCCAAAAAACCGCTGGAATTGATTTACCACCTATAGTAAGTGATCTTGCTGATTTTGACAAAATGAAAAATGGATTTGTGAAATCCACTAATAATAACATAACAAAAAGGGGATCCTTACAATACGAATTTAGATTTCAGAAGGACCCGGCTTATGATTATTCAGTAGCCTTCTCATTTTTAATAGGAAAAATATAAGGGAGCTAAAAAGATGATATATATAAAAACTAAGAATTAGAGATGCCAAAGATTAATCTATTGAATATACTTTCCGGTGACAGCCAAACAATTCTTATTGACAAAGTTAATTATAACTTTGATCAGATTTTGACTGCTGGGGGTGGACCTCAGGGATCACAAGGAATTAGAGGCGCTACCGGTCCTATCGGTCCTCAAGGAATTCAAGGACCTACTGGTCCTCAAGGACTAAGAGGAGCTAGATGGTATGTTCAACCAGTTGCCCCCTCTGCTTTAAATGTTGGCACGTATCCAACTCCTTGGGGTGAACCTGAATTGGGTGATTACTGGTTAGCCGGTGAAACTGGGGCAAATCCTTATGGAATATATGTTTATAATGATTTAGGTGGCGGAACATTAGGCTGGGATTATTCTGGCGTTTATATTGATACCCAGTCTGCTTTTACTGCGGTTGATGATATTAATCTTAGTGCTGGAGAAAGAGTTTTATTACATAACACCCAATTTAGTCACACGTATGGCTTGTTATTAAGCGATTACGGAGCTTCTGGAGGTGCACCTGGATATAACTATACCAACCTTGGTCAATTCGGTTTAAACAGTGAAAGAGCTAAGTTAAAAATTGCTACGGATCCTTCTTCCGCTATGGCAACCCTGCTCTCTTTTGGTAGGGCAGATCAAGACGCTATCAACTATTCAAGTCCATCTTATAGTCAAGGAAAAAATCCAAGATTTCTTTGGACCTCTGCAAGCGGTTATAATCTTGATTTTACAAATCCCGGAGGAAATTTTAACATCAAAACCCCTGGTAATGATTTTAATGTCCCACTTTCCAATAATATTTCTTTTGTAGCTTCCAGTAATATTCAGGCTAATGCTTTGAATGTTACAATAACAAGAGCCGGGTCCACAAACTCTTTCAATAACTATGGAACTGGTGCTTATTACGCAGAGGGATCTGTAATGAGATACAGCCCTAACTACGGATTATCATCTGGTAATTTTATTGTTGGTGACTCTGTTTCTACATCAGGCACAAAAGGATTAGTTATTTCATCATCTTCAACCTCTGCTGGAAGAGCGTTAGTTTTGAAAGCAGCAGTTACTACCAATAATTCAGTTTACGGAAGAATTGTTGCAGAGGGACAATCATCATCAATAGCAGCAGCTGGAATATCCTTTGCAATCGATGGATCCACAGCAGCTGATTCTAGAATAGATTTTGCTACAAGCAGTTCATCGGGGGGATATGACATAACTAGATTAAGATTAGATAGAATTGGAAATCTTCAATTCAGATTTGGATCAATAACTGGAGCTGATAGAGACTCCCTTATTTATATCCAGGAAGCCTCGGGAACTGATACTGGAGCAAACGTTTCAGTAAAAGCAGGATCCAGCCAAGGGGGAAGTTACGGCGGTGGATCATTATATTTGGCGGGTGGAACTGGCGGCTCCCTTAGTGGCAAAAGTGGTAATATTGTTATAGGACCGGGGTTTGTTCCTGCTGCAGGATCTGCAATGGGCGGAAGTGTTTATATACATCCACCTTTAGCTAATAAAACTAATGTTACTGGTGTTGCAATAGGATTAGCAGAAAGTGCTACTGTTGATGCTGCTTTAGTAGTAAAAGATACCTCAGACGGAATTGCTGGAGGCGATGTTTTGCAATTAAAGAAAGCAGACGACACTACATTCTTTGGTTTTGATAGCGACGGATATTTAACAAAGGGTGTACCCTTTACTTCCGCTTCTGATCTATCTTCTGTCCTTTCTTCTGCTGCAAATAATTTGGACTATTATGATGAGGGTGACTGGTCTGGAACTTTAGAACTTGTTCCTCGAGTTACACAATCCGGTTGGAACTCCTCTAAATATAAAATAGTTAAATCAAGATACACTAGAATAGGTGACACTGTTCAAGTAGACTTTGTTGTAAAGATTGATGCTTTAACCTCTGGTGTATCTGCTTCTGCCCCTGATGGATATATGTATTTAGCGGGATTCCCATATACACCAGATTTTAGTAGGGTTAGATTAGGAACTGCTACAAATTCATATTCTGCACCTGCGATGCCTTTAATTTCATTGAAGGCATCGGGATTTGGAAACGTTACTAGCACAGGTGGAGTTAATCCTGTAGGAACAATACAAATTTATCCAGGTGCTTCTGCTCCTGTTGGTTGGATGATTTGTGACGGTTCTGCTGTATCAAGATCTAGCTACGCTGATTTATACTCAGCAATCGGGACAACATACGGATCAGGAGACGGATTTTCAACCTTTAATATACCTAATCTATCAGGTAAATTTGTCAGAGGCCTTGGGGGTGATTCTGCATCTTTGGGAACAACACAGGAAGATGCTATTAAGCAACACAGACACGGAATTCATTGGTGGCAATATTCACAAAGGGGATCAACGAATTCAAGCTTTGGACACACCTCAGCTATCAAAAATACAGAAGGATTTGGTGATCCTCCTAATAAACTTACTGGTATTACTGAATATACTGGACAGGATGCAAATTCAGAAGCACTAATTGCTCAGGAAACTCGTCCAATCAACATGGCAATGAATTATATCATTTATGTTGGTTCCGCGAGCGGCTCTTCTACGCAGGCTGAATTTTCTGGTGCTTTTGTTAATGAAGGTAGTGGAAGACTTTATATCTATAACGGAAGCGGAAATTTAAATGTTTCCAATATTCCTGCTGGATCTGGCGTTACTTCGTACCTATATGGAAACTTCTCCTATTTTACTACGAGCTCTACTAAATATTCAGGAACACCTGCTCCTAGTCCTAGTCCGACGCCAACGCCGACACCGCCAACGCCACCAACACCGACGCCATCACCTGCTTCTGCTTGTGATAGTGCTCCTTCTATAGATACAATAACTTCCATTGGAGGAGGACAAATATCAATTGTCTTCACCCTTGCAAACAGCGGAACTAATGCTACTTCAGTAACCCTTGAATCGTCAATTGATAATTCGACATGGACACAAAGTACAGCAGGAACAACTAGTCCGATCACAATAACTGAGCCGATTGTAACGACATATTATAGATTACAGACCAATTGCTCAGGATCCCCTGCTACTTCATCATACTCAGGCACCGATACATATACTATAATTGCTCCTCCTGCTAGTACTAAAACAGGATACACAATAGTTAGAGGTACGGGAGAGAGTGTTAGATTATACCTAAATGAGCCAGCAGTATGTACATACAGTGTAACCCTGACTGGTACCTGGTATGATTATGATACAGGAACAAGCGGAACCTGGGCAACTGCTCCGTTTACGATAAATAGTGGAATGTCAGGGGTTGCTTGGCAAGCGTGCGTGAATACCCAATATCCTTATACAGATCTAAACTCTTTATCAGGGGGAGCTCCAAATTATAATACGATAGTTACTGGAGGATTAACATCATCACAATGTTCAGGAACTGTAACTTTAGTTATAACCCCGTAATATAATAGGCTATGATTCTATCAAATTTGGAAATAGTAGAGATCACAAGTATCATGAAATCCTACAAGGAACTTCATGATTCTTTGAATTTCTACGAAAAGAAACTGGAGGTATTCACATCATCAGGAGAAAAGGATCCTGTCTATATTTTAGATCTTGGATCAAAAATTAGAAATTGTATAAGTAAGCTTACTGAGGAAAGACAAAGAGAAAACAATCTTTCCAAGATGCTGGAAGAAAAATATGGTCCCGGAGATCTTGATGTAAATACACTGGAATATAAAATTAAAAACTTCTGATTAAAATGAAGAAGCAATAATAAAAAAAGAGTTATGAAAAAATTACAAACAGAGGTAAAAGAAAAAGTGGAAAAACAAATTGAGGTGGTACAAAAATTCAAAAACGACAATAAAAAGCTTCTTATAATAGCAGCTCTTTTCATAGTTGGATTTTTAATATACGGTACATTCAACAACGATTACCACAAGAAAGAAATCAAAGCTTTAGAGAAAGAAATTACAGTGGTTCAAAAGAAATTTGATTCCGCAGTAATAGAGAAAGAAAAATACAAGGATTCTTCTTTAGTCTATGAAAATCTAGCTGAAGAAGCTGGATTAGAAGCTGATAAATTCAGAGCAAAGGCTGCAAAGGAAAAGAAAGATAAAGAAGCAGCACTAGCAGCATTACAAAATTTACCCAAGGATGTAATTGATACATTTTTTATTAAAAGATATGCTGATGTTCCTAAGTCAGATATTGGCCTAGAACTGGATAAAAATGTAGGAAATGCAATAGTTGTAGAGCTAGTCGAAAAAGATCATTTAGTAGGTGAATTAAAAACATCTCAGGATCTTTCCAATACTCTAACAACCCAGGTTAATACCTTACAGACATCTTTAAATTTTTCTAAATCTGCACTAGTTAGCGCAGATTCAGCAATTGCAGCTAGATCTAAGCAATTCGAATTACAACAAAAAGTGAGTGATTTACTTAAGGAAGATTTAAAAACTGCTAAGAAAAAGGCATTCTGGAACAAAATTAAGGGCACAGCAGTTGGCTTAGCTGTTGGTTTAACTATAGGAATTATTGCAGTAAAATAATCCCGTAAATAATGAGGGTATCAAAAAGTCCAAAGAAATTATTGTGTGAATTTATCACAATATTATCAGGAGATAAAAAACTTGATATATAATGACATATGTCAAGCTTCACCTACACAAGTAAATTTTTTAGTCTGGCTCCATATTTACTTATGGAGTACAGATATGGTGTTTCCCCTAATCCGGAATATCACCCTGCAATTTATGGAACTAATTCGGTTGGTTTTGAAAAAATAGTGAATGGCTATTTAGATAACGCTGTTCAGATCACCAATAGGAATAGCGATCAACAAACAACAGGAAATGTAAGAGATCTTAGTTCTGTTCAAATTTCTAAAAATACTTTTGTCAGACTTGATATTGATAGATTGGTTCAATTTCTTGATTATGATAACAAATTAACAGACGTTGCTAATCTTCCTGTCCAATTTGATACTAACCTTAATGTTTATTATGACACTATCAGATATCACTTTTTAAGTGGATTTGATTTTGGTATTTCTGATGGAGTAATTCTTCAAGTTCAATTTCAGGAAAGAAATGGTAAGAAATCCACTATTTCTCAAATTACCTACGAAAAGGGAGACATTGATATCATAAGAGCTAATCCTAATCCGATTTATTTTAACGCAGGCATTTATGATAATTTTATAGAGGTTAAGATTCCTAGTTATTCTTCAATAACTTATGAATTTGAGACCCAAATGAATACGCCAACAGTAAGTCAAACTACTGCTGCAAAGTTAAGTTCTGATGGACAGGGATTCATTAAGAACCAGCCTTTTACCATCAGTCTTTACGAAATAGAGACGACCCAGAATTTAAATGGATTCTATTATTACAATACACAGTTAAACAGCGTAGCAACAATTACTCCATCTGATGAATTTGGAGATCTTGCTGCTAATGTTGTAGAAAACACATCCTTTGATTATTTCGAATATTATCCTTCATGGCAAGGAAATTACATTGAAGATTTTCTGTATGTGGAAAATAGCTTAGGTAATATCTATTATGTTATCCATGATATAGAATTAAGGGAGCAAGTGGGAATGAGACAAATTACCACTCAGAAAATTCAAGTTCTTCAAGATAAGGATTTTAATTCTCCGTATGTTTATAGACCAGTGGTCTTAAATCCTAAAGCAACGAGTTTTAGTATTTCATATACTCTTAGGTTAGTAAACAAGAATTCTAATGTCTCCATTTTAAGAACTGCAACAGTTACAAGTACAGAGGTTGATAAGTACGGACCTGGATTAAAAAAGATTACACTATTACATCAGCCATATCCGCAAAAGGTTTATAATAAAGTTGTCGAGCCGGTAGTTTCTAAGGCGTATACTCTTAATGTGAACCCGATAGAAAGGGTAATTACTAAATACGTTCCAGCTTTCTTCGAGAGAGAAAGTGTAAATATTTCAGAAGAGAATTTAACCATCGATACTTTAGGTGGACTAACACAATCCCCAACTACTGACGCAACTGTAGCATTTGGACAGGGCAATGCAAAAATCGTGGTAAACCCTTACGATAACTATTACAAATTCAGAATTTTTACTAAGAATGATGGCAAAGAGAATACAATTCTGGATCTTGGAAGTAACACAGAATTTTATCTAGTCTTCGAAGGTGGAAATGATAAAACTGTTAAAGTTGCAAGTATGTCTGATAGCACATTCCAAAATCCAACTAAAGGAGAATTAGTCTTCAGACTTGTTGAGGGTGATTCTAAAAAAGTTTTGGCTTTTACCGGAAGAGATTTTCATATTGTAAGTAAAACAAATAATGGAATAGAAACTTCAATCTATCACGGATATTGGATTCTTCCAAGTGAAAGAGATCAGAAGCCAGTTGCAACAGTAACTGCTAGTCCTGCTCCTGCACCTACCCCAGTTGTTATTGGAACAACTGTAGAAACTACTGAACCAGTAGTTAATGTTATACCGGAGCAACCTAAAGATTATTTTGACATTAAAACAGATCCTGTAATTCTCAATGTAGAACCAACTTCAGTTTCGGTAACAACAGCGGAAGAGCCAGTTGTAGTTCCTGCAAGACCATTGAGGGTCGATGTTGATTCTTTAGCTAATGCAATTAGTATGGACGAATCAGCAGGAAAATCTTTTAAAGAAATTGCAGATTATTATACAATTCCAGGAAATCCTGGTAATAATCTTTTTGAGGGAATCACAACTATGTTCTTCTTAAATGCGGTAAGACTAGTTCATCCGGATATTTCAGGTACAAGAAGTCCTGAATTCCTGAAGTATTCAAATTATCTTAAAAAGATTTACGATCCGTATGAGAATGTAAAATATACAGCCGGAGGAGGAGGAGGGGGTGGCGGATATGGATACACCTCTAGGGGTGAAGACGGAGGTCTGAGAAACGATAATGGATATACGAATCAAATATTTCTTTAATACTACATGTTATTAAATTCTAGGCAGAATGGTTTTATTTTTAATTTCCCAAGAGGATATTTTGGAACATCCTTGGAAGAGAAATACAATGCCTATGTAAACAGAATGCCTATCCCATGGGACACCCTGAAGGATTTTATGAATTCGACAATCCAGCAGGTTTCTTTTCCGACCTTTCAAGGAATAGATCATGTAGAACAAACCAGACCCGGCGGATATAAGCAATCATATAAGAGTGCTACTAATATTCAAAATTTAATCAGGAGAGACTTCAGTGTTTCCTTTAAACTCGGAGAGGGATTCATTAACTATTGGATCATGTATGAGCACATGGTTAACTTCCTAGATTTTAATAATGAAGAACAATATCTTCCGGATTTAAAACTTCATTTGCTAGACCATGAGGGGATTATTATGGCTAGCGTTGAATTTCAGCAACCGATATATACATCGTTATCCGAGGTACAATTAAACTATTCCAGCACGACTCCTCAGTTTTCCACTTTTAGCGTGGGCTTCAGATGCAACTACGTAAAAATAAAACTAGAGATTGGCTAAAAAAATATTGGGAATAGACTTCTCCCTAAATAGTCCAGCTTGGTGTCTTTTATCCAAGGATGAGGCGAAATGGGGATCCTTCCACAGAACTACAAAAAAGATTGATCGGATGTTATCCGCGGAGGCCTCACCGTTCAAGGTGTTTTCCGAAAGCCCTAATTTTCTAATCCAAATTATTGAGAAGGAGAAGGCAGAGGGTGAATACTGGGAAATAGAAAGAAAGAAAATTGAAAATTTTGTCACGATCGCAGATAGCTTCACTTTTATGCTAGACAAGATCATAGATGATGAAACCGTGGTTTTCATGGAGGGTATTTCTTTTGGAAGTTCTGGTAACTCCCTTATTGATATATCGATGTGCACTGCTTTAGTAAGGGAAAGAATAGTAGAATTAGTAGGATACAGCAATCTAAACATCTATTCCCCGACAGCGATTAAAAAATTTGCTTTTAAGGGCAATGCAAAAAAAGACGAATTATACAACGCACTTTTGGATAAATATAGTGAAGACCAAATTCTAAGTCCGCTAGTTGAACCTCTGAAACAAAACAGGGACACCTGGATAAAGAAGAGCAAGGAGGTAGAAACCCCCTGTTCGGATTTGATAGATGCAACTTGGATTAGTTTATTTGGAAAATCACTTTTAGGGGAAACTTTTTAGAACACTTAGGTATAAATTAGGATAATTTTAAACATTTAAATAAAACTTGAAAAAACATGGAAAATTTTGACATCTTTAGTTTGGACAACGAGGACTTTTTAAAACCAGAAGCTCAGACCAACACCGGCGACTCCAACATCTACAAACCTTATCCTGAACTAGGAAAGGACGGAGTTTACAAAGCACTAATCAGATTTTTACCCAACATTGCAAATCCCAAGAAATCTAAAATCCACAAATATTATGTGTGGTTGAAAGATCCAGTGGACAATAGCAATTTGGTGGCAGATTGCCCATCAACGGTAGGTAAAAAATCTATTTTGAAGGACATCTTTTGGAAATTGAAAAATTCTCCTTCAGCAAAAGATCAAGAACTTGCTAAATCCTTCTCACGTAAGGAAGATTATTATTCTTTAATCCAAGTGGTTAAAGATCCTAATAAGCCTGAATTAGAGGGTAAAGTTATGGTCTTCAAATTTGGTAAGAAAGTTGCTGATCTAATTGAGCAACAAATCAAACCAGAGTATGGATCACCTTGCAACCCTTACGATTTATTCGATGGTAAAAACTTCGGAATACATGTAAGAAAGGTTGGGGATTGGAACAATTACGATCTTTGCCAATTTGTTGGAGAGAAAGGACCAATTTCTATCAACGGTCAACCTGTTGAAAAATCTGAAGCAGACCAAAAAAGAATTGTAGAATATTTAAAAGCAGGTCCTCAGGATCTGGTTGAAAAATACGATTACAGAGAATGGACAGAGGAGGAAAGAGAAAAGATCATGAGCATCATCAGAAATACAGTTCCAGATGGACGTATGGTTTCTGAAATTCTTTCAGGATCGCCTGACTCTAAACCAACCTCATCTGCATCTAATAATCCACTTAAAAAAGAAACTAAGAAACAGGAGGAAGATTTCTTCGGTAATGATACCGAGGAGGAATCAGCGCCTGCTAAAGCAGCACCTACTAAATCTTCTGGAAACAGTCTAGATGACCTTTACAACGATCTTTAATATCAAAAAAGATGAGATCGTATGCAAAAGTTAGGATTAGAAGAAGTCAAGAATCTAATTTTGAAGGTTCTCCAGAAATCATTTCCAGGGAACCATCAGAAGCAGATTATCTACTCTTCACAGAATAGATTAAATTTTTCCTGTCCTTATTGCGGGGATTCTAATGATGCTAGAAAAAAGAGAGGCAATCTATACGTAGATAGCCTCTCTTTTAAGTGTTATAATGGTGGATGTGGAACGTTCAAAGATCTTATTGGCTTCTTATATGACCATGGTCTTAACAGGGAACTAACTGTTGAGCAAATAGAGGAAGCTAAAAACACTATAAATTCTAAGAAAACATCAAGAAGAATTTCTGCTAAGATTGATGTTTTCATTCTTGATAATTTCAAAGATGTTCTAATCTCTAGAGAGGATTATAAAAACAAACTGGGATTAGTTGAACTTCCTAATAATATTAGAGAATATCTAAGAAGAAGAAATCAAACAATAGATTCCAGATATCTTTTTTCGCCTGATAAAAATTCCCTTCATATTTTAAATCTGACTTCCGATGGAAACTACATTCTTGGACTTCAGCTTAGAAACATGAACAAATGGGCAACGAATAAATACTTTACGTATAAGCTCAGTGGTATCTATAAAAATCTCTTTAGAATTAATACCCCTGATATTATCGAAAAAGCAGAACAGTTAGATCCAATCTCGACAGTCTTTGGATTTAGCTATGTTAATTTAGATGATGAGGTAACTATTTTTGAAGGACCGTTAGATTCATTTCTTTTTCATAATTCGGTTGGTCTTTGTTCTGTGAATAATCAATTTCCTTTCGACATATCTAATAAGAGATGGTTCTTTGACGGAGACGAAGCAGGAAGAGAAGCCTTAAGAAAAAAACTGGCAGAGGGGGAGAAAGTTTTTCTTTGGAAGAAATTCATTGATGATAATCACCTTCCAGAGAGGGATAAATGGGATTGGAATGATGTAGTAAATTATGTAAGATCTACCGGTAATAAAATAAATAGACCTGATAAATATTTTTCTCAAGATAAATGGGACACGATTTTAGTTTAACAAAGGAAGAGATAGAAGCTCTGGATAAAAAGAAATCCCTATTAAAGGGTCATATATCATACAAGGTTGACGATGCTTTAGAATTTCCAGATTTGGAAAACAATTTTAAACCCGAAAAGATAAAGAGAAAAGAGAAGGTTAAACCAACTGTCGTTGATTTGAAAAAGAAAAAGAATAAAAGCAATTCGTTATATGAGTGATCAAAATCAAGAAAATTACGAAGATCTGTTTACTAGGGAAAGGACTGAATGGACAGAAAGAATTAGAGAACTTTCCATTCGAATGAAAAATATTAGAGAGATCGGTGAAGTTCAGGTTGAGCTTTATTCAGATCGCCAAAGATTGCTAGAATATAACTATAAATTAGGACAAGTTATAGCAAGACAAAATTCCAAGTATAAAACTGAAAGAAGAAATAAGATGGTGTATTATTCAGAGGAACATAATGTTAGATATGGAGCCAATGAAAAAACTGCTCTCATCGAAGGCGACTTAAACGAACAAAAGAAAAAAATTGACATAGTTGACAATCATATAAGTTTTGTGAAAGAAACGATTCAAACAGTAGATCATATGCTATATGGAGTTAAATCCAGAATTGCATTAGAATCGTTTATGAGGGGAGAGGTAATAAAATAATTTATGGATGCTAAAATTTATTGTATCGGAGGATTTACAATGGCTGATTCTTCAAGATTATGACGAAGAGGTAGATCGTAAACAGCTGGAGATTTCGCTCACTAGAAAAATCCATAACTATTTTTTCCATCCTCTAGTTAAAAAGAAGCACTGGGATGGAGCTATTTGTTTTGTTGATAAAAGAGGTCCATTGTGGAAAATTCCGGTGGGTCTATGGAGTGAAGTTTTTGATATTTGTGAGAAATATAAAATAGACGTAGAGATCTTAGGTCTAGAGTATATTATAGAAAATGAACTAAGTTTAGAAGATTTTACCGAATGGTGTAATGATTTTTTCAAAGATAAAAAATTCAGTCCTAGAGACTATCAAATAGAAGCAGCATGGAAGATTGTTAAGTTCAGATATTCCTGTTTAGAAATTGCAACCTCTTCCGGTAAAACCCTAATAGCTTTTATCGTTCTTTCGTACTTAAAGAAAGTAAAGGACATTAATAAATTTCTAATGATTGTTCCTAATACAACTCTGATTATTCAAGGAGCAGAAGATTTTGAGGAATATGGTCTAAAAGAAGTTGAAAATTGTGACATTCAATTAATTCATGGGGGAAATAAGAACAAGATTTCATCTGGTCTAATGATTGGGACATATCAATCTCTGGTTAAACAAGATGATTCTTTTTTTGATGGGGTTGAAGCTATCTTTGTTGACGAATCACATCAGAGTCATTCTAAGTCAATTAAAGAGGTTATTTCTAAATGTAAAGACTCTAGATATCGATTTGGACTTTCTGGAACCCTTACTAATAGAAATACTGCTGAGCATCTAACTATCCAGCAATATCTTGGTCCTTTGACCATGGAGATCAGTCCTAAGTTCCTGTTTGATAACAAGTACGCTACCCCTGTTTCGATTAAGGTGGTTAAAATGAATTGGCTCCAGGAGGATTATAAAGAAAAGCTATATCAACTAAGAACTAATAAACAAGATCTAGACGGAAATGAGATTTTCAATGTGGAAAGAAAGCTGGTAATTTCCTCTGATAAAAGATTAAACTATATTGTTGATTTCATCTCTAAGACCAGTAAAAACTCTCTGGTCCTTTTCCAGTCTGTCGGGGAGGGATACGGAAAAAGAATCTATGATTTATTAAGAGAGATCCAATCTGAAAAAGAAATCTACTACGTGGACGGTGACACTGATCCTAGTCAAAGAGATTTTTTCAAGACCAAACTAGAAGAGGGAACCAATAAGATTTTAGTTGCCAGCTTTGGTACACTAAGTACCGGTGTGTCGGTTAAAAATATCCACAATCTATTTCTAACTGAATCATACAAATCTGAGGTTCTTATCAAGCAAAGCCTTGGAAGGGGAATGAGATTGTACGAAGGAAAAGAAAAAGTCAATGTGATCGATTTTGTTGACGATTTTTCCTGGAATGGATCTGCTAACTATCTGCTGAAGCATTCCGCCGAAAGAATAGAGATCTACAAGAGGGAAAAATTCGAGTATAAAATCTACGATGTGACTTTATAAAGGTTCCCCCTCCCGGTTAGGATATATAAAAATAAAAATGAAACATATAGATTCCTTTAAGATTTTTGAGGCCAAGAAGAATCCCAATAGATTTTTTGATAGCTATACTGATTCTGACTATACCAGTGTTTCTGGGTCAAATACCGCACCTGGATGGAAGGATTGGCTTTATAACACGTTTAAAAATCTAGAGGATAGATTCGAAAGATTTGACACCTATTACCAGCAAAATATTGCGGTTAAGGATATTAACGGCAGACCAATCGATACTGGAATGGGGTGGCTGATAGGAACAGCGGGATCCCTTGCTGCTAACGTGGCTTCCAAGATATTTAAACCTGCTGGCTGGGGAAAGGTGATTAAGAAAGATCCAGCAACCTCCGGGGCCGGAACCTCTGCTAGCGACATGACAATCAAGACTGAACATCAAAGATTAATGAATGATTCTTTTATGAAGAACGATCTTCCTAAGATCAAAAGCGATGATGATTTTAAAGAATATGTTTGGGATTACTATAAACACGCAGGAGTTAAACCCGGAATAAACAAAGAGGTTGACACAGGGGCAGCAACTATTGCTAATACATATTTAAATAGCAAAAGAGGGGTTTTACCAGCAGCTCCCGCAATCACAGCAGAAACACCAGTTTCTACTGGGATAAATCCAGCAAATATCCCGATGGGGAATTAAAAAATAAAATCATAATATAATAGATATAAATGAAAAAGGTATCACAGATCCAAGAGAGCATCAAGATTGAAAAACTAAAGACTATTTCAAAAATTGATGAGACTAATAAATATTTAACTTTTGCAAAAAAGTATTATAAGAAGCATGGGGTTTCCGGTCCATTTGATGAAAAGTTCAGAGAGGATAAAAAAGCCCAAGAAAAATTCATGGAGGATCTAGGAAAAGAATGGTCTGATTATAAAGAAAAACACGGGATTGTAACGAAGAGTTCAAAGCCTTTTGGTAAAAAATAAAAATATGTACGATATACTTTATCCTATCATCGAACACTATATTGGAATTCGAGTAGTCGGAGTCGAGAGGGATGAAGAGGTCGTTCAATTTAAAACCATGCTTGGACAGGGTGGAAAAATTGAAAGAAATTTGTCAGGGGATTGGGATTTACTAATAGAGGAAGAAAAGGTAGCTGAAATTGAGGATGTTCTTTTTTCTATTTTTTGTGAAGCAAAAAAACAACCCCCGATAGATAAGTATTATAAGAAGCTATTAAAATTAAAAAAGAAAGGATTAAAATATAGATCAGATGTTCTTGTCGATCAATTACTTCTTTCGATTGAATTTTTACTTCTTAATGCGGAAGTTAAAGTTAATAAGCCTATCAGTTTAGGTGAATTTTTTATTTTTAATCTGAACGGAAAAAAAGAAATTATAGTATTAAACTAGTATATGTCAGGGATAAAACATTTAAGTGAGATTTATAAGAAGCAGGGAGTTGAATTCCTGAATGATCTTTTTAGTAAGGAAGTTACTGTATCTGAAAAGTTAAACGGAATGTCTTTCTCCTTTGAAAGAAATCCTTTTGATGGTACAATATATTTTTATAAGAGGGATCAGAACAATCCTATTTCCAAGATCGATAGGGTTTTGATGAATTATTATGATAAGCCAATTTCTTACATAAAAAATCTTCCGGAAAATATTCTAAACGAAATTCCAAGCGGATGGAGATTTGGAATGGAATTTTTTATCAATAGCAGTCCGGTTGTTCTTTCGTATCAAAGGATGCCAAAGAACAGTTTAGTTTTAACTCATATCATAGTTAAGAATCAATTCGGGGATGTAGAAAGAACTATTGTTAATAGGGACGAGTTAGATTACTGGGCAGATCTTATTGGAGTTGAAAAATCCCCGATTATTTTTCAGGGAAAGTTATCAGATGAACAAAAAGTTGCTGTTAATGATTTTATTAATTCACCAAACGACGTTCTTAAAAAGAGTCACGGAACAGAAAGCTTTGCTAAATATTTAATAACAGTTTTAAATCCTGAATTAGATAAAAGCTTCCTTCATGATTCTTTAGAAGAACCCATCGAAGGAGTAGTTTTCAGATTTGGACCTTTAGATGGTGCTGGTGAATCTTTTACTGCCAAAATTTTAGATCCTATTTTTTCCGATATCACTAAACAAAACAATCTTAAGAAAACTAGTTATTTTCCGAATGATATTTACGGGATTACCATTTTAGAGGTGATGAACTTCATTCTTGATGAAGGGATAGATTCTTTTGATTATACTGGTGAAGATCCTAATGACAAATACATTTCATACATCTGTTCAGTTTTTAATTCTTTCATAGAAAAAAACGGAGAAAAATATTTGGGCTTGGACTTTCAAGAGCCTGACTATTTAAAGCAAACTGAAAATGATATTAATCTCGAATTAATTAGTGATGATAAAACTAGGGAATTACTTAGTGAAGATGAGAGCTACCAATCTCTTTTTAGACTTATTCTTTCTGCATTTAGAAAACTGAAAAAGAAGCCTGGTGGATTCTTTACACAAGGAGCTGTTGAACAGTTTAATATTCTAGTTAGAGAAATTTCCGAATACCTAAATAGAAAGAACATCGTGGTGGAATCTATGATTCCTACTTTCGATCAATTTAGAAAAGAAAAGAAAGTATTTGTACCTCAAGAGGAAGTTGAGTCTGATGACGAGGAAGAAGTAGAGGCAGAGGTGGAGGAAGTTCCTGCTGATCCAGAGCAAGAAGAAAGGATTGAGGACTTCGAGGAGATTGAAGCTAGCCCAGAAAGCGAAGTTGATCCTGAGATAGTTGATAGAATTAAATCCATTCTAAACACCGATCACCAAAAGCAAATTCCAAGCGAAACTGGAAATGATGTTAATATTGTGATTGGTAAATTTCATCCTTTTAATAACGGACATCTTAAACTGATAAAGAAAGCAAATCAACACAACGGACTTCCCGTTTGTGTGTTTGTAACTAAACCTAAAAGAGAAATTATAGACCAGGAAACTGTAAAGAAAATGATGCACCTGGTTGCTGATGAATTGTCCGGGATAATTTCTTCCGTTAATTATGTAGATGATGATCTTCTAGCAACTGCTTTGGACAATTTGGATAAATCATTAATTCCTAAAACATTAACTGTAGGTAAGAAAAGACTAGATAACTATTTACTTCAATCTAGATCGCTTAAAAGAAAGGACAGAGTTCCAGAGGACTTCAGCGTGCAAGCTGCTCCTGAATGGATATCATCTACTATAGTAAATAACTCCTTAAAGGAGAAGAATTACATAGATTTTAAAAAGCACGTTCCAAAATCGATTCATTCCCTTTGGGAAGAGATCTCCCGTAAATTTTAGATAAATCCTGTCATCCGGATCTTTCCGTAGTTGTGATTTATATTTGGGATATATAAATCAAAAATCTAAGAAATGTCTAAAATATCAAATTGGTCCCAATTTAAAAATTCCAATCCGGTTCTAGAAAACACATCAGACATTAGTAGCAGAGCATTTAAAAAGATGCAATTCTGTAGAATGCAGGTTGTAAAAAACAATCCATTTTTTGGCCATTTGGCTATGAAGCTTGTTTTTCAGGAAAGGCTTGATCTTCCATATAAAACAATGGCTACTGATGGTAATAATCTTTATTACGATCCTAATTTTGCTTTAGAGAAAACCGGTCCTGAAATTGAGTGGGTTATTATCCATGAAGTAATGCACTGTGTTCTTTTTCACTTTGCTAGAAAGATGCCAGACCCTCGCGTTTGGAATGCTGCCTGTGATTATGCACTTAATGCTTTAATAGATCCTAGCAATCCTGCAAACAGAGAACAAAGTTCAAAATTAGGAAAAATGGTTGAGGGAGCTTTAAGAGATCCTAAGTTTGACGGAATGAGAGCAGAAGACATCTATCAATTTTTAATCGAAAATGACGTTCAGTTACCCCCTGATGAGGGATGGAACTATGGCGGTGTATTACCTCCTGTTCCACTTAAAAAAGGCGGTGGAGGAGGAACATCAGCAGGAACTGGGAAAAAGTTTGCAAAAGTCGGTGATTTTGTTGCAACCTCCTCTGGCCAATACGGAAAGGTTATATCAATTGATGGGGATACAGGAGAGGCTGAACTGCAACCTATGACTAAAGCTGAATTGACATCAGAGGTTGAAAAAATGTCAGGACAAAAAGTAAAAACAATATACTAATTATGAAATATAAAGCAGCAGATCTAAGAAAGGTCGTAGTAGATTTCGAGGATAATGGTACTAACCCACCACCTCCTCCAACAGGACCGGTTCCACCTCCCCCTCCTGGGACTGAACCCGCTTGGGACGAGCCACCTCGTATAGGGAGAGGTGAAGGCGAGGGTCCGGAGGGAATACCCGTTCCTGGGGGAGAGCCTCTTCCACCCGAGATCACTGATTCAAAAAAAGATGGAGAAGAAGCTTGGAGAGAAGATGTTCAAAGGGCAAGACAAAGAAATGCTGGTAGTATCCCAGGAGCCCTTGTAACTATTCTGGAGGATATGTTCGCTAAGCCAGTGATTGATTGGAAAATCTTATTAAAGAGATTTGTCAATAAGATGGCTTCTAAGGTTGAATACTTTATGCCTAATAAAAGATTTTTAGGCAGTGGAGATATTCTTTGGGGATCTAAAAGAAAAAAGGAAGGATTCGAAACCCTCTTTATTATAGCGGATACCTCAGGATCTATTGGAAAAAATGAATTACAGCAATTCATTAATGAGACCCAAAATATCATGAAGGAACACAAGCCCAAAGAAACATATCTTATTTGGTGCGATGCAACCATGTATTTACCCGTTGACGTTTTAAAAGGAACAGGGGATCTTTGGAAAATGAGAGAACCTAGAGGCGGTGGAGGAACAGATTTCAGACCTCCTTTCAAATGGATAGAGGAGAATATTCTCGGTAAGAAGAAAATAGGACCTATCGTTTATTTTACTGATGGATTCGGACCATTCCCTGCTTTAGGTGATTATGGAACAGATAAATATGCAAAAAATGTTTTCTGGGTGATAATTTCTCCGAACAGACCAAATAACGATATACAGGTTCCTTTTGGCACTAAGCTTGATTTGGTTACTAAAGTTTAAAAGATATATAGAATAAAAAATAAAAGATGCAGAAGATTAAAAATTTTAACACTTTCATCAATGAAGATTATGGGTTTGGAGATCTTGTAAAAGGTGCCAAAAACATTTTTTCTAAAGTTGGAGGATGGGTTTCTTCCCTGATTTCGAAAATCAAGGATGGCTTAGTTCCTATTAATCCTCAGGGAAAGAAAGAAGGATTACCAATGGTTGGATATTTTGCTTACGGAGATGGCAATATGCTAAGTCAATTAGACACTTTCTTTTCCGGTAGTAAATATTCAAAACTTAAAGAATCTGTTGATTTAGATGAAGGAGAGATTTCTCCGCATCTTGCATGGCCAGGTGAAGAAGGTCCAACTGATGTAGGTGCAGAGAAGTTAAAGGAAATGATCAAAAAGAGATATAAAACTTTAAATTATACAACTAAGGTTAAGCAAGGAGAAGATGAAAGAGAAGTTACTGGTTACAGCAAACCTATCTTTATCTTTGGATCTCCTGGTATCGGAAAAACTGAAATTGTTGCTCAAGCGGCGGAAGATTTAGGTTTGGACGTTTTATATGTGGATCTAGAATTTATGGAAGCTGCAGACTTTTTGGGTGTACCAAAAACTGTAGACGTTGCATCAGATAAAGCTTACGGTGAAGGGGTTACCAGAGGTAATCCTCCGGTTTGGCTTCCTAGAACCAATGACGGAAAAAAATATAAAGACAGAGGAGGAATTATCTTCTTCGATGAAATGAACAGAGCAATTCAACCGGTAGTAACTGGTTGTATGAAATTATTTCAAAGCAGAAGAGTTATGGAATACGAATTACCAGGAAAATGGTTAATCGTTGCAGCGGGTAACAGACCCTCAGATGATGTGGAGGAAGCGGTTAAAGAAATGCCTACAGCTTTCTGGGATCGTGTGGATGCTGTTAACTATATTCCAACTATCGAAGGATTCGTTTCACACGTTACTGGGGTAGATCCTCAGGGCAAGAAATTATCTTCCTATGATTATGCTCCAAGCGGGGGTGCAGGTGCTCCATTAAGAGAAATTGTATTACCAGAGCTTCTTGCTTTCCTACAATTCTCAAGAGAATATTTCCACACGCTTGATCCAGGTAATGTTCAATCCGGACGTAAATTCGCTACTCCTAGAGGTTGGATCGATGCATCTAAATCCCTATATTCTGAATTAAAAGTAATTCAAGCAGAAACTGGAAAGAAAGAAATTTCTGCAGACGAAGTTTTTGACATCTTCGCTGCTTCAGTTGGTCAAACCGCAGCTAGAGCATTTATGGAATTCTATCAAATCGTGAAGAATTTCCCTCCTGCTGACGTTGATAAAGTATTTAGTGATCCTGACAAAGCACCAATTCCAAAATCTGGAGATTCTCCAAATCACATTTGGGCTAAGTTGGCAGCGGTAGTTTCTAAATCAGGAGATCTTGGTAAACTAACTCCAGAGCAATACGGTAACGCTGTTGATTGGAGTATTAGACTTAAAGAAACATTAGGAGATCTTGCTTCTGAGTATGCTACAGCATTTATAAACATGCTAAACTCTAAACATGATTATGTTAAGACTGGTCCAGAGGCTAAGCCTTATTTAAGAAATCTAACTAAATTCGCTCAGGCTTATTTAGTAGACTTTGAAGAATTTAGACAGCAAAACATTAATGCAGCAAAATAAATTAAAACCCCTGATTTAAATCAGGGGTTTTTTGTGAGCCTAGGATTTATTTTTTGAATATATAAAGTAAAAAGATCAAGACATGAAATTTATTAAGAATTTCCCAAGTTATACAATGAACGAGGAAGCTGGATACGGCAACGATTACTTTGTTGATAAAAAAGAGGAAAAAACCCAATGTTATTATTTCAAAGTGGGAGAAGCTGAATCTGAAACTGGTTTAATTTTCAAGATTGGTAAATTTTCAGAATCCACCGTTATTTCGGAGACTGAAAAATCTTATGGCGTTGTCCATATTGAACAAATGGATGCTAATGATTTAGATGATTACTTAGTAAATGATAGTGAGTATAGATCTAGAGAGGGTGAAAAATTTGCTTTACCTAAAGATCTTTTAAATCAGGCTTTTGAAATTTACAAAAGAGCTTTAGATAACTATTTAGAAAAGAACCCTAAGGTAACTAAAATCTACGATGAGGTTTTGGAAAACTTAGAAATGGGAATAGAAGAATACACAGAATTTATTAAACCTATTGTTTCTGCTTGGTCCGAAGGAAGATGGAGTATTCAACCAGGATCTTCCTCCAAATGCCTAATTTACACCAAAACTGCTCATGGATAATCTTTTAAAATATAATGAGTTTATCAACGAGTCTTTAACACCGGTGATGTACATGAGTGTTAAAAATCAGCTGAAAAATTCCATTGTTAAGTTCCTTCACGAAAAGGGGCAAGCTACCAGAAAAGAGATCTTTGAATTTGCTGCTACCTTAGGGGAATCAGGAGCAGTAGTAGACCGTAGATGGATTGCTAGAAACAAGCCCCTCATCAAGTGTTTGGTCTCAGAAGAGGGCCCAAATCAATATTCTTTAACAAAATTGGGAAAAAGATTCGCAAAATCCTTAATTTTGAGTGAAACAAAGGGTAACCAAACAATATAATAAATAAAGTTTTTTTATGGAAAATTATGAAAAATTAGTTGCACTCCTAGAGTCAATGAAAGAGAACGTAGAAAAGTTTTTTGACAAAGGCAACAAATCAGCAGGCACTAGAGTGAGAACTCAATGCCAAGAGATTAAAAAGCTTGCACAAGAACTTCGTTTGGATGTTCAGAATGCTAAGAAGCAGACTGCTGAATAACAAGAAATTTACAAATACCAGCCTTCGGGCTGGTTTTTTGTGGCCCTTGCCTATGGATAATTTGAAACAACTGACCAAATTTCAACTTTAATCGATATATAAAACAATAAATTATGGCTTATTATCAATGTAAAGTAACGTTTGATTCCGGTGAAACAAACAAGCAAGGAAAACCAATGATCACTAAAACTGTGATGTTAGTAGAGGCTACTGGAGTAACAGAAGCTGAAGCTAGGATCACTGAGCACTTAAAATCCGATATCATGGATTTTGAGGTGACCTCGGTTTCATTGTCTAACATCGAATCGGTGTTGCAAGAAAAAACAAAGTAAAAATGAAAAACCCTAAATCTCCTGTAGAAGATCAAATCCAAGAAGGAAGTGCAGAAACACATAACTATGAGGTTCCTGATAGTCCTGTTAAAATTCCAGATAATGATACTGGATTTAAAATGGTTAAGAAAAACTACAGGAGATTTATTTGGACACTGGATCAGCATTCGAAGAAAAAGAATTCAGGTAAGGATAAATAGTATTATTAAAACTTACCATGATCAACGAGAAATCCCTTTCTAGAACTCAGCAAAGATTATTTGGACAAGCTTACGGAGTAAAGATGTGGAAACGCTCCCACGGGGAGAAGGGAATAAATCCCAAAGACATCAACCCTAAGTACAAGAAAGAAATAATGGATTTAGCTAATAGCGTGTCCTTAGCTAAGCTAAAAGAGTTTGCTGAGACCAAACATAAGAATTTACCCGAAGAGGTAAAAGAAGGCGTTCTAAAGGACATATACTATAAGCTATCGCCTGATGCTCAATATGATGATGCAAGATCAGGGGAAAGATCGCTAGCGAACCTTTCCGACTATAGAGAGCACATCAAAAAGAAGAATAAAAAAGACCTTGATGGAACACCAAAAAATTAATGAAGATTGTGGATGCGGGGCATCTAGCAATCCGACTGAAGTTGTTACCCAAACGTCATTTCAGCAAGACCCTAACGTTGGAAAATTGGCAACGGTAATTGACGGAAGATCTGGGACTATTAATGACTCAATCAGAAATTCAAGGGGTGAAGTAATAGGATACGTTTTAAACAACGAAAGAGGAACCTTCCGTGTTTTCAAAGATAAAGTTTCTCAGATTAACGAAAGTGAGGGAGCAATGGCAAGTTTAGAAGGAACCCCGGGGATGGGAGAGGTTCAACCACCAACAAGGGATTCAATTGGATCTGGCGATGTTTTTCCCGCTTTAACAGCCGGCACCCCTGCTGCTAAGGGAGGTAGAAAGAAAAAAAGTAAGAATCCTTCCAATCCTGTTATGGGATGGAATGAGTTCAGGAAAAATATGCTTAAGAACCAAGGATGATATGACATAACGTCTTGATTACTAAAGAGTTATCGACAAAATGTCCTGTAAATATTGTAGGGCATTTTTTTTGCATTATAGCTAATGAATATAAATTTATTAACTATGATCAGAACATTATTTCCAACCAGGGTATTTGATCTTTATACAGATCTAGAAAACGCTTTAGATTCTTTCGTTCCCGTGGAAAATGGAACATTAACTTTAGATGTTCCTGGATTTTCTAAAAAGGATATCACACTAGAGATAGATCAAAGTGAAGGATTAATATCTATTGAAGGTGAGAAAGAGATTAACGGGAAGAAAAGAACTCTTAAGAAAACAATCAAAGATTATAGACTTCGAAACGTTGATTTGGATGCTGTTGAGGCTAAAATCGAAGACGGAGTTCTAAGCATTTATTTGAAAGAGCTAGACCCTAAAACAAAAGAGAAGAAACGTCAGATCTCTTTGAATTAATTTCATTATATTTGGTATGTGGGAAAAATCGATTTAATACAAACACACTATTTAGGAGATGCCTGGAAAATAATGATTTCATGCATTCTTCTTAATCAAACAACCAATCAGCAAGTCCGCCCGGTGATTGTGAAATTTTTTGAGAATTTTCCCACCCCAAATTTAATTGATGAAGAAAGCATGACTAAGATATCTGAAATATTAAAGCCAACTGGATTTCAGAATGTTAAAGCTAACCGGATTATAAAATTCACACAGGTATGGAATTCAGGAGAGCGCAACCCAAATAATTTTCCAGGTATCGGTCCATATGGTAAAGATGCCTGGAAAATTTTTATTGAAGGTAAAACCAATTTTATTGCTTGCGATAAGAAGCTTAATCTTTATTTGAAAGAAATTTCCTCTCAAGAATCTTCCTGAATCTACGGGGAATCATTTTGATTCTATTGCCGGTCATTTTTTCTAGAAGCCTAATAATAGAGAGATAGAAAATAGAACTACCAGGAATAGGAGAAGAAACAAAAATAACAATCAATGGTGCTATTCTTGGAATATCTGTTAAACTGTCAATGGCTTCTTGAATTTCTTCTTTTGAAGGTTTTTGTGCTGTGGAATCAACCGTTGCCCGAATTGGATAAAATAAAACTTGAGCTGCTCCTTCTAAATCTTTACCTTCTAATCTCCAAGCCTCGATGACATCTTTACTCAAGTTTTTTAATTCACTGATATCTAATTTATTCATCCAATTTATATATCTGGTGAAACTAACCCATCTTTAACTTTATATAATACTTACTATGATAATCGATGTTGAAAATTTAGGGGAAAGTTTAAAGGTTTCCTATTATACAGGGGAAGGAGATCTAGCTTATTTAGATCTCAAAATTCCGGTTTCCGAAAGATATGTTTGGCGTAAGTGCTCTGCAGCAGATCGCAGTCGAGAAAAAGGCTGGGGTTCTTGGGACGGATTTCCTGTTAAGAAGCAATCCACATTGAAGTATGACAAATACAGATTAGCAGAACTCCTGGAATACTTTGATAAGGAAACCACTAAACCTCTGTGGGAAACCCAAGTGCCTAAAAAATATTTTGTCGACATCGAGGTTGAGATCACCGACAATCGTGCAGATTCATTAGACACCTTACGTGCTAACAATAAAGTTTTGACAATTGCAATTGCCTCATCAACTGGGAAAATTCTCGTTCTTGGTTTAGATAAAATGGATTCACCAAAAATTCTAAACATTGAAAAAAGAATTAACGATCATTTTAAGGATCTTCCTTATGATACTCAATGGACTTTCAATTATAGATCTTTTGAAAGTGAGTTTGATATGATTTATACTTTCATGACAAAACTCATGCATAAGATGCCTTTAATTACTGGCTGGAACTGGTTTGGATATGACTGGCCTTATTTAACTAATCGGGCTAGGAAATTAGGTATTGATCCTAAGATTTGTTCCCCGAGTGGGATTCTTCTTGGAAAGGATCAAATTCCCATGCATGGACTTATGGTCGATTACATTCAGATCTACAAGAAATGGGACAGAGTAATTAAAATCAGAGAATCTGATTCATTAGCATATGTTTCTAATGCAGCACTTGGTGTTTCTAAGATCACATACAACGGAACATTAAAAGATTTATATGAATCAGATTTTGAGACCTACATCTTTTATAACGCCATTGACTCTTGTCTAGTACATTACATTGACCAGAAACTAAATACGCTTGCTACGTTCTTTAAAATCGCAAACGTAAGTGGTGTAGAGATTAACAGAGCTCTTTCTCCTGTTTGGACGACAGAGGTTTTGATGTTAAGAAAATTCCAGGCTAAAAACAGGGTTATTGTTTGGGAAAGATCCGAAGAAGAACACACGAAATTCGAAGGGGCTTATGTGAAGCAACCGATTAAAGGATTACATGAATGGGTAGTTTGTTTTGACTTTGCCTCCCTGTATCCCAATACCATGATGCAATGGGGTTTATCTCCTGAGATCTATATTGGGAAAAATTTGTCAAATCCTCCTGAAGGTGCTATTAAAACTGCAGGAGGAGCTTATTTTTTACCCAAGGAAGGGGAAGAGCCAGTTTTAAGAGACGTTCTTAAAAGTCTATATGACATGAGAAAATCCGCTAAGAAGAAATATATTGAATATGAAACTAAGATAACAGAATTAGAGGAAATTCTAAAATCTAGAAAATAACTGAAACAACTTCCCGCCATTGAATATAATCTATGTAAATCACAAATAAATGGCAAACGTAGATAATTCATGTGCACATCTCGAGGTAGAAGATGTTTTCAGTAATTCAGATAATACTCTTTCTGATTTATATAATTTACAGAAGGACATTCAGGAAACCGTATATGGTTATAACTTCGACGAACTTAGAGGTAAGTCCTTAAGTGAATTCCGCCAATTTTTTGATTGGAACTACCATGCAATCCAGGACGAATTAAGGGAAACATTTGATGCATTGGGTGGAATTAAAGACGGTATAGGAAATGGTGTCTGGAAGCCTTGGAAAAAATCCTATCATGAACAAGCTCCTAAAATGAGTTTTAATGATCTTAGTGAGAATGATAAGAAGGAATTACAAATGGAATTAATTGATATTCAGCATTTCTTATTTAATATGATGTTAGCAGCGGGTTTAACCCCACAAGATCTAATGAATATGTATTTTGCAAAGAACAAAGAGAATAGGGAAAGACAGAAACGTGGATATTAAATTCGTGTTTTTTCGTTTTTAAAAAGGAAGATTTCACAATCTTCTTTTTTTGTGGACAATTCTATTGAATCTTTAGCAAAGATGATATATAGGTAAGAATAAAAGCGTTAAGAGTTGGCACAAAGAACCAGACCGGAACTCAAGATCCGATTTCAAACAGGAGATATTCCAACCCAACAAGATTTTGAGGATTTAATTGATAGTGCATTTAATCTTCTTGAAGATCCATTAGGTGGGGGAGTAACCGGACCTACTGGACCTCAGGGAATTGTTGGTCCGACTGGTGCGACTGGTGCCGACGGCGAACCCGGATCTGACGGGGCAACAGGTGCAACCGGTGCAACCGGTGCAACCGGAGCTACTGGATCTACAGGGGTAACCGGGTCAACAGGTGCAACCGGTGCAACCGGTGCAACAGGATCTAATGGCTTAAATGGTGAGGTTGGTCCTACCGGTGCAACTGGAGCCACAGGTGAAGCTGGACCCACTGGATCTCCTGGTGTAGCTGGATCTGATGGCGCTCCTGGTACTTCAGGTACTTCTGGTGAATCCGGAACATCTGGCGAATCTGGAACTTCTGGTAGTTCAGGAACCTCTGGGACTTCGTCTATAGTTACTGTTTCTGATGGAACAACTTCTGTTTCCGGTCCTTCTGAAATTCAATTTTCAGGAGCGGTTGTGACCGATTCTGGAGGAGGCATAGTTACTGTTACAATTTCAGGTGGAACTAGTGGAGGATCCGGTACTTCTGGAACATCTGGACAATCTGGTGCTGCTGGTACTTCTGGAACATCTGGGCAATCTGGTGCTGCTGGTACTTCTGGAACATCTGGGCAATCTGGTGCTGCTGGTACTTCTGGACAGGATGGAGAACCAGGTACTTCCGGAACATCTGGACAATCTGGTGCTGCTGGTACTTCTGGTACTTCTGGTTTAGACGGAACCTCTGGTACTTCCGGAACATCTGGACAATCTGGTGCTGCTGGTACTTCTG
>Ga0222713_10000133_pt1 | contig 79316 bp, 101 predicted proteins | sample C33_649DmetaG_FD_165061 | JGI IMG/M metagenome (GOLD analysis project Ga0222713, IMG submission 165061) | Estuarine water microbial communities from San Francisco Bay, California, United States - C33_649D | ecosystem: Environmental > Aquatic > Marine > Unclassified | place: USA: California...
GATTGCACTGCATTGTACCGTCTCGACAGGTACACTACGTCTCTTCGGTTTTATTTCCTCTCGGATAGATTTCACTTCCTCATGGAGTTGTTTATTCTCTACACGAAGTGTTTTCACTTCGTCGATAAGAGATTTAACAAGGTCAGTGAGATGCGCGATGTCAGACATTTTTGTGTTTGATATTTTAATGGAATTCGTATGACTTAGGAATTTTTTTCTTACTAATTTTAATGATAGCGCGCCCATTTACGACTGTATTATTTGAAGCCATACTGATAGGTCTACTCACACTAGTGATATATACGGGTGTTTCTATGAAAATCAAAGGTCCAGGAGCCCTCGTATTGGTCGGGGCACTCGTGCACCTCGCGTTCGAATATTCGCCATTTGGAAATATGAATGAAAGATATTGTAAATATTTATTAAATGTCTAAAAGTACTGTGGTCAAAATTTTGACTCATTCATTTTTTGAGTTCTAAAAGAGCTTCTGTAGCTAAACCTTCATCTACATGTGCCTTACAGCAGCCATATTTAGATGATTTATGCCAACACCCCGGGTATTGACATTTAGGTCTCGTCGTCGGTGCTGAGACAGAGTTTTCGGCGCTTTTGTGGAGGGTCATATTCCCTGATTTCACCTTCTTCTGACGGAGACTCGGTCTCGGACTCGGTCTCTGACTCAGAATCGGTCTCTGACTCAGAATCAGTCTCTGACTCGGACTCATACTCCTTCTCACTTGGGTAATAAACATTTGGTAAATCTTCTTCGAGTGCCCTCCAGTCTACCCACTCTTCAAGTTTATTACGTTGAATAAAATCTCTCATATCAGATTTATCCCGAATACCCCATGTATTTGCTGCGATATCAGACCAATACGCAAGAGATTCATAACCGATTTCCGCCGGATACAAATAAACTTCCTTCTCGAAGTCCATTTGACTTTGAATCGTTTCACAGTAAATGTCATACATGTGTTCCAACAAGCCATCATTAGATACGGAACCATTACTATTAAAATTTTCGTGTCCAAAAGTTAAAAAGTGTACTTGTCCATAATCAGCATTCATTTTTTCAGAACTAATACCCATATAACACAGGTAATCTCTGCTATTTTCCGGAATGTATTTCGATGGGAAGTTATCGGCTCGGAGAGCCCAAACTTCCGTATCCACACCGGTCATCCTCGTCATGAGGTCGTCCAGATAAGACAACCTACGAAGGGATGTACAATGTTTCACAAGTTCAGTATTTATGCTCATCTTCTATATCATCTACGTTTGATTTGTTTAAGTGTGTTATTAAAAGTCTATTCTTGATGCAAGGCGTTTACCGAATGTTTTAATCTTAAAAGCGCGCTCTCTTTTCTTGAAATCTTCACATCTCTGTGAAATTTCGTGGAGGCGAACCTGTGCTTCGAGAACTTTATCTAATGAACAATATTCTTCGTGTTTAATAGTCGGTTCCCATAAATCAAATTTAGAGTAATATTTTTCCTTTTCGGTATTTCTTGCCTCTATTTCTTTGTATCTTTCGATTTCGCTACAACACGAAATATATTGTTCCATATAATCACGGGACTGTTCATTTTTCACTTCATCCATTTTTGCTCTAATTATGTCGATGGCGGGATCGTACAAACTTGATTTTTGTTCCCCAAAAATCTGATTCACACGAAGAGTTCGAAGAATCACATTTAAATCACTTAGTGCCATCTCGTAAATACGATTTTCTTGGTGCGCCCGGGCACGAATGGTTCGAATTGTTTTCGATGAGCTTTTTCCATATGATGATTTGCACGTCCTCACAGAGAGTGTTCGTGGCTTGACAGAAAGCGAGGCGGAAGTCACTGGTCGTGCAACCATTTTGCATTATACACTCACGATTCCTTTATAAGATTTGGGAAATTGAATAACAACTTCTTCACCCACTTCGTTAAAAGCGACGACTATCTCGTAGTCACCTTTATCAATTTTACATTTTGGTTCATCTCTCATAGACTTAGGTACAAAAAAGCCAAAAAACAAGTTATATAAACTCATTCTTCTTTCTTTTTACTGAGATGTTCTTCTTCAAGTTTCTTTTTTTCGGACTGAACCGTTCGCAAAAACTGTCGAGGATATTCAGAAAGTTTAGACCAACGAAACTCGTCGATTGAATATTCGATGTATTCAGGTATGTGTGCAACAAACACGATAGAATTCTTTACAAATTTGTAAACGCATGTAGTCGTTAAAGAATAACAAAACGCGCGTGGGTAAAGCCACCACATATATGTGTTTATATCCCCCTTTTTTTATCTAACTTAAATACAAGATGAACCTACACGAAGTTCCAAAGAAAGTTCAGTACGTGACAGTAGACTCGGAATTTGTAAGTGGTTCAAATAACACGTTTACGATTGACTTTTCACTCGATTCAAATGTGCACATGGAAGACATGACAAAGGTGATTGGATTCAAAATCGTAGATTTCTATGTGACTCAAGTGGGTGAAAGTGACGGGACAGGAACCACTGATGTATCCAAGTACATAGATATAGTCTGCGAAGATATACCAAAGAGGGCACAGATACTCGATGAAAGAAATGGCGAAATACTCGCACGTATACCACTTGAAAGAAGCTTTTCTGGAAGTAACACGTTTATCATGAGAGATAAACAATGGAGGTCATTTCACAGAGAAACGGCGCTGTTTAATCCCATATCTATACAAAAAACACATTTTAAACTTTATGAGTCTCAGGGTGATGGCGACTATGAACTATTAAAACCAAGTGTATCGTTCTATATGATAATAGAAATAACAACGATAGACGTGAAGGAAAAACCACGAAATAAAGAGATTCAAATTTTGGAAGCACTCGATCGATTAATGTCTAAAATAGATAACCTTAACCACAACGTAAAGAAATTACCAGATGCTGAGCAATTAGAGAAAGCTAGAAAGGAAACAAAGAAATACCCATTTAGCTATCTAGTTATAATGATAGTTTTAATATTAGGAGGTGTTTACTACATAATGCCCAAACAGGCGCCTATGCCTCAACCTTCTTTTTAACTCGTCGAATCACTTTCTTGACCACATTTGGCGTTTCTGGTTCTGGTACTGGGGCTGGAGTTACGGGTTCTGGTTCTGGCGTTGGGGTTGGGGTTGGGGTAACTGGTTCAGCCTTCACAACTGGTGTGGACACTGGCTTTGCCCCATCGATTTCATCGATCAAACGCAACAATATGCCATAGACGTGTGTCTTATTGATGCGAAGAGACTTCATTTCATCACGGATTTCTTGCCTGAGAGATTCCATTGTAATATACATAAAGGAAATATTATCTTTAAATGTAATGCTCGTCATAGGACCAACTCTTCTGAGTGGAATTGGACAACACGCCCACAAATACACCAAGCTATTACCAGATTGGAAGTATATTGAAATTCAAAATGAAATACCCGTGTGTGAAAGAGCATTCATATTCGCTTTACCTATTGAGTATTGGTTTCAAAAAATACCTGAACTCAAAAATAAGATCAAACATCTACACTGTATGACCGTTTGTGAAACAGAAACCGTACATGAAGACTACGGTAAACTTTTTTCATTCTTTGATAGAGTCGCGGTTCCGAGTGAGTTTTGCAAAAAGGTATTCTCGAGACAATTTCCTGACACCGAATTTTATGTCATTCGAGCACACATACCACACCAAGACACGTATACATTTTATCACATAGGGAACATCATGGATCAACGTAAAAATTTTAAAGATATTCTTGAGTCATTTATCCGATTGAATAAACCAGATACAAAACTCATCGTGAAAGCCACTTGTAATAAGCCTATTCAAATCAACCTACCGAACGTAGAAGTCATAAATGGTCTGGTATCCGATGATGAGATGGATAAAATACATCGATTATCTGACTGCTACGTGAGCTTCTCGAGTTCGGAGGGTGTGGGTATGGGTGCTGTCGAAGCGGCGATGCGTGATAAACCGGTCATCATCACAAATTACGGGGGAGCACCAGAGTACGTGAAAACACCGTACACGATCGATTGTGAACTTCAAGAGTTGCAGAATGATGACTTCTTGTTTAAGAAAGGTATGCAGTGGGGCAAACCAAACAAAGAACAACTCTTGGAATTCATGACGGATGCATATGAAAATCGTGTGCGTCACATGGATCACTCACACACGAAGTGGATGGTCGGGAAAGAACACGTATCACAACAATTCATCGATGATGTAATTGGTAAGGAATACAATGAGACCCGTGAGAATGGCGCCTGAAGCAATGGCACCCTTTTGAGCGATGAGCATGGCGACGATATCATCTATAAAACCAATATTTGTGGGTTTCTTCAAATTTTCGGGGACAATTTTTGCAATCGCGACGTAGAGGGACATGGCAATTATAACCGGTCTTAATGTTTCCTGATCTAACATTTACAATATACTAATATTTTAACTTTGGTTGATGTTTCTTACAGAATCCACCACACGTAGCCCTAAACCCACACGATTTTCCAGCTAATGTCACTGCCTGGCAAATCTGTAACGTACGTCTTTTTTCTACGACCTGTTCAGGCGCCTTGTCTAAAAATCGAATGACTTTACTTTCCTTGTCTTTTCGGATTTGTGCGTATTTTTGTTTCATCTTCCATGTTGCGTGTGCAAGTTTCTTGCATCTATCGGTTGGTGAATCCACCCGGTACATGCGCATAGCATCAGTGAGGCACTGTTCGTAGGACATCTTTGGAATGTTGTAATTAAAAAAACTAGGATTTTTGACTTAGGTTATAGAAAAACATGGATCTTTCGTGGATTTCAAAAAACTCTTTTTCTACATCGAGCAATTCCAAACCACGCTTCATCCTTCTATGGATCCAATCTATTCTGGAATCAATTACTACGCGGCGAGCCCCTTCCATAGAGAAAATAGAGGAGAACATATCTAAGTCAGTGATAGACTCAATTCGGGCACCTTTTTTCACATTATCATCTTTTGTAAGTAATTGGATATTTTTATGATTGAATACACGAGTCCATTCATCCACGTCATTAACTCTTTCTTCAAGATAAACAATCTGCCTCGGAACAATCTCGTCTATCTCAAACGAGTAGCGCCCAGATACGACGTCATCCCATGTAAGGTTATCCAATCCATATCTAAGACGCATTTTCTCCATGAGAAATGCGATGAGCTCGTTTCTATGTAACCCAATAAGGGGTTCATATTTAATATACCCTTTACCATGTCTAATGGCCAAATTCAGTTTAGACCTCAAATCATTTGACCATTGGCGACTCATATATGTCGAGTAACAATATAGGCATGAACACGACGCAACTTGTGCATATCTACTTAACCCATATTGACCCTTGTGACGTTTTGAATTCACGGATGAATTGCAGAGCTGCCGTGTCCGTGGCGCTTTGTCACCTGTGAGGGGCGTGACACATACATTGGCCACGTGACTACCATCTTCTCTCATTTTAGTAGATATAACTCGAATTTCACTATCTCCATGTATCCACGTATCCCCGGGTGCAGGGGTGGAGCCAAGATCGGGTACCGGCTTCGTAGTCTTCGCCGGCTTCACTGGCTTCACTTGCTTCGTGGTCTTCGCGCTACACGTTTTCCTAAGTCTATCCATTGCTTCTTCATGCAAAACGGACTTCCTCTGTGGTGTGAGGGTCTCACCTTTCCATACATAATAAGGCTTCATATGACAACCGGATGGACACCCATTGGGTGCAAAACGACATTTGGGGCACCCCCTTCCGTTTTCGTACGGTGTGGTGATCATTGAATCTTTAATGTATTGGTCACAACATTCCTGCACTTAGGTAAAAATCAAAGACACCCACCTTTGTTTTTAATAAAAATAGCTTAAGTGAGAGCCTCGTTTATTAAAAATCAAGTAAAATGAGTGAAAGCATCCAAAAGCTTACCCACGTGGAGCACATCTTGAAGAGACCTGACTCGTATGTTGGTCCTGTTGCTCGCGTTGGTGAAGAATATTGGGTCAAGGAAGGTGACGGATTCGAAAAGAAAACCATCATCTACGCACCAGCGCTTCTCAAGATTTTTGACGAAATTCTTGTTAACGCCATCGATCGTAATTCGCTCTATCCGAAACAGGTAACGTCCATCTCTGTCAATATAGACAAAGAGAAAGGTGAAATAAGTATCGAGAACAATGGACCTCTCGGAGGTATCGCGGTCAAGGAACATGAAAAAGAAAAGATTTGGAATCCGGAACTCACGTTCGGGCACCTTCTCACGAGTACCAACTATGATGATTCGCAAGAACGCGTTGTCGGTGGTAGGAATGGATACGGTGCGAAACTCACGAACGTATATTCGAGCAAATTCTCCATCAAAATCAAGGATTCAGAAAATAAGACAACGTACACACAAGAGTGGACAGATAACATGAAGACGTGTGGGAAACCAAAGATGCGTAGCTACTCGGGGGCGACCTCGAGTGTGTGCGTGACATTCACACCCGATTGGTCTAGATTCGGTATGAAAGCCATGGATGATTACATATTCAAGATTTTCGAGAAGCGTGTCTATGACGCGAGTATCTGTACCACATCGAATTGCAAAATCAAATTTCAAGGAGAAACGCTCCAAAAGACGCCATTTAATGAGTATGCAAAAATGCACACGAAATCAGACGAAGTATGCATGTTTACATCTGACCGGTGGTCGGTGTGTATTGCACCTTCAGAAGATGGATTCGAACAAGTCTCTTTCGTTAATGGTATTTGTACGACCAAAGGTGGGAGTCACGTGGACCACGTGGCGGGAATTCTCGCGTCCAACATCATCGATGAGATGGCAAAGAAAATCAAGCTCAAACCACAACAAGTCAAGAATGCGTTTATGGTGTTTGTGAAATCAACGCTCGTAAACCCAACCTTCAGTAGCCAGGTCAAGTCTGAGTGCACACTTAAACCACAAGAATTTGGGAGCAAATTCGAACCGACGAAGAAACTCATCAAAGATATTCTCAAGACAAGCGTGCAATCGGAACTCATGGCACTCTCCAAGTTCAAAGAGATGAAAGAGCTTCAAAAAACGGATGGTGCGAGAAAGTCTAAAATCACTGGCATTCCAAAGTTAGATGATGCAAACAAGGCGGGTACTATGCAATCTGAGAAGTGCACACTGATCATCACAGAAGGTGATTCAGCGAAATCACTCGCAGTCGCTGGACTCTCGGTCGTTGGACGTGATTATTACGGGGTATTTCCACTTCGCGGGAAGTGCAAAAATGTGAGAGATGCGTCTGTCAAACAACTCACGGAGAATAAAGAGTTTAGTGACCTCAAGAAGATTCTCGGTTTGCAACAAGGTAAAGTGTACACCTCCCTCAGTGAACTCCGGTACGGTCGTCTCATGATCATGACGGATGCCGATACGGATGGAAGTCACATCAAAGGTCTTGTACTCAACATGATTCATTATTTTTGGCCGAGTTTACTTGACCTAAATTTCGTAGTGAGCATGGTCACACCAATTATTAAAGCGTCAAAAGGGTCGCAGACTATGTCATTTTATACAGATTCTATGTTTAGAATGTGGTATGGAAATGGAAAACCTGGGTGGAAGATCAAATACTATAAGGGTCTCGGTACGTCTACATCAGCAGAAGCGAGGGAGTATTTCAAGAATATCGAAAAGCTCACGGTCAAATTTGACACGGATGAGAAGACCGACGATTCTGTCATTCTCGCATTCGATAAAACCAAGGCTGATTCTCGTAAAACATGGCTTTTGGAGAGCACAGAAAAGGACAGTTCTGAACTTGAAATTCCATATGGAAATGTCGAACGAATCAACATCACGGAATTTATTCACAAAGATCTGGTAAATTTCAGCCTCGCAGACTTGAAGCGTTCAATCGCACACATGTGTGATGGTCTCAAACCTTCGCAAAGAAAGGTGATGTATTCATGTTTCAAGAAGAATCTGACGAATGAAATGAAAGTGGCGCAGTTAGCTGCATACGTCGCAGAAACATCAGCGTACCATCACGGGGAAGTGTCTCTCGCGGATACGATCGTAAAATTAGCACACAATTTTACGGGTTCAAACAACATAAACCTTCTTGAGCCGTGTGGTCAGTTCGGTACGAGACTCATGGGTGGTAAGGACGCGAGCCAAACGAGGTACATTTTTACAAAGCTCACGAAGGACGCGAGGAAACTTTTTGATGCTAGAGATGATGCGGTGCTCAAGTATCTCGATGACGACGGTAGACTCATCGAACCAGAATATTACGTACCAGTGTTACCCACGGTCCTCATCAATGGCACAGAAGGCATCGGAACGGGGTTCAGTTGTTATGTACCACCGTTCAACCCTAAAGATATCTGTGAAAACATAGAACGAGCTATTTACGGTGAAAAGCTCAAGGAAATGAAACCATGGTTTGACAAGTTCAAAGGTCGTGTATTCAAAAATGATGAAGGTCTCTGGATTACAGAGGGTGTGTGGACTAGCAACAGTGCTGGAACAAATCTTAAAATCACAGAACTTCCACCAGGACGTTGGACACAAGATTATAAGGAATACCTCGATGGTCTCGCGGAAAAGAAAATCATCTCAGGTTTCGTAAACAACAGCACGACAGAAGATGTGGATTTCACTATCACTGGATACAATGGCAAGAACCTCGTCAAAGATTTCAAGCTTCAAAAGTCGTTTCACGTGAGTAACATGCATTTGTTCCACCCAACAAAGGGTATCAAAAAGTATGCGAGTCCCGAAGAAATTTTGGAAGATTTCGTAGAAATCAGAATCGATGCGTACAAGAAAAGAAAAGCACATCTTCTTCAAGTTCTTACAGAAAAATCAACTAAACTAAAAAACATGTCTCGTTTCGTAGACGCAGTCATCAACGAGCGCATCATCGTGTTCAAAAGAAAAAAGAGTGAACTCGAGAATGAGATTTCAAAGTCTTATGATACAGTTGATGGTTCATATGATTATTTGCTTAACATTAAGACATACCAGTACACGAAAGAAGCTGTACAAACACTCAATGAAGAGACTGAAGCCATCGAACGTGAACTCGAAAAATTGGCTGCCACGAGCCACATCTCCATGTGGAAAATGGATTTAAAAATATATAAGCAATAAGTAGTATGTGCGATAGATCTGGTCCAGATACCGGTGCCGCACTTTGTCTGGCAGCCATAGGTGGTCAGGACACGTATCTTTTGGGTGAAGATTCACTCTTTAAGTACGAACCAAAACGACATTCAAATTTTAGAAAATTTCATAGAAGTTTTAATGTAAATAAACCTTCAAATGCCCCGGACGGATGGCCTTTTGGTCGAAGTATAAAAGTTACATTTAGACCACAAGATATGGGAGATCTTCTTTCTAATATGTACATTAAATTAAATTTACCTGGACTTTCCAATACACAATACAATTACGCGGATCGTGTGGGGAGACATTTATTCAAATCTATCACCATGCGCGTCGACGAGAATATAGTTGAAATATACAAGGATGATATAGGATTCATACATGATGAAATGTACCTCGATCAATCCGAAAGCGTGAGCAGAATATACACCGATGGGCGATTTTTGTATAGAGAATCTGTCCTCGACCAAGGACTAAATTTTTTTAGAGGTCTCGATACATCTGTGTATGTACCTATCCCATTTTTCTTTTCGAGAGCATACGAATCATCTGATTATGAAACAAATGTACACAATAGACCTTACTTTCCATTGTGCGCCATTAATAAACAAAAGCTTGAATTTGAAATTGAATTCAGACCACAGTCATTCTTTACAGATGATCCAGTTACTTTGTCAGTACAGGAATTTGATATCATTACCGAAGAAATTACACTCACACCCGAAGAACGACTCTTTTACACAACTAAAAAATACGAAATGATAACTGATATTTTTAAAACTCACCCTAAATTTGATATAGAACCCGGTCAGGATAGAGTCAAATTTGAACTCACACCAGAAAATCGTGTAAAAACGCTTCACTTCTTCTTTCGAAACAAATTGTTTGAGAATGAGAATGTCGCGAGTAACGTGACTGCCACAAACGAAATATATGATTATTACCACAATAGATTCAATCTTGGACCAAACCCATCGTATAGGCGTGCCGTCGATTCATTGTCTGATGACGTCGCAATCGCAGCAAAGCTATTCATAGATGGACAAGAACTTCCATTCATAAACTTTGTAGATTCACACTATTACAGATATCTCACGGTTTTGAACCATAAATTTCATTCAACACCTAGAAACATATACACATATACATTTTCTATGAATCCAAGAAATGTTGACCCATCCGGGAGTTTAGACTTTACAAACATAAGAAATAATCGAACTACGATTGACTTTCAAATGAATCCTTATTTTGGAACGAATGAATCATATACATGTCATATATATTACACGGCGTATAAGACGCTTACATTTGAAAATGGCTACCTCGAACATAGAAGTGAACCCATATCGTATTCTCCAAGTTTAGGAGAACAAGGTATGAGTGAAAATGATCGTATTATATACGAAGAATCACTTACCGAATAATTTATCTTTGTTTTCTTTTATGTAATTAATGATCCCATTTTTAATACACCATTTGATGAAATTGAGTTGCGCGAGCGTCGTATTGATTTCATCAGTTGTACCCGGGACACTATATGAGATTTTGTCCGACCGACAAAAGGGATCAAATAATTTCTTGCTATATCCATCAAGGGTAGATTTATATGCACAGTGCACACTGAAAATCTTACCGTCATTTGTTTTATACATCAAATTAGTTTTCTTAGAATAGTTCGTGATAAACCATTCCAAGTTTCGAAGCGAGATACCACCCGTTTTAGACAAAATTTGCACGAGTGTTTGTCCGTTTTCGGGCGTACCATAAAATGAATCAATTGAATTTAATAGGATATCGGATTTCCTCATATTACATCATAAGCTTCAAATCTCTAAACTGATTACTATTAGATGACTCACACGCGGGACATCCAGCTTTATACATTGGTGGGAATGCGTGATTGTGCCTGACAATTGCACTCATTGTCACCGGATCGTGAAGTTTGGGTGTAGTAGAGTGCGTTGCACAATAACCATCATGACTCGCTTTCCTAGTACATGGCTCACCACCCTTCTTAATGCCCATACAATACCCACCTGGATTAGGTAAATCTCTCAATAGAAGTTTCAAGGGTATGTTATGAATATTTGACACGGAGCGCGCGTATAAAAGCATTCTTTCGTGACACACCCTTTCTACCTCATCTTCAAATACCCTAGCGAGATTCTCCGATATCTTCATCCTTAGTGTAATAAGGCACCTAGTTTTTAAATGGTAATTCTTCGATAGGAGTCTCATTCTTCTTTTTTGGTCTTCTTTTTGGTTTGATTTTAGTCAGGAGTTCACCGAATATCTCTTCTTTTGGATCTTCAAACAAAGGTTCTATGAGATCACACACGGGGTTAATAAACTTATTCATGAAGTAATACTCGTAATCGATTGGAATTTCATTTTCTTTTGCATATTTTGGATCTTCAGATTTTTCAAAAGCCTTGGCTTTTGGGTCATCCGTTTTTACGAGTACATATGGTACCCTATCACCCGATTGTGGTTCAGATCCAGGTTGGCGTTCACGCATTTTTCTCACGACTTGTACATGTGCTTGATTTATATCAGCAATATTTGGACTATTAATCGATACACTCTGACCTTTTACTTTATATGAATCTGAAAGACCCTGTGAAAGTGTGAGCTTTTCAATCGGTACGTCCCCCTCTATGAGTTCAATCGCTCGTTGTAAAGCTAAAGCTCTCGGGGCTTCTGTATCATTACTCTCGAGTACGACATCAAGAAGTTCTTTGCAAACTTCCCGTACATGCGCGGTATTGTCGCGTCTCACGAGCTGAAGACCTTTCACATCGATGTAATCCATGTTCATCTTTCCATCCTTACCCTGCGTCCATAACTTTGCGGCGTATCGTTTTTTAGAATAGAGGAAATAGGGCCAATATACTTTTTCCAATTCGAGATTGTTAGGTTTCTTGAAAAGTGCGCTACACTCTTCGGCGGCGCGTTCACCAATTTGCCAACTATATTCAACAGCTTCGATGCCTTTACGGTCACCTACATCAAATTCAACCATGACCGAATCGGTATTATGCACAACCATATCTCCTGGACCAATATGGAAATGATGAGATTCAGTGGTGAGATCATAAACGTAGTCATTAGTTTCACCGAGTATTTCGAGTTTTTTAATAGCCGTTGGTAATTTTCGTTGTTTATCCTTTGTCCATGTTTGCCGTAATACATTTTTCTTATCTTGTCTCGAGTTTATAGACACGTTATAACCCATGCGCCTCCCTAAAATGTATAATCCCATCGAACCTTCTTTACCCTTACAATCCATCCGAGTGTACCCATGTACATCCTTATCACCATCAGCCATATAATATCCTTCAATGAAAGACCTCACCACATCAATTGGTCCATTCAATATACACGAAGGAACGATCTTTTCACTATGACTATTATAAAACAACTTCCTATAACGTTCAACGACAGATTTTACATCATTATTCGCAGATAACTTATATACGCCACTACTCTCAATTGTATCATATATAGAAGTATCAAATGGACATAATTTTTGCATTTCGAGTAAATAACTCATGTTCGAATTATTTAACGCCCAAGTTCGTTTAACTCCGTTTGCTGTATTGTACGTTCCACACGAACCATCACCAAAAAAGAAACCCATAACCTTCGCTTCGTCAATTGTAACTGAGTTATCTTTACCGTCGAACGCATCGACGGAATTTCCGTGTAATAATTTGGTACCGATTGAAACTTCACATGGTTTAATCATTTCCTTATTCTCTAAAAGTAAACTATGATCCTCTGTAACGTCCACGATGCCAGTGTGAGTTAAAACTCTATGAATATTCTTAACGGTTTTATGTCTTACGATTTGTTTAATAGGTGTAAATCCACACTCAGTCCACACTTCAGTGTCAGTTGTAGAAATTTCCTTGTTGTCATCTCTCATTTCATAAGAATCAACGAGTGAATCAATTCTGCATGTTCTTATTTCACCATTTTTGCGTACGAGTAAAGGTGTATCAGGTGTGACTGAATCACCGTATCGAACTTTCGCACCGGGGAAGTTCTTTTCGACATACTCTTTTGTTTCGTCGATCATACTTCGCCCCTTCGTAGTGACAGTAGACGCAATATTTACACATGGAAGCATACCCTTCGACGCACCAGTGAACCCATACACAGAGTTCATACTGATTTTGTAAGCCAATTGCTTACCATTATACATCGCTTTAAGCGCACCCGTAGATACCGCCATGTCCTTCTTCGCCTGTTTTCTGAATTGTTTCAATTCGAGTAGAATGCTTGGCAACAACGTAGGAACACCTTGTGCAAATTTGCATAAACGCTTGGTCGGTGGTTGCCCCTCAATTTTACTCGGTACAGGAATTTCAAATGTCTCATACTCCACACCCGGTACATTTTCGTATTTAGGGTCCATAACAAGACTTGAATAACACAAGTTGTGCGCCATCATGATAGAAGGGTACAGACCTTCAAAATCAAGGGCTGTGATTGGAGTATAATACGCCCCTTTTTGTGCTTCAAGCACAGTCGCACCTTCATATCCTTGGTCACCCATTTGACCATATTGAATTGTGGGTACCATGAACCCCATCTCTCTCGCCTTCTTTGTGAGTTGACTAAACACTTTGATTTGCTGCCCTCGCTCAACGAGATAACAGAGTGGAGTCCAGGTTGCTTTCGCCATTTCCAGTAGATTCACAAGAATACACAATTTAGACAAGAGTCTATGGGGAAGCAATGTATCCTTAATACAATACTCCGCGACTTCCCGTAGCTTCACCGGATCCGCTTCTTTATACCGAGCAAACATCTCTTTCGCTGGCATGTCAATCTTATTGTCCCCAAGGTACAATTTAGATACATTATCAAGTTTATATGAATCAAGTTTATATCCCTTCTTCACCTCATGAAATAAATCAAAAATGAATCGACCGGGCATACTCACAAGTTTCAGGTCATTATCACCGAGTGCACTCGAAGACAGTTTCTTCAGGGTAAGTTCACAATTATGTCCACGGAGTTTACTCAATTGGAAGAATTTGAGATCGCATCGAGTGACGATGGCGCGTTTCATCAAATATTCCAAATCAAACCCAAATATGTTCCAGCCAGTGATAATGTCAACGTCATTAGCATGTAAATAATCATGAAACGCCATTAACATTTCACGTTCGGTATCATATGACAAAATAGTAGAACCTTCTAAATCAGGATCCGTCTTTTTGTAACATAGACACGTTTTATCATATGGTTCGTCAGTCCCAAATTTACAGAGTGAAATTGCGATTTGGAAACACGCATCACCTTGAATATCCGCATCCGGAAATTTACCAGTAGAACTGTTACATTCAATATCCACAGATGCAACCACAAAAGGTGCCGTTTCTGGATTTTCAACTGGTTTTAAATCCCTCCAATTCTTACATTCAAGGTCGATGTCAACGTGTGCGTTATATGCAGTCGTACACATGTCACCTGTATCAAGCCACCCAGTTGACTGAATACCGGTTCGATGCATAAGACGAAGTACCGGGTCCAGATTAGATTCGTACATTTTCATACGAATACTTTCATCTGGTAATGGTCGTCTAAGACGCCCAGCCACCATACGCCGCGATGCAAGGTTTCTGAAAAATAATTGAAGGTACGGGAATTGCTCATTATTCTGAAAACCCCAAACATCTTTACGATGAATCGTGTTGTAACTCGTGAGACAACCAGGACACGCTCTTTCAATTTTATTGTATATGATTTGCACCTTCTGTTGTGTTATGTTACGCGGCAACTTTATAAAAAAGTAAGGTGTAAATGCCGTCGTCACACAGACAGACTTACCATCACTCGTTTTACCAAATATACTGACCAAGTACTCATCATCAGTATCTTTGGTCTCCCAGGTGAGTGCTTGGAAGACAACCATACTTCGTTATGTACCTAAAATTTTAATATCATTTAATAATAATTATGTCAGCTGCACTTGTCGATCTTGTATCAGTCGGGGCTCAGGATGCCTACATCACTGGCGAACCCCAAGTCAGTTTCTGGCGCCAAAACTACAAGCGATACACGAACTTTGCTCTCAAGCCAGAGCGTATGGATTACATCGGTACTTTCACGGGTGGCTCGGAAGTCGTCGTGCCAATTCGCTCCAAGGGTGACCTTTTGAGTTACATATGGGTAGAACACCCAAACATTTCTAATGTTGGTGTGAACACGGATGGTCTCTTTTCCACGGGTGATACCGGTGTCACCGAATTCAGTCTTCACGTCGGTGGACAAGAAGTTTGCAAATTCGACTCCTTGTACGTACAAGGTGTTCACAATGTCGTGTATCGTGATACACAAGCCAAAGCGACCTGCTCAGTAACTTCCGAAACAGTCGCTGATAACGCGAAGGGTGTCGCTGGTACCGCGTCCGATTATTACATGATTCCATTCTTTTTCAGCGAAGATTGGACCAAGTCTCTTCCATTGGTGGCGTTGCAATATCATGAAGTTGAATTGAGAATTAAGTGCCGTTCTGCTCTCGGTAACTTGGGTGCGAGTCCAAAAATATATGGTATGTACGCGTACTTGGACACCGCCGAACGAGAACATTTCACGTCTCAAGAACATGAAATTCTTATTACCCAGGTGCAATATCAGCCAATGACCAAGACTGATACGTCGATCGATTTGACCTATTTCAACCATCCAGTCAAGGCGCTTCACTTGACGACGTCAAATGTGTCTGGTTCTGGATGGGCGAGTGATTATAGTTTCGATACCGCGTCTCTTTACATTAATGGTCTCTCCTTATTCGAAAATGGTTCGAACACGTTCCATCACAATGTTGTTCATGAAATGCACACCACGGCACTCGCGCCATCGTCACTCGACGCGATTCCATTGTTTACCTGGCCATTCTGCTTGACGATGAACCGTTCACAACCAAGTGGTTCGTTGAACTTCTCTCGTATAGATAATGCGAAGCTTACCATTCACACACCAAGCTCTAGCGCCAATGACGGTTTGTATAGAGTTTATGCCGTAAATTACAATATTTTGAGAGTAAAGGACGGTATGGCTGGGATTGCATTCTCCAACTAAATTAATTACCAGAAGACCCAAAACCACGGGTTCCTCTCTGTGTTTCCCTAAGTTCCTGCACTTCTTCGATGAGAGGTGTTTCACATCTCTCTAAAATCATTTGTGCAATTCTATTTCCCTTCTTAATGACGAACGGCTCACTCCCGTGATTAAGTAGGATGACTTTCAACTCACCCGTAAAATCGGGATCGATGACACCCGCACCAGTTTGGATACCATACTTGAGTGTCAAACCAGATCTAGGTGCGATACGCCCATACACACCAGGTGGTAAGTGTGCGCATACACCAGTACTTACAAAAGCACGTTCGAGTGGTGGGACTATCACCTCTTCCATGCTATACAAATCATACCCAACTGACCCAGGTGAAGTCCGCGTAGGAATGATCGCATCTTCGTGTAGCTTCTTGATTTGAAGACTCATGAATTGCATTCGGGTGTAATCTTTATCCGAGTATATACAAATGATTCCACTCATCATAGCACTCGGCGCAGCCGCGATCGCATATACACTCACAGGAGAAAACCTAGTCTCATCTTCGGAAGCTAAGAAGATGATCAAAAATGGAAAGATAAAGAAAGTCGTAGATGTACGAACGTTGACGGAATATAGACTCGGGCATTATCCAAGAGCGTTGCATCTGCCAGTCACTAAAATGAATGAAAAAACAACGAATGAACTTCCAAAAAAAGGATTGCTCGTATACTGCAACACAGGACAAAGGGCGAGGATTGCAGCAGAGAAGTTGATAGAATTAGGATTCAAAGACGTGTATTACATCGCAGGTCATTATTCTAGTATCATGTAATACATGTGTATACGTATATATTTACTCAACTATCGGGCACCTCGCTTTTAATATTCTTTCGAGACGCTCTTTTTCTTTACGAGGAAAAACAGTAAGTTGCATAACCTCACCACCTAGATACACCTGTCCGTGATTTTTTAGTTTATCACATTTCATGACTTGATTCACGCGCACTAGGTTTACACGGACATTCTTTTCGTTCGCACATTTACTGTGACGAACAGCTAACACGGCGGCGTCACGCTTTGTTTCCTTTGGTAATGTATTTTCTTCACAACACACGATGACATGAGAACCAGGTCCTCCATCTACATGTAACCACCACTCTTTGGGGTAACTCGACTCCGTGAGGTGATCATTTTCTTTTGCATCTTCACCTACTTTTATAACGATACCATCAAATGATGTGTATGACCTCATAGATGACTTAGAAGCTACGTTTTTATATCATTTATGGCTAGAACAAAAACTACGACGAGGGAACAAACTTGGAATAAACACGATAATTACGTATTAAAAATGTTTATATGGCATCTATATAAGAAATTACAAAATATTGAATTATTAGCTGCATATGCGTACATGCATTTAATAGAGACTCAATTTGTAGTTAAGAAATTGAGAAAGAGCGATCTGAAGTTTGTTCGATCTTATTGAAACTGATGTCACGGAGTTTACGAACCATTCGGTTCACGTGCTCTTGAGTGATAAGAATACAATGTTCACAAATGATGCGACCCTTGTATTCAACTAACAGGGGACCACCAGTACCGATACTTGTTTTCATAATTTCAAACATGTTACTTGATATTTCAATCACTTTGATTAACTTAGGTAACAAAAATATATATTTATAATAGGTATGAATAACAATAATAATTCAGTTGTGATAGAAACACCCAACTCACCGCGGTTGGTCGCGATGAGTCCACCTCGGTATGTAAGGAATAATAGTGCAAGTATTATATCTAGAGCGGGACTAGACAATCTTAGGCGTATGCGCCGTGAAATCATGTCCTTTTCTAATGCAGGTTTAATAGGTCGTCGTATTAATTTCAATAACGCAGGTAGACCGAACGCGTCAAACTACACCAAAAACGAACAAAAAATGAAAAAGAATACAAATGAAAACAAGAACACAAATAAGATTACGTGGAAAAATAAAGATGTAAATAATTTACCAATAGACCCAATAACTATAAACGCATTTAAATCGGGTGATAAGGCTGTCAAGATAAAAAAGCTTTATCTTTCACCAAATTCATTCCGTAAAATGGCGCGCATGTCCATGACGAGTGCCATAAACGCCAATGGAAACATGATACTATTCAAGAATCCACTCACACGAGAAAATGTTAAGAAAAGCGATCTTAAATTCGTTGTGCTACAAAATAAAAAAACTAAAAAGTAAAGTACAGTATATGCATGTTGTTCTTCAGCCAAGTCCTGTGGTGACATATAAAATGCGGGTCCTACTTCCAAACAAAAAGACTATTGATTTTGGTTCGCATGAACAGATAGATTACACGGATCATAGAAATCCAGAACTCATGCGCGCGCATCTTCTAAGATGTGGTGCGCAGATACCCAAGGGTGTGAGAACAGAAACTGACCCTTACGAAATACATAAGGGTATGCTTTACGCGGACACCAGCACGGAAGAAAACTGGGATGATCCCTTTCGTGCGGGGTATTGGGAAAGGTGGGTGTTGTGGAGTTACCCATCCGTTGAACAGGCTAAGTTATGGATGACGATGCGCAAAGGCATTCTATTCATGCCAACAGAAGAAATGTTGTGGTTCTATGATGACCAAAAAAGATATTAAGCACCCGTCGAACCAAACCCACCCGAACCACGATCGGTATCATCGAGCGATTCAACCTCTCGCACATCTGGTGTTTCACATCTCTCTAACACGAGCTGCGCGATTCTATCACCCTTCTTAATCTCAAAGTCCCGGTCACCTTGATTAAATATAACAACCTTAATCTCACCGCGATAATCCGGGTCAACGACACCTGCGCCTACCTGAATACCATGCTTCACAGCGAGACCCGAACGAGGTGCAACACGTCCGTATACATTCATTGGCAAAATAACTGCAACCCCTGTACCAACAAGAGCCCGTTGTGAAGGAGACACCACAACCTCATCGATACTATATAAATCATATCCAACAGCACCGCTAGAACCACGAGTTGGAAGAGTAGCATCTTGAACAAGTCTTTTAACACAAAGTTCGGTCATTTATGTACAAGGTACTACAGTCTTTATGTAATTTAAGGAATATCACATTTTATTTATAAATGTGGTCCATCCACAATGCCGTGGTACGAGCCACATCTGAACCGAAAACAGATTACGATAAACTCAAAAAACGTATTAACTATGCAACACTCGGATATGGTGGCGCACTCACGTCCATGTATTTCATCACACATGGAGCCGAGCAAGGTGTGTCTTCCACCATTGGTGTAGCGACCTCTTTCGCATACATCTCACTCCTAGAAAGTCATGTCGACAACATAGAAAAGTCACCGTTTCAAAAACATTTATTAGCTCCAGTAGGAACAGCTATATTTGAAACGCTGTGGAATAGTGCACCTTTTGCGTTTGATTTTGACTATGGTGCGACCTTCGTTGGATTTCTCGCATACAAAATCGCACTTTTGAATCTTATGTATGATGAAGTTAGGCGGATGTTGGTGTCAGATGATGAAGAAGATTAAATTAAAATAAGCATTATTATTTAGACTATCTCACTTAGAAAGCTTTCGAATTGTACCGGTCGTTATGTATTCATCAATCTTCCCCGCGATACCAGGACCAATACCGGGTACCTTAAGAGGTCCTTGTGAAATGTCGGTACCGTTTGTCACTTCAAATTGAAGTTTGCGGATAGCATTCGCAGCCTTTTCGTAAGCTTCACGCTTGTGTATATGCTCCTCTACGTGTGCGAGTAATTCCAATTGTTCCGCGATGTTCTCGTTTGTATCGAATGTCTTGAACCGCTTAATTTCACCGGTTTCAAGAAATTCATTTATTTTTCGGACGACACCCTTTCCAATACCACGTATGTGGGAAAGTTGCTCACCGTTGGTTACTTTGAAATCAAGGTGATAGATGAGATTAGCAACTCTTTCATACACAGATTTCTTGAATTCGTTTTCTTCCTCTTGAGCGAGATCATCAAACGCATTCGTGAGTGGTAAATTGTAGCAGACAAAGTAATCTTCCGGTTCCGATTCCGATTCCGATTCCGATTCACCCACTTCGATATATTCCGAATCCACATCAGAAGCAACCGATTCATTATCAGTCACGTCGGCGTAGTGAAGCATAGTTTCGTACTCGAGAATAGCCTTTTCTTCTTCACATTTGCGGAGACGCTCTTTGAGTTCAGCGTTCTCCTTTTCAAGGTTGGCGATGTAAGTGGCAATAGATTGAGAGTTCATGTTTGACTGAGTCAGTTGATTATTCAAGGTGCTAGGTATGACTTAGGTGCTGTTACAAAGTAAATAGTCTCTAATTCTATCTAAAAAATCCGCGTTATGTTGTTGGATGATCCCAAGAGTGGTATTGCACCTATTACATAACCATCCTCTAAATTTATCTCGTGAATGACAGTGATCGAATACGAGTTTTTGGTCGGTTCTGTCACACAATTGGCATGCTGTACCTATTGGAGCTGATGTAGACATACCCATTCGCTTTGCTACATTTTTTGCAGCCGAGTAAGACTTCCTGCATGCACGTGTACATTCCATACACTCAGGTCTTCTCAATTGGTGACCAGTTTTTTCAAACGGATCACTCCCAGATGTGTTATATGCAAATACACTTCGCGGTTTTGAAACTTTGCATTTCGAACACTCTCGCACCTGAGTTCGAGCCCATTCTCGCTCATCAAATGGATTTTTAAATAGCACTTTATTTGAAAAATTACCAGTGTAATAAGATTTCACTTTTTCAGTTATTCTGGGCTCATTTGTCATCATCTTGTTCTGATTTTGAAGAGATTCTCTCAAAGCTTAGTTTATAATAGTCGTCGTTTTTCTCTATACCTATGAATTTTCGTTTAGTGTTTAAGCATGCAATTCCAGTTGAACCAGACCCCATGGTACTATCTAGAACTATATCACCTTCATTAGAGTAAGTATTTATGAGGTACTCTAATAATTTTACTGGTTTTTGAGTTTCATGTACGGTAGTACTCTCTATATCAAATTCTATCAGTTCGGTGGGGTAATTAGTAAACTTTTGTGTGTACTCAGAATTACCGGTAAGTTTGTTATTTGGACCGAGGTGATGCGACTGATTTAACATCTTACCAATTCTAGAAGCCGAATTTCGTTTTTTAACTTCCTTTGGAATAAGATTTTGGGGATTGTATGTCATATTACCTTTATGCCTGGATGCAGCCGCTGCGCCACCCGGTGAAAATATGCATATATCTTCTGTACACTTCATTGGTCTATAATTTGCAAGTAAATACTGGGTGGTCTTGTTCTTTTTCCATATAATATTGTATTTAAACCAATCCATGTTACTAGATATAAGTGTTGTGGTAAATGGCTGTTGCGCAAATAATGCGACTACACCGTGTGGTTTTCTTAAAACGCGTCTGTATTGTTCCCACAGCTTTTGTGTATCTATTATAGAATCCCATTTACATTTAGTTGTGCCATACGGTAAATCAGTTAAGATTAGATCTACACTAGCATCTTCTATAAGTTTCATCTTTTCGAGACAATCACCATGATAGAGTGTAATATCTTCCATGCTGATTGAATAACGATCACATTTTTTAAGTTATTAAACCAGATCGCGATCTGCGGTGTAATACGTTTTAGTTTCCATAATTTCTACGTGCCTCGTTCTCCGCGTTCTTCAATGCAATCTTGTAGTTCTCGAGTGTAGCCTTCTTGTTTCCAGCATAGTTCTCCGCAAATTCACTTAAATCATCGCCGATGTATGGGTAATTCTCATACTTGTAACGGTTTAAGAAAGCACGATATCGTTTTTCCCGCAAAGACATCTTTCTTGGTTGACGGGCGACCGGGGCAGCCTTTTTAACCATCTTTCTCGGTTGACGGGCGACGGGGGCAGCCTTTTTGTTCTGAATATTCTTCAAAAGTTCTTCACGTGTCTTCTTAACGCGTTTCCCATTTACAGTCCTTGTGAGTCTCACTTTAGCTTTCACAGCGGCTTTTTTGTTAGCTTCTGTTGGCATATCAGTCATGGTTAATTATATTATTAAAAAATATTTTTATCTCAAATCAGCATCCGCCGTGTAATACGTTTTCCCTTTCATCACAAAACTATGCACTCTTGCATACGCCCACGCCTGTGGAGAAGCACCTGGTCGGTGTCCAGTTCTCCATGCGGCGAGTCCTCGATCGTACACAGTTCTCAGTGTCTTCAATGGTATCTTCGTGACTTTTGCAATTTCCGTGAGTGACTTTGCGTTCGGGTATTTTTCGCGGAATCGTTTCGTATACGATGACGTTCGAGTTTTCACACCCTTATCGGTAGAGAATTTCGTGTACGTTTTCTTTTTCATTTTCATGTATCTAGTTTCTACATCCTTGAGCGTGTTGAGCCCTCTGAAATATTTAAGGGGTGCATACATGGGACCCTTCGTTTTACGCAGTTCGCGAACTTTCTTAGATATTTCCTGATCGGTGAGGGTCATCTTAATTACTACACATAATTTTAATCTAACCAGTCATAGTCTTTAGACATAACGTTTATCGTACACCCCTCACATCGACGACATTTAATATATGTATCCAACGTTGGATTGTAAATTATGCATTTATTTCTACACACCGGACACTTGTTTTCGTGCTTCAATTCTCTTTTCAATACGCATTTACCCGGGTGTTTCGTCCTGGAATCGGTGTGCAGGTCCATGGATTTCCATATTAAAAAATTCGCCGTGATGATCTTAGTCATACTTTATTTACCGAAAAAATTAATGACGTCGTCGATGTTTTGGAATACCTTATCACCAAATCTCAATTTACCAGTCACCACACAGTAATGACCGCGTATATCCTTATAAGAAGCCTTGTGAAACATGTTTAAATTAATGACTATTTTTATTGACTTAGTTAAACAAAACGTACTAACATTGTAGAAGATGAGTCTCGAGATTATCACGGGTAATATGTTCTCGGGTAAGACATCGGAGTTAATCCGACGTCTGAAGAGGTACCGACTTTTATATGATAGGGTAGTTGTCGTTAACTCTATAAAAGATACTAGAAATAATCACGATGTCCTTCATACACACGACGGAGTCACATTTGACTGCATCAAGGTAGACCACCTCTCCGCGTGTTTAATGAGTGAAGAATTTTGCGATTCCGATGTAGTCGCTATCGATGAAGCGCAATTCTTCTCGAATCTCAAAGATTTTGTGGGCATGTGTCTGTTTCTCAAAAAGAAGGTTTTATTGGCAGGTCTCGATGCAGACTATAAACAAGAAAAGTTTGGAGAAATCATAGACTGTATACCAATGGCAGACACAGTCACTAAATTATCTGCATTGTGTGTGCGTTGTAGGGATGGTACAAAGGGTCCATTCACGAGACGTTTAGTTGATACGAGTGAAGTTGAACTCGTAGGTGGAAATGAATCGTATGAAGCCGTATGTCGAACACATCTATTAGTTTAGAATCTTCTAATATCCAATATGAGTACAATTCTTCTATCACTCGTGGTCTTTTCAACTTTATGATACCTCGCGTGATCGAAAACAAAATCATCCCCCGCCTTATGTTCGTGTGCCATGAATTCTGTGTCAAGTGTACTCGTACCCTCGAGTGTGAGATGGTAACGGAGATATAAATTATGCTCAGCACGATGGGGTGGTATGGTTATTGGTCCGTCCATGACAGCTATCATACCACCCGCGACACACGGAATCATTTCCACGCGTTTTTTTATTTCCGGGATGTCTGATAGTTTATAGTAATAGTAATTTTCGTTCTTTTCGAACCACGCGTCATCATCGTGAAAATAGTGTTTCTCGAGAGTGTTCACTTTAGACAATACTGCATCTCTCAGTTCTCTGTAATAGAGTTTGAGTATGTCTAATCCACAGAAATCACTCGAGTAGTAAAATGGTCGATAAAATAATGCATCTACCAGAGTGTTACGCATACCGACGAATGGTCTGAGTGGTTTGCGAAAATACAGGCGATCTATCGGATTTTTAAAGTAGTCGAACGCTATGAACACAAGAGGAAGTAGAACGCACTTCATTATTTTCTCCATCTATAATAAATGCCAGGTTATAAAGGAAAGGAATACTACGCACCAGAACCAACTAAAGAAGTCGACACACTCGACAAACGATTTTTCATGGGTCTCACTCGAACACAGACTGGACTGATCGCACCACCAGTGATCTATTTCTCCATGGTACTTCTCGCCGTGACCATGGCACTTCCAGCCGTGTATAAGAAGCGTCCAGCTCTTCTCGTACCACTCGCCATTGGTTTGTACATCAATGGTATCCACTTGTACCACCACTACATCCTCTTGAAAAAATAATTTAAATGTGTATATTAATATAATGTTCTTACCTAAGGTTTTCGCAAATCTAATTTTTCAATGCATCATCATGTATGCGTTTGCGAAAGCAATTATAGAAGATAAACGAATGAGTGAGGCGTTTGCGCGAAATGCACTCACATACATCGTCGCGTGGTTTGTCGCCTTGCTCATGTTCCTTTTCACTAAAAATATAATCACACGGTTCATGCTTTTCACGGGTATGTCAGCTCTCGCGGGTATGTTCATGGGTCTACGTGGTAAGCGAGACGTGAAGGATGCACTCGTGGATGCGGTGACGATTTTCATTGGTATGTTCGCCCTCGGTGTTGCGACATACACACTTGGCTATGATCTCCGTGTCCTTGGTTCGGTATTATTCTTTGCTCTGCTTGGTCTCATATTGGTAAGGTTTTTCACGGGTGAAAGATACTCTAGAATAATCGTGGCTCTGTTCGCACTCTTCGTTGTATACGATACCAATAACATACTGAGGAGAAACTACGAAGGTAATTTTGTGGGAGCGTCGTTCGACTATTTCTCAGATATATTGAATTTGTTTAGTGGTCTGTTAAATGAAGAGTAAGCCTATTTCTTACCAATACTGAAAAATATAGTCATTTTAGAAAAAAAATAGATTAGATATAATTATCCACTTTCGTTGAACAAATGTTTATGTAATATGAAAAAATAAAAATTTTATGAAGTCATTGCCTCCTCGTAGCCCATTAAGGGTCTTATTTTTTTTGTATGAACATATTTGTTAAATTATTAAAATTGCGTGTTGTCATATTATTTATTTTTTTTGAAAATATATTCTTCTTATTTGGATAATACCTTGCAACTAATAATCTTAACGATCTTTTTGCTATTATATCTATGGGTTCCTTTGACCATGATACCAAATTACTCGAGTTTAATATAAGACCATGATTAGAAAAAATCGTCAAAATACTTCCAAGCACATCATTAATAGCATTATCATATTCTTTCGTGAGCCAAGATGCCAAGGTTTTACCGTCAAATTTGTTTGAAACACCTTTTACAAATTTTTCAGATTTAATACGAATATCATAAGGACTCTCGTACTTACCATATAATAAATTAAGAAATGATTGAACTATATAAACTTGTATTCTCAATAATGCATCTCTCTTAAACAAATTTTTTTCAATGACGTCATATAATTTATTTTTATCAATTTTAAATTTTAATTTTGGTGGATAATTTTTATAAATATCAGATTCATGTTCCATATAATAAACTGCAAGTATCGTTTTTTCTAATTGAGGTATTAATTCGTCATACACCTTATTTAACATATTTTCCATATTTTTTTTTGATTTTATATTTTCTACTAATTGTTGTAATATAAGTATTCTAATTTTTTTAAACAATTGAATATATTCCTTATTTCCTTTTAATTTATTATGACTAGCGTGACTGGAAAATAAATTATGGTTTGTTTTGATATGATAATTCGTTAACTCACTTGCATGTTGCAATGAATTTACATTGTTTGGAATATTTTGTTTTGGAATTGTTGAACGATTTATTGTGTTTATTAAATTATTTATTTTTTTTCCATTTTTTAACTGATTTAAATATTGAACTTTTTGATTAGCAGATAAGTGTTTTCTTGTTTTCATGTGTTCCACGAGTTTATATTTGTTGGATTTTTTGTGTTTATACGCATCTAATTCTTCTTTTGTGTATAAATTAGACCAATACTCTCGGGGATTAACAGGCTTTCGTGTCATAGGAGAACGAGGTGGTCTGGTTGTTTGATTATTAAAATATTTAGATAAACCTCTTCTATCGTATACAGTTCTAGGGGACCCATTGTTTGGGAGGTTACTGGGTATATATACGGTATATTTCTTTGGTACTTTTCTTAATGTTGAGGGTAAAAAATTCACATCATAAATGGTTGAAATTTTAGATTTATTAGAACTCATTCTTATATCATATGCTAACAAAAAATATAATATATATATTTTAAACCAATTAGCGGGGTTATATAGAGGGTATACCTAATTGATATCTATTTGCATTTTAATCAGTGTAAATCTTCTCAAAATTAAAAATAAAAAAAATTATTTTTTTCAATGCTTTCTTCTTTGAAAAGAAAAGAAAAAAATAAAAAAAGTTTTTTGTGTTTTAAAAAATGAAAAAACATGGTGTTACTTCGCAGACATTTCCGTCTTTTGGTTTGAATTACTGTATAATCGTGTATTAGAACTATAAATTTGAAAAAAAATCGGGTGTAAATAATAATGAGGATCGTTCTCAAAAAAAGTCCAATCCGTGATAAAAAGTACAGAGTGACCTTCCCGGATGGTGACCACGTGGACTTTGGTGGCAAGGGATACACAGACTATACCATACACAAGGATCCCATGCGCATGCGCTTATATGTGCTACGACATGGTGGTGGCGATACGCGTAAATTTAGTGATCCACAGAAGGTACACGAAAGAATGTCGAGAGTAACGAAGAGCAAACTCGAGGATTGGGGAATCTCGGGTTTGAAGACCGCGGGTTTTTGGTCCAGGTGGCTTTTATGGAGTGAACCAGACCTGCGTGACGCAATGCGCTTCATGAAAATGCGTTTCGGACTAAATATAAAATATATGTAAATAATAGATGTTACCATTCTTGATTCTTCCTCTGTTGAATGTACTCGGTATAGATGTATTTCCGGGTCAAGATGCATGGAGCCCAACGGTTCCATTCGATAAAAACAAACACTATTCCATGTCCGCGTTATCTATACTTTGTTGCTGTATCATGATATCTAACATGATGCGCAAAAAATTCATAGGATGGTGGGTCCCACTACCAATGAAACCAGTTGGTTATGGTTCATTGGCGATATGTATAGTTCTCTCTTTCCTCGTCACGTACGATACGTATCATAGAGCCCTAAGCATGATACCCAAATCAGAAGAGAAGAAAGATTAGAAAAAGTTATCCGTTCGATACAATTTCGCGGAATAATCACCCGATTGTCCTAATATATTTACAGTCTCGTTACCGTAAATCTCTTGACACCCAATGTCATCCATGCAGTCTCTTTCACCCAAACTCACTGGAAGAGAGTACATCTGTTCACCTGGTGTGACCGTGTAATAATGATATCTATCGCGTCGTCCACGCACTTCCTTGCCGTACAAGGGGAGTGTCTCGTTATTATCACCGAGTAATACTCCCATCTGTTGGACGTGTTGTGGTTTATACTCCTTGATTGGTGGCGCTCTAAATTCACGCTCTACGGGAATTTGAACCGGTACGGCGACGCGCTCGCGGGTGTGCACGCGTCTGACAGGCTGAGGCTTAGTGAGTGTGTACAAAAGTATCAACAACAAAACGAAGATAGTTATTAACATCGACGTGTGTTTAGTCTTTGCGTTCATTATTAGTAGACTTAGATTTTAATAACATATCTTGTATTATTCTTACATGTTTTTGTGAATACACTTGTTTACTATGTTTCTTGTCATTTTTAGTCACGCGTTTTTTTGGTTCTTTGTAGTCCATTAAATTATAGTAGCGTCTAAGTTTTATCTAGTGATAGTTGATGACTCGTTCACCGCGCATAATTTGCAACACACCCCCGTGAATCCCATGGTCACCAATTTTAGGAACATGATTAATTTCGATCTTTCTTCCGTTTACGATTAGGAACTTTCTAGAGTTGGTCAGTATAGACCTCTCGGTGACCATTTTGGTCCCGGATCCCCAACGGTAATCGTAAACTGGAGCGTAAGAAGGCATATTTTGTGTTTAATTTATATACGAATTGACATGACTTAGGCTAAATCTATACGCCCAAGTCTGTACTGAACGAACAACCAAAGACCAAACATCAACGTCTTCAAAAGGTTATTTGCATCGGTGTCATCCATCTTATATATGGGTCCCATGATTCGACCAAAGAATGTTTCCTCTTTCGAGTTACCCGTGACGTACATTTCCATCTGCGTCAAAGCACACGTGTCATCATTCACCGACCAATGGTAGAAGATGAATGGTATGAGTATGCTATACATTTCAAGCAATTGCGTATTTTTCAGGAAAGGAATCACGAGCACCGCCATAAATAATACGAGGTGGATGAAGAATATAATATTCATTTATTAATATGGAGCAAGAAATTAATGATAATAATGTGATCGAAGGGTTTCCCAAAGATATAGAAAAACCAGATGCCCCAAAGAAATGGCACACACAACAGGAAAAGGTGTTGAAGGAATGGGGTGAAGCTGCGGCGTGTTACCGATACATGAACTACCAAGCGTTCCTGATGTTTCAGAAATTAAACATGCGCTTTACACTTCCTGTGATCGTACTCTCGACTATCACCGGTACGGCGAACTTCGCACAAGAACAATTTCCACTCAGTATTCGTTCGTCTGTGCCATCGATCATTGGTGGTCTCAACCTCATCGCTGGTATTATTGCGACTATCATGCAATTTCTCAAAATTAATGAATTGATGGAGAGTCATCGTTCTGCGTCGCAAATGTATGGTAAACTGTCTCGTAAAATCAGACTTGAACTTAATCTGCCACTCGTGAATAGAACCCTTGATGGTGCGGACATGGTGAGCGATTGTCACCAAGAAATGGATCGACTGATTGAACAGAGTCCACCCATACCAAAAAGTGTTCTGACTGCGTTTGATAAGGAATTCCCGGATGACAAGATATTTACAAAACCCGAAATATTACACGTACATCCAATTTTACCCTTCAAAGCGATCAAAGAATATTCCATTCTGAGTCTTCTCAAGGATCCAAAACAACGAAACATGACTGATGATGAACTCAAGGATGAACTTGACGAATTGCGTGGTCGTGTCATGCCGGGTGCCAGAGGTATTGCCGCTGACCCATTAAAAGCGGTGGGGGTGAGACGAAGAAGTAATACGACAGATTCCACTCTCAAACTTACGGGCACTTCATCTAAAAAATCCACTCAAGTTCCGGACATTGAAAGTGGCGACGTAGAGTACACAGATGAAGAAATCATCGAAGAATAATTAAACATACGAGTCGCAATGAATGCAACTAAAATAAATAACGTTAAATTAAAGAAACCAAAACATAATAAGTAAGGAACGATCTTCCTTTTGATAGGATCAATAATTCTAGATTGAAGTGCATCATTTTCAAAAATAATATCTATAGCCTGATTAGTGAGATCATCATTCTTAGTCATGGACGCATTCGTTAAAATATATAAACAAAAAAAGAAGGAATCTATCACGCTCCATCACAAAGAAACCGAACGCCTTAAAAAATATATATCACAAGGCAAAAATGTAATGATATGTGGTGCACATGGGTTTGGTAAATCATTCATATTGAATGAAGTTCTAGATGAATCAAATAGCATAGAAATGCCATACAACTATAAGGTCTCGGATGAACTCAAAGGTTCGAATATGTGCATTTTTTTAGAAGATTATCGACACGATGTCGTAGCACAAAGACAAATCATAGATTACGTGTCGGATGGAGGAACAATCTCTAAAAGTTCATTTATAGTGACGTCTAAAAATGTATTTCTTTTACCAAATTTTGAACTTATTATAGTACCCAAACGAACACCCGCGGAAATTGCAACCTTGAGACCAAATGAGCCCGGTGCATATTCGGCGGCTGTGAAATGCAAGGGAAACATATACAATTTTTTCGATTACATTAACTTCTCGGATGAAAAAGATTTATTTACAGACCCAAAAGACATCGCCAAGTCGCTTCTATGTAAAGAAGAAAGCGATGACAATATAAATACTTTACATGAACATGGTCACGTGTGGGGTATGATTCATGAAAATTACGTGGACTCGGATGGCGTAGATGTAACTCGCATATCCCACGCACTCTCAGATGCAGATTTATATGATTCAAGTATATATGACGGTAACTGGGATTCTATGGCATATTTCATAAATTCAGTGTATAACGTACCAAAACATTACTTAGGAGGACCAGTTGATGAGAGAAATATAAGACCTGGTAGTTTTTGGACAAAGTATGGAAATTATAAGATGAGATATCAAAAATACACCAATATAGGTCTCAGAACTAGAATGTCTCATCAAGAACTCGGACTTCTCCGAGAGTATGCAAGAATCGGTGATATAGAAAAGTACCTAAGTTGTGGTCTTACGACACAAGACTTTGATGTGATAAATCACTTATGTGTTGGTAATAAACTCAAAGCAAGAGAAGTGTCTCAAATTAAGAAGAAAATAAAAGAACTTAAAACTTAACACCTTTACATAAAAGAATAAAGATGAACGTCAAATCTATCTTCGAAAAAGTCAAACCTATATTTGAAAAATATAAAAATGATGAACATATCGAGTTTGAAATTAGAATTGGTAAATTCAACTCTGGTACATTCGATACAGATGTTGGGGCACAAGGATTTAACAGCATTCTTGATGGTCTTAGAAAATATAATGGTTGGGAACGCGTAGTGAACACTACAGAAGAAGTGTTTTATCGCGAAAGTGACAACCTTCGCATTTCCATCGATGAAAACACATCAGAAGAAAAGATTGTTAAAAAACTTAGAGTGCACAACGAGGATTTCAAGAAGCTGGGTGATGCACCGTATGATATTCGATTCGGCGTTTCTACTGAAACACCCATAGAGGATTATGAAGGTGAAATGGATAAGAAGAAGACGAAGCGTCGTCTTTCTTTTATTCGAAAGAATTTATCAATCGATATGACAGTTGTCACAGGTGACATGGAAGACATGGACACAGAAGATCCAAATGTATATCAAATTGAAATGGAAATCATAAATCCAAAACTTGTGAAGGATGATAATGAATTATTTAACATTCTTCATAAGGCGAGGGATTTATTTAATATATTGGACACTAGTAAGTAATGATTAGAATACTTGTAATACTGATCGTTGTGTATTTCGTCTTATTTGCCGATTATAGTAATGAAAATGTAGGTTCTTTGGGTTACAAATCCAAGAACTTTCACATGTCACATGGAATGTCTAAGCAAACACTAGAAAAGATGCGCGCGGATGGACTTTCAGAAGAAAGTCTTAAGGAATTCATCATGATGGAAGACCGGTTACTCGAAGTAGAGCGAAAATCTGTGTGTTCACAAACTGCGCGTCAATTTGAGTCAGTCGGTGTATCCGACCAAATTAAAAAACGGTTTCCCGGATACGATTTTTCGTATCACACCAAACATATTAAACAGGCATCTGAACCAGAAAAGCTCATAAATAAAAGCATCACTTGTTCTTAGCCAAATTCGCTCGCGTCTTTTTGTATTTTTCAATATATTTTTTAATTTGAGCCTTTGTTGGTTTGTGTGTCAATATGTAATTCACGACATTATTTCCGTGTTTTCCATATTCATTTTTGATGAGCTTTTTATTATATTCAAATGCACGTGCCTGTTTCCATTCAGTGACTACCCCCCTCTTTATATCATTCGCTGGCATTTTTCGAAGAACGCCCATTTTATTCGTGAGATTCGTTTCTTTTGATGCACCATTTAATACATTTGACATTTCTTCGACATCCTTGTTTATGTTCATAATTTTACCATATTTCTTTATCCATCTTGGACCGTAGAGTTTTATTATATCATTTCTTATACCCACGTTGTTTAGTTTTCGCTTTTTCTCGACCGCACCTATTTTAGCTTCCTTTCTCAACTCTATATTAAGAGCCTTATTTGCACGTCTTAATTCCACAGAATTCACTTTATTTTTATTAACATTTAATTTAAGTTTTTCACAGAGGGTTTTTATTGTATCTGTATTACTTACTTCTATACCCTTAGACATCGCCATGGCTACGAGTTCATTCTTTTTGTAACTAATACACGGTTTATTCTCTACCTTGAAGTTTTCATTTCCAAAAGAAAACTGTTTAATCATGGCACATAACTTATCTTTCTTATTTTTGTCTTTTGCATTGACAACACCGAGCTTCTTTGCTATTTCTATGAGCGTTGACTTTGTCAAAGCCTCGCATTTCTTCTTCCCTATCATGAGTTTACCATTTTCACCGTATGTGATTTCTTTGGTGTTCTTTGGGGATTTACGCGTCGACTTCTTTTTGGGTATTTTGTAACAACATTCATCACCTTGTGGGTTCTTTTTCGCTTCAAACCCACTCTTGCACGGTGGTCGACGTGATTTAGGACACGAAGACGCATTCATTCTCTTTTTAGGTTGGACAATCCGATTTGGTATGTTTGCAGAAAGATTTATCTCACCCTTAGCGTTGAGCATCTCAAACAAATCGCGCGCTGTTCTATACGCAGCATTCAACATCTTTGGATTTTTTGCACCAGATATTTGAACGGCACCACTCTTTGCGATTATATATTTATGTTCTTTGTACGTCGAATACATCATGGGTGAGAGCTCAGGATCGTAGGTAGAAACAATTCCATACCCTCGTGACCGTGCATGAAGTCTAATCATATCACGGATGACACCATTAATTCTAAATTGACCACTCAAATTGTTATATTCAAATGGATTATAGAAAAATGCTGGTTTTCTCGTGTAACTTTTAACCATGAATCTTCGTATGAGTTCAGGTTGATTCTCGATTTCATCACCCTTTCCTATGAATCCACCCGAGAATCGAATCTTCCCATTTTTATAAAAATTCACGGTTCCGCCGTTTGTTTCCACTCCATTCGTAACGGAAAACTTAATTTGTACGGTAAAAAATTTCAAATTAATATCACCTTTCTTTCCGTACTGTCTCGTGTGCGAAAACCCAGTCTTAAATCTACCGTATACACCCACAATCTCTTTCGTGTCTATATAAAGACCCTGACCGATAGGCATTTTACCGAGGGGTGTATTCTTAAGAATGCTTTTCAAGTCGACTCGCGCCTCCGCATCAAAATTCTTGTTCACAGTCGCATTGAACATGCCTGGATTGAGACCACTCAAAACGAGACGTGTGGGCGAACGAGGTGGTGTGTTACTATTTGAGACAAACTGCGCAAACTCACCCATATTTTGATTATTTATCATCGAGTTCTGTAACCTCTTGGGGAAATTTGTAGAACTCGATCTTTGTATATTGACTCCAGAATTGTTAATGAAATTCCGGAGAGATTCGGGTCTATTCATATCTAATGTACGTCCATATTTTTATTACACATCGGATTCGTTGGACATGAGCATGTCGCTTACTATATCTAAACCAAAGATGAATGGCTGCATACTAAAAGGTGCGCCATTATACAAGGCTGTGTGCTGACGCACTTCGATGTCACGCTGACTGAAAGGTCCGGCGTAGAAATCTTGGTTGAAACGCGGCTTGCCGAGATTGTTTGCGGTACAATGTTCGTTGAATTTTTCGACGAAAATCTTTTGCGGACAACATAACTCGGGGTTATATTTAATATACGGCGATTGCAAGAAGTTCTCGAGTGTACTCGATACTGTAGCAACTTGCTTTTGCACGTCCTTGAAATATTGAGGGACGATATTCCAAATATCTTTGTTCGCGTATCTTTGTGCGTATTCGAGATACGCACGAATACACTTTTGGAGAATCACAGGAATTTCACTTTCCAATTTCTTTTCGAGTGTTGGATCGGCATCTTTCACTTGTTTACAGAAATTCCAAGTCAAAATACGACGAAGAACACTTCCAGAGTTATCTTTCCAACTTGGTACTTCATTACCACCGAGGATACCAGGAACATTCCACGTCATGGTCTTCGCCTTCTCGTGTTTAATCGCACAAGACACCTGTTCACCAGACACGATGGACTGAAATTCAGCCTGTTCAAGTGAAATATCACCTTTAATTTCTGGGGAAATGAAAACGAATGCATCATAGATAGAAGACAGACCAAACTTCTTTTCCACATTATTGGAAAGTGTTCGAACGTCATCCACGTCATAAAAGTGTGCAAATGCCTTCGTGATGAGTGTCGATTTACCGGAACGCGCAATACCTTTCAAGAACGGAATGACTTGCCATCCATCCATGTCACCCACATTGAAACACAAACGCCCACCCATGATGTACATCCATTTGGATACTTCCGCATCAAATTTTTGATAGTCGAGAATCGATTGAAAATATGGCGTAGGAATATCCTCCCATTTTTCCAAGTGACCATAGTCTTCCAAATCTGTATCGAAATATTTACAGCTCACAATAGCTTGATCCAGATTTTTGAATTCCTTTGAATCATACGTGTAAAAATCCGTTTGGTACAGCCCAGTCGTCGCGGACCAGCTCTTACCAACGAAAATTCCATTTTTGAATGACCACACGTTTCTGTTACGTTTGATTTCTGGAAACTGCATATCATTGCAATTAGATAAATGTCTAATTACATCCGAATAGGCGGACCCTCTGCATGATAGATTTTTCCATAGTTCGAATTCAGTCTCCTTCTGCGCTACAGTATATACATAGTCTTGGATTCGTTGTTCTTGTTTCCAGGCTCGCGTATCGTGACCATCTTCAGTGCGAATCTGTTTACAGCAATGACCCTTATAGCGTTTAATGTTATTCTCATACAGTTTTTTCAAGACCGTAAGAATAGCTTGCTGATATGGACTCAATTCTTCCATAGATGATGGGAGTGTAGAACACCTAAAAATTGATGGATCCGTTTCAGGGTTAATAGGGATATACGTAGGGTTATTAATACGTTCGTAAATGCGTGTGTGTCTAAACACAATCTGCCACGCATCATCGACCTGATCAATCAATCTATTGATCCGCATTGATATTTTCATATCATCACCATCATCCAAATCCAGAATCTTCAGAGCATCCGCGCGGTGATACAATTGTCCTAATTGAAGATTCATTCGCTGATGCTTTGCTGAAATACTTTCGATGTCGATATTTACCATGGGTAATCCCGAATCTGGGTTTAATTGATTTGGTGTAAAAAAATTTTTAAAACCCAATTGAAAGGAAACTGCTTCATCTTCGCGACGGAGGATGTCCCACATGTCTTCCAATTGGCTTAAAAAGTTTATGAGCTGTTCTGGATTAAGACCCTGAATCATATTCGACCAAGTGATTTGATTCGTCTCCTCAGGGTCTGCATCACTGTTTATGAAGTGTGTATCCAACATAACAAGCTCCTTATCTTACCTTTGACTTAATTTTCTAAGTAGATTTTTGCATCTGAGCCAACATTTTTACCATTATTCTGTTTTGCATTTCCAACTGTTTAGATATGTTCACCAGGGCAGTACACACGGTGTCACCTTCTTCGGAAGCAAAAAGAGAGCCGGCGATGTTTGCGATTTTCATTACAGTGTCGTCGTCGTCTTCCAAAAAATCATCGAGATCATCCTCATCATACATCTCAATGGGTTGACTTTCTTCCCCTTCTACTACGACCCCAAGTTCGGAATCAGTCTCATATTCGGATTCGGTTTCGTCGACTTCGAGTGAAGGTGGTTGTTCGGGCTGCGACATGGTATACCTTACACCAGGAAAAATCAAACTGAGTTTTTTCGCGAAATTATTTTCTCGGTCTATAGTACAAAAACTCTCATAATGGCCGGTGGTCTCATGCAACTCGTCGCTTACGGTGCTCAAGACGTCTACTTGACTGGTAACCCAAAGGTTACTTTCTTCCAAGCCGTCTACAAGCGCCACACTAACTTCGCGATGGAAAACATCGAACAAACTGTTAACGGTACTCCAGGTGCCAACGGTCGCGTGTCCGTGACGATTGCCCGTAACGGTGATCTCGTCGCTGACATGTACGTTGAATCCGTTTCTGGTGACGTCGCTCTTACCGATGATGCTTGGCTCGCGGAGCGCATGGTCAAGGACGTTGAATTGTCCATCGGTGGTCAACGCATCGACAAGCACTACCAAAAGTGGTGGCGTTTGTACTCGGAGTTGTACCTTGACGAAGCCAAGAAGTCCAACTACGGTAAGATGACCACTGCCGTGACGAAGGGTAAGAAGATCTTTTTGCCATTGATCTTCTTCTTCAACCGCAACCCAGGTTTGGCGTTGCCTTTGATTGCCTTGCAATACCACGAAGTCCGCCTTGACTTCGATTTGTCGGGTGACTTCGCGACCGTGACCGATGGTTCCTTCAAGGTGTGGGCTAACTACATCTACTTGGACACCGAAGAGCGTCGCCGATTTGCGCAAAAGGGTCACGAATACCTCATCGAGCAAGTGCAACACACCGGCACCGACTCTGTCACCGCCGGTACCGAAGTCCAAAAGCGCTTGTCGTACAACCACCCAGTCAAGGAACTCATCTTCTGCTTGGATGACGGTACCGACACCTGGAACACCTCCAACGCGGCGCCAACTGTCACCGCGAATGTCCTCCGCTCCGCGACTGAATCCAACTGCTTCATCTCCGGCTCCTTCGCGGGTGCCCCCATGGTTGCGATTGAAGGCGCCAACTTCTCCGAAGATAGCGATGGTACTCTCGACACCTTCAAGCTTGTCCTCAACGGTCAAGACCGCTTCAAGGAACAAACGGGCAAGTACTTCAACACTGTCCAACCATTCGTTCACCACTCCGGCTCCCCAATGCCAGGTGTGTACGCGTACTCCTTCGCCCTCAAGCCAGAAGAGCACCAACCAACCGGTACGTGCAACTTCTCTCGTATTGACAACGCTCAAGTTGCCATCAAGGCTCGTGCGGGTACCCAAAAGACGACCCTCCGCATGTTCGCGACCAACTACAACGTGTTGCGCATCCAGTCCGGTATGGGTGGTCTCGCCTTCTCCAACTAAGTTGGTTTATTAGAATCTGAAATTTGTAATAATATATAAAATTTAAACATGATGTTCTCGTATTTAAATTTTATTGTTTACATAATATAAATGTCCGACCAAATAGAAACTACACCAGAAGAGGTTATAGTGGTCCCATCGGTGGCAACGAAAACTGGAAAGAAAAGTAACACGGGTGTTATTATTTTGTCAATTACGATGCTCTTGACGTGCATGGTCATCATATATTTCGTGTTCATTGATAAGAAATCCCCTCGAATGAATAATGGTTCGGCGATACCGATTATAAATAACAGGTCTTTGAACTCAGCGAACATATCTTTGAATGGTGGATACGGCTACAAAGCGAATGCATATTAAAGTTAAAAAACGATACACGTGTAAGTATGATAGAAATATATACAGACGGCAGCTGTTTACATAATCCGGGACCGGGTGGATGGGCGGCGAAGTGTTATGACCCCGAGTTCACACTTGAAGGTGGATTTCGTGCGAGTACGAATAATATCATGGAAATGACTGCTGTTATTCGGGCTCTCGAAAAGTGTATTGAATTAAATGAACGTAATGTCATTATTTACACGGATAGTAAGTATGTGAAATTGGGACTCACGGAATGGTCTAAAAAATGGGTATCAAACGGTTGGAAAACAAGTACCGGTAATGACGTTGCCAATAAAGAGTTATGGGTGCGTTTAATAGAGCTTATGAATCAAAACATTTGTGTCGCGATCGAATGGGTCAAGGCGCATTCCACAAACGAAAAAAACAACGAAGTCGACCGTCTTGCGAGGCGTCAAGCACTTAATTTCTCTGCGTTAAATAATGAATACCCATTGGTGTGAACGCGAAGAGCGACTCCTCAGGCGCTGGGCAGAGAGAGCTGCGGGTTATAGATGGTTACACAATCACGCTAGGATGCACTATAAGTGGCTCACAGACGCACTCACATACCCATGTATCATAATATCATCTATAACGGGTGTAGGTGGGTTTGCCGTACTTAATCCAAGTGATGATAATGTATCTCCGGAAATGAAGAGAAACATTATCATTTTTCAATATACGTTTGCGTTTTTAAATGTAGTTGTTGGTATATTGACTTCCATATCTAAATTTAGTAACAGTTCAACTATGATGGAAGCACATTCACTCATGTCTATCCAATATTCAAAGTTTTACAGAAACATAGACATGGAGCTTTCTTTAGATATAGAACATCGAACCGATGCCATAGATTTTGTACAAAAACAACGCGTTGAATATGATCGCTTATTGGATGAAGCTCCGGATATACCATATAAAACGATATGCGAATTCAATAAAAAGTTTCCAGACAAAGAAAATAAACCGGATGTGTGTAATGGTCTTAACGTGATAGATCAATCTACATACAACTCGGATGCAAGTGTAAAAAACGCGTTACATAGATGGTTAAGTCGGACTAAACGCAAATCTTTGGATTTGCAACTCCCACACGCAAACTCTGTATAAATATAACCTAAGTCGATACAAGAATAGTTTCGATAAAGCATAAAAAATGGAACTCCAACGCGCTATCATAAAGGGTGACCTCAATGCACTGCGAAAGCTTGAACACCAAATCATCGAACACGTCAATCACGTGTACGAAAATGCTGGAAACGTACACGGTGATTATGAGAGCTTTAGTATTTACCAGATTACGAGTAAACAAGACAAAAACACTGCACTCGAGATGTTAATGGTGTTTATTAATACATGCCAAACTGCATTTGGTAATTATTTCCAAGAATACATGGGCGTGATGGTTTACCCAGGCTTGGTGGGGGCAGTATGCAGTAAAAATCAAGCCATCATAGACATCTTGAAAACATTCACGGATGAAGATACATATATGGATGTTTTCTATACATACAATTAGTTTAAAGAATAGATGCGCGTATTGTATATGTAAAACAAGCTCTTATAACTCAGATGGTTAGAGTGTGGTGCTTATACGATAGTATACTTGCGTGAGTTCATTCTCACAAGGGCACGCCAAAGCCGCGGGTTCGAACCCCGCTAAGAGCATTTTTACATGTGTGATTTGCACATGTAAAAATGCTTTCTATGTAATAAAAATAATATCCAAATATATAAATGACGTTTCTTCAAAACACGAGTATACTCTTACCACTCGTGATAGTCACATTGTATGGTGGAATTAAGGTTTCTCAGACAAACTTCTACCCGGGTATAGATACATTTCTTAACCAAAACACACTGTACGGTATTATGATAATGATGCACGCTATGTTTGGTATATCCCCAGTAAGTGAACTTCCGGAGCGCACAAAAGCGCTAACTTCGAGTGCGTGGTTCAAGTTGCTATCACTTCTCATTATTTCGTTTTCCGCGACTCGTGACTTCGAAGATGCCGTTCTCGTGTTAATAACATTTTTGGGTATCATACAATTGCTGCGTACAAAAGAAGAACGTAAAAAATACCCATATATTATAGTGTAGATGATTCGCGCATCACATCATCAAGGTGATATTTACAAGTATAGACGTATTAAGATTCGTACCACTATACTTGAAACTATCTATAAAAAGTCACCGATCAATATGAAATCTGAAATGCACGACAATGATCGTTTGCGTTTCAGATTCAGGGAAGCCATACGAGAAGCGGAGGAAATTTGTGCGGATAACAAGGGATGTAACGAGTGTTATAATGCTTGGTATGAGGTAGATGAACTCGAAGATTCGCTGATGCGTCTCGGCGAAGAAGTTATCCAAGAGAATAATATGAGATACGGTTCTATCCTAAGACGAAATTTTAAACTGCGGTGGGGTGTACAAAACGTGGAAGACCATCACGTCATTCCGCGTCAATTCAAAAATCACCCGCTCATAAAGTACTTGAGGTATGATGTAAACGATGGCAAAAATATTATTATGATGCCGAGATACATTTTACCCGGGCTAAGAGAAAATAGACTCACCCACAAAGGTGGACACAAAAAATATAATGCGTATGTTGGTAAAGTGCTCGATTCAATAGACACTTTAGAAGATCCTAAGAAAGATTTCGAATTGTTTACTGAATTTCTAAAAACCGCGTGTCGCTTTAGGCCCCAGGATATTCCGTGGAAGTGAACCCCCTCGTAAGAGGGTGGGTTGTTTCTACCATCATCATGTATTCATCGATGGTAAAATCAGCGGGTTCAGAATCTTTGTCCATTCGTATTAACAACATTCGCCCATCTATGTCCATGTTAGAGAAGGGTCTAGGTAATTTATTTTTATTTCTATTTAATTTAAATGGAGATTCTTTGCATTTCAATATTACTACAAATTCATCTTCCCATTGCCCGACAAAAGTTGCTTTACCTCTGAGTATCTTGTAAATTTCATTTTTCTCGGGTGATATATCTATGTTGATTTCGTGTATGTCATCTTTCTTTTCATTAATCAAAACAGCGCACACCATGTTATGATCACTTGACAAAAAAATTAATAACCCTTTTCCAAAAATTCTGTTTCTGCGTCTGGGATTCTTTTTGAAAAGTAATCTTTTCGTCTCCAATCACTGTGACCTATCATGCTTTTATGCGACCTGTCTATGAGCATACAGTGTCTCAAATCCTTGTAATAAATTCGAGCACCATCAAACACTAAATCCTCGTGTTTCATATCTATATGGTTATCCATGATATCAAAGTTATGTATATATTTATGCATATTATCTACGTGTATCAAATAACACTTCGTACTCGAAATCCAGCGAACGAGCTGAAGACCAGTTTTTGACGTTTCAGACGCCGGATATCTCGATAAACAATGGAAAAAACAAAGTTCAAAATCGTCTCCGAGTTCATCGATAACCGTTTGAATTTCATCAAAAAGAGTTGGATGTGTGATGATGACGTTATCTTCAAATACGAGTGCGTACTTATGTTTATTTCTGAAACACTTATCGTATATACTCATATGACCCATGTAACACCCGATGGCACCGAGGTTAAAATAGGTAATATTTGGTCTTATCGCAGTTTCGTCGTAGTACAATTTAAGAGCCTCCCTGTAGTACATGGGATCTACACGGGATGAATAAGGTTTTGCCTTTTCTGGAGTTCGTGTATCTGGACCTACTACTACCTCGAGTGGAACCGTATGGTCATACGAGTCCATAAATTTAGTGGCGCGTTTTCCATTCGGGTCTGTTGTGAGCATATAACACTTGTATTCAACCCTGGGAGCATACATGAGGGACTTGGTAATGATGAGTATAGAAATTAAAATTATTACAAATAGCATGCTTAAATTATACTTATAAAATTATATGCGAAGCGCTGCGATAAAGTTCATTGGGGTTTTTGTTTGTTTCCAAAAGTAATATTCATACAAAGCGGTGTATACTGAAACACATGGGATGTCAGAAGTTGCACAGTGGATACAGAATGTTTTTGCATACAGAGCCGTTTGTTCTATGACGTCATACATATTTTCAGTTTTATACATATCACATTCAATGTTGCTCATCTCCAGACAGTTTTTAATGGCTGGACACGCTCTGGTAGCTTCGATGTAAATCATCGCATACATGAAACGCACAGTTTGAATCGCCACCAAATTATCAATAAACTTATTGAATACCTGACTCGTATTACTGAGTTTCATGTCTCTGCTCATAGAGCGAGCATTTGCACCGGACTGTAAAATTGGTACACAAACACCCGTCTCGAGTGCTCTCACAGAACACCAAGTACTTCTGTTATTTTCATTTGCGACGTCTTCATTTTCGGGTGCAGAATACATCCGACGCGTCGCATTTTTCAAAATTGGACCGTTTACATCCGTTTTTTGAAGTTCATTTAATATATCAATTATCGCAGAATCTTGATTTACATATCCGTATACATCTGCATATACCTGATAGAGACTACACTCCATCGCTTCGTGCACGGATTTTATCAAGTGTGCAGTACCAGGTTCTCCATCTAGATGGACGAGTCTTTTAGCAAACGTACGAAAAAAGATTTCCTGTGCGTCGATGATATCTCTCGAGCCGTCGAGCATGAGTAATTTATCAGATATACCTCCAGTCATGTAATGAATACCCTTATCTTTGCAATTTTCATAATAAACTGCATTTTTATCAAACTTTTGTAAATTTAAATTCACGATTGTATCCTCCTTGTCGCACCACTCGATAAGTTGGTGCATAGTATTTTCATATCCATAATCGTCCGGGTTTATAAACGTGGCGATAGTTCTCGGACCATCCATATTTAAGGTTAAATCTGCAACAGTTGGCTGTATTTTAACATTTTTAAATGGCGTAAGACTTGTTTTATATTTATCATACACCGAAACACGTTTGAATTGTTGCATATCCCGAATAACCTTCAGGCTATCCGGGTTAATACCTACAATACCATACGAAGCCATCTAGTGTATCGGTGTGTGTATCTTTTATATTACTTCCATCCATACATCGACATTCCAGTGTGTTCACACCAAGGATACACTTCCTCGTAACCCACGAAATTTCGCGCTTTTATACCAGACTGTGCACATTCTATACATGTATCGATGTTATCGTCTATGATGAGGTTCAATGCAAGACTCTTACATACATCAACTTTTTTGATTTCGTGATCGGTATAACTGTTAGTGATGATTAAATCATCAAACATACCTGGGAAATGCTGATCCAACCAGATTTCAGTTTTTTCTCGAGCCGAATCTTGTCTACCAGTGACAGCATATAACTTCTTCGATTGACCCCGTAGACGTACGATACCAACTTGAGAGTTACGGATTGGTTTCAATTGTAGAAACTCGGGTGACTTGTAAAATTCTTCAACCATTTGTCTCGATTCGTCTTCGGTAATATTAAACATCTCACGGTATACATATTTGTACCGTGTATTAGACGGTGGCATATTGAGACCTCGCCATTTAGCCATAGGCTTTACAAATGGTACGAGTACTTCATCGATATCTATGGCAACTCTGTTCATTTAATATAACATCATTCGTAATCTCTAAATGCTATTCCGACTGGAAAACGAGGAACACCCAGTTCAGTTAGATTCTGATATTTTACAGTCAGCATCTTACCAATATATTTCGAAGAATTCGTAAACATATCTCGACGTTTCTCGTGCGTGCCCTCTGGTCGTACAGTAAACATGTGCCCACTTTCAGTGACACACTCCCATGTAGGTGTACCCACATCTTTTCCAGTGCACTCTCGTACACCGACCACTTTATATTCATCCGTCTTGAAATCCTTCAGTTTCAGAAGATAGTTACTTCTCTTACCCACCTCGTACACACTCGACGCTTCGCGTATCATAGTTCCTTCGTATCCAGCATCCATGTATTCTTTGTGTACCTCATGTATGTCGTTCTTTGTTTTTACCCATCTGGTCTCAACGTTAACACGTTCGAGTCTTTCATCAAATGTAAGATTAGGTCTATTCGTGTCAAAGTAATCAAACACAAGAAAATCCAGGGCCTTTGGATTGGTTTTATATAGACTCGTGATTTCTTCGAAGGTCTTTGTTGGATCGTAACACTCTCCATCGAGATATTCGCCATCTTTGAGTCCCTTCCCCCAGTGTTCAGTTCCGGGTACGACTTTACCCGTCCTTGAAATTCCACCCTTGTTGGATACGAGTAAACGAACACCGTCTATTTTTGGTTGTACATAGAAAGGTTCGGAAATATACTTATGTCTATCTTCCCATTTATTCGCGAGCATGGGTAAAATCGGTATTTCTTTTTGATTTTCCCACATCGTCTTCGCACGTTTAAGAGCGCTATCATATCCAAGCTTAACATGAATGGTTGAAACAGATTCTTTTCCACCCACCATACCAGTCTTCTTCACAATATTGGCTGTACCATCGGGAAGTTTATTAACACTGATATCGAAGTAGCGTTTTTTGCCGTTTTTGTCGGTTTTAAAAATTGTTTCCATTATATTAAGGGTAGATATGATTCCAGTCGTAAATCACGAGCGATTGGAGCGACTTAGGCCACCCCCCGCGACAAATATTCCACTCAATATGAACACCGCGTGTATAGTCGTTATTATTTTAGCTGTTATTGGCTTGTATAAAAGAAGCGTAGATGTTAGTCAATCGAGGAAACAACATTATACTTGAGACATTCTTCGACGTTCAAGTAGATGTCTTTCTTCATAAGCTTTTTGAATTCTTTTTCTGGAATTTCCGTCTTTTCGAGATAGACCTTTGTGATCATATCCATGAACTTCGAACACGAGTCCATTTCATTCTTCAAATCTTCAAACTTGCCCCAGAATCCATTCGTAGATAATTGATGGATGAGAATGTGTGCATTTTTACCCATACGACGCTCGTGTCCACCGAGTAACATAAACGAGGCTGCACTACAGCAAGCACCTTGAGCGATAGTGACAACCTTAACTCTCGACTTCTCGATGACGTTCATGGCACTGAGACCAGCAAACATTTCTCCACCATCACTGCAGATATTGATTCTAATTTCAGGCTTGAAACCAGGGAAATCAATGGTTTGCTTAAGAAGTTTATTCTCCAACTTCTTAAACTCTTCCGTAAATTCCAGAATGTCATCCGAAGTTACATCGCTATAGAAGAACATTTCATTTCCAATGATTCGCGTAGTTTTGAAATCATCTTCGCCAGTAGTGATTGGTAGGATAGTAGGAGCTGGCATTTTATAAATTGACGCAGTCAAGTTTTAAGTTACTTTTTGTATTTTTTGAACCCAGAAGCTGGCGATCTCCTCACAGAGGGTACTTTCTTTGTGTTTGGTGTTGGTTTTTTAAACGCGGATTTAGCAGACGCACCCATCTGTTGTGGGGCAGCTCTTTTTGTCTTTGGTTTCGTAACCTGGGTACCCACGAGGGCACTCGTCATATCATACACAAGACGCTTTATGTTTTCAAGTCTTTGGTTAAATTCTTTGTTAAAATTTCGTGCACTCGTTGCGCTGCTCATTTATATAATTAATTATTTTAATATCATTCGCGAGTTTATGGCAACTATTTTTTCGTGTATATTTTATATGCATGGCTTCCTAAATCTGGGAAACACGTGTTACTTTAATTCAGCGATACAATCACTTCTTCACATATTGCCTATATCAGAATACATATACAAGAGTAGATATGTCGGTGACTGTAAATTTACTAAAATGTACCATGAACTCGTGACCATGTACTTCAGTACACAGGAATCTAGTAAGATTGACCTTACACCGCTATTGAAATCATTTCAAGTTGAGTTTCCCAGATTTAAATTACATGAGCCACACGATACACAGGATGCTCTCTTTTGTATAATAGATATACTCGAAAAGGAATATGGAATAATAAAGCGTTTACTATATGGTAAAAAAACACAAATAACTATATCACCAAAGGGAAAGAATACGATCGACCTGGACTATAGCATTCAAACACTCTCAATCGATGATCATGTATGTAAAGTCAGTGATTTGATAAATAAAAGTATGAACTGGAATACACTCGAAGGATACGTGGACGACGATGGAAAAGTATATCACGTGGCTACGACGAGAACCCTTTTTAATAAACTGCAACCAATAATGATCATTTCATTTGATAAAAAGAGTATGATACGTGTAGAAGAGGAGATTACATTTACAGATGATATCAAATATTCATTACAATCATGCGTAATACACGAGGGTGTACAATGGGGTGGACATTACTACTCGATGTGTAAATTTAACGATAAATGGTACGCACAAGACGACGAACATGTTGGCGAGACACAATTGAAAGATGTGGCTGGGTACTATGTTCTCATATACACTTTAAAAAATCCGTGATTTTGATATCCTCTTTTATATTTACGAGTGTTCTATAGAACGTTCTTCGATTATTTGGGTATGTTTTGTCAGTTCTCTGCATAATAGGCATCCACCACATTGGAATGTCGTCGATCATGTAGCGACATTCAACAATCATCTTATCTCTCAACCAAGATGTATCGATTTTATCCCTCGGTATGATTGATTCAAATACGAGTTCCCCCTTTTCTTGAACGTATAATCGCCACTCACCGTTCACTAAATGAGTTTGAAAGTCTATCGTATTTTTATCACGTGGTTTCCATTTAAACATGGTTTCATGCGTACCTACCTTTACCGGGCAGTTAATGGGTGTAAATATAAGTCCATCTACTTCTTGGGTTACGGTGGGCATGTACTCATTTAAGAAGTATTCATAATCACACATGAGATGAAACTTCTTCACTTGTATCTTAGTCGCATCACCCTTCAGTGCGAGTAGTTTTTTAGCCGCCTTTTCACAATATTCGAGTCTATCAATGAAATTCTTATGACCCACAATAACACCAGACTCTTTCAAACAGTCGTATATGAAAAAAGTGTCTTTATACAATTCACCTTCCAGAATAGTACCTTCATAAAACGTTCGCCTAAATGTAAGTTTACATAAAAAAACATCAAGAGCTCTATTTATGAGAACAGACACTTTGTGATTTCCGTACATGAATGCCAATAACATAAATCGAACACCATCCGTTTTTTCGCAAACCACATAATCATTTTTGCGAAGTAAATCGAAATGTTTATATTCGATAGATATTGGTTGACATCCCGGAAATCGATTGGGCATGGTTCCCCAAGCATCTTCCATGTATTTTATCGCGTATTTGTAAAGTGGATCATCTCTCTTTACAGATACTCGTGACATCTGTTTAATATTTTATATCTAATCTTTAATTAGCTTTAATCCCGGCAGCGTTCAACAAGTTACTCACACATTCATGGGTATATGTCATGGTCAACTTAGATGCTGTATAAGCATTGATTTTGACACCCAATTCCTTGAATTTAGCAAACATTTGCCCCATTCTTGGTGGAACCCGGTAATCGTGTGTTCTTTTATCTCTCACAAACTTAGATGTATTCTTACACATCATCAACCAACACCGCGCTTCCGAACTCATGACTTGGTAGATATCTTCGGAAATCATTTTACCAACTTCCGTATCAAAATGGAGACCAATTTGATTCACAGGCTCATTCGTTTGTTCTTTCACACATTTTTTAAATCGTTCCCAATCAATCCCCTCCTTTACACCCGGAAAAACTAAACACCCAAGTCCTTCATGTGGTTTAAATACTTGGGCGATGGACCCCTCGTCCATCGCCACACTAAAATCAATAAATAAAATACGGTCAACGGTCTTCATATACTTTTGGATAATCTCTGACTTCTCATATGGATCGTCATTCACATATACGACTTCATTTTGAACACCACTTGATTGGATACACATGAGGTTTAAACGTAGAACCGTATGCAACGTCTTTACATGACATGATTTACTTCGTGTGACGATGATAGTCGCTAGTTTCATTAGTAACTATAAAACTCTAAGCCTTAAGCCTATCATTCATACAACCAGAAAATGGCAGATTACCAACATGTCCCAATGTTGTGTGAACGTCGGCATAAATCTTCCCTCCGACTTGTTGCCATCTTCGACAGAAAGCATAATCTTCGGAAAGATATCTACGAGATTCTGGATCAATCATACAGTCAAACACTGCACAGTACTCATCAAAATCTCTATTTTGGTGATCGTTTTTGCAATTTAAATCTGTGAAATGTTCGTGCATCTTATCAAACGCTTTGCGAGAAATAACCATAAAACCAGTGGGTCCATCAAGGACTTCCACGAATCCATTTTCCACTGAACGTCTATGTGCCCCTATATTCGCGACGAGACTCGAAGATAACATTGCCATATTTCGGTCATCACCTTGTTCGATTGCAGTCTTCGCTTGATCCCACATGACAACCTTCTTTGGATATACCGCGACCGATACATCATGTCCAGACCTTACGAGACGAACCACTGAGTCTGCGTTAAAATCAATATCTGCATCGATAAACATGAATAAATCTGCATCGGTTTTTTGCATAAAACGCCCAACTGCAACGTTTCGAGCTCTGTGTACGAGCGATTCATTTTCCGTCGTATCAATCATGAGTTGAATGCCTTCCTTAATGAGCGCGATTTGAAGTTTAATGACACTTGTCATAAACTTTTCGAGACATAGACCACCATAGCATGGTGTAGCTAAAAACAACTTGACCATATTAATTTATATTACAATCATTCCTCTAAGTATCGTTTAATTATACTTTCTATCTTGTTTATAGTTGGTATCGAGACAGAACATTTATCATTTATTTCATTCTTAGAAACTTGACCTTTCATCACGATGTAAATCACCACAGATGCTACACTATTCGGTGTTTTACTCATGAGCTCCGCACAATTTTCTAACTTTGAACACATTTTGTTACACTCCAATCTCTCTAACCGCGTAACTTCAAATGAATTCAATAAACGTTGCATGACGTTAAACGGTTTCGTTACGTAATTCTTTTCTGTTTTACCTAGAAGAGTATCCTTGAACATTTGTGTAGTTCGGCTAAGGTCTTTTGATTGAATACCAAACATGTCAGCTATCTCCTTTGTTGTCCTAGGAATTTTTGAAAGTCTACATGCATATAGGACACAGTTTGCTTTTATTCCTAAACGAACGGCTCCACGAGTCAATTTTTCTACGTTAAATTTTCTATACATCATTTTGGCGTCTTTTAGTACACTATCTGGTAATGTATGACAGGCTTCATCTATGTCCTTATAGGCATGAAATAATGACCTATCCGTGTGATTCATCGATTGATGAAAGTTTATTTTTGCCATTCGTTTGTTTTCATACGTCGATGTACCTTTTGTTGATATGACAGTCCCCTTACCCCATGCATCGGAAAACAATTCCGGGTTTGGATTTGGATTTCCACACCTCGACGGGTCATTGACACGCCCGTCTTCACTGAGTCCACTCGTCCACTCGGGACTGTCATCTATGAAATGCGATTGTGTGAGTCCACACTGGGAGCACACGGGCATTCCTTCCCTTGTAAATACTTTTATACCGTTACAATTTGTACATAAATGCGTATTGATTGACTTTCTTATAGTAGGTTTATTCATTAAACGGTCGACATCCGACCAGATAGCAGTCAATCTTTCCATATCAAAAAGATCTTTTTTTTGAATTTTGAAAATGCGCACTTAGGTTTTCAAAAATTTAGATTATCTGCATGTATCTTTGCAAACTCTTCAATCGAATCGACGACCTGTTTAAATTTACGAGAACCAGGACTCGTGGGTTTCCATTCATTCCACTCACGGTCAACCTCTTTGTGTGATGACGGTGGGATGACCTGTCCATCTATTTCATCGTCTGGGACAATGAATCCTTCTAGATCACTTTCCTCATCTGATTCGTCTATGATATCACTGTCCATATCCTCATCTATTTCATCCTTTATACAATACATAGAGTCACCTATCTTACAAAATACGGATGTACCATCTGGGTAATGTTCACACAGGTTTTCTGGTTGTACAAGTTCTTCGTTTTCGTCAAGTTCATATACACGAGCACCTTTATACACGAGAGACGTGTCTAGGTAATAATTGACGGTGAGATAGTCGTTCATATTCTCTCTAGTTGTCGCGTACATCTCATCATCAACATCATCAATATTCAATAAAACTTTTATAAGATCACCAGGCTGGATCTCTGAAAAATTAATCATTCTTAAAGTTTTGAGACAAAAATATTTTCAGGTAATAACACACATGGGGATTGAAATTTTTTCGAAGGATGGATGTAAATACTGCGACTTAGCTGAAGATATGTGCAAGGAATTGTGCTTGGATTATAAGAAGACAAAAATCGAAAAGGGTGAGTTGGAAAAATTATGTGGTAAACCAATCGCCGCGTACCCACAAATTTTCATCGACGGAAAACATCATGGTTCCTTTTTTGACTTTCAAGACTATGTCGAAGACACGGAGCCAATGCTATTACCAACGTTGAGTAGGTTTACTGTGTTCCCTATTCAACACGACAATTTATGGGCACTGTATAAGCAAGCACAAATGAGTAACTGGACGGCGGAAGAGGTCGATCTATCGAAAGATATGGATGATTGGAACAAACTTACCGACAATGAACGGCATTTTATTAAGACTATATTGGCGTTTTTTGCTGGGTCGGATGGTATTGTATTTGAAAATCTCAATAACAATTTCGCGGATGAAGTACAATACCCCGAAGCTAGGTCATTTTATGCCTATCAAGCGCACAATGAGATGGTTCATGGAGAAACATACAGTAAATTGATAGATAAGTATATTCGTTCACCTTCGGAAAAAAGGGAATTGTTTTCGGCGATACAGCGGGTGCCGTGTATCGAGAAAAAGGCAAGGTGGGCTATGAAGTGGTTTGATAACACGCGACCATTCAGTGAACGCCTACTTGCATTTGCGTGTGTGGAAGGTATATTCTTTTCCGGGAGTTTCTGTGCCATTTTCTGGCTCAAGAAGCGAGGGCTTCTCCCGGGTTTGTGTTTTAGTAATGAATTAATAAGCAGAGACGAAGGACTTCACCAACAATTTGCGGTTGAATTATTCAACATGCTTAAATTTAAACCAAGTGCTGACACAATTAAGCAGATAGTAAAGGAAGCGGTGGAGATAGAGAAAGAGTTCATCTTAGATGCACTCCCATGTAGTCTCATCGGCATGAACTCGGAGAAAATGACACAATATATTGAATACGTGTCTGACAGGCTTTTAAAACAAGTGGGTCAAGAAAAGATTTGGAATTCGACAAATCCATTCGAATTTATGGAAACCATAAGTCTCGATGGAAAGACAAATTTCTTTGAAAAGCGAGTGGGAGACTATGGAAAGATGGACGAAGATTCATGCGAAATTGAATTCGATGAAGATTTCTAAAAACTTCAATATACTAAATGGTGAATCGCCATTTACTATATTGATTATTATCTATATATAATTAATTTATTGGATGGTGATAGTCTTACCGTTGTCGCATTGGCAAGTGGTCTGTTCTTGTACACGAACCTTGAGAGTCACTGGTTTGTCGATTTCTTCACCCATGATATCAAGTGGTGCGAGTTCGAGACCACTGTCAATCGCATCGTATTGCATTTCACTAAAACCGGGGAGGGGTTCTGGTATTTCAGCCATTGGTGGACTGACCACAGGTTTTTCTTCTTCTGGTGAAGGTCCAACCATCATTGGCATCCCCTCCTCAATGGAATAGTCTTCCTTCTTAATGTTCATCATGGCCCATGTGATGAGCAAAAACACTACGGTATGAAGCGCGAGACCTCGCAAAGTGGGGCAGCCAGTTGGACCGGACACCCATCGACCGAAGATGGAGCGCGTCAATCGAAATGTATCTGGGTTCGCAATGATAAAGAATACAAGGGCAGACATAGAAGAAATCAAAAATTTCTGCTGAGCCTTAGCACCCCCACATCCACAACCACAATCTTTAAAGATACCCATGTGTAATTTTATATTGTAGACTGAGAAAAAAAAACGTACTTAAAGTTTGGACACCATCATAACATATACAAACAAGCAAATGTCGTCCACTAATATGATCCAACTTTACAACACTTTCGATCCGTCCTCTGTCGTCTTCAGTAAGATGAAGAAGAACAAGAACGGTGGCAAGACAGTATACATTAACACCGCTGACGGTAAGGGGAAATTGTACTTGCAACTTCCATTCATGCGAAGCCCTTACGGTTTGAGCGCCTTTACTGATGAGACGACTAACAAGACGTCGTATTCGCTCGATTTGTCCGTCGATCCGGACAACGAGTCCGCCGTCGAGCTCGCCGAAAAGCTTAAGCAGCTTGACGCGCGAATCATCGAGACGGTCGCGGCAAACTCTAAGGAATGGCTCGGGAAGGTATACAATCCAGAAGTTATGAAGGAGGCCTTATACAAGCCTCTCGTGCGCCCAGGCAAAGAAGATTATCCAGACACCGTTAAACTCAAGGTCATGACGAAGCCAACTGGTGAATTCATGGCTGAGGCGTATAACCCAAAACAAGAACTTGTTCCAATTGATTCCATCGAAAAGGGTCAGCGGTGCTTGTGTATCGTGAATGTAACTCAAATCTGGTTTATTGACAATAAGTTTGGTGTGAGTTTGCGTCTATCCCAAGCTCTTTTCCAACAATCGACGAACCTTCCCTCTTTTGCCTTCCAAGGTATTGAAACATCGGCCTCGTGTGACACGGCTGACGAAGGTGCTGAGGAAGAATACTATGAGGAGGAATGTCAAGTCGACGAATAAAATCTAGCATTAAAACAAGATGCAAGTAGACCAACATATCAAAAATTTAGCGGTCATCAGGCGCAAGGTTGTCAAAGCCAATACACCTAGAGACCACGAAAAAATCGGTAAAGCGGTCATCGATGCCATCAAAAATTTAGGTTGTAATCCAGAAAAAATATTTTATACGATAAATGGTAACACAACTCCAAATTTGTCTATTAGAAAAGCCGTGAGAACGCGTGTAGGTACTAAAAAAATCGGTGAGGGTGAATATGGCGAGATTTTCTATGGGTGCGTCGATAAGCAATGCAAAAATGAAATCGCTATAAAAATCCAACGAGAATCGTTGTCATCGGAATACAAAATTGGAAAACTACTTAGTAAATTAGGTGGTGTCAACTCATATGCACTCGAAAAGTGTAAAGATAGAGACATCATGTATAGTGAATATGCGAATGGAGGTGCACTCGAACCGTATATCATAAAAAATAAAGGTTCATTGAGACCTATACATTTTAGATTTATAATTACCGATGTATTATATAATCTTTATAGAATACATAAAAAATATCCATCTTTCAGACATAGCGATCTTCATGGAAAAAATGTACTTTTGCGAACTCGAACACCTACGCTAAAAATGACTATATACAAAATAGGTAACATGAATCTGGAAGTTGAAGACATTGGATTAGAAACACTGTTAACGGATTATGGTTTATCGTCTACGAATACCATAAGAAATCCCAAGATATATGGACTCGATAAAGGATATGGTATATCTCCAACATCACATATGATGTACGATGCCCACCTCTTTTTGAATGCGATGTTTCTCATATGCGCTCGAATAAACACGGAATCTTCGAAAAGTGTAATTAGTTTTATACAGCGTATATTACCAAGAGAATATATAGGTTTAAAAACAAATAAAATTGAGAATTTCCGTTTGAGATTAAACGCTGATCACACTAAACTACCCACGTTTGAAAAGATATTTTCAGATTCATTTTTCTTACCATACCGTTCCAAGGTGACACAACGTAAGAATCCGTTGGATTTTATACCAAAAGCGAAACCCATCCCAAAGAATAAACCGAAGCAACAAGTGATTCGAAAAACACCCGTAAATGAAGAGGCTGCTATTAAAAGAGCGAAAGCTATATTAGAAAAGAAACGTAAACCCGTAACACCCAAGATAAAAGTGATGCTAGCACCAAAAGGATACACGCGTATAGATGGCAAGAAGTGTATTACTTATAAAAAATCGGAGCTCGTTGAAAAAGCTAATAAGGCTGGTATCAATACACAGGGAAAAACTATAAAACAAATATGTGATGCTCTTAAATTAAAATATTTGAAGTAATTAATAATGATTGCTTTTATTGTGTTGACGATTCTTGTGTTGATTGTGTTATTCTACACGAATCGACCATCTAAATGTCCATGTGGGTGTGGGTGTGCAGAAGGTCGTTGTGATTGCAAAGGATGTACATGCAAAAAGTGCAAGGAAAAGTGGACTGTGTATGGCGCGGATTGGTGCGGTTGGACGAGAAAGCAATTGGATTACATGAAAAAGAATGGTAAAGTGTTTGATTTCGTTGACTGCGAAAAAAAGCAGTGCAATGGAATCAAGTCATTTCCAACTCTGAAGAGTTCGAATGGTGAAACATTTTCCGGTTACCGGGAAGTTTAAATACCACGGACGACCGCGAGTGCCAAGGACAACATGAAAGCGTCGAGGAAGGTGTCAAGCTTCTTGAGAACAGTCACGTGCTTCACAAGGGAACGGTTCCATAAGAATCGTAGCACAAAGGTCGTGATGAGAATCACGAGAATAAACGTGAGGAGCTCGGTGATGGCATCTTGTGTTTTGCGTGCGTTAACAAGACCTTGGATCATTTATCTATTAATAATATTTTTTTTCTCGAATATTATTAATGGGACAGACCCCAAAGAGACTCCCCCTGAGTGGATCGGAGCCAAAGTTTACACAGAGATTGTGGGGAAGGGCAATAGGTATCAATAATAATAATTGTTATGCGTACGCCGTCGGTGATTACGAAAAAAAGAGAGGATACAAAAGTGTCCCTGGTGAACGCGCTGGTATGAAAAACATGAACCACTCGTATGTTAGCTGTAAACAATTACCACAGCGCGTCGTTTCGGATAACCCAAAAAAGGTGTACATAGCCAAAGCCGAGGAGAAGTGCAAACCGGGGCATTACAAAGTCATGATGTTTGTGGCTCCGGGAAACCCAAATAATTATTTCAGACAAGGTGATTTTCACTTTTACAAACAAGTAAATGTAGTGGAGTACAAAGTAAAAAAGGGTAACACACACGAAGCGATAGCGAAATTTTTTAAAGTTCCGGTCACTCGCGTTAAAAATGTAGCACCAAAGCTCACACCAGGTAAACTCATACGTTTCAAGGCTAATATATTTGCACACAAACGTGGTTGGGCGACTGGACCATTACTCACGGATGCAAAAGGAAACGTAATCATAGATCCACGTAAAGCGTCAAGAGATTATGGTTCGTTAAACTACAAAACGTATTGTAGTTCATTCTGTGTTAAAAACAAGGGGATCAAAGTCGGACACACTCACCCCAAAGTCAGAAAGAAGACTTGAGATGTCATTCTCATTTTCAACATCAAAGAATATATCGAGTGCGTCAAATATGAATTCCGGATCGACGATCACAGTATTTGAAGTCAGTTCAAAATTATTATGAATCGTTATTTGCACCCTGAAATTGTCTCCGTCAAATATCCTTCTGCATACTGGACAAGTTTGCTTACCTTTATTTTTCCACTTTTCTAGACAATGTGAATGAAACAAATGTCCGCATCGTATGGGTTTATTATGCCTCGTCTCTCTGACGTCATTGAGACATATTGCACACTGACACATTCTCTAGAAAGGTTGTATATTAAAATAACACTAATTTAGCGTATCTAGTAAATATTACGGGTGTCGACCAAGGCCTTGTCACACGAAGCACACTTTTTCGTTTCTTGGTCGAGCTTGAAAAGTTCCGGTCCCTTCGATTGTAAGAGTTTGCGGTAAGAATAGTTGTCTTCGTAAGATACACCATTCTTGTTCATCAAGTAGTTGTTGTACAATTGGCTAGACGAGTTGATGGTGAAGCATCGACCATCGGCCATTCCAAGTCGCTGAGACATTTTTATTATTACATCAGAAATTAATTTGTCTATTCTCTATTGTACGTTTCCAGGATTTTACATTCATGTTCCTGAGTTTATGAACTATATCATTTATGTTTGCTCCTGACAATGAATCAAATATCTCTTTTTTGTCTGGTGCAACCTCGTTAACTCTTATAGATGAATTGGTGTTGATGTGCTGATTTATTATGTTATACGCGAATGCAATTTCTTTGAATGTCTCGGCTCCAGTGATAATCACTTTCCCTGTGCTAAAAATACTTGTCGTGACCTCTTTCATATCTTCAGCTGGTTTAAACTTTACTTTTACAGCTGAATATCTGTCCGGTTCAAACGATACTTTGAAGATATCAGAATATTTTTCAAAATGATCCGCTGTGCGCATTAAATTGATATTCCAGTTTAGGCTGAAGTTTGAGTTTATCATCACGACCCGAAACGTCTCGATCGGCGGTATAGATGTCTCGTTTAGTAATTTACCGATGAGAAGTGAGAGTTGTTTGATGATATGTTTACAGTTTACCAAGTCCGAACACCCAGCCACTTGGATACTCCCGTTTGGAAACAGTTTGATAGATTTTACACTATACATATCTGTATAAGCCAACGTAATTTGGTTATAAAACGACGTTGGTTTCAGTGTCCATTCACATCCTGCATATTTTCTTCCACGCATTCGCAAACGAATCGGTGTTATTTTCTCGAAACATTTGCGGAGATGCTGTATATTCAAAGGCTTATTAAAGCTCGACACCATCGTGATGGTAGTGAGTTTCACCCACGACGGTCTGATATTCTCAGGAATCTCATTTCGAAACTCATTGAGAGTCAGGTAATACGAGAACGTGTTGTTTGCGATTGAACTAAACATACTTAATTTTAAGGTGTGTTGGGTGTGACTTAGGCTTTAAAAATACTTAGAGAAATTACAGTACATAAAGTCATGACCTCATTCGTAAAAACTGCACGCGTGTCTCATGACATTGATAGTGATTCACAAATCATAGACATAGAATACGTAAAGTATACGAAAGGCATCGGTTATGAGAATAAAAAAGAGATATTTCAAACTACACCTATTGGTACATGGACTACTATACAATCTATATCTGATACACTTCGTTATGAACAATTTTTAGATACGATGATACATAAAACAACTGAAACCAGGAGAAAAATGGCTTTAGTTGAATTGGAAAGTGCATTATGTGAAAATAACAATACACGTAGTGTTGTGCGAATAATGAATGCGGTCAAAATTCTAGACCCTACATTTTCACCACCAGTGATTAATATGCATTGTGCGTGGCAAAAAAGGTTTATTAAGGATATGTGCGAACAACATATGCCTTACATTATACAGACGTGTACCAACGACTTGAGACTCGAAAAATTCTTTAGAGTACTGCAACTAATAGAAGTAGAATCCCTGCACCCACCATATTATTCATAGTTTTTTGATTATGAATCTTGTTAGGGTTGTTCTCTCGGTAAACAGCTACTGGATCTTCATCATATTGAATATTTCTTCCTGGATACAAATCTCTAGATAAAGGACACACATCCGTTCGACCAATTCGACCTGCGACCATTACTCCATAGTCGCACATCGGACTACGATATTCCTGCTGCACGGGTTCTTCAATCGGTTTTTTGTGTGGCGCAAAGTCTATGATCTGACGACTCGTACCTGGCATGAAGAAATCATGCTGAACATATGGGTTCACTCTATCAATAGATTCTTCGTCGCTCAAAGGCATCTTTATACTATCACAGATTATATTTCTTGTACTTCATTTTCTTACCGTGTTCTAACCACATCTTGTCCAAGTCTACATTTAACATCGATGAAATTTGAAATAAATAACTAAACACGTCACCCATTTCCATCATGATGTCGGTACCTCGCTCTTTCTTCAGGTTTGTTTTTTTGTACGTTTTTTTGTACTGCCTGATTGCAGAAGCGAGTTCTCCTATCTCCTCGGTGAGAAGAAGCCATACCGTATCAACGGTGGCATTAGTCCAACCTTTCTGTTTACAGATAATCTCTGTCTCAGATTTATAGTAATTTAGACTCATATCAATACATGCCACCAAAACTTTATGTGGTATATAATATAATGAAGAAGGGGAACATCACATACACACTCCTGGCACTCACCGCATTGACTGTCGCAGTCGTCTACTTTGTTTCCATTCCAAAACCAATAAGCACAGGCGACGATGGTGTGAAAGTACAAGTGAAAGTCGCACAGCAGAAACAACTCGTCAAACCCGATGATATCGTCGAAGAGACGATTGTGGGCTCTGATGAGCAGTCGGTCATTGGCGATCAAAATGGTCGTGGACCAATGATGACTATCATTTAAATACCAATTTTTTCATTTTTACCCATTTTATTACCAAAAGTCGTGGTGTTCACTGGTCTGTCGATTGGTTCAAGACCTCTATCCATATCGTGTACATATCCCATGTATTGGGAAACACCTGATTGGATCTGACCAACAGCTGTTTTTATAACCATTGTATTCATCATCTTGACTTGTTCATTTACACGCACATTGTGATCTCCAGAGTTGTTTATGAAAACAACACGCATGATGGCATACAAGTCGTCCTCGCTTTGGTAATCGATGGAGATACCCGTTCTGTTTTTGAAATCCTGACGTATCGCTCGTTGAAGCAAGTTCACATTGAACGCCGAAAAGAAAAGTGTGTTCAGTGGTGTCTGGCATTGCTTCAAAGAATTCAGGTGAAGATTATCACACATTTAATATAGTCCTGGAAAAAAACTATCAGTAATTATAAATGAACATATCTGTTTCCGATTTCGATGAAGCGTATTCCACAGCCGCGTGTCCACAGTATCGCCCTGTGTGTGAACCAGGCAAATGCTTTATCGCGTCTTACCCACCGGTAGCCAAAGCAGGTGCACATGGGGCATTCTTTGTGAACAGCTACCTGACTCAACCAGAACGCAAGGTTGAATTGGCTGGACCAGTCCCAGTGCGAAGTCGTGACTTCAAATAAAGTAATATAAAAAATTCATATGTATATTTATAAAATGAGGGTTATTAAACGATCCGGTCGTATTGAAGACGTTAAATTTGATAAGGTCACCAATAGGATCTCTCAACTCACAGATGGGTTGTCTGAAAATGTCGATGCCTCGATGATCGCTCAGCAGGTATTTTCTTCGATGCACGATAACATCAAAACGTACGAGATCGATACGCTCTCTGCTGAGATCTGTATCGGCATGATAACCAGTGATCCAGACTATGAGATACTCGCGACGCGGATTGTCGCGAGTAACATTCAGAAGCGTGTACCCTCTACGTTTTCTGAAGCCATGGCTAAATTATATGAAAATGATATCGTCACCGAAGAGATACGTGATGTTTCTCAACAGATGAACGCGCATATCAAACCAGAACGAGACTATGACTTTGGGTACTTTGGCATTAAGACACTTGAACGAGGGTATCTCCAAAAAGTAAACGGTGAAATAATGGAAACACCGCAATACATGTATGCCCGTGTCGCCATAGGTATCCATGGTTCTGATATTGAGCGTGTGATTGAAACATATGATGCCATGAGCAAAGGTCTATTCATTCATGCCACACCAACGCTCTTCAATGCAGGAACACACAGACCACAAATGTCATCGTGTTTCCTGGTGTCAAACAAGGATGATAGCATCGATGGCATCTACGATACAGTCAAGGAGTGTGCCCGAATTTCAAAGTGGGCGGGTGGTATAGGTCTCCATATTCATGATATTAGAGCCAATAAATCTCATATTAGAGGAACAAATGGCACATCAGATGGTATTATTCCAATGTTGCGTGTATACAATTCTACTGCACGCTACGTGAATCAGGCTGGTCGTAGAAAGGGTTCCATTGCGGTATATCTTGAACCGTGGCACGCGGATATCATGGATTTCTTGGAAATTCGACTGAATCAAGGTGATGAAGAAGCGAGATGCAGAGACTTGTTCTCAGCCCTATGGATCCCCGATTTATTCATGCGCCGTGTCGAAGAAGGTGGAGACTGGTCGCTTTTCTGCCCAGACAAGGCAAAGGGTCTATCCGATGTATACGGCAAAGAGTTTGATGAACTCTATGAAAAGTACGAAAAGGAAGGTATCGCGAACAAGGTCGTCCCAGCCGCCGATATTTGGAAGGCAATCATTAAATCTCAAAGTGAGACTGGTACACCATATATGCTTTACAAAGATGCATGTAATGAAAAGTCCAACCAAAAGAATTTGGGAACTATTAAATCTTCCAATCTTTGTGTGGAGATAGTGCAAAAATCTGATGCTGACGAAACAGCCGTGTGTAACCTCGCATCCATTGCGTTACCCAAATTCGTCAATAAGGAAACGGGTGAGTTTAACTACGAAGAACTCCACAAGGTCACGAAGATGGTGACACGGAACTTGAACAGAGTCATCGATAAGAACTTTTACCCAACTGAAACGGCTCGGCGCTCAAACATGCGACACCGTCCCATTGGTATCGGTGTACAAGGACTCGCAGATGTCTTCATTCTTTGCCGAGAATCATTCGGCTCTGAAAAATCACGTGAAATTAATCGTAACATCTTTGAAACCATGTATCACGCGGCACTCGAGTCGAGTTGTGAACTTGCAGATAAGCTCGGACCATACGAGACATTCCAAGGCTCACCTTTCAGTAAAGGTATTCTTCAATTTGATATGTGGAGTGACGCGAAGGTGTCCTCGAGATACGACTGGAATGCCATGCGCGAACGCGTGAAGAATGGTACTCGAAACAGTCTTTTACTGGCACCAATGCCAACTGCGAGTACGTCTCAAATTCTTGGAAACAACGAGTGTTTTGAGCCGTACACACAAAATATCTACGTTCGACGTACACTCGCCGGTGAATTTGTCGTCGTCAATAAACACCTCGTGGATGATCTCAAAGCAGTAGGTCTTTGGTCAAAGGAGATGAAAGATCTCATGGTGAAAGCGAATGGCTCCGTACAAAACATCGTCGATATCCCAGACAATCTCAAGGAACTTTACCGAACCGTATGGGAAATCAGTCAGAAGGTCATCATCGATATGGCGGCAGATAGAGGTGTATTCATCGACCAAAGTCAAAGTATGAATTTGTTTGTCGAGAGTCCGACCGCATCTAAGTTATCATCCATGCATTTCTATGCATGGAAAAAGGGTCTCAAAACAGGCATGTATTATCTGCGTTCGAAAGCGAAAGCGCGCCCCATTCAATTTAGTCTTGAAGCCGATTGTGCGGCTTGCTCTGCTTAAAGCTTTAGCTCGTATAATTTGTAATAAACATGTCTAAATTCGTGAATCTACTAGATGAACTTGAAATACCACAACACGACGGGCGTAAAATTTCTTTGTGCACAAAGGAAGGAAAACCCCTGCGAATTCAATTCCCTCGAATGTACATTCCATTCGGCATTTCAGGATTCACACCAGAAGTTGGTCCCACAAAATGGTCTCTCGATTTTGCTATGAAAGGGTACGACGAAGAGGCTAACTATGTCAAGAAGTTCTACGAAACGATGCGTGCATTCGAAGAAAAGATCATCGAAGCTGTGCACGAACAAAGTGAACATATTTTCAAACGAAAGGTGAGCATGGATGAACTTAAATCGTGCTTCTTTTCAAATATCAAGGAATCACCCGATCGAGAACCTAAATTCCGTGTAAAGGTCGATGTTGGTATGGAAGGCAAAATCAAACCACATATTTATGACGAACAAAAGAACCCAATTGGAAACGTAGAGTGTAAGAATGGACTATATTCAAGAAATTCTGGAACTGCAATCGTAGAGATTAACAGTGTTTATTTCTTGAACAAGAAGTTCGGAATTACATATAAGCTTTACCAGCTCGTCACATATGAACCACAGGCTTTGAAAGGCTTTCAGTTTGTTATTTAGACATAGTCAATAACAAATATATAGCCTGAGATTCCTTGAGCAATTTTCCGCGAAGCATCGTATACTTATTTGGGTCTATACCCTGTTTGATTTTGGCAAGTCTGACCGCTTGGTCCCACTTTTTGAGAGTCATATCTTCTTATATTACATTTACATTTTCTTAATAAGCTTCTTGTACGCCGCAGTACCTTCCTTTGGCTGGAGCTTGAAGCCAGACTTCTTTGGCTTGAACACCTTTACCATCGCCTTCTTACCTTCTTCTTCCATGCGAGTGAGAGCCGCCTTGGAGGCCGCCTTACTCTTGATGGCACCATACTTGTCTTGGAACAAGTCCTTCTTCTTCAACCCACCGGCGGTCTTTTCCGCGGTACCGTGGAACACTTCAGCGCGCGAACCAAATGTCTTCATTGTATATACTCTATGCCCTGAAAATATTTCTAATCTCCGAAATCGAAAGCCCATCCGACTTCCCCGGTAATTGGGTTTTAAGGCGAATGTCATCCAATATTTCTGCAGTTTCATGGGATTTTCTCACCTGAAGCGCGACGATGGATTCGTCGACGCTCGGGAATTTCTCGTCGCCCTTGTATATCAGCTTCTTCACATAAACTTCGCGAGTCTGCCCCTTTCTGTGACACCGTCCAATTGCCTGAAGTTCGGTGCCTGGATTCCAAGACGGACTCGTGATGTACACACGAGATGCACACTGAATGTTAAGTCCCTGTCCACCAGCCTTCACTTGAATTAAAAACACGCTGTTCTGTGGCGCGCGATTGAACTCGGCGAGTTGTGATTCTCGGCGCTCCTTTGAGCACGAACCATCGATGCGAAATACACAACAGTTTAGTTTTTCCTGGATGTAATTCATTTCGCCCATGAACTGACAAAACACAAGCGTCTTTTCATCGGGGTGTTCATTTATGAGTTCAAATAATGTCTCCATCTTCTTGGAACGCCCCTTCCATGGTTCCATATCTTCGCCAGTCTTTTTAGACATGCCATCGATGTACAGTTGTGGCCAAATCATAGCCTGTCGCGCTCTGAGTAAACACTCAAGAATATCCATGTTATACATCGTGGAATTGCCATGCGCCTGTGACCGACGCATCATTTCTCGAATCATTTCCTGGGACTCGGAGAACACGTACCGGTACATATCTTTCTCTTCGGGGTACATTTCAAGTTCCAGGTTTTCAAAATGACATTCCGGTACATCGTCCTTCGTTTTCGTACGGCGTATGATATACTTTTGTCTGATTGCATCGAGATGACATTGTACATCGATACGGTCTATACCCAGGAATCCACAAAGAGATACGAAATCATCCACCCGGTTAAACACAGGTGTACCAGTCACAAGCCAACGCGTCTCGGACACGAGTTTGATTGACGATTTAAATCTCTTTGAACGTCTATTTCGAATTTCATGTGCCTCATCGAGTATGATACGACCCCATTTAACTTTATGTACCAAAGGATCGTCTTCTGTAAGAAGACTGTATGGACATACGGTCACATCACACGATTTGAGATCTTCCGCGCATTTTGTTCGTTTGAGACCATCGTATACAAACACACTGAGCTGTGGTGCAAATTTATTGATTTCACTCTTCCACTGCGTGACTATAGATTTTGGTACGATCACGAGTGTGTTCTTCATGGGGTTACGTGTGATCACGGTGATGAGTTGAGCCGTCTTTCCAAGACCCATCTCATCACAGAGAAATCCACCCTTCGGTCCATCCTCTGACCGCTCTCTCTCGAGCATCCAGTTGACACCCTGTATCTGATGTTGATAAAGCTCCATTTTGGTTTGATTTAGACATGGTCTGTGATGACTTAGGTAAAGTAACACCATGTTTTTTCATTTTTAAAAACACAAAAAACTTTTTTTATTTTTTTCAATCCTTTTCAAAGAAGAAAGCATTCAAAAAAATAATTTTTTTTATTTTTGATTTCAATGAATTTTTTTTAGTTTATGTAGGAATATAGAGAAACTCTGACCTATTCACGAGGAGCCCAATTTGCAAAAAAATTGGTCGCACAGTTTTCAGATCCACCCGGTTGTCCAAACTGAACGATATTTGTTTTACCATCATTTGATATATTAAAAGTTTTCTTTTCACCACCCTTCATGTATTCACCCGCGAGTTTCGCATTCTCGTGTTTTATACAACACACGTAATTTGTTTCTTTATCGGTATCTCTTTTATCTATTTCACCCTTTGCACTAAGAAATGTACCCGGCTCCAATGTCACTGAATCAATGGGTTCCTCTGTGCAGTCAGATGTTTTATACAACGCAACCTTCATGACCTTTGTTGTGACCGCCTCAGCTTCTGGTTCATCGGAACTTATTTCCATCGTAGTTGTGCCACTTGGCGTCGAGTCCCGTGTAATGATCTCCATATCGGAGATGATTGGACCTGGGTTCTTATTTACCTTTTTGATGTCCATATTTCCAATTGCGTTACCAACAGCTTTTGCCGTTCTGTAAGATGACCACATGGAACACAAACACGAAATCAAACAAATAAAACCTATTATTTTCATAGTAGTACCGAACACACCGTTCGATTTCTGCTGTATGACGATCGGTTGTGAACTCATTTATATATTACTAGATAATAATATGACTCCACGTCCGTTAGTGTAAAAACTCACTCATCTCTATACTCATCGTCGGAGTCGGACTTGATTTCACATGGAGCTGGTGGTTCATCCTCTTTCTTCTTACGAGCCCTGGTCTTTTTTACAGGTTCTTCTATCCCATGTTCTCTGTGATACAAGACCTTTTGCCAAAACTCTTCCATTATTGGAAAGTACTTTTCAAACCATTCCCGGTCGCGCTTCACGTTAACCACCACGAACTCCTCTGGTTTTGGCCAGTTGAAATCCGCATTTTTATATTGAATGAAATCACACTCTTCTAAGTCAAGAATCTCCATACATAGTTGCAATTGAGGCATATAATGACGCGGTACCTCGGGTAAAATTTCACGTGACATAGGACATTTGATTTCAATGAGTTTTCCAGATTCACTAATACCATCGGGTGATCCACCGAGCCAAGGGTATTTGGGATGTGGTTCGAGTCCAATTTCATGTACAACTTCATTGTGCCTTTGTTCATAGATAATTCTGGCTTCGTCTTCGTATTTATTACCATGTTCCGTAGCTGCGTTCCCCGTGAATGGTTTCCCCTTACCACACTTTTTGAGAAGAAGATCGAATGGTTTTTCGTATTTATTTTCACCTATGGCTGTGGCGCAGTCACTCGCCGTGAGCATATTCTTTCTCAAATCGAGCCATTCTTGTGACCGCTGTTCCGCATATGTCTTACTTATCAACTTCGCAACATTTGGGTGCATCTTAAACATACTATTCCTCTATCTTTTAAGCGTTTAATGCGATGTCTCAATATGCGAGATGTACCCCGTGAAGATACACCTAATCTCTCACATTCATCTATCAAAGCTTGTTTAGAATATTGAATCGGTGGTTCAACTTTTCTAAATAACATACATGTGACGACAAATAATAAAGGAATCATTGCGTGATGTTACAATTTGGATAGAAAAAATATTTTGCTGCATTCTGTTCAGCTTGTTTTTTGTTTTTAGCAAATCCTCGACCCAAAATGACATTATTTACGTACACGTCTATGTAAAATATACCATTATCATGTGAAATGACGCGATAATCCGGTAAAGGATGTCCATGTGTCTGACAGTACCTCATGAGATGATCTTTGTAGTTATCATCTATCATGATAGATTGCATATTCATAAGTTCCGGATTCTCATAAATATTCAAAATAAAACGTTTTGCGTGCAGAAGACCAAGATCCATGTATATCGCGCCTATGAATGCTTCGAACACGTCTTCTAGAATTTTAGGGTTCTTGAACCATTCATTTCGCATACCCTTCTCATCCATTTGCACCCATTTGTACATCTCCAACTTCATCGCGATATTTGCTAATGTTTCACCTCGTACAAGCTTAGTGCGAGCTTTTGTGAGGAAACCTTCCTTTTGTTTCTCGTACCTGTCAAATAAGAACTTTGTGATAACAAAGCCTAATACAGAATCACCTATGAATTCAAGAGTCTCAAAAGATTCTAAGTTTTCATTTTCTTTCAATGCAGATTTATGCGTAAATGCTTTTTGGTACAAATCTATCTTAGATATCTTTGTACCAACAAGGGTTTCGACGGTTGCCTTGTCGATTAACATTTTATATTGTTAGTGTATATTTTTTTAAGCAGTTTGTTCAACCTTGGTGTAGTGTGGGCTCAAGTACTTTTGCAAGTTCAAGAAAGTGATTTGCGTGTCCGCAGGTGGGTCAAGAAGAGTGCGGAGCTTGTCGTCAAGAACAAGAACGCGACCGTTGTCTGGGTGCTTGAGACCCTTTTCAGTGACGTAGTTATTGATGGCACGGGTGACGAACGAACGGGAGACAAGCTTCCCTTCTTCAACACCGAGAAATTCACGGAGCTTTGGGGAGATAGCTTGTTCACGATTGAAGCCGTTATTCTTCGCTCGAGAAGCAGCCTTGGTTCCGTCTGGGTCGTCTTGCTTGGCCTTGATCTTACGAACAATCTTGGTCAAGGACTTGACGTCGTTACGGAGAGCGGCAATTTCAGTGAGGATAGTTTCAAGAGACATCTCGTTTTATGTTTTACTTAGGTATCACATCTTTAAGCTTGTTGAAATATTATGTGATGTATTAATAACATGGACCAAGCAGAGTATTCAGCTGGGGTCATAAATAGGTTCAGGACGAAAAAACTGTTCCACAACGATCCCGTTCTCGAAAAGTTTTATGAGAAAGATGATGTCGCCAAATTCAGGGCGAGGATGCACCGTGTCCACAAGGATGAAGATTTCAAAGACTTCGCGAGTGTTATATTCACTGACATACTTCGTTACGAATTATACGCGATCATTGACGAACTCACAGAGTTTTTGAATCCAGTCGGTGATCTAATTTTATCCGGCGGAGACGCCGTAAATTCATACCTAGAACCAACCCAGAGAATCATGACACTCGATATAGACACAAAATTTACACCCAGACTGAAGCCAGACACTAAATTCTTTGGGAAACTTCAAGCGGTCAAGCTTTTGCTATGGAACAAACTCGGTGAGGTCGCGAAGCGAGTGAATACACGATTTGCGAAGCTTGTGTACGAAGGACGTGGGAAACCAGGTAAATTCATAGGTCTAGGTTTTGCGAATAAAGGACCATATGTCACGCGTCGGTATACACTCATCCCGAAGAAAAAGGATGCAAAAAAAGGACCAGACACACTCGCAGACATCGAGCTTTTCACACTCGATATGAAAGCTCGCGTGTACTCACCAAAGACTGGTCGCATTGAACCAATCAACATGGGTGGTATACTCGACATCGCGTTCATGCGTCCAGGTGAATTTGGATTCGAAGTTGGAGATGATCAAGTACAAGCACTCGACATATTCAAAATCACGGGTAAGTACGTTATCGGTAAGTTTGATAACATCAAACTCGCGTCTAAGAAGTTTCTCATTGAAGATTCGTATACCATGCAGAAGTTAGGACTCAGAGCACCCGAAAAGAAAGAAAAGGATCGTCGGCGAATGATTAAACTCGCCCGTCTCGTGACGAGACGAAAAATTCTTCAAAGCGATTCGATGGAAGATATCATGAAAAAGGTAGGCATACCACTAAAGAAGACCGCTAAAAAGCACACCAAATTTCGTAATGTGAAGATGTCAAATGCAAAGAAAGTGAACCCCAAGAAATACACCACATTTACGACGACTCCAGATCCAGAAAAACTGTCCAAACAGTACGTACACGGTATAAAAGCATCGCATAACATGGGGAATGTATCCGGATTTACTAAAACACAGGGTAATATGCGTTTCAACACAGAAGAATTAGATTGGGTCAAGAATAAATCGAATAACTATGTGAAAGATGAATTCAATTACAGGCCAAAACGCCCCATTCCGTTACCGGATAAGATAAAACTAGAGGAAACTCTTTACGGATTCAAACCATCTAGAGATGCATGGGTTCCAAAGCCTATTATACGCAAATCGGCTATGATACCGTTTATAGGGGTTAAAGATTTGAACCGTATATGATATATAAAATGATTTACGGATCTCTCTCAAAGGGTGAAGATGGTCTCTATCACGTCAAGGCTCGCACCGAAGAGCAGAAGCGGTGTTATGTCCAGGTCAAGAATGTAAAGGTCGTCGATGATGTTTCCGGTGAAGTCACATTCGATCTCACCGATGCTGTAGGTGTCGATAAGATTGATGCTATCCACGCACAAAACTTGGTGTCGGCATTCGAAAACAGTGAGACGTGGTTCGGTAAAAAGTTGACCGAGAAAACAATCAACAAGGTTTACACGAAGGAAGACACTATTTCAGCGGATAAGATCCCAGCTACCAAGGTATTCGACGCAGCGAAGCAAGTCATCCAGGTTGAAGCGTTTTCTCCAGGCACAGCATGTACCGTCATGCTTGAATACGCCGGTCTCTGGTTCGCGAAGAAAGCCTTCGGTCCGGCGTGGAATTTGGTCCAGGTGAAAATGAATCCAGAACCGGAACCCGAACCTGAACCCGTCCCAGAGCCGGAGGTAGAGCCGGCACCAGAGCCAGAACTCGAAGTTGAAGCTTACCCAGAGGAGATTGTGATTGAAGACGATGAATAAAAAAATTGTTTCTATATATAAAAGATGATGAAGATGAAAAAGATCACTCCACGCCAAGCGATCATCGGGCTCGCGATTGTGGTTGTGGTTTACCTCATGGTTACCAATAACCGTTCCACCTACAGTGTGAAGGACTCGGAGTATGCCGGTATCGGTGGCATTGATGCCGTTGGTCCATCGGCTCAAGCCGGGATTGGTTGTGAAATGAAGGCGGGTACTGGTCTCGCCTCTTCTTTGTTGCCACGTGAAGTTGCGCCTCAGGAGGATTTCGGTGAGTTTGCTCCAGATGACATTCTCTCCGGTCAAAACTTCCTCGAGCCACGCCAACAAACTGGTTACCCAGAAACTATCGGCGGCGCCCTTCGTAACGCGAACCAACAAATTCGTGCCGACCCACCAAACCCCAAGGACGCCTTTGTGTGGAATAACTCCACTATTGCACCAGATACCATGCAACGTAGTTTGTGCGCCTAAACTTAAAGAATAACGTGTTAAATATATATAAATGTCTCAAGTTCCTTCAGACGAACTCTCAAACAGCGTCTCTAAATTGGTTGAATTAAACAAGCAAATTACAGAAGCCAGAGAAGATATAAAGATCCTCGTTCAGGCCGAAAAATCCCTCAAATTGCAAGTGAAAAAGCTCATGATGGATAACGGTCTCGATGCCATTAACCTCAAAAAAGGGAAGATTTCCGTTCGTAAAAGTGCCAGAAAGACCGGTCTTAATAAGACCACCGTGATGGAAGGTCTTGTGAACTACTTCAATGGTAATGAACAACAGGCTGAAAGTGTGTTAAAGGCTATACTCGATAACTTACCAGTAAAGGAATCTACATCTCTTTCCCTCACGGGTATCAAAGACCGTAAATAATGGTTTGGAATGAATATGTTCACGCTACAGAGCGCCTCAGCGATAATGAATACAGTGATGACGAAGATTATGAAACGCAAATGAATCGCCCCCTTCATATAGATGATTGGGGTGGGCATTTCGATGACGATTTGTGGTGGATGTGGGAATTGTTGAAGCGATATCTGAGAGATAGAGCACTCGGGCATCATATTCTCAAAGATGCCAAGTATCACGATTTCATCGAGTTTTGTTATCAGTTCTCAGACAATAGAGCTATAGAATTATAATATATATACAAAGTAAACATGCTTCCACAAAAGGTTTCTATCCCAGCCGCCTTGTTCCTCGCGCTCAGCCCAGGTATCTTGCTCCGCACCGATGGTACCAGTATCAAGTTCCGTGATGGACTCACTGGTCGAACTGCGGTTCTTTTCCACGCGCTCGTATTCTTTCTCGTGTACTCGTTGATTGCGAAGGCCATGGGTCTCGTGCTCACGCGCACCGACCTCATCGTGACCACTGTTTTATTCTTGGCTTTGAGCCCAGGTATGTTGCTCACTTTGCCACCAGGCTCGAAGGGTGTGTACATGTCAGGACAGACTAGCCCAGCGTCTGCGATCGTGCACACCGTCGTTTTCGCGCTCGTATTCGCTCTTTTGCGAAAGCAATTTCCTAAGTACTATTAAGTGACCACCGATGAAATATTTGGTAATTGGTCCAGGTGCTATGGGATTTTACGCCATGTTAGGGTATCTCAAAAATATAGAAAAACGTCTCAGTAATGTACAAGAAATTTCGGGTGCATCCGCGGGTTCTATACTCGCGGTGTTGTTTGCACTTGGAAAGACTGTCGATGAGATGATAGACGTATCACTCAGATTAAACATTTCAGATTTAGTTAAATTGAACTTGAAATGTTTTTTACATAGTTATGGACTCGTAGATTTAGAAGCACTTCGCGAGAAGTTCGTGGATATATGTGGGTGTGACCCTACGTTTATGGAACTTACAAAAAAGATACACATATCGGCATTTTGTGTTAACACTGGAAAGACTGAGTATTTTTCAGTTGATACACACCCGGACATGAAAGTACTCGATGCCGTGTGTATGAGTATAGCGATACCGTTCGTGTTTTCGTCCAGGAAGTACAAAGGAAACACGTATGTCGACGGTGGAACCGTAGAGTCTATACCACTCACACCTTTTCTCATATATAAACCATATGATGTTCATTGTATACAGATAAAATCTAATATACCGTACGTGGAAAACATAGATAATCCGCGTGTTTTTGCCGAAACCCTCATGCGTTCGGCGCTTGTGAATAGATACGATTACGACACACGAGATTATAATGTTAAAATCATAGACGTAGGCGACATTGATATATTTGATTTCAATATGTCATACGAGGATAAAATACGAATGTTGACGAAAGGTATCCCATAATTTTTTATCAGTTTATAACAATATGGATGCGTGCAATCCAGGCATAGATGCTAAGAACCTTGCGCGTCTCGTGCGTCAGGAGACGGGCGTGGAACTCAATCTCAATAGGAACCAAGTCTGCGACGTATACAAGTCTATCCAGGACGGTAAACTTCCACTCCCCCCGATGGTTTTGACCAAGGATGGTAAGTATATGTTAGACCGTAAATCTCCACTCACGAGTTCAGACTTTGAAGTCTTGTTTAGTTCATCTTCGAAATCAGATGAATTGAAACGCGTGGCACGTAAAGTGGGACTCTCTAATTACAAAGAGATGACAAAAGTGGAACTCGTCGACGCGATAGAGAATGTTTTGAAGTCAAATAACGTGAGAGAACCCGTGCGTCTTCACATCACGGCACCCAAGGAAAAGCGCATTTCCGTCAATAGTAACAACAACTATCAAAACAATTTTAATGTAAACAACCGCAATGGTAACGGTGTAAAGAACAATAACTTGAAGCGCATCTCGAATGAATCAAATAATTTAGGGAACCGTGGAAACGAGAACCGTGGAAACGGGAATCGTGGAAACGAGAACCGTGGAAACGAGAACCGTGGAAACGAGAACCGTGGAAACGAGAACCGAAACGGAACACCTCGCCCACCTAACAGAACGGCTCGAAACAAGTATTACATGGCTGCCGCGGCTCGACGAGTTGGTAATAACGGGGTTCAACCACCCAGTAGTTCGAGTGACCCCACGATGGTGGGACTCATAAATGCGTTGCGAAAAAGTCGAAACAGTTCGAATACAGCGAGTCTAGCGCGTGCATTAGAACGGGCTAAGTCTGGTTCTTCCAGTACAAATACGAGAGCGCTCGCCCGACAAGTCGAAAATGCGTTGAAACGTGGTAACACCACAACTCTTAATGCGTTGCGTAAAAAGTTGGCAACTCCAGTGATGAGTGAAAAGGACAAGAAAGTATCTGAACTCGAGAAATACATAGTAAACAAGGGAGGTAAACTCAATACTCAACGTCGCGTTGCATTTATGAATGAGGCTCAAAAAAGTATAAAAGCGTATAAGAATGGTACAAACATATATAATACGGCAAAAACTCGCATCATCGCGGCGTACGAAACCACGTACAAGGAACAGCTCAATGATATGGGTGCTCAAAAAGCCTTAGAAGAACTTCAAAAAACAGTAAATACCATAGGAAACACAAAAATAAAAACGTATGCGCGTGAAAAATTGAACGCATTTAAACAGTCGGGTGGTACCGACACGGGTTCAAGAAACGCCGTGATTAAGTTTAAAAAATTAGATGAAGAGTTCGGTAAAAGAGATGTAAACCGTGCATATTTAAACGCAGAGAGAGATGAGGCCCTAAAAAACATAAATTCATACAACATCAAAAATGGGCTAGCTAAGATTAACGCACAAGTTCAACGAGATAAAAATGAAAGAGGTCTCAAAATTAATGAACTTATTAAAAACGACGCATACAAAAACATTCCATCAACTATTAAAACCAGCTTAAGAAACCAATACGTCTCCGGTGAAAAGAAAATAAACGATGTTAAGCGTGATCTTAACAATGCCCTCGAAACATCGGCTGGCGTGTTTAAGGGGTTGGAAAACAAAATACAAAATTTGCAAACCAAACTCAATAATTCTAAACTGACCGCGAATGAACGAAATGCATTGAAGGCAGAACGTAATAATTTAAAACAAAAATTGAATCAAAACGCCTTAAATATAAATACAAAGGCACAAACCATACAAAAACTTAAAAATGAACTCGCGAAATCTACGAGTCCCAATGTTAGAAACAAACTCAAAGCAAACTTAAATCAAGCCCTCAAAAATCAATTTCAGAGTCAAAGGGAATATCAAGCTTTACAAAACGAGAAAAAAAGAAAAAATGATTTGTATGAACAACTCAAAAATGAAAAATTAAATGCAAACAAAGAAATAACCAATCTTAGGAAAAAATTGAATAACGCCTCACTCAACACTTCACAGAAAAATGCTATACAAGCCCAACTCAATAAAGTAACAAGAAACAGAAATAACTTGACTACAAAACTCGGAAATGCAGAACAAAGAGAACAGTTATTGGGCAAAAAAGTCACCGAAGCTCAAGCACAGGCAGAGGCTGCGGCGAATGCCGCCAGTAAAGCTGAATCAAATGTACTCGCGTTGCAAAGTGCGACCAAAAACGCTGAACAAAAATTGGCGGAACAGCGTGCAAATGTTAATAAACTCACACAAGAACTCCAAAGCCAAAAAAGTCTCACTGAAACTCAAAGGCGAAATCTCGAAGAACAACTTCTCACGGAGCGAAGACAAGTCTCGAACGCGCAGAATGCGGTAATTGAAGCACGTAGAAAGGCGGAAAATGCGACTGTAATGAGTCGTCGTCTCGTGGAAGAAGCAAGTGAGGCAGCAAACAACGCTTCTAGAAGAGCGCAAGAGGCTGAACAAGGGAAATTAATCGCACAAGAGGCTGCGCAACGAGCACTTGGTAACAAAGATGAGGCAAACCGTCTCAGAGATGCGGCGAACCGTCTCAAGGCTGAAGCCAATGAGGCTCGAAATGCGGCTCGAGCCGAAGCTCGGCAAAGTAAAGAAGCTGCGGCGGCAGCGAATGCAGAAGCGAAAAGAATCGCACAAGAACTCGAAAAGGCGAATTTAACTAAACAGGAAATGAATGCGCTCATAAAGGAAAAGAATGCACTTTTAGAAACGAGACGAAAGGAAATGCAAAATCAAATAAATTCCATACAAAAACAAGCAAATAATAAAAACAATCTAATTTCTGTACTCGAATCTAATGTAAACCTCGCTAAACAGCGTCTCAACGAGAAGAATGCTGACCTATTAAATAAGATAGAACAAATCAAACAAACGCAGTCTAATATCGTGAGACTTCAAGGAGAGTTAAACAAAGAAAAGGCGACATCCGCTGATAAGAACAAAATTAAGAATCAAGTCAAAGCTGAAACGGCGAAATTGATGAGAGAAAAGGAGATGCTCGAAGGTAGTCGCATCGCGGTAACTCAACAAAGAAACCAATTAAAGAAACAATTGAACATGGCTGAAGGTGGCAGAATCGCTCTCATGAACAAATTAAGACAACTTCAAAGTGCCAAGAATATATCTAACAAACAAAGAAATGTATTCAGAGAACAATTGCGGAAAGTTCAAGCTCAACGTAAAAATTTAAGAGGTATGGTGACAACAAATCAATCCCAATTGGTCGCTACACAAAAAAACTTAGCTGCCGCTCGACTCAACGAACAACGTGCGAAGCAAAGAATCATAGAAGCCTCTCGACTCGCGAGAAACCGAGCGTCAAACACACAAAACTTTAACGCGACCGCGGCTTTTCAACAAATGGGTAACAAACTCACGACAAACAAAAACATGTGGAAACGCGGTGTACGCAGTCGTTGGCAAAATGTAGCTAGACCTGGTGCGGCGTATCTCAAAAATGAAGAAAATCTTCGTGTCGCTAAAAATACACTGCGCACACTCATAAACTCAAAAAGACCCAACGGTAATTTCACCATAGGCGGACTATTTGGACAAAAAAGAAGAGAGTTGAAATCCGAGTTGGATCGCGTGTCCAATATGACACAACTCAGGGAATTCAGAAAAAAGATCACCGCGGCTAAAAATATAAAAAATACTGAAGTCGCACGAAAAAGAATGAATAAAACTTTGGGTATGGCTGGTTCGTCGACTAGCAATTTTAAATTTGGTAATAGTTCTCAACCAATGATGACTAGGAGTCAACTACTCACAAAAAATAATAGAAACAATACAAAGAAGTCTATAAATGCACTTGTTCGTATAGGAAATAAAACAAAGCGTCAACTCAAACAAAGAATAAACATGGGTGCAAATCCAAGAGATGTATTTAAAAATGCCATTTCCAAAAATAGAAAGGCGGGTGGTCCAGCGGCGGAAGCTCGTATCAGAGCTCAGGCTTACAGTGGTTAATTTTCTAAACCATAGTATATGTCCACCTACGCCCAAGAAAAATGTGAATTCATTTACCGTGTCTCCTCCTTAGAAAAGGTCGTAGATGGAGACACGATAGATGTTACCATAGATCTCGGTTTTGATGTCTGCACAAAGCAACGCGTCCGTTTGCTCGGCATCGATACCCCAGAGTCTCGAACACGTGATGAAGAAGAAAAGAAATTTGGACTTCTTTCCAAGAAGAAACTCAAAGAGTGGTGCCTCAAAGCCGTAGAATCTGAGAAGGATGATATAGAGATCGAACTCAGATGCCCGGAAAAGGATTCGCGTGGTAAATTTGGTCGCATTTTGGCGGAAGTGTGGGTCGGCGAAGATGGTAAATGGACAAACGTCAATAAGTGGATGTGTGACGAAGGCTATGCCGTACCTTACGTGGGACAGAATAAGGCGGATGTTGAAGCACTCCATATGGCGAATCGCGAAAAGTTACGTGTAGCGGGTCTCACGAACCCATAAGTTACAGATCCACTTTTCACCCCGCGTGACCGGTGCACCCCCATGTATCGCTTTGTATGGAACTCGACCCCAATTATCGAGTGTATCAAAACTGAGTACATCACCCTTTCGAAGTCTGTATGTTTTATCTAATATGGGAAAATACGTCTCCCCACCTTCATATTCGTCATTCAAGGCGAATATGAATGTATGTTTTCGGCGATTGTAATGTTCAATATTTGCATCTTGATGTGGTTTGAAAAACCCACCAGGTATGTATCGAACCACTTGTAAATTCTCGCACATAGTGATATCATCTACACATTTCGCAATAATCGACTGAATCCGGTAGTCGTCGGAGTCGAGCCATGCGGTCTCACTCTTACGAATTTCTTTGTCTTCAATAAATTTATCACCGACTGTTGACGGCTTCAATATTTCTTTAGCCACTGATTTTATATACTCACACTCTTCATCTGTGAGAACCCCTCGCATGACTTTTGGCTCTTTGTACTTTGGTCTGAATAACAATATCAAAATCAAAATGAGTACAATCCACAACATCTATCATTTACTTAGAAATATATACCTCGGGACTTGACACGTGTATCTATTATGTATTCGTGTGATGACACGGTTCGTATATTTAGCGAGCTCGTATGCCGTCTCCATAATTTCTACCTCCCTCGTCGGTTCTATCATCCATTGACGAAGTAAATCACTACCAGTATCTATGAACATCTGGTATATTTGCTGAATATCCCGCATTTTGTCGTTGTGTTTATCACGTTTCTGTAATTCACGTTTCATATCAGTTTCCGATATGTTATTCATTAAATACGAAATCCGTAAATTAAGATTATCCGTGTGTATGTAATCATATTTATATGTATTATTATAGTCAGCAGTACCCACGGTTGTGTTTAGAGACATGATAGAAGCCGGTGCACCGGCTTCTAAAAGTTCTCTATACATGGGACGACCACCACACGGAATATCACCGTGTTCTCTACCACGGCGTTTAAATTCAAAATAATGTGGATTATGAACACGCCCAGTTTCCACCTTACCCGTGCGCCAATCAAATGCAGTTTGACACGTCGTGCACCACATTTGTGCACATCCATCTATTTTGTGTATCATCGTCGCACATTTTGGACATGGTTTCGTGTCACGATTGATGAGTCGCATCGTTTTCACTGTTTCAGGGTCGCATGTGTGTTCATCTAAACATACTTCGTTACACTGTTCACAAAACGAATGTTGGCATATTCCACATTTCCATAAATCATCGAGAAACCCACGACAACCATCTATCGGACATCCACGCACAAACTTTGTTGCCTCCTCACTCGCATCGATAGGCAGAGTTCGCAGCTTTTCGAGTTCTTCTCGCAAGAATTTGTGTGCATTTTCAGCAAATATACACATCGTGAGATACATATCAATGTATTGTCCACATGTTTCCGCTGCGTGGTGATACCTTCGCCGAGATTTAATATATAAATGTGCCATATGATCTCGGAGTGTTTGTAGCTCACGACGTCTTAATATGCGTTGTACATAAGGCTGTGTTTCTGGCATGCGTATGAGTTCACGTTCAAACAGAATTTGTTCGCGGTGTTTTTTGTACTCATAATTCCTAAACCTTTTCGTACAAAATGAATCAACGAATTCGCGATTGTGCACTTTTTTGCAACTCATGCAATGTGGGTCCTCGGATGTTGACAATAAATATGTTTGTGTACACGTTCTACACGATTCGAAATCACAGAAAGGACAACATACTTTTTTGTGATTTGTTTTATTAAAACGTTCACAGCATACACCGCACGTCATCGTGTAGTTTTAGGGGATTTCTTCTTTAAACTAGATGGTTTGAGCGCACTTTGAACGCGCGAAAATAAATTAACATATAAAGCGGTTCCCTTATTCTTTTCTCGTTCTTTCATGAGTTCATAAAATTTGATTTCTTTGTTGAGCGTACTCTTGCCTGTCTTGATGGCATTGAGGGAAAGTTTCTTGAGGTCTTCAATGGCTTTCTTAAAACGTGGACTGGACGCGGATTTGATATTTCGAACGTCAACGAATGGGGCTGGAGACATCTTATATTGTATTAAGAAATAATTTCTACTCCCCCCACAAATAGCTAAGTGACTTCGAATGCGAAATGCGCACAAACTTAAATGGCCACCACATTTAATATATACATAAGGAAAAGAATTCATGACAATATAACATGAGAGATTGGACACATGAGGAAGAACTACAATTCATACAAAGATTAGGTACAGGTAAAGATCTCTTTCAAATTGCAAAAGACCATGGTAGGCCAATCGGTGAAATGAAAGTTAAACTTGAAGACACCGTTTGTAATTTACATGAAAAGGGTGAAACAAACGACACAATACAAAAGGTGCTAAATTTGGAAATTGAAGTTATTGAGTATATCTTGAAAAAACAAAGAACTGGTAACATTAAAACACGGGATGGGAGCACAAAGATCACAACGCATGATATTGGTATGTTAGCCGAAACTATATACGATACACTTGGACCTGGATACAGTGAACGAGTGTATCATAATGCGATGGAAGTACTCCTTCGTTCTAAGAATATCCCATATGAATCCGAAAGAATTATACCCATTCCGTTCGAGGGACATATCATAGGTAATTTACGTGCTGATATCGTTATAAATAATGAAATTATAATCGAATTCAAAACGATCAAAACCTTAAATGAGACGGCTGAGATACAGTGTCATAATTATCTTCATTTGACTGGGTTGAAGACTGGGTATCTGATAAACTTTCCCCCGTTTGGGGGTCAGTCTGCGGAGGTTCGATGTATCTCGTAAATATTATAAGTGGAAACACTTTAGTGAGATGTTTATAGGTATCAATCATTTCATCGTAATATCTCTTAGGGTCTTTCATCTCTTCATTGAGTATGTGATGAGCTTTTTCAGCGTAAAATGCTGCTTCTTCAATACAAAACTTTTCGTATTTGTTCATTATTGATCAAGGGTATCATTTCTTTAAATTGTCGGAATGAACTCCCATCGTAAGTCGTGACATATCTTTTTCCATATGACATCCTGTTGATATAGTTTCTCTTTACTCTTGAGTAGTGGAAAATATTGTAAATATGAATCTTCACTCAAGAGTTCACAAAATTTATACAATACATAGCTATATGAAAGGAAATTTCTACGATTCGATGGACAGTTATCATCAAAGGGTTTCTGTATGTCTTTAAACATAATACGCAGTCGTTCTTCTAATTTTTGTGGCATATTCGGGGGTTTCACGCCACTCAATATATTTGTGATGTACGGTACGTGTTCATAGTATTTATTCATCTTGAGTTTCTTAAGAAGACTTCTGACGCGTGCGTGTGTGATCTCTTCGAGTGCTTTGATTTTCAACTTTTTCAACTCGTTTCTCAATTGATCCATGACTTCCTGTGGTATGTTCGTCATCTCTTGTGCTTGAAATTGTGACAACCATTCATTAAAGTGATTTTCTCTCTTGTATGAATAATTTACAATTTTTTCAGATGTCTCTTGTTCCTCTCTGTATGTTAATTCTTCGCTTATCAGACAGGCCAGAACAGCTCCACACCCATCGCATACAAGTTCACTTGTATCAGCAAAATGAAATATATTACTATCGCTACAGGTAGGGCATTCGTCATGCTTTTTTATAAATTTCTTGTCAACATTTAAGTTTTCAACGTCGGCAAGATATTCATTAAATATATCCTTTCGTTTGAGACCAGATGTCACTTTACAGTTAAAGACATTATCAGTACTCACTTCGCTATTTATGTCATCTGTATATCGACGCATATATGGCATACATTTAATGATATAATCAGACATGTCTTGTTCGTACGCAGACCGATTCATAGGATCATCGTTAATTGAGTCTTTCCATGCGTGTAATTTGTTGTTATATCTACTCAAAAAATTTCCCTCCATATAATTAGTTAGAATGCTACGCAATCTTTTAACCAGCGTAATAATATGGATAT